>Ga0098038_1000022_pt1 | contig 62718 bp, 70 predicted proteins | sample 5B_taG_FD_75051 | JGI IMG/M metagenome (GOLD analysis project Ga0098038, IMG submission 75051) | Marine viral communities from the Subarctic Pacific Ocean - 5B_ETSP_OMZ_AT15132_CsCl metaG | ecosystem: Environmental > Aquatic > Marine > Oceanic | place: Pacific Ocean | collected 2015-01-08 | reverse complement strand
TGAATTAAACAAATACCAAAAGCCATAGCTCGGTCAGTATTTCTTAAACCATAATTAGCTAATTCATCTATTAAATCCATAAACCATATATCTTTTACATGCTCCCTAATATAATCATCAATAAGGTCTTCTAATAAAGCTTTTACTTGCTTATTCATGTGAACACCATATTGATTCCTAGTTTTAGAACCTGGATTATGAGCAGATTCTGGTTTTTCTTTCAAATATTTTAAAGCATTCATACGCTTGAAATAATCTAAAATACCTATCTTTGTATATTCTACCAACATCTTTGAGTTGTAGTATACAGCTAATTTTAAACATCCATCCCAAAAATCTTCCTTTTTCTTAGGTCTATCAGTATATTCCGCTACGACATAATCACTAGCTATATCTGTATTTGCAAATCTACGATAAATTATTGCACTTCCCAAAGATTCTGACGCTCCAGCTTCATCTTGGTCGTAAGAATCCACTCCTCCTATATCAATTCCGTTATATTCTGGCATTGGATGTGATAAAATTTTGTACGGTCCAGCAGGATGAGGCCTCCAAGAAACCTTTAAATCATGTTCTTCACCCAGTACCCAATCTAAGTATCCGCACTGTATTTGATTCTTATAATCTTTACTTGATAATATTCTACTTCTTTGAGCGTTTAATAAAGCAATATCAAATCTACTTTCTTTAGTATTTAAGAAAGCTTCCTCTATAGTTAAAGGATAATTTTGTATATGTAAGTTATACGCTTCATTATCTCCAGATTTTCTTATTGTTTCTCTTTCTGTTGTTAATTCTTCTTTCGCTCCTTCAACATCTTCCACTCCTGTTTCAATATCAAAAAATCCATAGTAAGCTTTTGACGCGGGTATAAACATAGGTATAAGATTGTAAGCGTCGTTACTGTAATACATATCCATAAAGTCTTTAGAAGCTTTTGATATGTCACCTCCAGTACCTCCAATTATAGGAACTCCAAATTGTACGTTACCATCCATAAAACAAGCTTTAGATGACATGTATGCGTTTTTTAAATGCTTAAACTCTCCCGCTTCTTCAAATATCATTAATGATAGACGTTCTCCTTTGAACACCTCTGGGTTATCCATAGTTCTACATATAATTGTAGATTGGTAACCACCAATTTCCCACTTACCGTCTTTGTTTTTTTGTTTGTAACCTGAACGTAATATACCATCTGTATCTTTTAATACTGAATGTTTGAAGTTAGGATGAATACCATTCAATCCTTTTTTAGTTTTATCAAAAAATGCATCAGCTGTAGCTTGTAGTCCAGCCGCTACACCTATATCGTTATATGGAAAAAACGTATATTCATGAGCTACCATACCAGAGTTCATATAAGAAAATCCTTTATCTCTGGCTTTAATTACTATCATACCCTTTTCTTCTTCTTTACAGGTTTCATAAAGGTTAAAATACTCTCTATCCATTTCTCTATACCAAGGATGTATCAAAGATTTTCTTCCTCCCTTTTCTCCACTATTACCTAATATATAGTAGAAATTTAAATAGAAATAATATTTCCCAGATATTTTAGGCATACCTTTTGGTTTAAATCCATTTATACATCTTTCTTGTTGTTCGCTCCACCACTCTTGATAAGCTACAGAACTTTCGTCTAAGTCTGGAAATCCTTTATTAGGAATCGGTCTATATTTTTGTGGGTCAAACTTTATCTTACTACCCATACCTTAATCTTTTAGGTTTATCAAATCCAAAAATATTTTTATTCTTTATTTTACTTTGTTCTTTTTGTTCAAACCAATCCCTTAAATCAAATTGATAATTATCTTTAGTATACTTATTGTATTCTTCTGCTCGTTTCCAATTATTTTTTTTATAATGTAAACTATATCTTGACTTTAAATAATTGATAATTCTTTTATTAGATTTAGCTCCTTTAACTCCTTTTTTATTTACTTTAATTTCAGAGCTTTTTTCAAATAATGGTTTTCTTACACTTTTTTTATCATTACATTTCTTTTATCTTTTTACGATTCTCTAAGAACGAAAGACCTTTGTCTCCCGCTATCTTTTGTCTTTCACCTCTTCTTTCTATAGCGTCAAGTAATGATTGTCTCGTTTTCAATATTTTCTCTACACCTATCATTAATTTTTGTAACATCTCTGCATTCTCTTCATTTAGAAATGTATTATCAATTAAATTAGTAAATTCATTAATTTTCTTATTAAAAGCGATTAACTGTTCGTCTAATGGGTCAAACTGAAGTTCTTTGTACTTTTCTATAGCAGACCTCATTTCAGATTTTTTATAACCACTCCACGTATAATTATCATACAAATCTTTTGAGACAGCTTTTATTCTTTCTTTTTCAGTGTAGTGTCTATAAGGACTTTCATAATCATATACCATAGCAATCCATTTCATCGCTGTTTGCCCTAGCTTTTCTGTATTTAATACTAAATTAAATTCTGGAACTAAAACTATTCCATTATCTTCTTTTAGTATATCTCCCTTTTTATTTATTTGTAACAAATACATATTAAAATCCTATATGAATCAATTTAAATGTATTTTTAAACTGAACTCTACTAGACCTTTTTTTATATAATCTGTCTAAATCATAATCTGGATTCTGACAAATACTTACTGTATTGTCTAAATAAACAAAATTATTTTCTTCAATTTTTTCAATAATAGATTCTTCTTCTTTTAATAATTCTCCCATGTGTTTATATGTTTTTTCTAAATAAAAAAAATCTCCTTCCTTTACTATTTTACCATTTTTAGTGTTAGCTAATTTCATATTACAAATATAGTAAATTTATTAGTATCTTTTTAGCAACGGTATAAAAACAAAAAACCCTCTTATAAAAAGAAAGGCTTTTTGTTATGAAAGATGGAAATAAAGAAGTTGCAAAATTATAAAATTTTTTTTAATTACTTCTATTTGTATCCTATTTTATTTTAATACATGTCTTCTGGACCCAACGGTGTTTTTGTATATGGTATAGATATGTTGTCTTGATACATATATGGTGGATTGGTTGTTGGGGTATTTATTTGTGGTAAATTAGAAGGATTAATTACCTCACCCATGTCTGGTAAAATAGGATAATTTTCCTGTATCTTGCCGTAAATATTTTGTATCGCTGGCATTGTTTTGTCAAATATATCTTGATATGGATTTCCTGTTTGTACAAAACCATCCATTGGTGTCATTCCTTGTGTCGGTAAATCCGTTACTGGCTGTCTATTTTCAGTCATTGGTTGAACTGGAACTGTAGGTTGAGGATTATCTAAACCTAGTAAATTAGGATTTTCTGTCATATATTGGTCATAAGACATTGTTGGATTTAATCTACTATAATTCTCCATGTTACTAATTCTTTCGGCAAATTGATATCCTGGTTTTTCTGTTTCTGATTTTAAATATTCCTGATATTTTTGATATGAAGGTAAAATAGTTGCTTTCGCTGGTAATTGAGCGGGTTCAGTTGATATTTCTTTGATGTTTTCAAATTCTATAGGCTCTGTGAATGGATGAAAGAATCTTTCTTCTTCTTTACTATAATGACTAGGATTCATATTAATCATAAGTGTTCCTGAAACCTCGTCTGGCGTTGACATGTTTTGAAATTGCTGTAAGTGAATATTATAATGCGTTTGATTTGTTTTATTTAATTTTGATGATATATCTTCTCCTTCTTCGTTAAATGATACATGAAAATGGTCTTTTTCATCAAAAACTTTTACTTCAAAATCTTTTATAAATTGAGATGCTTGTTTATTTTTTCCACTTTTTCCGTCTCTTAACCAGTCTGAAAAATCTCCAACAAAATCAGCTGCAGCTCCGTCCATATGTCTACTAGTTAAATTGTGAAACTCATCTCTACTTATTTCTCCATTTATAAATCTATTTTCTTGCTCTGTTAACCAATTAACGATTTCTTGTTCTGCTTCCTCGCTTTTCCATCCATATTGTTTAGTACTATCAGAAACTATCTTTTGCAATTCTTTAGAATAGTGATGCATTGTACTTTTCTTATATTTTCTCATGGTTTCCCATTGAGTTTGTGGAGTTCTTCTACCACTTGTCATATAAATTTCTCCTTCATATCCATAATATCTAGCCATAGATAATGACAAATAAACATCTTTATTTACTTGAGTGTGTCTTAAGTCTATATTTGACATTCTTGGAAAAGAACCTTTTTGTTGAGATAAATACCGTTCAGAATAAGGAATGTACTCTTCATCACCGTCAACTACTCCCCCGTTATCGTAAGTTTTTTTTTTAAACATACCCCCTTTTCTGTATGTAGTTAATTTTTCTTCTCCTAAATAAGGGTCACCAGTTGGTTGGTTTTGTTCTGTCATCACTGGACCCGAAGGGTCCGATTTTGTTTCAGTGGTCGTGGGACTCCCTAAAAACTCATTGCTGAGTTTCTTATATTCATTTTCATAACTATCATCTCCACCTAAAAGTATTTTAGTAACATAATCACCTGTTTCTGTATTTAACCCCTCCATCCAATCTAAAGAATTATAAATATCAACTCCTTTTGCTTTTTGTTTGTTTAGATAATTTACTAAACCTGTAGGCCCCATATTGTAAGCGGCTAAAGCTTTTGCTTGTTTTACTTTATCTGTACCTTTATTCCAACTTCTTGACATTAGGTCGTTCATAAGATTTTCTTGAAACTGTTGAGCTAATTTTGGATTAGTAACCAAGTCACCATATTTTGTACCTTCAGGTACGTATCCTTTTTTTAGACCGTCTTTAAATGCGTCAGGCATAATTTGAGCCATACTTGTAGCTCCTGCTGGACTTACAGCATCTGATTTAAATCTAGACTCTTGAAATAATTGTCTTAATAATATTTCTTCAAAAGACCTAGGGTCTTCAGGCATTGTACCACCATTATCCATAGACATAACTCTAGGGTTAATAAGTTCGTGAGCATATTGTGATGTATCACTACCATAAGGAGTAAGTCCTTTATAACCTGGACCACTACCCCCTCCCGTTTGAGATGTTGTACCCCCTGGTAATCCTCCGTCTAATAATCCACCACCACCTATCATAGTAGCTGTATATGGATTAAAAGCTCCATACCCTGGGTCAAAACCCCCACTAGTGTGTGCTTGCATAAGTTCATGACCCGTAGGGTCGGAAACATTAAATTGTGGTTTACCCATATAAGGGTTATCTGTACTACCAAGATTTATTTGCTTTATTGGAGGATTGGTACCTTTAATATGATTGTATACACGTCCCGTTACTCTTCTACCACCTGCAGCATATCTTTTTAATTTTGAACTAGCAATTACAGCTGGCACATGCTTAAAATTACCTATCATATCCATCATATCTCTATAACTTCCCATAATTTTTTGAGTTTTTATCGTTATACTTACCTCCACCCATATAGTTCATGGTGTTCTTTATACTTTTTTGTTTTGTCTCTTGTTGTAACCTACCTCTCTCCATTTTAGCTATTTCAGCTTTTTCTTGAAGTTCTGAGTTTCTTCTCATCCACTCTAGTCTCTCTTGTAAATCTTCTGGTATATTTGACATAATTAATTGTGTTGTGAAAACCTACCTCCAGAGTTATAACCTTTGGATTTAGATTTCTTTTTTCCTTTTGAGTAAGAACCTATAGGTCTATACAATTCTGTTATTCCTTGTAATAAATGAGGTTTTCCTTCATCTGTATTATACCACCAACCTGTTTCAGTTATTTTATATTTATTAGCCGCGTCTATTTTTTTTTGTCTTTTTTGTGCGGACGTTAACTTTTTTTTCTTTTTATCAGCCATAATTAATCGTGTTGTGGAAGTCTTCCTCCGTGACCATACTTCATTTTCATACCACCCATAGCCTTGTTTTTATTACCCATCATTTTAAAATCAATACCTGAAAGTTTTCCGTCTTTATTTTTATCAAGTTTTACCTGACCACCTTTTAAATACCTTTTTTTCTTTTTATACATAACTTAAGAGTTTAAATTTATAATGTACAAAGATACAAATTTTTTTTTATTTTTTTTTAAAAATTTTATTTTGTTGAGAGAGAGTCATACGTTATGGGTAACCTCCCCCTTTACTTTCAAAACTTTGGATGGGGGTAGGGCTTTCGTCGCTCCGCTCCTCATTTCAATTACAGATAACTATTAACCAATTAAATATATTATTATGTCCAACTTACTAGCATTCGCAGCATGTCTTCTATGTGTATTAGCAGAAGCAGCATTCTTTGGTATTTCAGCTTACATCTTGTATCTTATATTCATCAAGAAAGACACAAAGACCTTAGATACTATTAAGAAATTGAGAGGATAACCTCTCTTTTTTGCATAATATGTGTGTATTGATGTCAGTGTTAGCTAATCTAATAACCCTTAAAACAGTGTAATTACATAGTATTTTACTATGATAAATAAGTTAATTGTTTGATTATCAGTTAGTTATTGATATTATATCAGTAATAACTATAAATATATAACTATCATATTTATTTAAGTGATTAAACTAATTACTAATTATGCTACGAAGTTATACAAAATATTTGATATTGTCAAGTGTTGCACAACATTTATTTTCAACGATATACTATCAGTATGTATTTATGTGATTAACAAATAATTACGATAGTCACTGCGTTCCTTCGGTATTCTATTACTAATAACTATTAACTATAAAATATACTATTATGAAAAATCTATCGCTCAACATTCTTGTAATCTTATTACTTCCAATAACCGTTCCATTCATACTATTAACTAACTATGATAACGTATGGGGAGAAGCAATAAAACAAATAAAGGGATAATCTCCTTTTTTACCTACGAATAGTCGTGCCTCCTTTCGGTTCACATACTTCGTATGCTCATTTTAATTTTATATAGGTAATAATAACTGTTAGAGTATACACGAAAGTGCTTCGCATGCTAACTTACCTTTACCACAGGACATATTTATCTAAACTTACGAGCACACACACAACCTAACTTAGGTGCTTCAAGTAAAGAAAATGTCCTTTTTTTGCTTACGAAACGACTGCGTCTTTCGGTGTTATATTACATATAACTATTAATCAATATATATTATTATGAAATATTACCAATCAGTTCAAAACTTTATCGTTAAAGTATACAATACATTGTATGTATATTATAACTAATTATTAACCTAAATTAAATATCATGTCAATACTTGGAATCGCATTCTTCACCGCTATAGGTTATTTTATTATAGTCTATAAATTATTAGGTAGAAAGAAATTAGTTAAAACACAGTTACTGTGGGATATACTATTTACTATCGGTCTACCTATACTATTCATCGGTACATTCAGTGGACTAGCAACAGCTGTATTAGCTGGAGTTATGTTCTCTGTATTCACATCATTACTACCAAAGGAGAGCTAGACTCTCTTTTTAGAACTCACTTTGTTCGTTCAATTTATATTATCTATAGATATATGTGTGGCTAATAATACCAGAGTGATTAAGTAACTACGACTAAAACTCAAGCACAATATCCTTATAATATTATGGTTAATAATATATAGGTCGGAGCAATATAATTGTAAATCACAAACCGTTCAGGTAGTTGATAATTATATTGTTCCTTCCTTTTACAACAAAATAAATGTATAACTTAAATTAAATAATTATGAAACTAATTAGTATTCTGATAACAGCCGCGTTATTTATTAACGTAAATCACTATCAATCAAGACCTTACACTGACTGTATACCTGAAGCATGGTATGATGACTTCAACGACTTTGAGTATGAAAACAAAATAGATACAGTATTAATAGATACTGCATCTTCAGACACAACATTAATAGACACTACTCGCAATCCTTATCACGATATAGATTGGGCAGCAGAGTTCGCTAAATTAGATGATAAATTAGATAGCATGGATATGAATATCAACGAATTAATTATCTATGAAATTGAAAACTATAATGACACAATAAATAAAAATAAATAATTATGAGCATAGATATAAGTATAAAGAAAATAGATACATATAATAAAATATTAGATGTTATAAACAGTAGTTCTACAAAACATCATCAAGACGTAGCATATATAATGATAGAAAGATTCGGGAATTTATTCTTTGACGAATCACTTACAGAAATATTATTAGAAACAGCTAATAAAACATTTGGATATACAGATTAACTAAGAACCCTTCGGGGTTCTTTTTTTGTTATATATAAGTATTAATTTAAAAATATAAAAAAATGGCAAAAGCTAAAACAGCAAAGAAAGCTACTAAAGTAGCAAAGACAGTAGAAGCAGAAACTACTAAAAACAAAGGACAATTAGTTCCTAACATCAAAATTACACCTCACACATTTAAGAACGGGACAACTATTCTTAATATCAGTTGTAAATTACCAGACTTCATTGACTTCTTACAAAACAATAAAGTTGTAGGTAAAGACGGCAGCTCTTGGGTTAACATGAAGGGTTTACCATCTAGTTCTGGTGGATACACTGTTATACTAAATGACTACTTCCATGACGCACAACAACTTGCAGATGAAGTATTTGGTGCAGATGAACTTGACGTACAAGTTGAAGACTTTGAGTTAGAAAGTAGAAAACAAGAGAACAAAGTATCATAATAATTATAAAAGAGAGTATTATCGTTTAACGAGCGTTACGTAGAAAATAGGATAAAGTCAACGCGCCTATCGGTTAACGCTCTCTTTTTGCTTTACAAGTCTTTCAGACTTGTGTTTTTATTGCATATAACTTTTAACCCCTTAAATTTATATTTATGAAAAACCAATTAGAACTAACTGATGATTACATCAAAAAATTGAAAACACTATTACGAATGAAAAAGATTACTTCTTATGATGTAGCTCACGCTTCATTTAGAAAAGCAAATCAACACTGTATTATTAGCTCTACAGACAAAAGAACATTAACTATCACATTTATAAACGGTGATGTTAAGAAATTTCCTACAATTATATCCTTATTAAATGAAATTAAAATAATTAATAAATGGTATAAGTCTGCTAGAAGAAAGTATATCAAAAGATATTATAAAGTAATAGGAAAATGGAATAACAGGCATAACAATAAAGCTCCTAAACAAGAGCAATTTAACGCCTTAATTGAAAAATATAATATATGATTATTACCGAAGAATTAAAACTTAAAGCAAACATAAGAACAAGGTGTGCTAGAATCATAGCCACCTTGAACTCTCCTTATGAACAACAAACAGTTAATCAACTTATTAAAGAAACTGAAAAATTAGTAAAATATTGTATGTATAACCAAATAAATAACGAAAATGGAAAATAAAACATCAGAAAACATAATAAAATACAAAGACGAATTAACAGCTGAAACATTACAAGGTATTATTGACAACTTGCAAGCTCAAGTAGGCGAATTAACTACAGAAATTTTTAATAAAGAAAAAACATTACGAGACATCAACAAACCAACTATAACACAAAAACAATTAGATACAATAAATGAAGCAATATCTAATTATACAGACAATGTGGAGTTTTCTGAACAAGACTTTGATGTAGAACTTTGTATGGAATACGATAATAGAATTGAAATAAGTAGCTTATGTTTTAATTCTTCTGGAGATATGTTTGATGATATAATGAGATATGTAGAAAAAGAATTTAGAGTTATACAAGAAGAAGAAACCTCTACTGATGAATCTTAATTACGAAGACTGGAGTAAGTCTACATATCAACATTGTGACGACCCTACAGAACACGATGAAGAAGAGACAGACTTCACAGAAGATGATGTAGAATTAACCATGTGTTTAGATTACCTAGACGAACACAATATGATGGAAGACTTTTTAATATGGGTAAATAAAAATTACAAATAATATGAAAACAACGGAACAAATTCTTAATGAAAACGGACTTAACTGGAATGTAACTAAAGAAAAACTAATGTATGCTGGTGAGTGTACTCCTAGCGCTAACAATGGATTACATGACACTGATTACTACGGTATAGTTCGTGAAGATACAGGTGAAGTATTTACTACTGTTAAAAAAGGATATACTCCTACGCAAAACTCTAAAATTATAGACACTATGCAATCAATCGCAGGTAATAATGATTTAATAATTACTAAAGCTTTAGCGATAAATGGTGGTAGAAAAATATTAGTACAAATGCAAAAACCTGACAATACAGTATATATAGGTGGTCAAGAGACTAAACAATATGTATATGCTATCAACTCTCATGATGGGACATCAGCTTTAAAGTTTGGGTTTATGAATCAAGTAGTATATTGTTCAAATCAATTTGCTTGGATGAGTAACAATGGACTTAAAGGATATGTTCATAAACAATCTATCCAAGATAAAGTAACTAATTTACCAGAGATTCTTAACTTTGATGGACAAGAAGAAAGAATAGCTCAATTACACGAGATGAGTATGACGCCTATAGGACATAAAGAAATCACTGGATTACTAGATTATTTAACTGGTATAGACTCTACAGTCCCTAATTGGGCAGGAGATATAAGTACAAGAAAGAATAATATTAGAGGAGATTTATATATGTCTGTTACTAAAGAGACTAATAGAGTAGGAATGAATAAATGGGGGCTCTTTAACGGAGTAACTATGTATACATCTCATAGTAAATCTATACCTAATAGAGAAAATGGCAGAGAAGAATCTGTTTATACTGGCTCAGGTCAGAAAATGAATGATAATGCATTTAGTTGGTTATCAAATAATTAATTATGAAATGGTATTTAAAAATAATAATAACAAATACTAAATCTAAATACATGATAAGAACATATGGATATAGTATAATAGTATATAAAAAACTATTTCCGTATGTTTTTATTAAACATCGTGTATTTGAAGATTTAGATAAAGCAATTGAATATATTAATCAATAATAATACAGAGAGCTCATACCAAAGCAGTATTGGAAACATGAGCGCGCAAACATGGAACAATATACTCAGGTCACTGAGCTCTCCTTATTATTCTAAAAACAAAATTATGGGAAGATACTATGATGGCGACATTGAAGGTAAATTTTGGTTTGCCGTTCAATCAAGCACCGCTCCAGCAAGGTTTGGAGGTAATGAATATGAGCCAAGCTATATTAACTATTATTTCGGAGAAGACCAATTAGAAGAAGTAAAAGAAGAGTTAGATAGAATACACAAAAACATGATGGGAAATATAGAAAAATTAGATGATTTCTTTGCACAAACTAATGGATATAATACACTAATGATTATAGATTGGTACAAGAAAATGTATAAAGAAACAATTAACGAAGAAGAAGTTAAAGATATGTTAGTTGAATACGCTGACTATCAATTAGGTAATCAGATAGCTGAGTGTATAAAAGAAAATGGACAATGTAATATAAATTGTGAATTATGACAAAATTAGTAGAAACACCAAAAAATCAACATGAAGCTGTCTTATGGCATCTTAATGAATACAGCACCATTACATCATGGGAAGCAATTAAAGAATATGGAGCTACAAGATTATCAGCTATCATATATAATTTGAGAGATGATGGATATATTATCACTACAAATATGAAAACTACTAAAAATAGATTTGGTAGAAATGTAAATTATTCAGAATATAAATGGGAACATATAATATGACAGCAAAAGAAGTTAGAACTTATTTAACAGAAACATATGGTGAATGTAAGCATGATGAATATGCTATGGCAGGCGCTATAAATCAAACACTACAGGACATGGACTATGACAATGGTTGGGACTTGTTTCATCTATTAGTAGAAAACACACCTATACCACATTTACATACACATAGTTATGGATTTCATACACAAAATGGTAGAGGTATCATAGAAAGAATACAAGCTTATTATTATGAGTTCTCCTAAAGAAATAATACATAATGAATATTGTGCAGGTAAATGCCCTAAGTGTGATAGTGACAACATTGAATACTTTGGTTCTGAGATGTATGATGAGCAATTAGTTTATAACTCACATTGTGAAGATTGTAACTTAGATTTTCATGAGTATTATGATGTAAAATATGACAGTTCTTATGGTATAGAATATATAGAAGAATCTGAAGAAGAAACACAATTATCATGTTGTGGAGATGAAATGACAGGAATATTAGAAGACATCCAAATTTGTCCAACCTGTAAAGAACATCAATAATATTAATATTAAAAAAAATAATTATGGGATTAGACCAGTATGCAAAAAGAAGAGCTCCAATACAAAAAGGAAAAGAAATAGCTTATTGGAGAAAGCACAATAGACTTCAGGGTTGGATGGAAGAACTTTGGAGAGAAAAAACAGGTAAAGAAGGAGTATTTAACTGTGAAGAAGTTATATTAGAGTTAATAGATATAACGAATTTAGAGAAAGCTATTCTCAATAAAGAACTACCTCAGTCAGAAGGATTTTTCTTTGGAAATGACTCTTATAGTTGGGACGAAGAAGATATTCAAGAACAGATAAAAGATGATTTAAAATTCATAAAAGAAGCTAAGCAAGCAATTATGGAAGGAGATGAAGTTGTATATAGTTCTTGGTGGTAATGAAAGAATTTAATTTAAACAGATTAATGATGTCTTGTTGTGTAAATATAGATGACGAGTATTATGAAGAACTTTATGACTATTTAATAGAAATAGATGTAGATTTAAATACATTAAACATTGATGACTTGGTAGTTAATGGTGTTCAATTTCTTGATAAAGAAGATTGTGAAGATTACTACATACTAAAAGAAACCGACAGTGGATGTTGGGTAATATAATTATTTGGGGGTCTTTGACCCCCTTTTAATTTTTTATAGTATATTTAACCTCTCAAAATTAAAATATGGAAGACAGAGAAATAGAACACATGTTGTTAGGTAAAATTATGCTTAATGATAAAATATTAGAAAAATATTCTGATACACTACACATTGATTTGTTCCAATATCCTATAAGCAGAAAAATATTTTCTACTATGATAGAATTAAAAAACGAAGGCAAAAGTGTAGACTTAGTTACATTAAATACTGGGCTAGAAAATGAAACAGATTCTTTTTCTCCAGTATTAGCGGAATGTACGTCTAAAGGACACTCTTTAGCTAATGTAAGTTCTTGTATACAAACTTTAGAGAGTATATATCAGAAAAACAAACTAATGACAATATCTCAAAACATTAGTAACTCTGTTAAAAACAGACACAAATTACATAAAATTATAAGTTCTGTACAAAATGAATTAGCTGAAATTAATACATCTAAAGTTATTGAATTAGATGATTTGTCGTTACAATTAAAAAACACATTATCAGATATAAATAATAGAATGTCAACAGACGGCTTGTTAGGTATAGCGACAGGTTTTGATAAAATAGATAAATTTACAGGGGGTTGGCAGGAAACCGACTTAGTTATTATCGGAGGAGCTTCTTCTATGGGTAAAACTAGTTTTGCTCTTGCCATATTATTAAATGCTTGTAAGTATTCTAACACTCCGTCTGTGATATTTTCTTATGAAATGAGTAGTAATCAATTGTTAAAACGATTAATATCTATGGAATCTTCTGTAGAAAATAATTATATAACAAACGGAACACTTGGTAAAGATGAATATCTTAAAGTAAATCAAGCTATTGGTAAAATAGAAAAACTACCTATTAATATAGATGAATGTAATATTACTAATTTAAATTATTTGGTAAATAGAATTAAAAGTTATGTAAAGAAAAGAAGTATAAAACTAGTATTAGTAGATTACTTACAATTAGTTACTTACACAACTAAAAATTCTACAAGAGAACAAGAGGTTAGTAAAGTAGCTAGAACATTAAAAAATCTAGCAAAAGAACTTAGTATAACTATTATAGCTTTATCACAATTAAATCGTGGTGTTGGTATGCGTGCAATGGGTAAACCAACTTTATCAGATTTACGTGAATCTGGAGAAATAGAACAAGCTTCCGATATAGTTATATTAATACATAGGCCTGAATATTATGGTATAAAACATGATGATTTAGGTAATGACACTAAAGGTGTAGCTAATATTATATTTGCTAAAGGTAGAAATATTGGCGTAGGAGAAATACCTTTAAAATTTATTAGTAAATTAACTAAATTTGAAAACGCATGACGTTACCAGCAAAAATTATAATTACAACAACGATTTTTATATTCATGATATATATATCTATACAAATATTAGGGTATATATGTCTAGCTGTTATATCATATTACGGGATAAAACATTTTATTAACAAAGTTTTGTCATTAAAAAAATAATGTTTATTTTTGTCAATCACTTAAATAAATAAGTGATGTAATATGGGAGAAAAAAAATCACGTTTATCACAAATCATTGATGAAATTTCACATGACTTAAGTGTGGATAAAAGTACAGTACGTAGTGTGCTTACTTTATTATTCAAGGAAATAGCAATAACACTTATCTTAAAAGGTAAGCCAGTGTTGATTAGAAGATTTGTTAAATTCGTTATAGCTTTACGAGGAATTAACAAAATAAGAAAAGATATAAATAATGTAAATAAAGAAGAAAATGAACTTAAGAGAACTGACTAAAGAACTACCATATAAATGGAGAGTTCAATCAGCTAGGTATGGTAAAGCTGCTTGTGTAGCTTACATAGACGCTAGAGACGCTCAAGACTTATTAGATGAGGTTGTAGGACCTAGTAAATGGTCTACAGAATACTACGAATCATGTGGATTATTGATGTGTCGTGTTGGTATACACACAGAACATGGTTGGGTATGGAAATCAGATACTGGTTCCGAATCTAATGTAGAAAAACAAAAGGGACATGCATCAGACGCATTTAAACGTGCGTGTGTATCGTGGGGTATAGGTAGATTTTTATATAGACTACCAATACAAACCCTTAAAACTAAGGAATATAAAGGTAAAGAATATCCTTATGCACCAGAAAAAGATAAGATTATCTTTGATGGCGAAACTTTAACAAAATATATAAACTGGAAAATTAAAAACAATAAATAATGAAAGTATTACCATTTGACTTAAACACAACATCTTCTAAACCAGAAGGTAAACAAGAGTATTTAAAACCTGGGGCTCACCACTGTAAAGTTGTAAGTATAACAACATCTGATTTAATAGACAACTACAAAGGCTCACCATTTATTACATTTAATGTAACAAGTAATAACAAAAACGGTAGAGTACAAATGTGGGCAGTTAAACAAACTGACAAACCTTCAACACAAGATTGGAAGAAAAAACAAATGAAAGACTTCTTAGTCAACGCAGGTGTGTCTGATTTCTCTGACGATTCTAAAGCTATGAATGATGTTATAGGTAAAGACTTAATGATAACATTTATATCAGAAGAGTATGTTACGGTTAACAGAGAAACAGGAGAACCAGTAATTAGAGAAGCTGTTAAATATAGATGGAGTAATAAAGCGGGAGCAAACTGTGCTTATAGTCCAGATATGAATAAAAAACTATCAAATGAAGATAGAGACAAATACAAAGTAATGATGAAAGATTATCAAGGAACATCAGCTTCTGTAGAAAACGCTGACGGTATGACAGACGAAGATATGCCGTTCTAAAACAAATAATGATGGTAAATGAAATTTTCATAGCGGGGAATGTCCCTTCTAGTAAGAATGGTAAAAGATGGACTGGGAAATATCTTATACATTCTAAGACTACAATGAATTATATCAAAGAATCTAAAGAAGATTACGTAAGTAATAGGAAAAAGTTTCTGGATATGATTGAGGGTAAACAACCTCCCTATAAGATTTCATTTACTTTTCATAGAAGTACAAGAAGAAAATTTGATTATATAAATCCAGCACAAACTGTACAGGATTTAATGGTAAAATACCAATGGATAGAAGATGATAATTGTGAATTTATCAGACCATTTTTTGACGAATATACATACGACAAAGAAAATCCAGGTGTAACAATTAAAATATTATGAATGTATCAAGTATAAACGATTTTGTAGAAAAATATTGTGAACTACATGAAATAACACAAAATAAATTATTTTCATCAAGTAGACATAGGCCTTTAGTAGAAAAAAGAATGATATTAGCTTACTTTTTACGTAAAGGTACAAACATGAGTTGGAATGCAATAGGTAAATTAATGAACAAAAACCATGCTTCTATGATACACTATGTGAATAAAATAGAAACATTAATCACAATATATCCATATTTAAAAAGAATGTTTGATTCAACTAACGAATTATATTCTCAGTTTGAACACACTTTTAAAGAGCATAGTAATATATATAAAGAACTATTAATAGAAAATCAAAAATTAAAAGATAGAATTAATAGAAATATAGATATGATAAATACAATAATAGAAGAAGATAAAAAAGGTTATTTAATACAAATTGAACAATAATGACAAAAACAAAAAAAACAAAAACAAAAATTAAAATACAGGGTAAAAATTATATGGTTCATCCTGAAGTAGAAGACTCTATTAAATTCTTAAGCGAAATAATTAGAGCTCATGAAGTAGCTTTATTAACTTGGGTTCATAAAATATGGAACAAGCAAGCTTTTGACGATAAAGACATAAAAGACTTTGAAAAAAGTATGTATGAATACACTATGAGAATACCAAACGCTAACGACATATTAGCAAATATGATGAACATAGACAAACAAAAACAAGATATAGAAGAAGAGTTGAAAGATGAGTAATTTAACACACAGTAATTATTATCAAGACAGAGAATATATATCTAACTCTATGTTAAATCATATATCTATATCTCCAGAATATTTTAAACACATGTATGATAATCAACAAATAGCTACACCAGCTATGAAATTAGGTTCAGCTATACATATGGATATATTACAACCTGGAGAGTTTCTTAAACATTATGCAATATCTCCTAAATTTGACAAAAGAACCAAAAAAGGTAAAGAGGATTTTGCAGAATTTACTAAAAATAATATGTTTAAGAATATTATTTCTGAATCTGACTATGAGTTAATAACGGAAATATCTTTAAAGGTAATGAATGACACCGCGGTTCATCAACTCTTGAAACATGGTGAAGCAGAAAAAATTGTAACATGGCACAATAAACATCATGATGTAAAGTGTAAGGGTATGTTAGACTATCATAGAGATGATATGATAATAGACCTTAAAACAACTAAAGATTGTTCTTATAGTGGATTTATGAAATCTATGATTCAATATAAGTATCATAAACAAGCTGCCTTTTATATGGACGCTGTAAAAGCTACACGATTTATAATTGTAGCTATTGAAAAAACAGCTCCATTCGCTATCAATATATTTGAGTTAGGTGACGATATGATAGATGAGGGTAGAGACATGTATAACCAAGAATTGGAAATCTATAAGTATTGTATGGATAATGATTATTGGCCTGGTTCAGGTTATGACCCATTAGATAAAGATGCTGAAAGGACAATTCACATATTAACCAATAATTATGAGTAAGAAGTCGGTATTATTTGAAGGGGGGGTAGAAAAAATATCTACCCTCTCTGACGGCTCATTAAGGATACATATAGGTACTCCTGAGCTGTCAAACGAAACTATGGTAAATCTATTCAATTTAAATAGAAAAACAGGGTATGTATTATTATCACCATACCCTATAAATCAAGACCAAAAAGACGCTGTAGAAAAAGCTGCAGAAAATATAGAACACGAATCTACAGAATTTGGAAACAAAACACCAAGTCAAAGATTACGTGCAGTATTATATGTGTACTGGGAAAAAACACAACCAAAACAAATTAATCCTGATACAGGCAATATAGAGTTGGTTGAATTTGATTTATTTTATAAAAGAGAGTTAAATAAAATTGTTGAACATTATAAAACTAAACTAGACTAATGGCGGTAAAATCATTTGTATTTAAAAAAGTAAAACAGAAAAAAAGACCTGGCGTTCACGCTAAGTCTAAAACTTCTAAGTTAAAACAAAGTATTAATTATAAAAAGAAATATCGTGGACAAGGAAGATAAACATAATAAATATTATTATGAATTAGATAGAAATTTACCATATGTAGATTCTACAAACAATTTAGATAATGATAAACAAGACAAAAGAATACCTGACTATTACAAAGGCAAAGAAGGTTACGAAGCTAGAAAGGTTTGTGATAACTTTGATTTATCTTACCATTGTGGCACAGCAGTAACTTATATTCTGCGAGCTTATAGAAAACATGATACACCAGTAGACTGTATTAAAAAAGCTATAGCTCATCTAGAATTTGAATTAGAAAAATTAAAAAATAAATAATATGGAAATAACATTATCAATATTTACATACGCGATAGGATTTGTTTCAGGAATGTATGTGTTATCACAACTAGAAAGTGGGATAAAATCTAGAATAAGAAACAATGAAACATTAAAGAACTTAAAGAAATACGATAAAAAAAATGATAATTCACAAAGTAAATAGAAAAACATTTACTATAAGACCCTCTGGGAGGAGTACAGATTTTATTTCTCCTAGTTTTGGACACGGTTGTTTATACAACTGCTCTTATTGTTATATGAAACGCAATAAACCTTACGGCCTTAGTATAGCAAAAAACACAGAAGATATACTTACTAGCATAAATAATCATGTAACTTTTGACGATACAATTAAACCAAATCAAACACACCCAGAATACATAACGTATGATATAAGTTGTAATGAAGACTTTGCTTTACACGCTAAACATCATGAGTGGGAGAAAATATTTACATTTTTTAAAGACCATCCTAAAGCTATGGGTAGTTTTGCTACTAAGTATGTAAATCCTGAATTAATTAAATTTGACCCTAAAGGTAAAATACGTATACGATTTAGTTTAATACCACAACATAAGGCAGATATACACGAACCACACACATCTAAAATTATAGACAGAATAAAAGCAATTGACGCTTTTATAGATTCTGGTTACGATGTTCATGTAAACTTTAGTCCTGTAATAGTATATGACGGATGGTTAAATGATTATAGGTTTTTGTTTAATATGTTAAATGATTATGTAGATTATAAAAACCAAGTCTTAGCAGAAGTTATATTTCTTACACATAATTTTAAAAGACATAAGTTTAATTTAACTAGTAATCCTGAATCAGAAAAAGACTTGTGGGTTCCGCATATACAAGAAGATAAAATATCACAATATGGTGGTGTTAACACAAGATATAATCATAAGCTAAAACGTGAGTATATAAATCAATTTATAGATTTACACAATAGTATTATACCTTGGAACACAATAAGATATATATTTTAATAAAATAAATAAATATGATTAGTTATATAGGAGGTAAAAGCCGAATGGCTAAATGGATATCAGAATATATCCCAAAAGATATAGAATCCTACACAGAAGTGTTTGGAGGAGCTTTCTGGGTATATATTAAAAGTGATGTACATACATTACCAAAATTAAAAAAAGTCGTTTATAATGACGTAAATAGGTTTATGGTTAATTTGTTCCAATGTTGTACAGAGCCATATTTCTTTAATAAACATATGGAAGAATCTGAAATCAAATCACAAAATGAAAAACTATTTTATGAATATCAAGAAGAAATAAAAAATACTTGTGATATAGGTTTTAATGACTATTCATTTGACATGGCTATGAAATACGCTTACATAGCTACACAGGTATTTAGTGGTAGTAAAATTATGGAGTCTAAATATATAGACCTTAAAGGTAAATATAATTCAAAATTTGATGCGTTTAGAAAAAGATTGATGAATCCTGATGTTATACAAAAATTGCACAAAATTACTAACTGTGAAAATTTAGATTATACAGAATGTATTTCTAAATATGATGGAGTAGAAAGTTTCTTTTATGTAGACCCACCATATTGGAAAACTGAAAATTATTATTCTAATCATGACTTTGATTCATTAGACCATGATACATTAGCTAAATGGTTACAGAATATAAGAGGTAGGTTTGCACTATCTTATTATTATTTTGAAGAACTAGAACATATGTATCCTAGAAAAGATTTCCGATGGGTGAGTAAAGAGTTTACAAAAGCTGCTGGAGCACAAAAAGGAAAGAAACAGAATAAAGGAGAAGAACTATTAATAATGAATTACTAATGGACAATATAGAACCTGGTGAAATAGTTTATTGTGATATTACTTATGAATATGAAAAACCATATCGTAATAGAACTAAAACAGAAACTATAGAAATTATAAATGTTGTATTTGGTAGGGAGTATGTAGACACATACCCCCTGCTAAAATATAAAGTTTATAATAGAGACATAAGAAAAATTAATCCTAAAAAACCTCCTCAATGTGATGTACGTGTCATAGACTTAAAGGTACACGCTAGAGTAGGATTTAAACATAAAAATAGAGGTTATGTAGAAGTAGCTAGAAATACACAAATAAGAAATAAAATAACTGGAGCTTATGAATAATTTTAAAAATATTAAAAAAATATTAAAAACACAAATAGAAAAAAATACACACGTATTTTGGACTTTTGATGAGGACAAAATGGAATTTACACAAATATATAAAAACTATAATAATGGTTTAACTATATATACTCCATCACAATTGTTTAACCATATTATAGATTATGCAAAAACAAGACAAGATTAGATACTATAAAAAATATATAAAGTATTTAGAAAAGTGTATAAAAAGAATTAATAACTATATTAAAAAATTAGAAAGAGATTAATTGATTTCTACATTATAATTTAATATACCTTGCAATCCATTTTTTCTATGATATAAAAAAGCTTGAGCTTTTTTGATATTACCTATATACCCCTTACTATCGTGCCAATAATCTGTTGCAGACATTGAAGATAGATTACGAACTGTTATACCTTGCAGTTCTTCAATAGCTTGTAGTTTTGTAGATTTGTTAGTATGTAGATGACCTCTATGTACCTCAACATAGTCTACATCACTCCAAGCGTTTTTATATCTTTGTGAAATTATACCTGGTAAATCGTTAGTTTTAGGTCCGTCACCATGGTCTGATATTACCATGTTCTTACCATATACTAACATTTTCATTAAACTATCACCGTTATCTACTTTTACGTCATTATGGTTTTCAAAATATAATTCTAGGGTGTCTCCTAAATGCATCATAGATTCTCTGTCGTGATTACCTGGTATTACCATAACATGAACAGGAGCTATTTCAGATAAATAATTAATTACTTTAATCAATAGTTTTCTGCCTGCTCTATACATATCTATATGATAATTAGTATTAAATTGTGGTGTACCTCTTGTTGTAGCTGGTATAGGCCAATCTCCATCTGCATTTAAAAAATCATGACCAGCTATAAATAATATTTTATCTATATAATATCCTTGAGCCCTGTATAATAAATGTTCAACAGCGTCTACTAGTCTTTGTTCTGCAATCTTTAAATCATACTTATCTCCTTTTATACCTATTTTACCTAGGTGTAAATCAAACGCTGATATCTCTAATAAATATTTATCTCTTTTATCTTGTCTGTCCCTTTCTTTTTTTGCTACCAAAGGTGATAAGTTTGATAAATCTTCTTTTATTTTTTCTTTGATTAACTTTACATTTAATTCTTCTTTGATAGGTTTCAGGAAAGCTTTACTTCTATACATAGTAACTGTAATAGGATTACGGTCATTATCAAATCCTGTAACCTCATATGTCCCTATATCATATTTCTCTACATACCATTTATCTAAATCTACTTTACATTGAGTGAGTAAATCTTCTAAGGTTTTAACTCTTGTGCAGTTTTCTGCTATTGCTACCGCTTCTCCTTTAGATTCTTGGAAATTATAAACTTCTTTTTCTTTAGGCATGTTGTCAGGATTCTTTTCTCTCATCCTTCTCGCTATAGCTCTAATCTGTTCATAATTAGTTCCGAATTTTTTTGCTGTATCAGCATATTTACTACGCTGTAATTGTGGATTTTCTTTTAAATACTTAATTATTTTATCATTCAAACTCATAGTTTTATAATGTTATTTTATATGTCTATAAAATTATTTTATAATTGTTTGAATATGAAGGTCTTAGAAAAAAAGTTATTAACACACTTATTAACTATGTATAGCGTAAGTAACATCTATTGTTGATGCACTTGCTGACATGTAGAAATATACTGTTTTTTCTACATTTGCAAACATTGAAGAGGGTGGTTCAAAACTATTAGTTACTACTCTAGCACCCCCACCTGTTAATACGCTTGAGAGTACACTAGCCAGACTTACAGTTTCTAGAGTTGACATTGTATCTCCCATTAGTCTAATTGTTGTTCCTCCTGTTACGTCTGTTATTACTCCTGAACCTACTGTAAATGTTAATTTATCTGGACTGTCAAAACTCCAATGTAAATCAAAAGCAGGTGAAGATTCTTTATTGCAAACTGTTAAGTTTAATAATGATTGTCCTGGTTTTAATGTAAGGATGTGTGTGACTTCACCACCCCTAGGTTTTGCAAAATTCAATTTTGGTGAATTAGAAGACACCAAGACATTTGACCTTTTGTTGTCAACGTCTTGCTGCTTCTTTCTTAAGTCTTTATTTATTGATTTGTTTGGGTAGTCCTGTCTATTCGTAGATAAACTATCTCTTCTTGATAACTTTTTATACCTATCCTTGTCTTTAATTAAAGGCATAGTCTATTAGTCATCAGAAGCTATTCCTGTATCAGGACCATCACAAATTAAGTATTGTACTTTTTGTGCTGCTGTAGTAGCTGCTAAATCTAAATTAGCAGAACCATCAGCCGCTCCGTCTATATGAATTGGAGAAAACATACATACACCTGGCTTCAAATCAGCTATAACATCACCATCTGGTTTTACAGCTACTGGATAATCTGTATCTACATTTTTTATAAATACAAATATCATATCTTTATTATGACTTGCTAAGTTAATAGTAGTATCTGAAGTTCCGTTAGTTAATATTTCACCTGTAGATATTAAAGCTGAATCTACCGTAGTAGCTCCTGTAGTAAAAGATGGTGAAAATGAAAGTACTTGATTTCCATCTGAATCTGTTAATGTTAAAGTTCCTGATACTGTTACTGATAATGTTTGTGTTGCCATTTTTTTATATTTTTATTAAGCGTTAGCGTCTATTTCAATTGCAGCGTATTCTATTGTAACCGTTGCTGTATCTGCTCTTGCTGTTGTTGTACCTGTACCCTTTATCACTGTCATTAAAAAATGACCTGGTTCTAATATACCTATTAAATCAGCAGCAGAAGAAGCTCCATCATATATTTTAACAAAGTTAGTATCATCTAAATTTTTAACATATATCATTCTACCGTGCCCTGGAGCAGCCATTACAGTTGAATCACCATCATGAGCTACATCTATTCTTCCTGTAGCTATTTGGTCTACACCTGTTATATTTAGTGTGTAACTACCACTTTGAGTTTGACTATATCCAGTTCCCGAGGAAGCTGTCATACTTAAAGAACAGCTAAGAGTATAATTTTTTGCCATCGTTTTTTAATTTTTTACAAAGTTAAGAATTTTTTTTATTATATATACTATCTTTAATTTTTTTTATATCAGCACATTTTTCGTATTCTTCAGTTTCTATGAAGTGATTTATTATATCATCATATATATCTTCTTCTATTTCATCTTTTTCACTATAAGGTTCAAATGGTAATGCACAACCATTATAGTCTAATAAATCTTCTATAGATAATTTTCCCATAAGTAAATAATATGCATTTTTATATACATCTTTAAATATTATGTTTTTATCTGAAGACATTACATTAAGTCCTTGCTTTCTAATAAAGTGTAAGAAAATGAATTACCCCATACTTCTCTAGCTGTTTGACATATATTGAGAAACGCATGCCAGTCATCATTAGAAGCAATTACTTGACATCCTGCTGACCATTTGTTAACATACGTAGATGTTTTACCTTCTAGAGCTGTAGCTCTATGTATATTTATACCGAACACACCTGTGTCACAAGTAGACTCATCAAATTCATATTTATCATTTCTGTTATTATCTCTATATACTGTTACAGGTTTCTTTTGTCCTAGAGCTAAATATTTACCACTATGTAATCTAAGTTTGTGTGAACCTCTATATTGTCCTGGTTTTAATACCGCGCAACCTATTTTATCTATCCAAGGGTTTTCCATCCAATCATCACCTGGGTCTGTAGTACATTCATATTCATGATATTTCCACTCACCGTTTTCATCTTTATAAGATATAGTCATTATATCATCAAACTTATTTGTAACCTTTCCATTAGTATCAGAGTTTCTAATACCAATAATATTTACATCATAATTGTCGTTAGTAAAGTATTTATATCCTTTTTCTAACATAGCCTTCTGAATTGACTCTCTGTAGTATTTCATTTTACTTTTTTGTTTTTTCAAGTGAACGACCTCCAAAATAAGCTCCAATCACTGTAATTAATACTAATTGCAATAAATCTGTCCATTTTGCTTCAACTACAAAGTTAATAATTCCCGCGTCTATAAAGATTAATAATACTGTTGATATTACTAAAAATATTAACACTAATGGTCTAACATTTTTACTTAACCAAGAATCAGATTTCATATCCGCTTCCCATCTTGTAGATATTTCTTTTTCTAAACTAGTTTGATACGAAGCAATTAATTCTTTTATCTTTTGTTCTGCCTCTAACTTTTCTTCTTTTGAAGTATGTAAGTTGTCTATGACTCCACCTACACCCTCTACTAAATCTTTAGCTCCACCGCTAAATATTGTTCCTAATATACTCATAATTTTATTTTTTGTTATTAATAGTTCTGTTGATTATTATTTTCTGTATTATCAGTTATTGAACTTATTGGCAAAGGTAAATTTGGTCCAGGTATGTTTCCTGACGGGTCAGCTGGGTCTGGACTTAAACCTTCACAACCACTTTGTAAACATTCTGCTTTAGTTAAATATTGTCCAGTTGAACCCTGTATTTGTATACATTGATATCCAAATTTAGGATGGTCTCCTATCATAGCACAGTCCCAACTAGTTTTTACTGATGTATTTGGAAATGAACCACTACAACATGGTCCTTTATATATTTGGTATCCTCCAGCTTGATTAAAACCAGGAAATCCTACATGATGCTGAATTTGTGATACCTGAGAAAAATACCCTCTATATACTACACACATTTTATCTACAGCTTTAACAAAACCCCAATTACACATCGCACCTCCCGTAGCGGTTGCGTCTAATACTATCTCTTGTCCATTTGTCAATTGTGTTTGCCCAACACTAGCACAAACTAAATCATAAAAAGCTTGATTTTGACCTACTGATGTAGCAGGATAACTAGCATTCATAGGATGTCCCATAATCCAAAAACTTCTAGGCCATGTAGCGTTATCTCCACATGTCCAATCTGTTTGATTCCAGGTCATATATGTTGGGGGAGACATTTGTGTATTTATCCCTGCAACCGCGCATATACACCATTGGTGATAAGGTGGTAAAGGAGCTACCATTGTTTTTGTTAATTCATGACTATCTAATTCATTTACTGCCATAACTTTTATTTTTTATATGGAAACATTTTATTTAACTTTTCTTTTCTTTTATTACACCCACAATCAGAATCTACACTTATAATTTTAACAAGTTTTTCTACACCACTTTTTGTAATTATCTTTTGTAATGTATCTCCTAATCCTTTTGATTTATTATCTTTTTCCTCCATGATATTCTACTGCGTGTCCTTCGTTAATTAATAATTCGTTCAAATTTACTAAGGTTAATTTCTCTTGTCCGTCTACCATGTCTAACTGAATCTCTCCTAAACATCTACCAAACTTACCAACTCCATGAGAGTTTAAGGTTATATTTTTACATCCTTCTAGTAACTGCTTAACCCTATCTTTAGCAGCTAATCCTTTAGCTTTTTCTTCTAAATCTTTAGTTCTAGATTCTGGAGTGTTAATACCTAAAAATCTAATTCTTTTTTTTACTTTGATGTCAAATCCTAAATCTATCTCTGCATCAATAGTGTCTCCATCTACAACCCTTAGTAGACTTATTTTATAATTATACATTATCTTATTATATAGTTAATACCTAATTTAAAATTGTACCATTCTCTATTCCAATACTTATTGTATTTTCCTTCTACAAACACACCTAGTTGTTTGTTTAGTTTTTTACCAAATATAGTTCCTCCTGAATAATCATACCATTGCCCTCCTATAAAATTATGATAAGCGTATTCGTTACCATTGTCATAATGATACGGCATTAAATTACCCCAAGAATGTAGCCAAAAATCTTTTTTATAATAATAATAGTCAAATCCCACTACTAAAGAATAATTCCAAATTCTATCTAATTCATTTCTTTTTCTTTCTGTGTAATCTGACAATACTTTTGGTATTACTATTTGTTCCCATACATCAGAAGATACAGCTACCAAATTTCCATCTGCGTTATAATACATTTGATGATATACATCTACATTATATCCTTCCTGTAACGCTAAGTAAGTGTAGTGTATATTACCATTATCTAATTTCCATTCTTCTAATGGGTCATATCCATAAGGTTCAGCTATTCTTTGTACAGCTCCTATATTAAACGATAGTTTGTTGTTATAGTTATATCTATACCTTTGAGAACCTTCAAAGTAATCTACATCAGCAAATCCATCTTTTAGATACTCTACCTTAGCGTTCCAATTATTTCCCACATATCTAATAAAATGATGTTGGTCTAAATATTCTACACCCTCTTGTCTTTTGTAATTAGCTTCAAACAAAAACTCTAATCCTTTTATTTTTCCTATTGTTGCCGCGTCACTATAATTAGATTCGGTACCATCATAAAAAGTATTAGCTTTATTTTCATATCCAAATCTAGCTATTTTTCTAACACCTAAAGTTATATTGTAATCATAAGGAGTTTGTATCGTAGTAGTTGTCAATCCATCTGTCACAGAGAAAACATCTACATCTGATATAGACGTTCCTCCATTTATAGCTCCGTAAAAAGTAGAAAATTTAAAATATTTTTTTATATCAATTTCTTGTGATATGGAAAATAGAGGTAATAAAAGTAATATTATTATTTTTTTCATCTTACAATTTTCTTTTCTACTGTTCCGTCATCATATATAAAAAACAGCATTTTATTTTTTTCTATTTTAGCTGGCCTACCCAATATATCTGTAATCATTAATAAGTTTGCTATACGTTTTGGTAAAGGTCCTACCCATGTTCCCTCACAATAATCATAAGTTAATTGACATATGTTATCCCAATCGTTTTCACAACAATATTCGTCTACATCAATTACCCAAGCGTAGCACGGGTCATTTAACCAATATGGTACACCTGGTCCTGTTATACATCCAGCGTCATAGAAACATGAGTCTTCTATATTGACATTAGCTAATTCATTATACGAGTACGCATCTTGGTCCATACATCCTTCAACCACAGATATACACGAGCCATTATCAGTATTAGCTGTTGAATCATAATTAAAGGCAGCACTATCCATACAACCGTAAATATAAGGAATACAGCTAAAGTCTTCGGTATTAGCTTGTGGGTTAAAATTAAGCATACTAGGGTCAGTACAACCGTAAATATAAGGAGTGCAACTATTATTGTCTGCATTGGCTAAAGGATTAAAGTTAAACATTGTAGAGTCCATACACCCATAAACAAAAGGCTCGCAACTTCCATTATCTATATTAGCTATAGGATTGTAATTAAACATTGTAACATCCATACACCCATAAACTATATCTACACAAGAACTATCATCAACATTTGCGCTAGGAGAATAATTAAAAGCTGTACTGTCTGTGCATCCATAAATTGGTAATACACAAGAACCGTCATCAGTGTTAGCTGTAGAATCGTAATTTAACGATACAGGATTCATACACCCCTCAATAATAGGAACACATGTAGAATCGTCTACATTTGCATTAGGATTGTAATTAAAAGCTAAAGGATTAGTACATCCATACACTATAGTTATACAAGAACCTGGTATTTCTACATTAGCTGAAGGATTATAATTTAACGATGTACTATCCATACATCCTAATACTATTAAAGTTTGACATGTGCCATCATCATAATCTGCTGTAGAATCATATTCTATATATAAAGGATTCATGCATCCAGGATTATAATAACAACTTCCATCGTCAGTATTAACAGAATCTATATAATTAACAGCTGTAGAATCTATACATCCATATGTTTTTTCTTCACACGTATTACCGCAATTTGTTATTATTTGATATGGTAATAAAGGTTGTATAAATGGTGGTTGTATACTAATTAAAGTATCTCCTTCTGGGTTTATGAATGTAAATCCACACTCTATTGTAGTTAAACTAGCTTGCGATGATATATGAAATCTAAATGTTATTGGGTCTGGAGCTGTTAGTCCTACATAATAAATATCCTCAAAACCTCCTGTATGTGTAAATTCATATAATGTATCTGGATGTATTAGTTTTAAATGTGACCCAACCCACCCATTGCCCATTAAATCGTGCAATACAAGGGTATAAACACAAGTGTCTATTAACTCCATAGTGTTAGCTGTACTATCATAATTATACATAGACGTATCAATACATCCAAATATTTTTAATGTTTGACAACTTCCATCATCTATATCTGCAAAAGGATTCCATTCTACATAGTCATCATCTGTACACCCTAATATAGGTGGGCATGAATCAGAAACAAAAACATGTGCTGAGTCATTACCGAAAGCTGGGTCTGTACCATATACTAATGTATCATTACACTGTTTAACAAAATAAGAACCATCTTGTCCTTGCCATAACCCTCCGTTTAAACCATCTCCGTATGAATCATATATAGTAAATGTTAAATCTCCTTTAGGTATTTGAACTGGGATAACTACTGTAGCGTAATCAGGCTGTGAGTTGTAGTTTCCTCCTGAAGCATAAATTATCCCATTTGTGTCTTTTATATCCCAAGATGTCTCACTTTGGTATTGGTCTAAGTTTATAATAACTTTAGCTGGAACTAATTGAACTGGTGGAGGTTGAGGCATACATTGCGGAACCACTCTATTATGTATTAATCCTGAGTTAAATGTACTTACAGGATAATTTATTATTGTATCTCCACATATACTAACATAATATTCTCCATTAGTTATACCATCACCATAACTATCAAACATAACAAAAGATATATTAGTTATACTATCTGGAATATACACGGTATCAATATTCATTATATTAGACGAATCATAGTATCCATAAGGAACATGATGTAATGTATCTCCCTGATAAACAGAATCATATAATACCCATTTAGTTTCACTAGGATACGAATCTGTTTGTATATTTATAATAACTTCTTTTTGAGCAAAAGTTATTATAGGTAATAGTAATAGTAGTAATATTTTTTTCATTAGTCGTGTTGTGGTCTTAATTTTATTTTACCTCCTTTACCAAACCCAGCTTTCATTTCTGCATAACTTTCTGGACTAATTGTACTCTTAGCTTTAGAACGTGATGTACCTGCTTTTTTTCTTTTATTAATATTGTAATATAATCCTTTTTTTGCCATAATTAAAAATCTTCCATTAATAATTCATCTATATATTCTTGTATCTCTTTTCTTGTCGCTTTTATAGCAAATGATATATCCGCTTGAAATCTTTTCATTTCCTCTCCATCTTTAAAAACAACTATTGTAGGTACTACAACTATTTCATATTTATTTTGAGCTTTAGTATTTTCAGCTATGTCTATATATTTTATTTTATCTACATCAGTTAACTTTTTTAACCACGATACATCATTAGTACTATTCCAGCCAGCATTAAATTGTGTTACTGTTATTTGACTAAAAGATATATTTGTTAATAATACTAATAATATTATCAATAAATAAAGAGTAAATGTTTTTGGGTTTGCATTCATTATCTTAATTCGTCTATTTTAGCTTCTATTCTATCTAAGTCTTCTTTTAATTCCTCTACATCATCTGCGGTGTTTTCAATAGTTAACCTTATATTTTTATCCTTCATGTCAAACTCCATTCTTGTTACATCTGGCGGAGGAGGTACTGGAAGTTCTTTTGCTTCTTCTATATCTGCTTGTAAAGCAAACCATCCTCCTATAAGAGTAGCTATTAACGCAGCTATGCCTCCTAGTGTTTTAATACTAATTTTAAAACTCGTATCCTCGTTTAATTCTTTTGCCATTTTAATTCCAAAAAATAATTTTACCTAATATTCCTAATATTACAGCCCATATAGACCATAATGCTTTTGTTGTGTTTTTTCTAAATGATGTATTTTTATTAACTTTAGAAATAGTTCCTACATCTGGGTCTAATAAACGTATTTTTATATCACGTAAATCTTCTTTTACCTTTACTAATTCTTCGTGTATTTGTTTATTAGAAATTGACATTATATTTCAAATCCAAAATTCAATACCATTATTCTAAATTTTTTTGAAGTACAACCTGCTTCACAAAACAAACAAGCTTTAATTTCTAAAACTGTTATTCTACCTAATCTAATAGATATTTCATATTTTTGTTTTTTGTTTCCTTTTGACCAACTGTTTATCCAATTCATTTTATTTGTTTTTAATTTATATATTATCTAAGTATGTTTGTAAATTATCTCTATCTCTAGATGATAAGGCGTTATTACATATTACTATTTCAGCAACTTCCATCGCATTCATAGGTTCACCTATTTTTTCCATAGTTAGTAATTCTGTAATGTCCTCTGTTCCGTCTCCCGTTCCAGATTGTGTTCCTGCAACACCATCTATATATATTTGTATTACTCCTTCTTGATTTCTTTCCCAGCTTATATTAAATATTTCATCATCTGATAATTCTTCTGGTAAATTAAAGTCATGTCTAGAACCATCTATTTTAACCCTAGCTTGTTCGGCAGTTTGTATTTTTAAGAAATTATTACCCGAAGCATCTTCCCATATAAAATCACTCCAAGTTCCATCGGGAAATATACGCATAGTTACAGAAAATGAACCTAAATCTAGGGATGTTGTTAATCTTAAACTGTCTCCACCGTGGTCAAAAATTACACGTTTTGACGTCTGGTCTTGTTTAGGGTGCGTTGTATTATAACTAGCTGTTTGAGCGGGGGTTGAGGTATCTGTTAAATGATTATTACTTCCCGACTTATCTCTCCATTCAGAGACTACATGATTGTTTGCTGAACCACCGACAAAATATGTTGATATTCCTTCATCAAATTTATACCAAGCTATTAAAGATGATATATCTGCAGGAGTCCAATCTGAAGAAGATGGTTTTGATGACGATAACATATTTACTAATCCTAACATATCTTAATCTTGTTATGGTTGTGATGTGTTATAAGTTACTGTTCCCTCTGTAGTCCCTGTAAAATTATTTCCACTACTATCTGAAAGGTTACCTTCAAACTGATAATACGCTATTAACCCGTTTGTTTTATAATCTGTTCTTGTTGGAGAACTAAAATAATTTGTTGATAAGTCTGCTAAAACTCCATCGTTATACATTGCTTGTATTTCTGATGAAACTTTTACTTGATTATACACAGCAAATTGGTCTATGTATCCATCATAAAATGCGCTGCTTACATCTTCATTAGTGCCTATTACACATCTATCCATCGTATCGCTACCCCAGTTGTTTGGTTGCGAAACTGTTTCCTGTAACACTGAATTATAATAAATTTTTACTTCTCCTGTGCCTGCTCCATCGCTTTCCCATGTTACTGCAAAATGGTTCCATCCTAAAGCCATATATTGTGCGTGTGTAATATTTGCTTCGTATGTAGCTTCCTTGTAAACATTCCCTAATCTATAAACAGCTCTAAATTGTGTGTGACCTTTATGATATTGTAGTGTTATACCGTTGTTTGTATCGTCATCTACAAATCTAAATATATTTTGATTGGCAGAAGCATTGTTTTCTCTCATGTTTATCCAAACAGAAACTGTTCCTGAATTTGGATTTACCTGTTCTATAAATTCATCAGGCAAAACAACACCTGAGTCCGCTCCATTTAACTCTAAAGCTAAAGTACTACTAAAAACTCCACTTTCAGTAGTAGGTGAAAGAACCCCGCCTAATCCCAACATTAGTCTCCTATATATGCGATTAACATTCCTGGTGTACCTATATTAACCGATGTCCATCTTCCAAATATTGTAACTCCTTTTGGAAAAGTATTACTTACATCTACTTGGTCACCACCAGTTCCAGATATTCTTGTAGCTGTAGCCGCGTCATGAGCCGCAGCTTGTGTTCCTATGTATTCAGAGGTACCATAATTTGTGTCAGCTACTAAGCCTCCTGAAGAGTCTAATGTAGTATCAGCTAAAAAGGTGATAGCTACAAATACTTTACCTGTAGGGGGAGTTATAGCTCCATCAGCATCTGTAAATACAGAACCTAACTGTCCAAAACTTTTTTTGTATAAATCATCTATGTTTGCCATTTTATTTAATTTAAATTATTTTACAAAGATAATAAAACTTATCTTATTATTGGTGATTCTTTTTCAGAACTACCACCATATATAACTTTTCTAACTTCCTTATGTGTTTGACCAAATGGAGCTACTTCGTACTTTAATTCTGTTTCCCATTTTGGCGTTCCTTTCTCTGCTAGATAAGAATCTCTTTTTTGAGTTTCTCCACTTATAGCGTAATCTACAGTATTACCTATATTTTGAGCTGTTCCGAAAGACGTAGGTATTATTGTATAATTTATAAATCTGTCTACATCCGTCATTACATTAATATCTTTATTTAACTTTTTTAAATGTCTTAAAACTATATCATCTTCACCATCATCGTCTAAAGCTAATATTAATAAAGAAACTACACCAGCTAATCCTATACCCCTTATATAAGCTCCCATTTCTTTTTGTTGGTCCTCTCCAAGTTTGTCATATTCTTCTTTAAATGTAGCCATAGATATATCTCCATTAGTAAACCTACTCCATAAAGAAGATACATAACCACCAGCTGTTGTATAACTACCAGATTGAACTTCACCAAATCTATCTATATCACGCTGTTGGAATCTATCTCCCACCAATGTAAAATACCATTTTTTAAATTGTAAAGCAGCTCTACCTAAAGCGTAAGTACCCAACATTCTTCCGTCTAAAGCAGTGTATCCCTCACCATGTAATGTAGATATTTTGTGATTTATCTGTCTAACTCTTTCTTGTGTAATTTCTCCTGAGCTATATTCTTCTTCTGTTAACATTCCCAAGAAAGCAGCTCCTTGTATATAATTTTCTGATTTATCCATAAAGAAAAACGACAATCTTTCTATCTTACCAAAAGCTCCTTTTTTATTATCTAAATGAACAAAATCACTAAAGCTATATTCTACTATTCTATGCTTTTTTAATATCTCTTGAGAATAGTTCCAATCTTGAAAATATCTTTTTTCTCCAACAACTAATTGTTTACCACCACGTTTACGGTACTCTTGATATTTACCAGCTAATATATTACCTACCGCGACCAACGGATTAAAACCTAAATATCTTAATGTAGTTAATCTAACTAACCAATCTAATATCTTTTCTGCAGTATTAAGTTTTGGTCTTTTCTTTTCTAAGAAAGACTCTTTCCACCATCTTGTTAAATATTCGGCTGCATTTTTATTACCATTTTCTTTATTAAACTGTATAATTGAATCTACTAACACCGACATGTTTTTCATTCCTACAAATGGATTTTCTTTTAGATTTATAGCATTACCATAGTTATCTCTTTGTACGTCTCCATACTTAAATAAAGTACCTCTAATAAATTCTAATAGAGCTCCATTTAAATCCATAGACATGTGTTCAAATTCTGTAGCTTGTCTTCTTCTGTATTCTTCTATTAAAGCCTTGTCTGCTTCTGTAAGTTTGTCAGGAGATATTCCTTCTGCCATTTTTGATATAGCGTCACCGTCATTTAATAAGGCGTCTATTTCTGCGTCAGTTAAAACTATTTTACTACCGTCTTCATTTATACCCTGTTGTTTTAATTTCGTAGCTCTACGTTTCAGTTTTTCTAATATAGCAGCGTTTGCTATTCTTTCTTTTGCTGTACCAGCACTTTTTAAGTATGTTCTTATGCTACTTAAAGACATTAGAACTTCTGTTCCGTTTATATCATGATATAATTTAACATTTTCTACATTCATGTTTTTACCCATTCTCATATCATATAATCCAAATAATCCTTCTTTGCTAAACATTTCTAAATCACCCATCTGTATATTTTTTACAGCGTCTATTCTTTCTTGCCTTATAATGTTTCCAAACTTATCGTTCATTTCTCTATACAAATTCCAATAATCGTACTCTTCTTTAGTAATCTCACTTTTTCTATTTTTCATTTCTTCTGCAGAAATTAAAGTTATTCTACCTCCTTTTTCTCTATTGGTTATGTTACCATATAAAGTTTCATATCTTTCTGTCATATTCATTTGACCCTTTATCTTCTCTATAAGACCAATACCTTTAAGTTTAGATTCTATAAGTTTATCATGAGCTGCGTTTATTTCATTCGTATACATTCTGTATCTAGATAAATAATTGTAGTAATTTTTTTCTATTTCATTTATCATATATTGTATCTCAGGTCTTCTAGATGTCATATTGTTAGACCCCATCCATTTTCTTAACCATGATATATCTTCATTTTTAGAAGGCTTAACAAAATCATAGTTTTGTAAATCTGCTTTTTCTTGTAAATACTTTGTCTGTTTTTCAAATGCTCTTTGTGCTATTTCTTTTCTAATAATATGTTTAGCTCTATTAGTAGCAGAACTATCTAATCTATCTAACTTAGTCATAGCGTCATATAGATATTCATCATCATGTTTTTGTAAAGATTCTAAATTTAATTTATCCGCTGTTAAATCTTCTGCTATTTCGTAATCTATTACATATTGAGAATACCTATCTTTTAACCTTTTATAAATTAAACTATCTTTTTTGATAGAACCCATTGTAATACCCTTGTCTTCTACCCATTCTTTAAAAGATAATAAATCATTACTATCCATATATTCTTTACCTTCACTTGTATATCTATTAAAAGCTTTTTTAGCTCTTTTAACTTCATCCGCAGCAGAAACATCCTGTATTTTATATATGTATATAGGTTTTTCTCCTTTTATAAAAGCTTTGTGATATTTATTTCCATTTTCTTTTATATCATCATAATTATCATATCCTTCACTACGAGCCCAAGAATCAAGATTTTTTATGTCATCTATACTATTTCTTTTTATAGGAGGGCTAATACGTACCAGAGTATTTCCAGGTTTTATTAATTTAGTTATATCATTACCTGTATCATTATATGTATTATAGCCATGACTAATAGTTTTTTTATTACCTGCTATTATAGCTTCTTCTTCTACAATATCTAGTGTCATTTTACCCACAACACCCTCTTCTTCTTTTATTTGTTTACTTCTTTCTTCTAACTGTCTATCTATATTTATATCTCTTTGTTTTTCTTCCTGTATTCTTTCTTCTATTGATTCAATGAAACCTATAACATCAACATTAGGACTTATTCTTTCTTGCATAGAATTTATAGTATTATCCATATATTGATTTATTTTACCTATAAACTTATCAGAAAATAAAGGAGATAAAGAATCTTCTTTGAATCCAAATTCAAAAAACTTATATTCAATATTAAACATTAAAATTTGTTCTCTTTCTTTCAAATCATTAAATCCATTTCTCATTTGTTGTATTTCTGATTCTGTAATAAATTCATTTAATAGTTGTTTATTTAAAACTACTTGTTCACGACCCTTACTATTTTTTACAATTTTCATAGATTTAAAAAACGTATTGTCTGGATTGGACTTCATAACCTTTTTTAATTCTTGTATTAATCTACTTTTAGTTAAATTAGGATATATAATATCTGTCATATTTTCTAACATTTTATCAGATATTATTTTGTTGATTATTTTATTTTTTTGGTCCTTACTTTTGTATAGTAATCCTTTTTTATTATTATAAACTTCTTCCATTATGGACTGCATATAAGGAGTGTATCTTATATCTGTTACAGAAGCTCTATTTAACATCGTTTCAAATAAACCTAAAGCGTGTGTCATAATAGGATTTTCAAAAAGTCCTCCCATATTTCTTTTTTCGTCTCCTCTTATGTCATTAATCTTTTTTACTACACTCATCAATTCTAAAGGATTCTTTTCTATAGATTGATGTACTGTAAACGCTTTACCTACAGGTTGAGCTACATCTTTATTAAATTGTTCTAAGTTATATATAAGACTTAATGTTTTGATTTGTTCTTTTGATAAAATAGCTTTTTCCCTCATTCCTTCTGCTTCAAATTCATCATATATAAATTCAACTGTCTCAGGAGATTGCTTGCTTAACCAATTAATAAAGTCTGAACTCTTTTTACCAGGTTTCTTTTTTGTTCCTAGTAATTGTTGTATAGTGGAATCAGAAGAAACAAATCTTTTACCATCTGTTGTTTTCTGCCATTGGAAATACTTTTGTACAATATCAGATGTGTATATATCTTTACATTCTTGTAAAGAATATCCTAATCTTCTAAGCATTACAAATCCCGCTACTGATTGTTCGTTTAGTCCTAGTCTTTCTGCATACTGCCATTTAGCGTTGTCTAATACTATATTAAGTAACTGAGCTAATCCAAACCAATTTCCTACTCCGTTTTCAGCGTTTCTATCGTCATAAAATTTATCCACTTTTCTTCCGTTAATATCTACTTCAAAACCCAGTTCTACGCCACTAACAGAAAATATATTCAAACTTCTTTGTAAAGCAGCTACAATACCTACAAGAGCTTTTGTAGGAACATTTTCTTTAAATGTTTTAGAGTCTCCATGAGGAGTTAGTTGAGAGTCTGTTTTAGGTCTTTCTTTTCCAATTACCTTTTCTACATCTTTTTGAAAGTCTATATTTGCTGTAATTTCTTTTCTTACATCTTCTCTACTAACTAAGTCTACATATAAATCAAAAAATTCATTACTATCATTTCTCCAATCATCAGATGATTTTATTTCATTTTTGTTGTATTTGAAGTTCATATGTACTGAGTCTCCATCTAAGTCAGCTCCCCAATATGCGGATACTTCGGCTGGTATGGTTATTTTAGACGTAGGACTTCCTTTTAATTGTCCATGAAATCCTTTTACTATAAATACACTTGTACTTACTTTACCATGCGAAGGTATTCTAGTTCCTAAAAATAAGTCACCTTCTTTAACTCCTTGTTTTTGTAAATAACCAGGCACGTAAGCTTCTGAAACTACAACCTTTTTACCATCTATAGTTCTTTCTTCAAAAGCTTTTAATCCCATCCCCAATGAAGACGATTGATAAGCTATACTCCCTTTTGTGTACATTTTAGTTCCTTTCTTAGCTACCCTACCATTAGCTATAGAATTGTACACAGAGTTCATTGCAGGGTATCTACCGTCTAGATTGCCAAATATTGAAGCAACTAACTGACCAAATACCGCTGGGTCAACAGAACCTTCAAATTTTTCCATTTCTTTAAATACATCTTTAGTTTTGGCGTCAGGAGAAGTAATCATACCTTCATCTAAATTTCTTTCTTTGTTAGCTTTTTCCATTACATTTTTACGAAGCTCTAACATTCTATTTAGAATTTCAAAGTCTTTAGGACTATTCATATTGTTTGCTAAATTGTAAAACAATTGTGACGGAAAATATCTTTCTTCTTTTTGTTTGTCTAACTCTAATTGTATACCTAATCCCTTTCCACTTAAACCATTAAACTCCCTGTTTATATCATTTTCTTCACCTATCATAAACAGTTCATCCTGACTTTTTAATATATTGTCTAAATTCTCTTTATTTAAATTCCTAACATCATATATATATTTGCTGCCTTTTTTTCCGTTAATTCCATCAAACCAAAGTTTAGCTGAAGATTCAGAAGCAGCTATTACTAAGTGACCATGAGAAAACATATCAACATATTCTAAATTTGGTATAGTAGCAGCGGCTATACTTGTGTTTCTTTCTCTTAATATATTCGCTATGTTTTTATGTATTTCACTTGTAGCTTCCATATCAGGAGTTAACACTTGTACAGCAAATTTTAGATACGTAGTATTACCATCTTCTCCTCTATAATTATATACAAACTTATATACACCTCCTACATCTTTAACTCCACCATATTTTTCTGTAATTATTTTTGCTTGTTGTGGTAATATGTACCCCGCTGCATCATTCTCTATCCAAGCTTCCACTCCTTTAGGTATTTCGTTTTCTGTATATATATTACCTTCTTTATCTACATAATAATCTTTTGTAATAACAGGTTCAAATGATGTTGTGTGGTCGTATGTTGTATGAGAAGCAATAGTACCAGCTAATCTTTTTATATAATCTACTTCATCCTTCGCTTGTTTGTGGTCATACCCTAACAACTGTTGAGCCATAAATTTATTAGCTATATAACTTGTTAAAAAATTCTTACGCTGCTCTACTGTACTGTTATTCCAAGATGTATTGTTTTCTAACAAATCAGGATTTTTAAAAAGTTCTAATAGAAATTTATCATATATTTTATCTATTTCTTTAATTTTATAATTACCCTGTTTATCTTTTATAACAGTATAAGGAAAAACCTTGTCTCCTTTTATATATTTGTCTTTTAACGCTGGATTATTATATAATGTTCCTAAAACTTTATTTCTACTAACTACATCTGTTATAGCTATAGATTTAACATAATATCTTCTACTTTTATCAGAAAATGTTCCAATTACTTGGTCGTATAATACCGACTCTCCTGCTTTTGATTTTTGCACAGCATTAAGATAATTATACATATCTATAGTCATCATTTCCGCTGGGTCTATTTGTGTCATAGTTTTAGCTCCGTTGTCCCATCTTTCTACACTATCTTGACCTGGATAATATCTATACATACCAGAATGAACAGTTATGTCAAATGGATTATCCATTATATCTCCAGTTTGACCACCTATTAATATATCCGCCTCATATTTCTCTTGTATCATTAATGAAAAAATATTATTTTTTGGGTTGAATATACTTTTCTTTCTTTTGTCTATATTTAATATTTTTTCTACCGAATCATAAGCTTGGTTATGTAGAGCGTTATTATTATTAAATATACTAATACCGTCACCTGTTACGTTGTCTACAATAGACAAATAGTTCATAGGTCTAGACAACACTAATACTTCACTTAAAACTTGTTTAAAAGATTGCAAATTGTTTTCAAAATAATCATAAGCTTTTGCCCTTTCGTTTACTTTAGTTGTCCATTTTTCTGTATTTTTATTAAACAACATAAACTTACTATTTTTAAGACTTATTCCTTGTAACCCTGATTGTCTTTCAAAAAATACATCAGTTAAATACATAGGCTTTCCATTCCATATTATAGTTTCGTTTAATATAGCGTCTATATCTATTCTTTCAAATCCGTCTGTATTTTTAAATAATGTTTCTATTATAGCTACTACACCATCATTTTTAGAAATTGAACTAAAATTATTTTCACTTACTTTATTATATATATTTTCTATCTCTGCTCTTTTTTGTTGTTTTTCCGCTTCTGTAGAATTAGTCCAACTGTCTATCATTCTAGTTATAACACTTTGTTCTGTTGTTCTGCTTAATAAAACCCTATCTTGCCACAAATATTCTCCAGTATCTTTGATAAGTAATCTATCTCCCTGTAATCTTTCAATTACCATACTTTGAAATATATTAGATATTTGTAATAATTTAGCGTCTGTATAGTTTTGATTTTCAAATACTTTATTATCTAATATAGATAACATTTGCTGTATTTCAACAGAGTTACTTTCTCTAACCATTCGTATAAAATCTTCTGGATTTCTTTTAACGGATTTAGCTAAACTATATAATTGATACATTAATTTTTTTCTTTCAAAAGGAGATTCAGATTTTACATTATATATTTCCGCTACAGCTTTGAAAAAATTAGTTAAAGTTTTAGGCATATTCATGTTCTTTAACTCTTCGTTATGTAAATCCGCTTGATTTAAATCTGTCTCATCGTTAAGCTCCTCCTCTTCAAATTGTATCATTAATTGTTTACCTTCCTCGGTTTCTAATCCTATTCCTTTTTCTTTTACTATAGCTTCCAATAATAATTTATCACTATTAGCTAAATTCTTTTTATATTTAGGATTAGTCGTATATAATACCGCTCGTATATATTGTTTTAATTGTTCTATCTTTTTATCTTCTAGAGATTCTGAATTTATTAATCCAGATTTATTTATTCTTTTTATTACATTATCCACTATTTGTTCGTCTTCCAAACCTTTGCCTAATTCATAATTTAAAAACGTATGAACTAACGCATATTCTGTAGCTTTTCTAAACGCTGCTTTTTTAGCTCTTTTTATTTCTCCATAACCTGAGTTTTTGATAACACCTTTTTTACCGAAGTTTAAGAGTACGTGTTTCATTGCAGCTTCTAATGTAAGGGTAGGTAATACATCGTCTACTTTATTTAAAAATTCCCTAGCTTCTTCATCCGTAGCAAGGTTTTTAGTTTCTTTATAAAATTTAACTAAATCTTCTTCTAATTGTTTTTGTACTTTACTGTCTTTTATAATTGCGTTTAACGAACCATAACTATTAGCTTCTAATGACCTTACGAAAGATTCTTCCAGTAAGTGTTTCTGTTTCAAATTGCTTAATTTTTTAGCTATAGCTCCACCCCTTCTTTTAGTAGTAAGTTGTGTAATAAGAGACACATATAACTCTGATGTTTTTGTATCGTCTACACCTTCATTTTTTACAATATTTGTTATAATATCTTTTATATCACTTTGTATGTTATTGTTGTTATTTATAATACCTTTCTGTAATTCTACGAAAGTTCCTACTGTCATTACAGTTCCGTCTATATCAATTAATGTTAATTCTGGATATTGTATAGAAGTTAAATCAAATATATCTGACTTTACTAAAAGTTTGTTAATTCTTTTGATTAATGGTGATTCCTCTTGCATTCTATACCAAACGTGACCACCCTCATGTATTATATCTGTGCCTACTGTACCACCTTCTTTTATAAGTAATGTACTACCTATAGCTAATGAAACAGCTTCATTTCCAAAAGCATCTAAAAGTTGCCCACTAATTACATACGCTTGGTCTGCTGGTATTAGATTTTTTTCTAATAGTTTTTGCAGCATAACATATTCTCCTAACCCAGCGTTTGTATATACTTCATGGTTTCTTCTAGGTACAGCTCCATCATATTTTTTGAATGTATTATCTTCACTAGGCTTAGTTATCTTATCTTTTATTTTAGATTTAATTTTTTTAAAACCTGATACAATCTTTTCTTTTGTTTCTTTGACTTTTTCTTTTACTGTTGTAGTTTTCTTAGCTCTTGTTATTTGCTCGTCTTTAACATCATAATCCCTATATTCAATAGTACCTATTACTTGTCCATCTACTTCAGCTACCATTTTATATTGGTATAAATCATTATTGAATTGAAAAAATAATTGTCCGTCTATTTTAATTACATCTTTTCCACCTTCTTTTGGTAAAATTAATTTTATTTTGACTGGTATATTATCTTGATTTATATATCTAGCTAAGAAATTATTTATAGTTTCGTTACCTACTTTACCCTCTCTATTGTAGAATTTTATTTTACTACCTTTACTATCTGTAATAGTATAACTACTACCTCCTTTTGTAGGTACAATAGATTTAGCTCCTACTATAATTTCACCACCTTTTTTAGCTATAGTTTCGGCTAATTTTTTTACTTTTTCTAATATTGGAATTTTTTTACGAACCTTCTCAGACTTAGGTTCTTCAGGTAATTTTAATTGTTTTTGTTCAGTTTCTGCTTTTTTTTTACCTGTATCTTGCTTTGATGACCAGTCTGCCCAAGACTCTGTTATAGTTCCGTCTTGTTTTCCTTTAAGATATTCTTCTGCTTTTTTATAAACGTCAGGTGTAACTCCAGCCATACCTTTCATTTTCTTTTTCAGTTCATTAAAAGCTCTTTTTATTTGTTGTGGAGTTTTTGATTTCTTTAGTATTCTTTCAGTTCTATCTACAGCGTCAGATACATTTTTTTCAACAACTTTTGTTCTTTTTCCTGTTAAATCTTGTACCGCTTCTACTCCTTTTTTACCTACACTTTTTACCGTTTTAACTCCCTTTTTAGCCACTCCTTTTATGGCGTCAATAGCTTTACCTAAAAATCCTTTAGAGTCTTGTTCTTTTTGATATTGTTTATATTCCTGTACAGTCATGCCAGCTTCTTTAGCTTGTTTAGCTGTCATTCTTTCTTGACCTTTTTGTGTGTATTGTTCGTACTCTTCTGATGTAAGTCTTTCTTTATATCTTTTGTCTACCTTTCCTTCTTTTGTTAAAATTTCTTCTTTTTGTAAATAAAAATTTTCTATTTCGTTTTTAAGTTTTTTTTCTTCAACTTGTAATTCATTTAGAGCAGATTTCTCTTCATTATTTATTTTGTTAATAACAGATTGTTGTTTTTCTTTAGAAACATTTTGTTTTACCTTTTTTCTTTTTTCTTCATAGATTGACTTTACTTGTTCTTGTTGTGAATTATTTCTTGTTAATCTATTTTCTCTGTAAAAAACCTGTTTTGCTCCAGATTCAGTAAGAGTTGTGTTAACAGAATGTTTATCATAATTTTCTACCATTCTGTCTATAGTCTTAAAAATATTGTCTCTACCTTCTTCTGTTAACTTTCCTTCTTCTACTTGTTTTTCTATAACTCCTTTCATAACAGTTCCATCACCATTATGATTCCACACGTGGTCCGCAACTAATTCATCAGATAGATTTTGATAATCTCTCATTACTTCTGGATTGTATGTTCCGTCTTCGTTTAGTAATCTTAACTGTTCTGTTTTTTGTAATTTTTCATCTAACATTTTAGACCTCTCTGCTTGAGCATCTACAGCTCCTCTAGTACCACCCATTGCCGCTCCTAAACCTACAGATGTCCAGAATATATCTCTAGCTTCTTTTGTAAATGTACCGTCAGCATTTGTTATCCAGTCTGTATAAGATTCGTAATCTTTACCTTGTTCTTCTTGTAAGTTTGCGTATTTTATCCATTCTTGATATGTTTCTTGTAATCCTTCTGTATATCCCTCTACACCCGCATAAGCTCCCGCTGTAGGTAATACAGTCCCAGCTCTTCCTAATAATGGTTTTATGATACCAGCTATACTTTTGCTAAATCCTGCTGGTTCTGGACTAAGTCTAGCTATTTTACTCATTTTAAAGTTTTTACCAAGGCCTCCAAATAATATACCATATTGCACAACATCTAACGCAGCCCATTTGGCATTATCCCAAACAACTCCACTAGCAGCATTTGCAGCTTGTTCTTTACTTAATCCCATTTTTATACCCTGACTATATGTTTCTCCTCCTAAGTAAGCTCCTTCAAATAAATTGGCTGTTATACCCCCTCCAATTGCTCCTGTCCATCTTTCAGCTCCTTTTGTTAGTACCATTCCTTTTTTACCAGCATCTATTGCGATATGTTTAGCTAGTCCACTTCCTCCTACTCTGTTAGTACCATATAATAATTTTGCAACTTTAGAACCCTGTTGTGTTGTAGCAACCATTCTTCCTGCTTGACCTATTCTTCCTGTCTTAGCTAATCCTATAAGTGCTCTACCCCCAAATCTAGTAGCAGCAAAAGCTCCACCTCCATACGGTATCATAAATGAAGCCGCGTATGGTAGTAACCTAGCAACTTTATGTGACCAAAATTCTGCCTTAAACATATCTGTAAATGTAAGGTCTTGTAAATCTTCTGATACAATTAATAAATTTTCATTTTGAAACTCTTGGCCTTTTTTCTTTAACCATTCTCCCACTGATGTATTAGGGTCTGGGTCATTAGGACTTACTAAAGCAGATAGATAATCTATTGTATCTCCTGTTCCATACACTAAATCTCCCCATCCCGCTCTTAAGGCTCTACCTGTGTCTGATACAAAATCACCCATAACTGCATCAGGGTCGGTCATATATAAACTTCCTGTTTCTACGTCACCTCTCATGGGGTCTACTAAACCTTGTGTAAGGTTTTCTCTCATTTGACCTTGAGCAACGCTTCTATAATAGTTGTCTATATTTTGTTGTTGTTGCACTTCTTGTTCACTAGGACCTAGTAAACTTTGAAATATTTCTGATGTACTCTGTGCGTTGTCATATCCCTGTATAGCTTCTGATGGTAATTGTACATTTGGGTCTAAATCACCACTAGGTAAATATGTTTCTTCGTATTTTTCAGCCATGTTATCTGTTTAATGTAAAATATTTGCTCCAATCCCTACTTGTTTTTCTAAATTTCTTGAATGTTTCTTTGTCTGTATTTTTACTATAGTAATCTAAAAAGGCTTGTGGTCCTTTCATTAATGCTTCTTTTAATCTTGCGTTATTTGGATTATTTAAGCTTGAACTTAAATTACTAGTTACCTGCTGCATTAATATATTTTGTTTTTCTCTATCTCCTCCTGATTCTTTTTCTGTTTCTGTTAATAACCAACTCATTACTAATGGAGATGATAAATTCGCATTCTCCGCACTCACGCCCCCTACTACTAAACTAGTGTCTATACTTTGTTTATATGAATTTGCTACCTCTGGTAATACCTGTGTATTTCCTTCTGTATAAATATCTGCTAAATTTTGATGTAATGCTGTTTTTTGTTTTAAATAAAAAGCTTCATTTTTTTGTTTAGTCTCATATGATAATGATTCGTTGTATACTTTGGATAATGATTCACTATCTGTAGTTTTATCCATTTGTTGTCTAAACGCTACATTGTTTAAGTCTACAACATCATAATACATATCATCTGAAGAAGTATAGTCTGTGTCTATAAATTCGTTTACCATTACTACTTCTACAGGCATATTCCCATACTCACTCATTATTTTTTTAATATCTGATTCATCACTATCTTTTGTTACTAAAAATGATGTAGGTTGTCCTGTTTGTTTGTCTAATCCTCTAACTCTAAATCCTAAATATGAACCATTATAATTTAGGTCCATTTCTTCACCTTCGCCAAAAGGATTCCATCCTAAAGCTCCGCCAATAAAACCACCTCCAAAACCTACACCAGAACCAATAGCTGTTCCTACACCTGGAACTACTGAGCCAACAGCTGCTCCTCCTACTGTAGTTGCGGCTCCCGCTTCTATTCCTCTTTCCCACCATGTTCCAGATACATCGTCATCTGTAACCATAGTTCCAGTTTCTGTATATAAACCTCTAACTTTCATACCATACAACTTTTTGTTTTCTGCGTTGTATTGTTCCCCATAATGAGCTTTTAATACTGACGTTTGTAATGCTGGGTCTGTTAAAATTTGTCCTGAAGCTAATAATTGATGACCCGCTATAACATTTGTACCTCCAAGTTTACTATGAGGTCTAGAATTTGCGTCATACCCTCCTAACATTTGCCATATATCACTATAAGCTGTTCCTGATTGTGGGTCTCTACCTTCTAATAAAGCTGCAAACCCACTTCTTCCTTGTCCTCCTGTACCTGAACCTATTTTATTTTCCATATTAAAGACATCTTTAATAGTTAGAGGTCTGTCTATTGTTCCTGTATAGTTTGCGAATAAAGCAGGTAATTCATCAAGATTACTTTGAAATTGATTTACATAATTTGTTTCTATTTTCTTTTCACCATATACTGGTTCTCCAGTCCAATTTAAAGCGTCTTTTATCCAAGTATGAACCGCATCTGGATTTTGTTGTAATGTACCTACGTCTATACCAGTATCTCTTGACATGTCTGATAAGACCGCGTGCATGTTATGAGCGTAAAATGTCTCTACGTCTATCTCTTGCCCCATATCAGTATCTTCTATCATACTACTTATATCATAATCTCCTCTTATTCCAGAAAACTGAAAATCATCTGTTTCTCCAGATATAAATTGATTATATCTATCATAGTCACCAGGCATTATTAAACTACTTGTTTGTTCATTTTGTTGAGCAGCTATAAACTTTTCTAAGTTAGCTTTATTTTGAGAAACTCTTTGTAATATTGGATTTCCCTGTGTAGGGTCAGAATTAGGATTATTAATATTCATTTTATATTTATTCATATAATAATCTAAATTCCCATACAATCTAGCTTGTGTAATATCTCCATTATATTTAGTTATGATATCCTTTACATCACCCCATCCTGAATGTTCAGAATGCCATTTCTTCATATCGTCTATATCTTTTTGTCTACCAAAAGAACTATTTAATATTTGATTTGCTGAAGATGTAGCTTGTTCTAATTGTAATTGATATCTATTTTGTTGCTCTATTCTTTGACTTTGTTGTTGTTGCAACATCTGTATCAACTGTAATTCTTTCATTTGAGCAGCGTCTCTTTGACTCCTTCTATCTTGAGCAGACTGATACCCCGAGCTTAATGTTGACCAAAAACCATAATCTATTGCCATTTTTATTCTTCTGTTGTATTTGTATTATTGTTCCCTGTATTATCAAGAGGGTTTTGTAGATTAAATCCACTTAGATACCCTCCTACTTCTGTTCCTTTCTTTATTAAATCTAACAAAGCTGTATTACTTGAGCCCATACTACCCATAGCGTTAGCAAAAGTTAATCCAGCAAATTCTGACGCTGCTTTCTTATTAGCTAATTGCATTTGTAGATTTTCTGTTCTTTTAGCTTCTTTTTGTACTGAGTCAAAGTTTTCTTTATATAACAATAAATCAGAATATTGTTTTTGATTTTCTCTTTGTAAAGCCGCGTCTTGATTTGCAAACTCTAATAAAGCTAATGACCTTTTAGCGTCTAAAATACCTGAATTAGCTAAAAACTTAGCTCTATCCCCTGCAGTTCCTCTTACGCTATTATCTAACCCTTGTTGGTAAGCTTTGTCTATACCTGTTCTAATTTTTAATTCTTCTTCTGGGTGATAACCTTGTTTTGCTAATTCTTTTGTTTCTCTTAAATGCTCATAAAACATAGGGCTTAACCTAGCTTGTTCTTCTGGTGTAACGTCTTTCATTGCAGCCGCTAACGCTTTTTTACCCATAACAGCGTTTACTAAAGCTTCTGGACCTCCAAACGCAGACATTATACCTTGAGCTGCGTCTACTGTACTTTTTAATATATCCTGTCCTGTTGGTCCCTGACTTCTATCCTCTGTTTCTGTTTCGTCTAAGTTTGGGTCTACTTCAAACGCTTCTGGGTCTATATTGTATATAGCGTCTATATCAGTGGCTAACATGTCAGCGTCATAAGTTCCTGTAGCAGGGTCATAAGCTAGATAATTTGGGTCTTTCATTTTATCTAACAATTCAATTTGCTCTTCTGTCAACCCATCTACGTTTTCTAACGCTAATATTTTATTTAATCTTTGTTGTTGTTCGTAATCTAATGTTCTTAAACCATTTTGTAACATATGCCTATCTTGCGGCAATACATTTGCATTGTACCATCCAGAGGTCCTAAATTGACTATACTCTACATCTAATTGTTTTTTTCCGTAATTTGGATTATAATCTGGGTCATCTGGTCTATCATTACCAGTCATATCTGGCTCCATTTTTTTATCTAACCATTCTTTACTGACATAATAGGTTTGTCCATCCCTCATGTCGTAAAGTTCATACAAGCCTAATCGTTGAGCTCTAGTTGTGTTTTCTTTTGTTAGAAATCCTGAAGTTTCGTCACCCTTAGCTAAATCTACTACTTTTGCTGTAGCTTCATTTTCTTTTATAATTCTTTTTCTACTATGATTATATGTATTAAAATCTTGTATATCTTGCCTGTCACCATCCTTTTTTAATCGGAATATTTTATCTGCTACTGTAGGGTCAGTACTTATGTCTACATATTCGTCTGTTCTTTTATTATAAGTAGTTGCTTGTTCCCCTTCAGTAGGTTGTTCTATCGTTGTTTTTTCTGATAGACCTGACAGTTCATTATAAGTATTTAAAATTTGTGTTTTTTCTTCTTCTGAACCAGTAAACGTGCCATCTTGTATTTTTTGATAATCTTCTTCTACAGTTCCCAACGCTTGTTGCTTTGCGTCATTATACCACATATTTAATTGTGTAATATCATTATTTTGAATAGCTCTATTTAATGTATTTAAATCAATTGCTCCGTCAGGGTCATAATTTTTCTTTAACTCTAAATATTCTAAAGCTTCTTGTAATGTATTTCTTTCTGTTTCTAATGCCGTTATATCATCTTCATTTTCCGCTACAGATATTCTTTCGTCTATTTTAGATAATTTAGTTTTTAAATCGTTTCTTAATTCTGTTTCTGAATTTTTATCACTCCACTCTACCTTTTTTTCTTCTTCTGTTTCTTGTACTAATCTTTCGCTTTTTTCATCGTCAGTTTCTCTTATTCCTGTTTCTTGTTCATTTTTATTTCTTTGTTCTTCTAAATCTCTTAACTCAGCTTCTTGTATATCATATTGTTCATTAGTTAATCTTCCTCTTCCTGCCGCTTCATTAGCGTCTCTTTCTGACTCTTCCTGTACATTTGTTTGATATAATTCTTCTGGATTCCAATTACCGTAATCTCCTTCTATTTCTTCAATTCTAATTAAGTCCTCTGGCGAAGCGGTTCCATCGTTTTTCTTTTCTTGTAATGTATTGTATTCTGCTATATCGGCTTCTCTTTGTTTCCTTTCTTTATTTGTTTCTAAAACTCCTGTTTCTAATTTATTTAACTCTCTTTCTTCATCTAATATTTCTTCATGAACATTAAATCTTTCTTCAAAATCTTCTTCAAAATCTTCTGATAAAACCACGTCTTCTATAGACATTCCTTTATATTTTTCTGCTAATTCAGGATTTTGATTTATCATTCTTTGAGTGGCAGGACCATATTCATTTATTTCGTTTAGAGCGTATTCTACATCATACTCTATCCATTCTTTATCATCTTCTGTTAATTCAGACTCATCTGTATAACCATAATTTTCTATAGATTCTTTTGTGTATTTATCTCTTAACCTATCCTCTAACGATTTTTCATCTTCTACACTTTCAACTTCTAAACCTTCTTCTACAACAGGAGTATCTTCTTCTTCTACTACAGTTGTTTCGTCTTCTGTCGTTACTTCATCCTCTTCTGTATCTTCCTCTGCAACTTCTATTTCTCCTTCATTTTCCTCTACTACTTCTTCTTCTATTATAACTTGACTTTCTGTATCTTCTTCTGTATCTACTTCTGCAGGTTTTTCCATAGTCATAGCGTCTTCTACGCTAATTCTTTCACCATCTTTTTCTGCTTTTATAAAAGAGTCTTCTACCCCTAATTCTGTTATTTCTTCTAATAATTTATCTGCGCTAGATTTATTGTATAACGGACCATCTTCTGGTACAGTCACTATGTGTGCGTTAAGTTCACCTTTTATAAATTCAGTTTGTACTAAATATCCCTCTGCTTTTAATTTTTCTATTTTTTCTTTTAATTCTCCTGTAGGTTCTCCTACGGAAACTCCTATTTGTACTTTATATACAGGAAAAGTTTCTTGTGGCTCCCAATTTAATCCATCTTCACTTTTATTATATATTGTTCCATCTACCATTATTGATTCGTCTTCTATTCCTGCTGGAACGTCTTGCAGTGAAGGAAAAGATTTTATTTCTGGTTCTTCTATTATTTCTGTTTCTATTGGTTCTAAAGGGGTTTCTCCTAAATAAGGGTCCCCTTCTTCAATAATATCTTGGCTATATACTGATATTTCTCTTTCTAAAGCTTCACTATCATTTAATAATTCATTTTTTAAATTATTATCTGGTTGGTCATTTAATACCTTTATAGCTGTTTCTATATCTTCTTCTGAATACCCTTGGTCTTCCAGGTTTTTTCTATAGACTTCATCCATATTTATATCATCTCTTCCTCCATCTGATAATATTTGATTACCTTCTACGCCATCTGTAATATCATAATCTCCATCGGTATTATCATAAACATCAGCAGCTTGTCGAGTTAATCTGTCATTACTTGATTGCGGGTTTGTTATATTGTGCAGTTTGTCTATAGCATCCGCGTCTCCTGCTTTTATTTTCTCTATATCTTCTTCACCTATATATCTCGGTGAATTAGGGTCAAACATACCTCTATGCTCACAAAAAGCTACTAAAATTGCAGCAGAGTATCTTTCGTCTGCAGCTAATTCTGGATTAGCTACTAAATCAATGTCTATACCATTTCTGTTTAATATTCTAGTTACATTTTCATAATTTGACCTTCCTGTTAATTGTACTCCTCCTCTACCCCTATATGTCCATCCATCATCATCTTCGGTGTTACCTATTCTACCACTATAAACTACATTAAATAATTCTTGTTGCCTAGAGTCTATAACACTTTGACTTAACTGTCCTCCATTAACATCTTGACTATTAGCTGTATGAACCGAACCTGCCCATTCCCATAATTCTTTTGGTATTGTTTTACCATTTGCTGTTGTTACAGATTCTCCAACTATTTCTCCGTTTTCATCGTACCACCCCATTCTAGTTGCGTATCTACCTAAACTTGAATCAGGACTCCCTCCAAATTTTTCAAACATTCTATCGCGACTATAATAAGCTGATTCTGTAGCTGTACCACTTCTACTTTCTATACCATTAAGTATATATAATAGTTTTATTTGCTCGTCATTAAGACCAGCTCTTTTAGCTTCAGCGTCTATTGTTTTTCTAAAACTTTTTGGGTTTGCCATTATGAATACATGTTATTAGATTTCCACTTATTTATATTTCTCTGAGCTATGTTAGCTATTTGTCTATCTGACATAGTAGGTTTAAATTGGTCAGTAGCGTGGTCATATATTCCAGCTCCATTATCAACCCTAAAACTAAGTGGTCCTCCTCCAGCATATATTGTTCCATCATTTGTTACAGGCATTGGATTGTCTTTATGTGTTTCTGGTCCTGGTGTAATTTTACCTCCCCTCATAGCTTCTCTAATAGGAGCGGCTGCTTTTGAATAATTTTTTTCTTTTAAACCTTCTTCTACAATATTTTGATTATTTACTATTAATTCATTTCCTGTAAATTCAGCAATTACATCTCCTATTCTTTTACCTCCTGTATTGTACCTATACTTCATTCCACTTGCAGCTAAGTTACCACCATATATATTTTCAGGTTTATCCATATATTGTTCAGAGGTAAAATAGTCTCTTTTTCTTCTTTCTTCCATTAAGTTTTGAGTATAAAATTCTGTACCTTCTGTTTGTATCTGTTTCTCTTTTCTTTTTAATTTTTTTGACCTTCTTTTTCTAAACAAATATCCTAGTCCAGCTGCGGCTATTGGTAACCAAGGAGCTGCAAATCCTAAAGCTGTAGACGCTGTTGAAGCTGCCATATAGTCTCCTACTCCCATTCCTAAAGCTTCTTTATTTCCATATGTATAAGGATTATTATCATTTGCTATACTATAAGCTAAACTTGATATTAAAGCTGAGCTACCTGTGTTTAATCCAAATTGACCCGTAACATTTCCCGCTGCGTCTGCTGTTAATTTTTTACCAAACAACTTACTAGTAGTTACTCCATCTACTGTTGTTGTAGGTATTTTTGAGCCTATATTTTTTAATAACGGAGACACCTTAGATTCTATTTGTCCCGCTTGCGTCGCTGAAACAACTCCTTGTGTTATTTTATCTGCTTTCGTTGGTTTTTGATACACGCTTTGGGGTATATATCCTTCTGCTTCTTCAGATTGTAACGAAGTTTGCATCCCCTGCTGGTATAAATCTTTAGCGCTTGAAAATGTATATGCCGCTGATGTATAAGGATTTATTGGTTTATACTGGGGGTCTGTTACTCTTTTTGCGTCCTGAAATTGTCTTAATATGTCTAAGTAGTTTGCCATTATTGATAAGATTTTCTGTATTTTGCAAGTATTGCAAAGATATTAAATTTTTCGGTACTATTTGTACTGTATTTTATATTTATGTAAGTTCCTCTTTGTCTAGGTCCAGTTACACGTAGTGGGAATCTTAAAATTCCTTCTTTATATTTAGCTGCTGTATTATTATTTATGTCTATAGTTTCTAAAGTTGTAGTGTCTGTTTCATAACTTACAAAAGTATTACTTAAATTATTTTTATCTGGAGACATAACTATTTTAGCGTTATCAAAAACTTTTGATATACTAGGTATTTCTGATATAGTTTTTGTTATAGAACTTTCTTCTATAGCGGCAGGAGTAATGTTTTCATCAAAAAATACAGTCTTATAATTATTTATTTGTTCATCCCATTTCCATAAAGATAAATAATTAGAATTATAAGAATTTCTTTCACCTATAAATCTTTCGCTTTCTGTACATACAACATAACCTCCTATATTCATCCATTTTTTAGGAGTTACTGAATAATAAGATGTAAAAGCTCCTATAGATTCACTATATACCAGTGTTCTAGAATTTGTATCTGATTCCCACGTTCTGTTTTCTCCAGTACCTATTTCTGTTTCTTCTCTTTGATTATCTGTATTTAACACAGAACTATGCATTGTAATAATAAGTTCATTATTTTTGTAATCAAATACGCTAGTAATTCCATTAAATTTTAAAGGATTATCACATATAAATCTTCTTTCTATTTTTTGTTTTGTGTCTAAGCTACCATCTCCTTTAATAATGCTTCTTAAAGCATCCCTTTGTCCTAAATCGTCTGATATTGCTTTTAACGACTCTCCAGTGTATTGCATTAGTTTACCATAAGTATTATCTATATAATATATTGCGCTTTCAGAAGATACAACACTATCCATATTTCTTGTTCCGTATTTTGTTGTAATATACAAATGGTTTTCTACAGTTTCTCCAGTACCTACGTTTAATGTTGTTCCTAATTCATCTTGTATCATAGAAATTGGATTTACTAATAATTTAGACATAGATTTTTCTTGTAATACATACAAATCGTTTCTCCAATTAACTAATCTAGTTATTTCTCCATATTGACTTTCCATGTCATGAAATGAATTTTGTAAAAATATTTTAAAAGAATCTTGTTTTTCTCCAGATATTTTTGTTTCTGAATACGCTATTTCATATGGTAATTCTAAATTTTGACAAGTTACACTTTCGTCCACTGAAATAGCAGAACGTAAATTATTTTCTTGATTATATACAAAGTTATAATTCCAGTCATTCCAATTACCTTCTCCTGGAGAATCTGGGTCTTGAACATCTCCTATATTTGTGTCTCCAGCGTTTAAATGATACCCCATTCTCATGTCTGTAGTTGTATCAGATTCTACTGGAAAAACTTGGAATCTAGCCATAGACCTATTTTCGTATGCGCACGCTGTTTTTTGATGTGAGTAAAAGTTTACAAAAGTATCTCCTCCAAAAACTGTTGATAAATGAGACTCTTCTGAATTACCACCAGCGTCTTTCTTTATAGGATGAAAATTTCCAGCAGGTATATATCTTGTTGATTGCAAAGAGTTTTTTGTACTACCTCCATATGGAATGTTATTTCTTACTATACTACATAAAAATTTATGTGGAATATATGATGGTCCTCCATAAGGTCCTCCGTTATCCGTATAAGGAGTTGAGGACGGATTTAAGTTGCATCTATTTTGTATTTTATCGTTCGCTACTACACTATGATGTAATAAATGTTTTTTGTCTGCTCCAACTGGAGCCCAGCTTCTGTGTTCTAAAATTGTCGCTAAATCTCTAGGATTTAAAAGACCTCTTTTTTCTCCCACATCTCCATCTCCATCTATTTGTATTAATATACTCCTTAATCCACATTGAACTGTAGATATTGTATCATATGTTCTGTCGTGTTCGTTTCCACCTCTTGCGTCTGCACACTCTTCCATAACACCAAAGGAAAAGGAAGTACCTCCACTATAAACGGTATTACCACCGTCAGTTATTTTATATCTTCCTCCATTATAAAATCCTAATGTATTATTTGAAAATCCCGCCATTTTATTTGTTGCAGCGGATTCTGAAGCGGCTAAATCTCTAGAAAAAGCTATTTCTCCTTTATCTATCATTAAAACACCATCTTTAAAAAATGAACTTCCCACTACCTCCCCCGCTCCTAATTCTTTAGCGTTTAATATTTCATGTAAATATATGTCGTGATGTTGAGCAGGTATATATCTAGTGTCTATATTAGACACAGAACCAGCACCTCCACTATACCCCTCTAGATTTATTCCATCACTAGGTCTGTAATTTGTAGCGTATCCCGCTCCTCCATCTACTGACATTCCTATACCATAATATGTGTCATACATATAGTATTTAGCAATTAACATTCCATTATTATTTTCAGCTTCTAATCTCTTACAATATCTTAAAGCTTCTTTTGCAGTTTTATTTTCTTGTACAGCGTCCCATCCAAATGAACCATGTGTCGCTTGCACCACATGAGCAAGAGGGCCTCCAGGTGAAGCATTAGGCAGGCTAGCAGACATATTAACCCCTCCGTCAAAAGCGTTACCCGTGTGATTATTACCTCCAAAAGCAGTATTTGAACCTGATACTCCAGTTGAAGCGGTATATTCAGGTATCCATTCATATATCAATCTCATCATAGCGTCTACTCTAATTTTATCTCCGCTTCTAAAAGAATATGACGATGTTCCAAAAGCACTATCTGGACAGTCTAATGTAAATACACTACCCTGTACGGCTTGAGCTGTAGCTCCCATACACCAATGAGTACCATCGTAACCTTTGTGTAAATCGTGTCCGTTTGCCATACTCCATGTTTCTCTTGTATTTGGCAAAACTTCATAACTACCGAAATACGCGCTATGCCTTCTTTTTGGAGTATAATTACCTGGCGTAAAATCTTGGTCATAATCGTATGGAGTATCCCACCACTTAAACATTCTAGGACCGTTGACACCAGCGTGAAATTTAGCTCCCGCTTCTTCAAACTCTTCAAAAGCGTATATATTATCGTCACGAGTTGCGTTACCTGATAATAAAGACCTAGCGTTATTACTATTACTGTCATAAAACGCTAAATTAGAATTTTCAGCTAATCCTATATAACCATTTAAATATGAGTCATATGGATTATGTAATACTGCAAGTCCACTTGAAGAATCGTTCATAAATATGTCTGACTGCTCACTATCATCATCGTGTAATCCATCTGGATTATAATATCCATACTTTGGAATCTGATTACCATATGCTACAGTTTGATTTAACAATCCTTGCTGTATAATACTTTTATCAGACTCTTGTCTTTCGGCTCTTACCACTCTAAATCCAGACATTTTTTCTCTAACGTCACTAGGTATTCTAAATTCAAAATTAACATACAAATCTAATGTGTAATGAGTGTTGTCTCTACTATTTTGACGATATCTATTTGGTAGTTGTTTTACTGTACAATTATTATGGTCAATACCATTTGTCAATTCAATAACTTTAGGACTGTACCAACCAGCAGATAGACTTGCACCAATATTCCAATTACCATTTGGATGCACGTATTGTGATAATAAATCTAATCCAGCTCCTGTATTTGTAGTTGTAGTTGGGTTTATAACATGTGTTTGAGTTACATTCGTTCCATCCTTAGCTCTATGTGAAAACCCCGCCCCACTTAATACATATCTCTGTGTTTTTCTGTCTGTAAAAGCTCCTATAGTTTGATTAAACCAAGCTACATCTACAGACGGTGTAGAAGCTCCAAAAATTACAGAAGTTTTGTGGTCACCTGTTAGCTCATGTTGACCTAATAATTTTTTACTATACAATGAACCAGTTCCATATGTAGGTAATCCTGGGTCATAATCACTGTCGCCTACCTTTAAAGTTCTTACAGGGTCATTCATTTCAGGCATCTCTATATCTCCTATCCATAATACATTTCCAGGCCTACCATTTTTATCATAGACCTGAACACCAAATCTATACATTTCTCCTCTACGATACCCCTTAAAGTTTCCTGTAGCTGGGTCTTTACTTCCTCCTAATGACATTGTAGCTGTAAATTCAGTATCTGTGTTGTCTGTTACATTACCTCCAGCTCCGTCATCTGATATGTTATCAGTAAATTGCCCCTGTATAGCTCCTGCTGATATATAAGGAGAAACGTCTGTATTGTGTTGTACATCTACCTGCTTTTCTTTTAATCCAAATGTAACTCTACATCCTCCTAGTCCATTATCTGAATAATCGTAACTTTCTCCTCCTAGTGTCAATCCATCAGATAAGTATCTGTATTCATGTGATTGTTTTTTTACTATATCTACTCTACCTTGGTCTGGTATATCACTCCCTGAAACAGTAGTAACATCATCCCCTTTATATGTTCTCCATTTAGGCATTCCATTAGACCATGTCTCTCCTAATGAAGCGGCAACTGTTGTAGTGTCTCCACTACTATCTATTTCGTATTCTTTTATTTGACTGTCATCTGATGTAATTACACCTGTATTAGAGCTTCCTCCGCTATCCGCATCTGCAATATTATACCTCCTAACTTTTACATTCCATTCTTTTTCTGATATTGTATTGTCTCTTGTCTTAAGGTTTGCAGCAAATAATATGTTATCTTTTATTGCTATATCCTTACAAACCTCCCACGTGTTAATATCTATTAATATAGTTTCTACTCCGTCTGGCAGGTCTCCGTTCCAATTAGTATGATAAAAAGTAACTTCTTGAGAATTATTTGCGTATTGTTGTGAAGCGGCTAAACTTACTCTTATTGGACCATCATTTTCCGTATGTAATATTGCGTATAATTCTATTATATCAAAATCATTATCTAAATCTTTTACTGTTATTTCAAACCCCTGTGAACTTACGTCTGTAAAGGGGTCTCCTGAAGCACTTCCGTAATAATTTTGTGAACTACCAAAAGTTTGTTTTGTAGTATGATACAAATTACTAAAAGGACTCATTACTGATTCTCCTCCATTTGAAGAAACATACTTATAACAATATTGTAATTGACCCACTGGTAAACTACCAGATATTGTTTTAGTAACCACAGCTTGTGAGGGAGAATGTAAAGGTGTTAAGTCTAATACGTCAGGAGATAATCTATTTTTACCTGGTTGACCTAAATTTATAGACCTTAATGGATTTTTATTGTCCGTCCAAAATATTCTTGAAATACATTCATTTTCTACTATTCCTTCTACCCTTACTGGAACATCTAAATCCATATTTAAATCAGGATACCTATTTAAATAATCATACGATACATGTAAATCATATATTCTTTCTACATTTAAATCTTTATCAAACAAAACATCTAAAAATATAGTTTGTGTTCTTGTACTAAATACAAGGTCTGGTTTTACTATTATAAATATTACATTATTATTATATGAATAATGACCCACTATACTTGCGTCATGAGTTACAGGTGTAGCAGCTTGAGCTAATAAGCTACCGCTAAATGGATTAATACCGCTTCCTGTATTACCTGTCATTTGATTATTTGGACTAGGAAAAAAATCTCCTACTTCATTTTTATTAGCGTCTGTTGCCTTTGGGTCTATATATATTTCAGAAAATTTTTCAAAAGCAACTGTGTCTCCTCCAGTAGTAGATGTTCTTGTTCCTAATATTCCTGTATTATCACCAGCAGCTCCAGTTTCTTCTTGCTGTATTATTTCATCTAAATTAAATATTTTTTTATTTCCTAATATATTTTCTACTGTAAATGAATCTCCCCCATCGTTTATTAATCTTATATTTAAAGCGTCCCTATAGCTTCCTTTGATTTGATACCTAGGGTCTGGGTCTGTAAACATACCCCCAGTAAATCCTTGAACCTGTGAAATAGCTTTATTGGATTGTTGTTTTGGTTGATTTTTAGCCATTCTATAAGTCTATTAATCCTTTATTATTCTTTAAAGGAACCAGTGTATTCCAAATTCTTCCTATTTGTTTTAATTCTTCTGCTGTAGGCATATTATCATCCCCTCTAGCTTTACCGCATAAAAAATACCATCTTTTTTCTAATTCCTTTATAACATACATAGATAATTTTCCATTTATAAATTCTATATTTTTATGTTGCCACATTATATATTGAGCTACTGCTGTAGCGTGACTTTCTCTTATCATAGGATATCCATTAGCGTCTGTAGGATACGAAGAATACACTATTGTTAATTCTGTTATCTCGTCATGTTGTAAATTTAACCTATTACCTCTTACGTAATATCTTAAAGCTTTTTGTTCTGAATCGTTTGCACTTTTTCCTACCCTACCTTTATGCACAGCTGTAGGTTTAAACAATTCTTTATGTTGGTAAGAAGAGTCTCCTGTACCTACTCTAACTCCTAGTAATTTTACTATATTATCTGGTAACCTTAATTGTTGATTAGAAAATATACCTTTACCTCCTGTTAAGTAAGACCCACTACACTTTGCATTTACTTTATTTGAAGATATAGTGTATTTATTACCATGTAATCCTACCTCATTTGCAGTAATAGTTAAAGTTGTTCCATCTTCTGTATAAGTGTATCCTTCTAATTTATCAGCAAAAAATAATCCTGGAGAGTTATTTGCACTACTACTACCTCCATTTAATTCTAATATTAATTCGTCTAATGTTAAAGCTAATGATGATTTAATATTTATAGAATTTGCAGAGCTATCTTGATTCAACGATGTGGAATTACTATCATCTCTAAAATACAATGTAACTCCATTTAAAGTAATACTATCTCCATATGTAGGATTTGCTGTAAATGTTATAGTTCCACTTGCAGCAGCTCCTGTTGATGAATATGTAGATTCAACCTCTTCAAAAGTATCTCTACTACCTATTAACAGTTCTGCTTCAAAAGCCCATTCCACCCAACTGTTTATATGAGAACTATAATCTTTTAATCCAAGATTACGAGATACTGTGTTATATATTCTTTCTATATGTGTATACATAATTTTATACTGACGCTATAAATACTTCTACTTGATGACCCGCGACTCCTTTTACTTTTAACGACGTAGCGTTATCTAATGTTGTTCCTCCATTACCACCTTCTACTGTAGTTCCTGTATATATAATACTTGTAGCTGGAGCTAATGACGTATATGCAGCGTCAGAATCCTCATCATCTAACCCTACTTGTAAAACGTCTGTCCCGTCTAAATTAGTCACCCTAATATATCTTACATCTGTTCTTTTAAATGTACCCACAGATTCTGCAGAACCAAATGTGGCAACTTTTGTTAAATTGGTATTAGCTAATTTTAAAATACGTTTTGATACGTTAGCTATACTAAGAAATGTATGTGTCATTGTTTGCGCAAAATCTCTTTCGTCTGCTGTTACATCGTGTCCAACTGCTAAAGCTTCTGTTATTGTTACCGTAAGGGTGCCTGCGTTAATATCAGTATCCGCCATATTATTTATTTTATGTTATTAATTACTCTTTTATATATACCTAATGGCATAATTTTACAATTTTTATATTTCTTAGGTCTTACCCATACTAGTTTATGATAAAAATCATCAAGTATTGGAACCTTATATTTTACCAACTCTCCTGTTTCTTTACTAGCTTTTTGGTCTACTCTAACGTGGAAAGCTCTTCTATGCTCTCTTTTGTCTAAATATACATATCCCATATTATTTGGTAAATGTATTTTTTCTTCTCTTATTACCAAATCTCTTATAAGTATCTCAAAATATCTTTTTACTATTTTATAAAATGTACTATAGTTTATTTTTTTCTGTAAATTATTTTTTACATTATTGTATATTTCTTTTACTTGTGTATACTTATGTTTATATTTACTACTCATTATTACTGTTGTTGTTGTTGACCTAATCTAATTTTTGTTGTATCTACATTGTCTTCTACTAAATCTATAGGAGTTTTTAATAATAACGTCATTTCAACTTCCGCTACCCTACTTATTAATAACGGTAAATCTTCTTCAGTTATTGGGTAATGACTTATACCATCATTAAATTCTTCATATTTAGTTTTACCACTAACATAATCAGCAAATCTCCGAGCTTTTGTTGGGTCTGTTATTATCCCCCATACATCTATCCAGTATTGGTAATATCTTTTTGCTGTTCCAGAAGGTATTTCATCATTTTCTATACACTGATGCCTTAATCCACAAATTTCTAGAGCCATTTCTTCATTACCGTTTGAGACGTCACTTGATACTTTCATATTGTTGTAAGCTATAGCGTAGGGTTTATTTGTCTTGGTAAACTTATTTGCCCAATCAAAAGAAGCATTATCTTTAGATTTTAACGATAATTTATTCCATCCCATCCATCTTCCCACGGAACTGCTGTCAGCGTTACTGACTCTTTTTCTTAATCTAATATCAGTTAAACCGTCATTCAGACCTATATTTAATGTATGTGGTAGAGTTACGGTAACTGAGTATCTATTAAACTCTGTACCTTCGTGGTAATCTGTTCCATTATAATCATTATTAGACCATCCAAAACTTTCTGAGTGTTTTATAGAGCTAGTATAACTAGATGTATTACCTAATAAATCATTTTCGTCATCATATGGTAATATTTTTGAACATAAAGGTTGTATATACCTTCTGTCTATAGGATAATTATTTCTTATTTTATCTTCTATAATTTTTGCTCTATGGTAATGTATCCAATGTTTTATTTGTCTAGTACTTATACTGCTTTCTATAGTTTCATCACCTCCAGACAATAACTCTTTTATATTATACGCTATTTCGTTTAATGTTGCCATATTTTTATATTATTTACAAAATTACAAATTTTATACCAGAAAACAGAAATAGGCCCTCACAAATTAATGTTTAGACCTATTTCCTTTGCACAGGGAGCAAAATTTTGAAGTTATATAACTATTGTTGTGCCTCGTGCGCCTGTACAGTATAATTAGTACTTTCTATATTAGCTGTCATTTTTCTAACAACTACATTTAAAATATCATGTTGATACTGTTCTGGTATATCATCCCAATCCGATACGTTAAGATGTTTTAAATACCTTAACCCAAAAGTGTCGCCAGAAGTAAAATCAGGGGTAACTCCTCCTGCTGGACTAAAATGAAAATAAAGTCTTGTGTCACCAGCCACCGTTGTTGTAGTAGCACATATTGGATTAAACGCATTAACCTCTTTAAACGGATTATTACTAGTTCTTAAAGCAGATAATTCGTCATCTGAAACTATCCTACATTCAACCCCATTCACATTAGCGTATGTTAAATGATGATAAGATGTATTAAATTCACAATAGTTTGCCGCTACAGTAACATTTGATGAAGTTTCACTTGCACTTTCTCTAGCTCCAGTCATTTCAGAATAGTCTTGATTAGCTCTCATTAACGCATATCTTTCGTTTAAAAATTCAGTTATTGATAAATTAATAAATATATCCTTTTCATTATTTGTATAAAAAGGTTGGTCAGCTTTATCTAACATTAAATCTAAATAATCATATGCGTCGGCTATCGTCATTATTTACTAGCTTTTAAATTATCAATTTCTTTTTCTATTTCTGATATTGCTGTACCTGCTCTCATTGGATGTTCTTCTACTTTTTCTAATACCACTTCTTCTTTTGGTTCTTCTGTTTTACCAGTTCTAACTTGATATTTTAATAAAGCATAAGTATCTCCATTATCTTTTAACCACACTATTGCTTGGTCATCAGTAAGTCCTATATTTAAAGTATTGTGTTTCCATACACCATTTACTTTAGTCAAAATATTCTTGTCTAAAGCTTTCTTTAAAAATACTCTATGTTCTTTATCTATGTCATTTAGATGTGATAAAAATGTATCTGGATTGTCATTAGCAAATTGAATAATTCTTGCTTTTAATAACATTTCTTCTAAATTAGCATCTATCCCCATAAGTAAAGCTAAGTCTCTCATATCTGACTCCGTTAATCCTGACGCTGTCGTTATTGCTTGAGCGCTCTTTAAAGAGTTTTCAGCCTTTTTTTGTTCTTTACTAGAAACATCTTCAATAGTAAATTTTCCTTTTATTAACGGATGGTCTTTTAAAAAGTCATATAATCTTTTGTCATACTCTCTGTTAATATCTAAAGATACAACAGCATTGAACATTTCGTAACCAGTTATTGCCCTTCCATTAATGTCTACCAGTTCTTTAATTCTTCCTTCCTTGTCTGTATAAGTTCCGAATTTACAGTAGTTGAATTTGTCTGGATTTTTTGATTTAATTAACACTATGTGTCTCATTTTTTTTTATTTTAATTAATACTCCCTTTAATATTTGGGTATAGTTTTACCCGTTTTTTCCTTTATTAGTTTGTCTCCTTCTATCCATGTTTTATTAGCAGATGTTGTTTTCCATTTTAATCCTGATTTACCGCCAATATTAAATCTATTCTTTTTACTTTTTTCATATTTCTTAGCTGCCCTGTCTGTGTGGCCTGGATTTAAGTTATTTAAAAAGTCCATAAAGTTTCCCATAGTTTTACAAAGTTAAGAATTTTGGGGGGAATAAATCCCCCCGAAACTCAAATTTATATTACATATTATCCTG
>Ga0098038_1000021_pt1 | contig 67886 bp, 70 predicted proteins | sample 5B_taG_FD_75051 | JGI IMG/M metagenome (GOLD analysis project Ga0098038, IMG submission 75051) | Marine viral communities from the Subarctic Pacific Ocean - 5B_ETSP_OMZ_AT15132_CsCl metaG | ecosystem: Environmental > Aquatic > Marine > Oceanic | place: Pacific Ocean | collected 2015-01-08 | reverse complement strand
TATTTTGGTATAGACGAAAATAAGAAAACTAAAGTTATTAAGTTAAAAGAGTCTGATTTAAGAAAAGTTATAAAAAAAGTAATTCAAGAACAGGAAGATAAAATCGAGGGCGTTGATAGAGGAAATATAGATGATATGGTTGTTAAATTTGTAAAAGAGAAAAGAACGGTTGGTCCTGAATTTCTCTTAAAAAGAATAGCTCGATGTCCTGGTCCATTGTTTCCGTTAAATACTAGTTTTTCTGCTGGTGGTAGTGGTGATAGTGTTTTTCCTGGAAGTAAGGAGGGTACTCTAGAGATTGTTTATAAGGGTAAAACGTACAAATCAGATAATATATGTGGAGGAATGGATATGTTAGTAAAATCATTTCTTGACCCAAATTCTAGAAATAGAAAAACAGATTTTCTTAAGTTAATAAATGAGTTTTTAGAAAATAGAACTGATGGAGTAATGAATATGACTAAAGACCAAATAGATAGTGATGATGGTTTTAATGAGAAAAGATTCGATAAGTTTAGATGGAAAGATACCGGTGATGGAAAGTATGCACTAGTTAAGATGTAATACTACTTAAATAAAATTTATTAAAGGTCCTATATGGGGCCTTTTTTAATGCCAAACTCTAAGTATTTATATATAAAAGGAACACATGTCTACAATTATAACACCAGAAAAAAGAGATAAATTATTTACACAAGTAAAACATTTACTTGGTGCCCCATTAAGAGGTGTCGAGTTAGAAGATGAAATGTTAGATACCGCATTAGAATTAGCCATACTAGATTACGGACAATACGTACAAGACTGGTTAATAGAAAATCAGTGGTCTTCTGTTTATGGCCAAGACCAAGACGTTATTTCATTAACAAATGCGTTTATGACTAGAGACTTAGACTTTGAGACTTCTTTTACTTATGCATATTCTAAAATTGTAGGTCTCCAAGCAGGGGGGCCTTACCAACTTAAACAAGACTACGTAACTCTAAGTGCTAATACACAAATTTATGAGATACCTGCTGGTAGAGAAATAAATGAAATATTATGGTATACGAGAGCAGAATTAAATGAAGCTTTTATTGACCCATTTTTAGGTGCGTTTGGTGGTTTCGGAGGATTTGGAGCTGGAGGACCAGGTGGTTTTGCTCAAATGGGTATTCAGGGGTCGTACTATATGATGCCTGCTTTTGACATTCTTTTACGAATGGGGGACCGTAATTTAAAGAATCGTTTAATAGGGGGTGAGTTAACTTATAGGATTACCGCTGGTGCTGGAGGTGTTAATGGTGTAAAATACCTACATCTTTATAATGTGCCTGGTGGTAGATTTGATTTTGGGAATCTAGAAGTAAATCACCATAGATGTTACTATTGGTATTACGATACTGGGCCTGCTAATAGAAATGAGTGTTTACTCCAAAACAAAGATATCGTACTGTTACCTAGTGATGTTAGGTTAGAAGAAATGACTTTTAATGAATTAAATCCACCAGCTCAGTCATGGGTAAGAAGATACTTTTTTGCAAAAGCAAAAGAAATGTTAGGTAGAGTAAGAGGTAAGTTCGGTGGTAATCTTAAAACTCCAGATTCTGAAATTACAATGGAGTATAGTGATTTATTAACCGAGGCTAAAGATGAGTATGCTAAACTAATAGAAGAACTAACAGCACGATTAGAAAGATTAAGAAATGACAAAATGTTAGAAAGAAAAGCTCTTGAAGCTGAAAATTTAAATAAGTCACTAGGATATAGACCTATGAATCCTGGGAGTATATATGTAATTTAATATGGGTTTTTTTACTAAAGTAGACTATTCTAGACAATTAAGACAAAGTGGAAATACTGATGGTGTATTTTCTGGTAACACACAAAATAGGGGATGGTTTGCTGCAAATGTAGGAAATTACACGGGTTGGTCTGGATATGAAGCTTATACCGCAACAACCAATCCATTATCTGCCGTAAGTTTTTTAGTAGGTAGTCACACTGATACTTCAGGGACTTCAGCAGTAACAGTTACAAGTTATTCAGGATTAGCTAGTGGAGTAACAGTACTTTCTTTAGGAATGCCACCTATATATCCGGTAAACCAGTTTGCTACCACACCAACACTTACAGCTAGTACTTTTCAAATCCATCCTTATGATTTATTAACATCTGGTGGTGATGGGGATTTAGAATTAGATGTTGCTACTGGAAATGTAATATATAATGGGTCATCAAGAAGATATAAGTATGATATCAATAATATTAATTTTAGTAATTTAGATAAATTATTATCTCTCCAACCTAGAACCTTTAAATGGAAATCTAACCATAAAGAAGACTGGGGATTAATAGCGGAAGAAGTAGATGAATTAGGATTTAAAGAATTAGTTAACTATAGTAATAATGAACCCGAATCAGTTCAATATAAAAAAGTTGCTTTAGCTTTATTAGAATATATTAAAGTTTTTGGCGTAAATTCTAAACCTGTAGAGTGTAATTGTGAAGAAGATGAATTTATTGTAGTTGACCTCGATGGTGAAGTTATTCTAGATAGTTCAAAATCTTTAACTTATATAGTTAAGTCATTTGCTAATGTAACTATAAAACCAGATAAGGGTCTAATAGATAAAAAATGGGGTAGTTTAGAATTGTTACCTGAAAGTTCTATAATATTTAAGTTTTGTAAAAAATCTAACTGCTGGATGATTGTTTCATCAGACGGTATCAAGGAGTCCTAGTTGTTCTAAAAAATAATCCTCACTTACACCCATAGTATCTTTCCAGAATATTTTTTCTTCATTAGATAGGTCTAAGACTTCTTCTAGAGAATCTTGGTCGCCTTGACTCCTACCAATACCATTAATTAATTCACATTGTTTTCTAGTGAAGTACTGTCTATCTTCTGGTTTTTTAACCACAATACTTTCTCTTATATCTGGTTTAAAACACACTAATAAAGGTTCTACTCTTTTATTAAAAATATTAATATACCTAGGAACATTATATTCCCCAGTTAATTCAGGGTTTTTTTCCATTTCATTTAGAGATATCCTATAACAATTTAGTATAACTTTAGATGTACCATCTTTTTGTTTTTTTCTTTGTACGTCACCGTGAGACTGAGCGGTACCATTATTTACATAAAATATTGTATCACCTAAATCTACTTTGGAACCTTCGTTAATAACCAATTCCATATGAGCTTGTCGTGACATTAGATTACCAGCTTTTGTTCTTTGGGTACATCTTTTTTTATAGTCTTCTATACTTTGTTTTATACGTCCCTTATTAGCTATTTTACTTAAAGGTATTTGTTTATCATATATTTTCTGTAGGTATTCGTAGTAATAATCTATAAAATCACAACCTCTACCGTCTAATAACATTTTTAACCCTTTATCTATAAAATCCTCTAGATACCCTTGTAATTTTTTAGATTTAATAGAATTACCAGTTAATTTAATTTTGCCGGTATTAGTTAATAATGCATAATTTTTTCTTGCTACATTAATACAAGAAGGCCATGACCCATCAGTATCCAATCCCATCTCATCCACCATATACAAATCATTGTATTCCGCAACATGAGCGTCACTACCTTTATATTCCTTCCCCTCAACTACTAATTCGTTATTACCCTTACCAATATAAACATAAGACTCCGCTTCAGGTGGTGTTGAGAAGTTTACACCGTCAGTATCTAAAACTAGTGGGTCATAATCTCTCTCCATAAACCATCTAATCATATGTCTTAAGTATTGTCTACCAGTACAAGTTACTTGCTCTCCTTTATCCATATCACCCCATGGGAAAACTTGTGGAGCTGATAACGAACCAAACATTGAGTTGATAAAAATCTTAATAGGCAATTGTTTTCTTCCGTAAGATTCGGATTTCTTTTTATCTGTTGTGTAGTATTTTTCTGCTAATTTTTTGTATTTAATTCTTGTATCTCTAAAATATTTTAACATAGATTTCATAGCTCCACTTACGTCACATTTAGGGAACACGTCATGAACTAGTTGGATTGATGGGTATAGTGAACTAAAGTCTAATTTTAATACGTTCGTTGAATATCCTATTTTTAATAATCTAGAAAGTCCACCTACAAAAGGTCTTTTAGAATTCCTAGAGGGTATTGCTAAATTGTTAGAATATGACCAAGATAACATCAACATCTTCCATAAAGTCGCAGTACCCATAGTAGAAACCCTTTCATAGGATGTAGGTACCATTGAAGCTAATAAAAATGATGCTTGATTAAATTGTGCGTCTACCTCCATAGTTTCCCATAAATCATCTAACAAATACCTTTCTACTATGTATTCTCCAGAAACTCTTTTGTATGTATCTGGATATTTTTTATCTAAATTTTCCAATCCTGGTTCATCTACAGATTTGTATTTACCGTTAGAGTCGTTAAGATAAAATTCTTTATTTTCTTGGTAGGTTGAAGCGATTTTGTCTCCAGGGACATAAACTCGGTTTGGTTTATTGGACTTACTAAATTGTGTTATATATTTTAATCCCCAACTTTTAATGTCTGAGTTTATTGTTTGAGCACGTCTAACAGAATGAGCGATATCAATAGAGTTGTACCCCCACATTTGTATTTTATTATAATCTTCCACTTCAGCACCCAATTTTAATATACCTTGTTTTTTCTTAAAACCCTCATTAGGGTTTAACGTTTTAAACTTAGTAGTATCAATACCCAATATATGTGACCTTTCAAATAACCAATCCCAATCAAAATTAGAACTATTGTACCCCCCGATAATTGTGGGCCTTACTTTATTTATAATTTCAAAAAATTCTATAATACCTTGTCTTTCACTTTCATCATCGTCTTTTATTTCTATTACCTTTTCAAACCCCCTATTATCTTTAATCCCAATCATGAATATTCTTCCTTGGGATGGGATTAGACTAGTCGTCTCTAAATCAAAAACAAACCTATGTATGTTATCATAATCTTCAAAACCTTTAAAAAGTCTTTTTTCTTTTTGTATAAGATATTGTTCAATAGGAGGTAAAATAAGTAATGACTCTCTGTTATCCTGTGCCCAAGGTTCTATTCCACCCTGACGGAAAAAACTAACTAAGTCTCTATAACTTTTAGTTGTCTTAACTAGATACTTTAAACCATTTTCTAATCTTTCATCATTACCAGTATCTAATTTATCTATAATGATACCGTATTTGGATATAGCTTGTTTTTGTAGTTCTTTATTATTTTTATAAAAATTCTTGCCTCTTAGGTCTCCAACCCAACAAAAAGGTACAAAAGTGTCTGTCTCAACTACTTTACCTCTTTCTGGATATTCTTTTATTTTATAAATTTTTCCGGTTCTATAACCATACTCTAAAGCTACAATATATTCCTCAGGGTCTGTGCCGTGAAGAAATTTTTCTATGTCTGTTTGTGAAATTTTACCCATTATTGATTATTTGTCTTGGGTAAAGATAAGAAAAAAAATACGAATACTCAATTAACAATCACAAGAAGATTGTACGAATGAGTCAGTAATATTAATAAAAAGGTCTTCTCTAATAGGGACTTTAAGTTCTGTACATTCATCATGTAAGTATATGGAAAACATTCCTTCAAATCTACCTACTTTTTTAACATCTTTCTTTTTCCATCTATAGTAAATATAATATTCAGTTTCTGCGTTTTCCGACAATTTAGTTTTTTGAACTATTCCTCCTGGTTGGTTAAGAATCTTATAAACACCACTATCAACATCTCTCATAGAAAAACGAATAGAGGAATTGGACAATTTGTCATGGAATGAATTAAAATCATTTCTACCATCCTGAACCAGTTGCATTTTAAGAATTGGTTCTAACGAAGATTTTCTAATAAAAAATTCCATTTTATATTTCTAAGATTGTTATAGTTTGGTTATTACCAAAAGTTACTTCTAAATCTCTAGTAAAATATACTGTCCCACTATTTTTAAAAGTTCCATTAATTTCAAAAGTATTGTGAATATGCAAAACATTATTTATAGCTACACACTGTACCTTATCAAAAGCAATTGGGTTATCGTGAGTACCGTCTGCTGATGCACAGTCAAGAAATGTAGTCGGATTGGCTACATCTCCCCCATTAAAATTGGTTACTGTTTGTTTACAATTACACCCCATTATATTTTATTTTATGTTAACGCACTTAATGCAACTCTAGCCCAAGCTGTACCCCCGGTCCATATTGCTAATGTTTTTGAATATTGACAGTAAGCCATTAGACCTTCAGGTATCGTCTCAGACATTCCACCTTGATTGCTTCCGTTTCCAAAATAACCTAAACTAAATTGGTTTTCTGTGACCGCTGATGGTTGGTGTAGTCCAGGATGAAATCCTTGTGCTGTGTGTTGTCCTGTGGCTGCTGTTTGTCCCGCTCCACTCATCACACCTAAAGCAATTCTTTTACTACCATCAAGTGAATTAGGATTTCCAGCAACTGCTCCTGAACCACCATATGGTATATAATGTCTACCAAAAGTTGCTCCAGATTCAGTTACACTCATCACATTAACTCTACCTGCGTTAGCAGAAGCATTTCCACCTGTTGTAGAACCACTACCAGCTCCAACAGTTAATAATGTTGACCAAGCGTTATATCTACCAAAAACAGTTGTTGGGCTATTTACTGTTTGTCCCGTGGCCCTATTGTATTGACCGGCTACAAAAGCATTATTTGTTCCGAAGTTGGTATTGGTACCAATTTCATTTCTCGCACCAAATGCTGTAGAACCTTTTGAATACTTGTAAATTCTATTAGCTTGGTCTTGTCCACCTATCCCAAGGTCACCTGTTCCTACTCCATTCCCATTAGCTACAAAATTTCCAATACTCCTAATACCAGTAATAGTATTTCCAGAACCTAACATTGTATTATTAACACCACCCACGTCTATAGTGTTTTTAGCCCCAGCAACAAAATTATTCTGACCTTCAACTGTATTTCCTGACCCAAACACAGCGTGAGTGTTGTGCCCCATACCATATCCACCACTTTCGTTAGCACCAAGATTGAATGTATTTTCTTTACCATACCCTATAGATGATGTACCTGACGTAGCTCCTGAAATAGTTAAAGAGTGTTCTAACATCGCATAATAGTTACCACCAGAAGAATAAGTCCCTGAACTAAATGGTACGTGAATAGCAACATTTTTATCCATACCTTCTGTAAAATCAGGTTGTAAATATATGTTGTCGTTTACACCTGTACCACCAGCTTGGATGTTAAGAGGAGAACTTGATTCTATCTTATTAAAATAAACAGTACCACTGGTAGCTCCACTTATATCACCGTAAAGTACTAAAGCTGTAGTATCTTGACCTGAAGTTGCATACCCTCCAGAATAGAAGGTTCCCCCAGAATTAAATGTTACGTTTCCTGAAAAAGTTCCTCCACTTGAGAACCCACCTACTGGGGTTGACTGCCCTGTTGGGTCTTTTATGTATAATTGATATTGGCTTTCTCCCGCTGTACCACTCGAAGCGTACAAACCCGTATGTCCCGTTGGTGGGGTAGGGATGTTGGAAGATTTTTCTGTTAATAGTCTTAAATAAGATGGCATGTTTTAATTTTTTTTAATTGTTTTATCCTTTATATATAATTATTTTGTAATCCACAAAAATTTTATTTAAAAGTATTACCTATTAAGGTTACTATCGCTTCTAACGCTCCGTCCATTTTAGTTATTATAACTTCTACACTATCATTCTCTAAAACTGTGAATGGTGTTGTAACAACAGTATTATTCTTTTTTATTGTAATTGTACCCACATTTTCCTGTGTGAGTGTCTGGAATCTAACTTTTTTACCACTACTAGTGATGTAAATATTGTTTGCGTTATGTCCAAAAATAAGTTTTGCGTCATAAGAATTACCTTCTCTTAAATATAAAACTTCTGAATTATTACACCCTTTAGTTGTGCAATTTTTATTGAAATCACAGTCTATTAATTGATATCTATCTTTATTAACTAAGAAATTGTGATAAATTTCATCCGCTTGTAGGGGTTTTATGTAATATCTCATTTGAGATATCCCTCCCATCCATGTACCTGCAAAATTTTGTTCTATGAGTAAACCTAGGTCATTTGGGTCTTGTTGATATGGTGGGTCTGAATCACACTGTGTTGCTGCACTATATGTTATATTTTCATATAAACCTTGTGAACCACCTCCCCATGACATATTGAATGGTACCCCAACCTGTTTTTCAGGGTGAACATTTAAAGCTCTCGGTATAATTTCTTCAAAATTCTTAACCTCCAATACTCTTCTACCATTTACATAGATTACTAATTTACCATTTCTAAGATATTTTTCTTCTAACCACTTACCGTAAGTAGTGCCCGCACTCATACAACAATTATTTCCAGAATCACCAGATATGCCACTACAATCAAAATCATAATAACCATCTTCTGGTATTAATGGGTAACTATCAGAGCATCTAATATCGTTACACCCAGTTTTACATCTTTTTACCTCATCCCACGCATATCTTTCAAATCTATATTCTGTAGGTACTTTTAATAAATCATACGTACCACCCATATTATAAATTGCACACCCACTATAACACATGTCACGCTCAAACACAGCTGCAACATGAATCCATGTATCCTGACAAGTTCCAGAATTAATTAGTGGTGGACAAATTAAAGGAGAATATTTTTCTTCTATAACATAACCACATTCAAAAGAAGAACCAGTGGTACACGCAGATGTTTGTCCAGTAGTCACACATGAACCGGTATATCTAATAGCTCTATACCCTATTTTAAAGTCAGGTGTAATCCTTAAACCAAACGCATTACTATATGTGTCAGTTTCCGCTGAAAAAGTTAATGGTTTTAAAACTGTTGATTTACGTCCACAACCATCTGTAGTCGTAGTAGTATAATAAGTCCCTGATAATTGAGTGGGTCCCATAGCTGAATAACAACAATCTACTTCATTTACAGCTGTATACCCAGTTGTTGCTGATGTTGCTCCAGATATATTTAAACTTCCTTTTCTTACCGTCAATTCTATATCTCCTGATACAGCAGTAATAGAAGCTGGGTTACCTGCAATATCTATTATGTCAGGAGCACCGATAAGGTCTGAAGGTTTTATTGTTATTGTGTCATCTATTTGATACCCACTTCCTCCACTTACTATTACTGTAAATCCATCCACAAAACCTCCACTATTTGCAGTAAAACTAATAGAAGCCCCACTACCTCCATTTGCTGATTTTGGTAAAACAAAAGAATTGGCACCCACAATAAGTGCTGAATTGGTAAATGTTGCTGTTTTTGTAAGTTCTAGTTTAGCTCCCTCATATATTTCATATCCTGAAGTATGTAATTTTGCGTGACCGGTACACGTGTCACCAGTATTCCCAGTTTCTTTACAATACCCAGAAAAAGTTGTACATCCGGTTTCTGCGGAAAATGGTTTCCAGAATTTATTTTCTGCTCTCGTCCCCATGTAATAGAAAAATCCAGAATTATTCGGGTATATGTCATTAAGTGTGGTTTTTTCTCTTACAATAATATCACTTATTGTTAGGTTGGCATTTGCAGCAAAACGAAAACCAAAGTCAGTGCCATCACTTATTATACCACTACTTCTATGTTGTCCATCCCCCGAAAATAATTCTAACCCACTAGCTATGGTTCCTAAAGTAGGCATTACGAAACCCGCTACATAATCTGAAATAGTAAATAAAACTTCATAACTTGTACCAATATTTAAAACTCCTGGTAGTACAACATCCTGTATAGAGGTATATCCTGTCCCCGCAAATGTATCCAGACCATTAACACTACTACACGTAATATATGTGGGTACAGTCCATGAACTACACCCAAGTGAGGAACCACCCGATATGGACCCTACAGGGTAGGTATTACATAAATTTTTAATTGTAGAGAAACATGTGGAAGCCGAATTAGGGTCCGTATTACCAGTAGTTCTTAGTTTTAAAAATGTTTCCATTGACCATCCACAAGCAGGTCTAGTAGGTAATATTTCATATGGGTAACCATATAATTTGTAAAATCCTTGATAAAAACCTCCATTTAATTCTTGGTAGTACCCCGAAGTATCCGTAGACGAACTTATAGCGTAGGAGGTATAGGCTGATTTAGGTGGTATAAAATCAACATATGATGTACCATGATTAGTGTATGTAGATGCTGTAACTTGGTGCATTTTGAATCTTCTGTCAAACGCAGTCGCTGAAAATTCTATATTAGAAGGTAAACTTTTATGAATTTCTATGGTGTCACCACTAGTCATCCCCGTAAGCAATCCATTATCTGGGCCTGTTAACGCTATGTTAAAAATAGTATATGCTGAGTTACCTCTACTATTACCGGTAAACGGACATTCACATCCAGATTGTGCGTCAGGCCAATATACAAGACTAATAATAGATTCTGGTGTGCCTGTACCTCCACTACATGTAAGTGTAGGTTGTTCACAACTTCTTGTTGTACCTGTCCTATCTAAATCAAACCAAACAGGTAAAACGTACCCGTCGTTATACCCAATCACGTTATCCGAATAGACAACTTCATGGTTAAAATCGTTAGCATCTGACGCTAAGAAAAAATCATAATAACTACTATAATTTAATTTAACATCAAGTTTGTTGAAATAAAAGTTATTTAAATTTTGTGTTCCCATTGATAATAAATATCATTCTATTGTAACTTAATATTTATATAAAAAGACAAATATGAAAAAAGTAAATCATAAAGGTAAATGTGAGGAGGTTCATCCTGATATTTCTCATGGAGAATGGACAGAAAATCAGTCCCACACAGAAGAAGAATTAGATGAGTTAATTGACTTCGATGGTTCCGTTTTAGGTAACAAAGTTCCGTTGGGTTATGAAATGAATCAAACAATGTCTTCTAAAAAAACTACAGATGCTGTGGTTCCTGCGACCACACAAAGTGGTCTACAAGGTAGAGGATATATGTATAAAAGATATTGGGGAGAGTCTGTAGAAGAATTAGGTGAAATGGATATGAGTGATATGTTAGGGGCTCAAGATGATGATGCTGATGTAGGTGAAGAAGGTGTTCCATTACAAACAGATACAATGAGTAAAAAAGAAGTTGTAGATATGTATCAAAAAAAGTATGGGTTTGAGGAAGATGAAGCGGAGGATAGAGCAGAAGCTACTGGTGCTATCGATGGTAAGAAAAAAAGACTTATAGAAGATGAGGATATATTGAATATGTTAGAAGTTATATTATCTAAAAAAGAAAAAGATAATAGTATTCATTCCGACGAAACTATTAAAGATGAAATGTTAGAAAGAAAAGCTAGACATTTAAAAAAATATATTGACAAACAGGGGTATGATATGAAAGAAGTTATGAAAAAATATTTTTAGAATGAATAAAGATTTAAAAAATGATTTTTACACATTCCCTAAGGAGTTAAAGGAAAAAATTAAATTTAATTTTAAAAACTCTTCTAAAAAAGATAGTGGGTATAATAGACTTGAGAGGTTTAACTCTGATGGTGGAGTAAATTATGGTCAAGCTAAAAAAATTAAACATGAACTAGAGAATGACATGGACCCAAAAGCTTATAAATTAGTTGGGGGTGATGATTTATTAAAGTGGTTAAATGATACATTAAATAATAAAAGAAAAGTGGTAGACGGTATAAAAAGAAGTAAGATGAATGCAGGATTACCCAACCAATTTAAAAAAACACATGTAAAAGATAAAAGTAAAAATTCAACTAATGTTAACATAGCCAAAGTGCAAAAATCATCAGATGAAATAATTAATAATAGGACCGTCTATGAGAGTGTATCTCGAATAAAGGACATAATTAAGAAAATAATATAAAATAAAATGGCAGATTTTAATCAAAAAAAACCGGGAGAAGGCTTAACAGCTTTATCAGAAGCAGAAAGAAATAAACTAATTAGTAGAAATGTTTATAACAAAAAGAATGAGTTTAATGTTTCACACCCTAACGCAATTTCGGATGGAGACCCTAAGGGTAAAGGAAACGCTAAATATTTAGGTGTTTATGATAGCGATAATACTGGTGGTAGTTTAGATATTTTAGGTAATGGTGAACCAAACACTGGGAGAATTGGCAATCTTAAAAATAATTTATATTCTAGAGAAAATGAATATTCATCTGGAAATTTAGATTCAGGTAAAGGTTATACACCTACAGTAGAAAATAATGTTTAATGAAACTTTACAACGTCATAAAAGAACTTATTCTTGAGCAAGCATCTGAATCTACGATTATGGATGCAATAAAGAATAAATACGTTTGTGAAATGGAGTATGACGATGACCCAAAAATAGGTCCAGGTAGAAGAACAATAGAACCTGTAGCTTTTGGAACCTCAAAAAGAAACAATAAGGTTTTAAGAGCATATCAAACGAGTGGCCCATCTTTAAAAGTAAGTAAAGAAACGGGTGAAACTTTACCCGCATGGAGATTTTTTAGGTTAGATAGGATAAAAAATTGTAAACCAATTAAAGGTGAAAATTCTCTTTATCAGACTTTTGATAGACCACCTCTTTACAATCCTTTTGGTGATAAATCTATGAACCGTGTATTTATAAATTCTAAATTTTAAAAAATGACTGATTTTACAACATTACAAGAAAGTTTACTTAAAGCAAAAAAAGTTATGACTGCTGTGGGAGACGCGTCACCTAGTAAAACTAACACTAATAGAACAACACAATTACCCCCTAATGTAGAACCATTAGCCTCATTACCACCAAGAAATGTTCCTTCTATCGGTGGTAGTCCTGAACTACAAGAAGCTCAACGAGTTGGGAATTTAGAAGCTATGTCTAAAAAACCATCTAGTGACAAAATACAATCTTCTAAATTACCGGATGCTATTAAGAAACTTATGGTAGAACACCCTATACCAGAAGTTAATTTTCAAAACTCATTACCAGACGAATTAATAGAAAATGTAAGTAAAAAAATGAAAAAACTAGGTGACCTACCAGCTTCTTCAGTAAATAATAATATAAGAAGTACTCAATCACCCTCACCTAAAACTAAATCTAATAATAGAATTAAATCATCTGATTTAAAAAATATTATACGTCAAACGATTATAGAAACTATCGATGATTTAGTAGATGAAAGGATTAGTGAGAGGTTATCTGAGTCAAATGGTAGTGAAGAATCTATACAACTAGTAGTTGGTAATACTGTCTTTAGAGGTAATATTACATCTACCAAAAAATTGTCTTAATTATTCCTTTGACTATTTTATCTATTTCTCCTATCTTTTTTTCATGAAAAAAGGCAAATACAAAATTTTAGTTATTCCCAGTGATAGGACTGGTGTAAGTAAGTTTAGGTCAGTGGACCCACACGTTAACTTACAAAAAATGTTTCCAGAAGACTTCTGGGTAGACGTAGATTATGAACCCAAATTAGAAGATGAGAATTTTCTTAAAAAGTATGATTTAGTTCATTACCATAGGTCTTTAAGTCCAGATGGTAATTTTGATAGGTCAACCAAAGCTGGGGAAACACTTAAAAAGTTAGGTATACCCGCGATTATGGATTTAGATGATTACTGGTTACCAACAATAGACCATCCAGCACACGCAATTGTTAAACAAAATAATTTGGATAAGCATATTAAAACTGGATTAGTAAATGCTCATCATATAACAACCACAACTAAAGTATTTGCATCAGAAATAAGTCTTCTAAATAAAAATGTCCATGTACTTCCTAACGCCATTAACCCTAATGAACGCCAATTTAAACCTAAAAAAATAGAAACTAATAGAGTTAGAATCGGCTGGTTAGGTGGTTCTTCTCACCTAAAAGATTTAGAAATTTTGGGTGGATTAGCTTGTAAATTAAATGGAAGTCATAAAGATAAATTTCAGTTTGTTTTATGTGGTTTTGATTTAAGGGGTCAAATGACTATGATTAATCCAGAAACTGGTGAACAGACTAATCGCCCTATTGAACCTCATGAATCAGTGTGGTATAACTACGAACAGATTATTACCGACAAGTACAAAATCCTCCCTAAAGAATATCACGAATTTTTAATGAAATGGAAAAAAGAGGAATATCCTAATGTGGAGGATACCGCTTATAGAAGAGTATGGACTAAACCAGTTACCACATATGCATCTAATTATAATCATTTTGATATTTCTTTAGCACCCCTTAAAGAACATATTTTTAATAGAGTTAAATCTCAATTAAAGGTAATTGAGGCTGGTTTCCATAAAAAAGCTTTAATAGCACAGGATTACGGTCCATACCAAATTGATTGTGTAAACGCTATTGAGTATGGGGGTAAATTTAATTCAAAGGGTAACGCTCTATTAGTTAATACACATAAAAACCACAAACAGTGGTATCAGTACGTTAAAAAGTTATTAGAAAACCCTTCTTTAGTTGAGGACTTGGGGGAAAGATTATATGAAACTGTTTCACCACTTTATCATATAGACGTAGTGACTAAAAACAGAGCAGATTTATATAAACAATTAATTAAAGAAAGTTAAAATGGCTGTAGAAATTAAAATAATGGAAAATGGGCCTATATTAGTAAAAGGAGAAACCTTAGTTACTAAAGGCAAAGAAAAAATAGAAGTGACCGAACAATATGCTTTATGTAGATGTGGTCAAAGTAATAATCAACCTATGTGTGACGGAACACATAAAAAATGTAATTTTAAAGGATAAAAATATGTATTATTTAGCAATCGTAGCATTCGAAACTGGTGTTATTGACAACCAGGGAAACCCAAAAGTCAAAAAATATAAATATATTGTAGAATCTGAATCAGTGTATGAAGCGACTACAAGACTAACAAAATATCTTACTGAGGATACCAGAGATTCTGAAATAGTATCATTAGTTAAAGCTCCTTTTGAAGATATTTTACACCCAAGTCTAACTCCTAAATATTATCAATAAATTTAACTAGTATTTGGAGTTCTAGAATTTTTTTATTATATTTAAAATATGATAAAAGAAAATATAAACAAATTATTATTTGTAGATATAGAAACTGTAGGAGTGTCTAAGGATATTCCTACACTATCTACAGAAAACCCATCACTATATAAAGTATGGGATTCCACAGGAATAGATTATTTTAAAAGACGTTACCCAGAAGATATAGACTTGTCTGGTGATGAATTATTCATAAAAAGAGCGTCTCTAATACCAGAGTTTGGAAAAATTATATGTGTGTCTGTAGGGTTTATACTACCCTCTAATGAAATTAAATTAGACACTTTTACTGGTAGTGAAAAAGAAATTCTAACCAACCTAACCACCTTACTTAATCGTGTAGATAAATTAGATTTTATATTATGTGGACATAATATAAAGAATTTTGATTTGCCTTATATCGGTAAGAGAATGTTAATTAATGGTATTAAAGTACCTAATATTATACCTAGTTATAAAATTAAACCGTGGGAGTCTAGAGTATTAGACACTAAAGAGGTTTGGAATTTTAATTCATTTAAGGGTCTCTCGTCCCTAGAATTAGTGTGTTCCTGTTTAAATATCGATAACCCAAAAGATGGTGAGGTAAACGGTTCAAATATGCACAATTATTACTATACTATTAATAATATTGAAAGTATTAAAAATTATTGTGAAGAAGATATCAAATCTACAATAAAAATGATAAAAAAAATAAGTACATGTTCTTAACCGATAAATTTTATTATATATCTATTTCTAGAGTAGCAACAAGAAGTATTTTACGAACTTTAGAAAATTTAGAAATGAATTTTCCGGAAGACATAAAATCTTATAATGTAACAACTTTTCATTTAATTAATGAGGTTTTTAAAGATAATAAATTACCTTATACTTTTTCATTTGTAAGAAATCCTATCGATAGATGTCTGTCATTATATAGACACGCTAAACGAGAAAAATGGTTTACAGGTAATTTTAAAGAATACGTAGAATTATTAGATTGTTATTTAACTAACTTTTTTTCCAAGACTCATTTTGATAAGGTGGGACCTGACGGTTATGTAAATATTATTCAAGAATCCATACCTCAACACTACTACCTATTTAAAGATGATGGGTCTACCCATGTAGATTTTATAGGAAAATATGAAACCTTAGACGAGGATTGGTTTACTCTTTCTAAAAGGATATATGATAAAACGTCTTTTAGTATAGGAGATAGTTTACCCTTGTTAAACGAAAGAAGTAATTCTATGGGTGTAGATTTTGAAAATGAATTATTTATTCATCGATACATTCCACCTAAAGAAATAATAGATGATGAAACATTTAATTTAATTTATAAAATATATAAAAAAGATTTTAAATTACTGGACTACCCTAAAGAAATTCCGGTTAATAAAACTATTACTTTTAAACTAGATGATACCTTAAATAATTTAATATTTTCTACTAGACGACTAGGATTTTTAAATGGAGTAGAATCAAAAGAATTTTTAGAATCGTGGGATGTACTTTCCAATACGTTTCTACACCAATTAAACTCATTTTCTAAAAAAGGTTATATTATAAAGAAATCACTCGATGATATGTTACAACCCCTACCTCATGAGGGGATGAAAAAATTTCACTATTTTTTATACTACATAGTACTAGCTAATTCTCACTTTTTACCAAATAAAAAAGTAATAAAAGATGCTATAATAGGAGAAGTGAAGGGGTATATTACTTTTACAGATGATGATGAAAATTATTTAAAAAATAAATTAAAAAAAATAAATAATGGACTTTAAAAAATTTAAAAACATGGATTCAACGCTAAAAGCGTTAGAAAAGATGATTAAAAAAGATGAAAAAGATAATATAAAACAGGTAGAAGATGTCGTTGGGTTAGATTTAGCTGATATAGAAGCATCTTTTTCTAAAACTATGAACACTGTTGATACTAAAATTAATATTTCGTATAAAAATTTATCGGGTTTAGAGGACCCGGTGTATAAACACAGTGAAGATTCTGGATTTGATTTTCGTGCTAATATAGAAAACTCCCTTATATTAAAACCTTTAGAACGTACTTTAGTACCCACTGGATTATATTTTGAGGTTCATCCCGAATATGAACTACAAGTTAGACCACGTAGTGGTTTAGCGATTAAAAATGGTATTACAGTTTTAAACACACCTGGTACAGTAGATTCTAATTACAGAGGAGAAATTAAAATTATATTAATTAATCTATCTAATGAAAATTTCAAAATAGAAAGGGGTGATAGGATAGCACAAGGTGTTTTTAATAATGTGTTAAAACCTAAGTGGTTGTCTATGAATAAAGTGGATAAATTATCGGATAGTTCTAGAAATAAAGGTGGATTTGGTTCTACTGGTAAAAAATAATATATGTTAATACCTTCGGTAAATATGAAATCAATAATTGTAACTGGCGGAGCTGGATTTATAGGTTCACACTTAATTGACCTTTTATTAACCAAGTACCCTAATTATTTAATTTTTAATATAGATTCTTTAACTTATGCGTCAGATTTAAATAATTGTGAAAAATTTAATGATAAAGAAAATTATCAACTAATTAAGTGTGACATACGAGATAAACACAAACTAGAAGAAATTTTTAAAAAAATAACACCACACGGTGTTTTTCACTTAGCAGCTGAATCACATGTAGATAACTCAATTGAAAACCCTAATTTATTTGTTGAGACAAATGTTTTAGGGACTTTAAATCTTTTAAACTTGTCACTAAAATATTCGATAAAAAGGTTTTTGCATGTTTCAACTGATGAGGTTTACGGTTCTTTAGGTGTTGGTGATGATTCTTCTATAGAAAATTCACTGTATAAACCAAGGTCACCGTATTCAGCTTCAAAAGCATCATCTGACCATTTAGTACAATCTTTTTTTAGTACTTACGGCTTAAATACGGTTCTTACAAATTGTTCTAATAATTTTGGTCCTCATCAACATAACGAAAAATTAATACCCACAATTATTAAATCTTTAGTAAATAGAAAACCTATACCCATATATGGAGATGGTAAAAATATTAGGGATTGGTTATATGTTAAAGACCATTGTGAAGCGTTGGACCTTGTTTTCCATAATGGTAAAAGTGGAGAAAAATATAACGTTGGTGGTGACAATGAATTAACTAATCTAGATTTAGTAAAAAAAATATGTAATCTTTACGATAGTATTCAACAAGAAAAAGAAGATTCTAATAATTTAATAGAATTTGTTAAAGATAGAGCAGGTCATGATTTTAGATATTCTATAAATCACAATAAAATAACTAGTGAGTTGGGTTGGTTACCGGACACATCTTTTGAATTGTCCTTACTAAACACACTCAAATATTATATAAAAAAATATGAATAATTTAACAGTAGTTTTTTCAACTAGAGAAGTAAAACCAGAATTTATTGAGCTTATTAAACAAACATGTGGGGTTAAAAAAATAAATGTTATCGGTATAGAAAATAAAGGTGATAAGTCTTTAACAGAAATATATCAAGATAATTTAGATAAATCGGATAGTGATGTTATATTATTTTGTCATGACGATATAAAATTTGATACGGATAACTGGGGTAGAAAATTATTAAATCATTTTAAAAGAGATAAGGAGGTTGGTATAGTAGGTGTAGCTGGTACGAGATACATGGCTGAATCTGGTAGATGGTGGGAAGATTTTTCTAAAATGCATGGTGCTGTAAATCATGAACATGAAGGAAAAAGATGGTTATCCAAGTACTCAAATTCTACAGGTAATAAACTACAAGAAGTCTTACTTGTAGATGGTTTATTTTTTGCGGTACATAAAAAAAGAATAAAAGAAAATTTTAATTTAGAAATCGGAGGATTTCATTTTTACGAGGTAGATTTTTGTTTTAGAAATTACCTTAAGGGTGTAAAAATTGGTGTCTCTAGTGATATCAGACTAACACATAAGTCTGTTGGTATGACTAATGATGAGTGGGAAAAAAGAAGAGAAATTTTTGCAGAGCAATATAAAAATGATTTACCTAAATTTTTACCATTAAAATTAGATTATAAAAAACAATTAAAAATATTATTAGGTTGTTTAAATTTTAATGATACTACAGGGTCCGAACTATACATTTTTGAACTGGCTAAAGCTTTAAAAAAATTAGGTAATGATGTTACTATATGTTCTAATATAGGAGGTTCTATAAGTAAAAAAGCAGAAGCATATGGTATTAATTTAACGTCTTTAAACGAACCTCCTGGTTATAAATTGGGAGATGGTAAATGGCAGTTAAATACTGAAAATGGTATTATTACTAGTAAACCCAATACACTTTATAAGTTAAAAGACGTTAAGTTTGATGTTTTACATTTAAACCATAAACCTATAGTAGAAAGATTACTTCCATTATACCCACTTGCAAATGTTGTTTGTACTATACATTCAGAGGTTTTAGAATTAGAACACCCCATAATTAACCCTAGAATTACAAAATACATTGCTATTAGACCAGAAATTAAAGAGTTTTTAATTAAAGAATATAAAATATCTAAAGATAAAATAGATGTCATTTATAACCCTTTTGACATAGAAAGATTTAAAAAATATCCGTTACCCCCTAAAACAGAAAAAGAAGTAATTCTTTTTGTTGGTACGATAGATTACTTACGTCAAGACACCATTTTAGATTTAATAGAAAAGACTAAAAAAAATAATCAAATATTAAGAATAGTGGGGAAAAAAAGAGTTAATTTTTTAGATAACATTAACGAACCTCATGTGGAATATTACGAACCTGTATGGAATATAGAAAACTATATACGTGACGTACACAAAACAGCTGGTATATTATTGGGGAGAACAACTATTGAGGGTTGGTTGTGTGGTCGTCCAGGAATTATGTATCACATAGATGAAAGTGGAATGATAAATTCTATAGAAGAGGTTGACCCTCCTGAGAATTTAGATAAATTTAATTCAATAAATGTAGCTAAAGAAGTTATAAAAACTTATTTTGAAAAATTATAATATGAAAAAATGTATTGTTACTGGGGGTGCTGGATTTATAGGCTCTCACATTGTGGATAAATTAATTAGTATGGGGTTTGAAGTTCTAGTTATTGATGACGAATCTGCTACTGCACACGAAAAATTTAATAAAAATAGAAAGGCTAGTTACTATAAAATAGATATTAGAAATTACGAATTAATAGAACCATTGTTTAAAGATGTAGATTATGTATTTCATTTAGCTGCTGAATCAAGAATACAACCAACCATAGATAATCCAGTTGAAGCTTGTATGGTGAACTTTATAGGCACTATTAATGTGTTACAAGCTTCACATAAAAATAAAGTAAAAAGAGTTATGTACTCCTCTACTAGTTCTGCTTATGGATTAAAAAACACACCTCCGTTAAAAGAAACAATGCAACGTGATTGTTTAAATCCTTATTCCGTATCTAAAGTGGGAGCTGAGGATTTATGTAAAATGTATTACACATTATATGGTTTAGAAACAGTAATTTTTAGGTACTTTAATGTATATGGTGAACGAGAACCTGTTAAAGGTCAATATGCTCCAGTAATTGGGTTGTTCTTACGTCAGAAAAAAAATGGGGAATCTATGACTATTGTTGGTGATGGATTACAAAGTAGAGATTTTACTTATGTTAAGGATGTGGTTAGTGCGAACATTTTAGCATCTACATGTGAAAATGAAAAAGTGCTAGGTAAAGTACTCAACATAGGTTCTGGAGAAAATTATACAATTAAAGAATTGGTTGAGATAATAGGTGGTGAATATAAATTTATACCATCTAGAGAAGGTGAAGCTAGAACGTCTTTAGCGGATATTAGTAGAGCTAAAGATTTGTTAGGGTGGACTCCTCAGCATAAACTACCAAGTTACTTAGATAAAAGACAAAAAAATGGATAATATTAAGATTTCTATATTGTGTTCTAATTATAATTCTAGTAAATGGATTGATGGTTATTTAAAATCTATTAACGACCAACTATTAGATTGTTTTGAGATTATATTTGTTGATGCTAATTCTACAGACAATTCTTTAAAAACTATAAAAAGTTTTAAATTTAGGAAAGGAATTACTAAAAAAGTAATAGAAAGTAAAACCAGAATTCCAATATACGAAGCTTGGAATATGGCTATTATGGAATCTAAATGTGAATATGTAGTAAATGTTAACACTGACGACCGTTTATTTCCAGGTGGTTTATTAACTCTTTATTATTCTGCTTTAAAATATAAAAATCATGATATAATATACGGTAAAAATTTTATATGTACTGATGAAAATCACACACAAATAGGTGGAATTCATGATTGGCCTGAACATACTCACGAGATACTATTACAAATGTCAATATGTGGACCATTTCCTATGTTAAAAAAATCAACAATTGTAGATAATGGTATGTTTAATCCTACATACACCATTTCAGGGGATTATGAAATGTGGTTAAGATTATCTAAAAGAGGGTTTATATTTAAAAAAATAAATGATATTGTAGGTTCTTATTACCATAACCCTAAAGGAGTGAGCACCGATAAGTCTGGTTTTCAAGAACACGTTAAACAAGACACTAAAATAAGACAAATGTACCAATGAAAAAATTAATATGTTTTAGTTTATGGGGAGAAAATCCAATGTACACAATAGGTGCAATAAAAAATGCAGAACTAGCTTTAGAATTGTTTCCTGATTGGATTTGTAGATTTTATATAGGTAAATCCACACCTCAAAATATTATAGATAAATTAAATAATTTTTCTAATACAGAAAATATTATTATGGATGAAGAGGGTAACTGGGAAGGTATGTTTTGGAGATTTTTACCAGCATCGGAATCTGATGTAGAAATTATGTTATCTAGAGACTGTGATAGTAGATTAAGTCAAAGAGAAAAATCTGCTATAGACGAATGGTTAAATTCTGATAAAGATTTTCACATAATGAGAGACCACCCATATCATCAAACAGCTATTTTAGGTGGAATGTGGGGTGCAAGAAATTCAGTTACAAAAGATATTTCTAAATGGATAAATGAACACTCAAAAGGAGATTATTGGCAAGTAGACCAAGAATTTTTAAGAGACGTGGTTTATCCTAAAATAAAAGATAAAGCTTTTACTCATGACGAGTTTTTTGTTAAATATAATTTTCCTACTAAAAGAGAAAATTTATTTTTTATAGGTCAAGCTTTTGATGAAAATGATAAAGCTCTTCATCCAGAACACATGGAGATATTAAAACAACATATTAATGCCTAAAATATATTATAATAAAAACGCTTCTAAAGAAGGTAAGGGTGGTTTAACAGAAGCTATTTTTACTATGCCTTTTGAGTCTGCAAATTTTTTTAAAGAGGACTCTTTTGAAAATGATAGATTTAGTGAAGTTATTAATAATGGTAATTCAGTTGTAGAATTTACTACTATAGATAAATGTGACTATGTTATAATCCCCTATAAATGGTGTGGTTATGATGAATTAACTACAAGTTTAATAGGGGAAGCTAAAAAACATAATAAAAAAGTTATAGCTTTATTTAATGACGACAATTATCCGCCTCAACCACTTAAAAAAGAAGACGGGTATATGTTTTTAACTACATTTAATAAAAGTAATAAATTAACTAATCAAAAATCTTTTCCGGCTTTTTGTGGTGATTTTTACAAAAAAGACACTTTTTCTTCAAATAAAAATTATAAAACTGTCGGTTTTTGTGGGGGTATTACTCATCCAGTACGAGTGGACACTTTAAAATTATTATATCCCTCATCAGTACTTAAAGCCAATTTTATTATTAGAAAAGGGTTTTGGGCACCTGAAATTTCTGATAGAATGGTAGCTCGTGAAGAATACATGAAACATTTACAAGACAATTGTTTTAATGTGTGTATGAGAGGAGCTGGTAATTTTTCTTACAGATTATATGAAACTATGATGATGGGAAGAATTCCAATTATTATTGATTCGGACCAGGTATTTCCTTTTGAGGATTTGTTAGATTATAATGAATTTTCCATTATGGTTAAGGTTGGTGAATTACAAAATATAGATAACATTATTTTAAGATGGTTATCTGATAAAACAGACCAGGATATCGAAAATATCCAAAAAAGAAATAGGGAATTGTGGGTTACTTATATGTCTCCTCAAGGATGGTTAAATAACTTTATTAAAGAATTAGAATAATGCAAACTCAATGGGCTTCATGGATAAAAAATAATTTAGCTCCTGGTTCTACAATATTGGAACTGGGTAGTGGTGATAGTACTTATGGTTTAATTAAGGAAGGGTACATTGTTTATTCTATAGAGGAAGATGAAAGTTTTTTAGGTAAACACGCGATAAGTCTTATTGGTTCACGGATAACACCAAAAGGGATTAATAGACCAACTGAACCACAAACAATAACTAAAGAAATTTACAATTCAGTCTGGGTGAACAGAATTATACATTCACCACTTCAAATAATAAATGACTATAAATGGTACACCCCAGAAAATATTAAAAATTTTGTAAAAGACATAAAATACGATGTCTTGTTAATTGATGGTCCTGCATGTCATAAATGGGATGGTCCTTGTAGAGAAGGTATGATGGAAAATTTAGATTTATTTGACGTGACTGTTCCGTGGATATTCGATGATATTAATCGTTCTAGAGATAAAAAATTATGGGAGGATTGTTCACTCCAACTAAATAAACCAAAGATACATGAAAGTAATAGCTTTGGGGTTTTAGGGAAACAAGAATTATGAAAAAGATATTTTTTATACCTCATTTGGGGTTGGGGGACCATTTTACTTGTAATGGTATGACTCGAGAATTATACAAAAAGTGTGACTTGATGGTGATGCCTGTAAAAGAGAACAATATTAAAGTGGTTAGAAGAATGTTTAGTGATTTACCTAACCTACATTTGTTACCTGTAGTCGGTTCTATGGACTATTCTGACACTCAACATATACAAGACGTACATAACTTAAAAACCTTTTTCGAACAAAGAGGTTACGCAATTAAAGCTGTGGGTGTATTTGCACCTAGTTTTAATCGTCATGGTAAAACTTATGATGAAGTTTTTTATGACCAGGTACGGGTAGACTTTTCTAAACGTTGGGATAGTTTTGATTATCCTAGAAACGAAAAAAATGAAATGAAATTATTTAATGAATGTTTTAGTGGTTTAACGAAAGGTAATTACATATTTTTACATGATGACCCAGACAGGGGAAGAGTTATAAATAAAAAAGATTTTCCTGAAGGTGTGAAAGTTATTACGCCGCATCAAAGGTTCTGGGAGGCAGACATATTAGATTATAGATATGTTTTAGAAAATGCTCTAGAAATACATTGTGTAAACAGTTCGTTTGCTGATTTAATGGATTCATTTGATTTGTCTAAGGTAAAAAAATTAAGGATACACCAATATGCTAGAGAAGGTGACCCTGTAGTTTATAAAAATAATTTTAAAATTATAAAAAATGCTTAAAAATTTAATCAACTATAACTTTATGACTATTCCTGCAAAATTTTGTTTGGACATGTCGGACACTTTTTATAGAAATGCTGGAGTAAGTAGAGTTAATAGAAATGGTTTTGAATTAGTAAGGTTAGAGGATTTTGATATTATTTTTGTTAAAACTGACTTTATCTATAGTGGTGAATTTCAAAGAAGATTTTTAAATTCTATAAATAAAAAATTTATTTTAGTTTCTGGTGTTTCTTCTTATTCGGTAGATGAAGGTAATCCAACCTATAGAAACATTTTAAATAATCCATTTTTAATAAAGTGGTTTTGTACTAACCCACCACTTATTCTACACCCTAAAATGGAGGGTTTACCCATAGGGTTTGAGGAAAAAGAGCGTGATGGGGGTAATATAGAAGTTCTTAATTACTTCTATAATAATTCCACTCCTTGGGAGTCAAAGAAGGATAAAATATATATACCTTATCACTCGAACACCTTTTCTACTAGAAACCAAATAATTAACGAACTTTCAAAAAAGGATTTTGTTGAGGTGGAACAAAATAGATTAGGTTTTAAAGATTATCTTAGTAAAATGGATAAGTATAAATTTATTTTATCTTTGCGTGGAGCGGGTTGGGACTGTCATCGACATTACGAAAGTTTATTAGTAGGTTCTGTGCCTATTATGGACGGGGGACCAATACTAGGCTTTTTTAAAAATAATTCATTACCTGTACTAGACACGGGTGAAATAAACAGTAAAATTTTTACAAAATCATTCAATTTTTTATATACTAAAGATTTCTTGACTATGGAATACCATTTTAGTAAAATTAATAGTATAAAAAAATAAAAAAATGATAGATATAAGTTTAGAAAAAAATCCTGAATTCTATAAGGATTACGAAAGTTGCTTAGAATTTTTATCAAATATTAAAGATGAAGATTACGAGTATCCACCAGATGTCACACTTTTTCACATATATACTGAAGTTAGAACCGATAAAGAATTAGAATGTATTAAATCTTTTTTAGCTACTCAAAATTTAGAAAAGTGTAAATTAATATTATGGTCAGATTACGACATAAACGACAACCCTTTAATACAACCCTATAAAAAATACTTAGACTTAAGATTATGGGATGCAGAAAAAGAAGCGGAAGGAACAATACTAGAAGGTATCCCTCACTTAAAAGCTATGGATGGTAAACATTACCTTCAAAGTGATTTATTACGTATCTTAGTCTTACATAAATACGGTGGTGTTTGGGTAGATATGGATATAATCTTTTTAAGAGATTTTAAACCATTATTAGACCAAGAGTATATGTACCAGTGGGGAGGTGATATTGATTTTGCCAATCAAGGAGCTTGTGCTACTGTACTATCTGGTTTTAAAGGTAGTGAATTTATGACAAAACTAATGCAAGGTATTATCGAATCTAGAATTGTACCGGAAACAACTATTTGGGGTAAAGATTTATTCGCTTCTTTGTGGAGAAAATGGCCTAACTTTACTATTTTCCCTTCTCCTTTTTTTAATACGGAATGGTTAATAAGTAAAAAAAATGTTAAGTTAAGTGAGGACGTTGAAAACGGCTGGTTTCTTAATAATGGGGTGGGTGATAAATACTTGTTTTTAGAAGCGTTTGCTTGGCATTGGCACAACTCAAGTAAAAAACATTTACCGATAGAAGAAGGGTCAAAGTTTCACGCTTTACAAGAACTAACTAATAAAAGATTAAAAGAAAGAGGAATATAATGAAAATAGAAGTTTCAATAGGAGAAGTAGTTGATAAAATTACTATACTACAAATTAAAAAAGAAAAAATTACAGATAATTTAAAATTATCACATATAGAGAAAGAGTTAACCATATTAGAGGATACACTCAACAAGTCCACAATAAAGGTACCTCAAGAACTTATAGAACAACTTAAAGAAGTTAATTTAAAATTATGGGATGCAGAGGATGTTATACGTGATAGAGAAAATAGAGATTTATTTGATAATGAATTTATTAAGTGTGCTAGATTAGACGCTAAATTAAATGATGAAAGATTTTTAGTAAAAAATAAAATAAATAACGTCTGTGAATCTAACATTAAAGAACAAAAATCATATGAGGGACTTTATTCCGCAAATTGAACCTTGGATAGACGATAACGAACTTAAACATTTAAAACGAGTTATAAAATCTACTTATGTGGTAGAGCATGAACTTACTAGGGAGTTTGAGTCTATAGTAAAGGAATATACTGGTAGTAAACACGCTATTGCTATGACAAACGGAACTATGGCTTTATATTCCTGTCTTTTATCCCTAGGGTTAAAACCAGGTGATGAAGTTATTGTACCTAATTTAACATTTATAGCGAGTTCAAATGCTGTACTAATGGCTAACGGTACACCTATTCTATGTGATGTTGACCCCAATACTTTATGTTTGGACCCTAAAAAAATAGAGTCGTGTATAACACCTAAAACTAAAGTTATAATGCCTGTTCATTTATATGGTCAAAGTGCAAGTATGTATGAAATTTTAGAAATAGCAAAAAAACATAATCTTAAAATTTTAGAAGATGCAGCTCAAGGGGTAGGTGTTTTTTTAGATGATAAACATGTAGGTACTTTTGGTGATTGTGGTATATTATCGTATTATGGCAATAAAACCATTACCTGTGGTGAAGGTGGTATTGTTTTAACTGACAATGATGATATTGCAAAACAATGTTATAGACTTAAAAATCACGGAAGAGATAGGAAGGGTATATTTGAACATGAACATATTGGGTATAATTTTTCTTTTACTGAAATGCAAGCTGCAATAGGAATATCTCAAATGGAAAAATTAGATAGGATAATGTCTAAAAAAGAAGTATGTCATCAAAAATATAAAAAAGAATTAAGTGGGGTTGGTGACATAAAATTTTTTAATTTTAGAGAGACTCTCAAACCAGTACATTGGTTTACCTCTATAGTAACTGATTACAAAATAGAGCTTTCTGATTATCTTTTAGAAAGAGGAATACAAAGTAGATTTTTCTTTTATCCTCTTAATTTACAACCTTGTTATAAAGGAGTTTTAGACATTAAAGGTGATTTTAGTGTTAGTGAACAAATGTATGAAAAGGGGTTATCTTTACCTTCTAGTTATAACTTAACAGATGAAGAACAAGATTATATTATAAAAACAATTAAAGAATTTTTTAAAAAATGAAAATACCATTAGTAAAAAATACAATAGATAATAAAGATATTGATAGTTTAATAGAGTGGTTAAAAACATATCCTAGATTAACAAAAGGAAACCTTACTATAGAGTTTGAGAAACTGTGGTCTGAATTCTTGGGTGTGAAACACTCTATATTTGTAAATTCCGGTTCATCCGCTAACCTACTGATGGTTTACGCTTTAATAGAATCAGGCATTCTTAGCATTGGTGACCCAATTATAATCCCATCTTTATCCTGGTCTACAAGTTTAGCTCCTGCTATTCAACTAGGGTTAAAACCTATTTTATGTGATTGTAATAAAAAAGATTTATCATTAGATGTAGAACATTTAAAAGCTTTAATTAAAGAACATAACCCTAAATGTGTTATGGTAGTACCTATTTTAGGTTTAGTACCACAAATGGATAAAATTGTAGAAATTTGTGAAAACAATAATATTACTCTTATAGAAGATTCTTGTGAGTCTTTAGGGTCTAAATTTAATGGTAAACAATTAGGTTCTTTTGGGAAGATGTCTACCTTCTCTACTTATTTTGGTCACCACATTTCTACTATAGAAGGTGGTATGGTATGTACAAATGATGATTATTTTGCAAATCTTTTAAAGTCTTTGAGGAGTCACGGTTGGGACCGAGATATGGATGAAGGTGTTAGATTAAAACTTAGAAAAGATTATAAGGTAGACGAATTTAATGCTTTATACACTTTTTACCATACAGGGTTTAACCTAAGGTCTACAGATTTACAAGCATTTTTAGGTATTAACCAACTAAAAAAACTCCCGTCTATAGTTAAAAAAAGAAATGAAAACTTTAAAATGTATTACGAACTTTTAGACGATTCTTTTTGGAAACCTGAGTTAAGGGGTAATTCCTATATTTCAAATTTTGCTTTTCCAATTATACACCCTAAAAGAAATGAATTAGTAAAATTATTAAATGATAATAATATAGAAAATAGACCATTATTGGCTGGTTCTTTAGGTAAACAACCTTACTGGTATAATAAATTTGGTTTGGTTAATTTACCTAATGTAGATGATATCGATGAGTATGGTTTATATTTACCCAACAATCATCAAATGGAGGTTGAAGAAATTAAAAAAGTGTGTAGTATTATAAACTCAATAATATAATGGAAAATAAAAATCACATACCTGATGAATTGTATCATAAGATATTAGATTCTATGCCTATTCTTTGTGTGGATGGCGTGGTTATAAAAGATGGTGAAGCATTACTACTATTAAGGGGAAATGAACCAGAAAAAAATAAATGGTGGTTTCCTGGTGGTAGAGTATTAAAAGGTGAAATTTTAGAAGATGCTATACTTAGAAAAGTAAAAGAAGAAACTGGTTTAACTTGTAAAGTAATTTCCACACTAGATATTACACAAACAATGTTCCCTAAAGGGATTAATAATAAAACAACACATACAGTTAATATTTGTTTTATTTTAGAAACGGATGGTAAAAATTTTAAATTAGATAAAGAACACAAAGGTTACGGTTGGTTTAATTCAGCACCTACGGAGTCACATGACACTATAAAGTATATCTTTGAAAAATTAAAAGTATGAAAACAGCACTTATAACAGGAATAAATGGGCAAGACGGTTCTTATTTAGCAGAGTTATTGTTAAATAAAGGATATAACGTATGGGGTATTTTAAAAAGAAACTCGGTAGCGGAAAATCAAACTGCTAGAATACCAGAAAATATATATAAAAAATTAAATTTAGTATACGGTGACATGACCGACATACCTTCACTAATTAGTGTAATACAAAAATCAAAACCAGATGAAATTTACAATCTTGCAGCACAATCACATGTAAGGATTAGTTTTGACCAACCTATATATACTTCCCAGGTTACTGGAATTGGTACTTTAAATTTATTAGAATCTGTAAGACTAACTGATTCTAAAATAAAAATATATCAAGCAAGTTCATCAGAAATGTTTGGGAATAACATAGATAGTGATGGTTACCAAAGAGAGGATACACCTATGAATCCAGTTTCTCCTTATGGTTGTGCGAAAGTATTTTCTTATAATATTACTAGAAACTATAGAAATGCTTACAATCTTTTTATTAGTAATGGAATATTATTTAATCATGAATCTCCTAGAAGAGGTGCAAATTTTGTAACTAGTAAAGTCGTTAAAGAAGCTGTAAAAATAAAATTAGGTTTATCTAATGAATTAAAATTAGGTAATTTAGACGCTAGTAGAGACTGGGGTCACGCTAAAGATTATGTTTACGCGATGTGGTTAATGTTACAACAAGACATACCAGGCGATTACGTATGTGCAACAGGTATATCTCACACAGTTAAAGATTTAGTAGAATATGTTTTTGGAAAATTAGGTTTGGATTGGAGGGATTATGTAAAGACTGATAAGAAATTTTTACGTCCTGAAGAACTAGAGCATTTAAAAGGTGATTGTAAAAAAGCACAAGAAGAGCTTGGGTGGGAACATCAGTATACTTTTGAAACGATGTTGGATGAAATGATAGAAGAATCTTTAAAAAAATATAAAAAGTAGTATGGAAGTATTAGACGTGGGTGAAGTTCATGTAAAAAGACCCAATCTTATGGTTACAGGTGGAAATGGTTTGGTAGGTTCTGCTATAGATTGTGATGTAAGAGTTGGTAGAGAAATTGACTTACGTAACCCTGAAGAGTGTGATAAATTATTTTGGTCTAAACGACCAATAAATGTAATTCACTGTGCTGGAAAAGTGGGTGGTTTAGGTGGTAATATGAACTATAAAGGAGAATTTTTTTACGATAATATCATGATAAACACAAACGTTATTGAGTCTTGTAGAAAACATGGAGTTAATAAATTAGTATCTTTTCTTTCTACATGTGTTTTTCCTAATGATGTTGAGTATCCTTTAACTGAGGATAAAGTCCATTTAGGAGAACCTCACTCTTCAAACTACCCTTACGCCTATTCTAAAAGAATGGCGGATATCCAAATAAGAGCGTATAGAGAACAATACGGTGTTGACTATGTTTCTGTAATACCTACAAACATATATGGACCAAATGATAATTTTGATGTGATAAACGGACATGTTATCCCATCTTTAATTCACAAATGTTATTTAGCGAAACAAAATAACACCCCTTTTAAAATATGGGGGACGGGTAAACCCCTTAGAGAGTTTATCTATTCAAAAGATGTTAGTAAATTAACGAAGTGGGTGTTAGAAAATTATAATGAGGTAGAACCTCTTATACTTTCCACTTCCCAAGAAATTTCCATTAAAGACGTTGTAGATTTAATAGTGCAACATATGGATTTTAAAGGGGAAGTTATATGGGAAAATGATAAACCAGATGGTCAATTTAGAAAACTTAGTGATAATAGTAAACTACTATCTTATTTACCTAATTTTAGGTTTACACCTATCGAGGTCGGTTTAAAAGAAACTATAGACTGGTTTAATATAAATTATAATAATTGTAGAAAATAAATTTTAATAATGGGAAGAAAAAGTAAAAGATTAAGTCAAGAAGAACAACAAGAGGTCGAAGCTTGGATTTATCAAAATAATACTGAGGAAACTCGTATGACGGACACTATGACTGTTAATGTTAAGTGTAAAACAGAAAATCAAAAGTTTTTGGTTAACTCTATTAAAACAAAAGAAATAACTATTTGTTCTGGTCCAGCTGGAACGGGTAAAACTTATTTAGCTTGTGCAGAAGCGTTAAAACTTATAAAAAGATATGCCAAATACAAAAAAATTGTAATTGTAAAATCTGTAACTACCTTAAAAAACGAAGAGATTGGTTTTTTAAAAGGTGGTTTAAGAGAAAAAATGGAACCTTTTATGTTTTCATTTGTACATAACTTTGAAAAGTTAGTCGGACAAGCTATAACATCTAGACTAAGAGAATTAAAAACTATAGAAGAACTACCTATAGCTTACATGAGAGGAATTAATCTGGATAGGTCAATCATTATTATAGATGAGGCTCAAAATATTTCACAAGATAATATAAGAACAATTATGACAAGATTAGGTAAAGACTCCAAAATGATATTTTTGGGTGATGAGAGACAACAAGATTCTAGAGGTCATAATGGGTTAACTTTTCTAATGGACCATTTTCAAGACATAGAAGAAATTGGCTGTGTACAATTTAATAAATCTGATGTTGTTAGAAATCCACTAATAGCTAAAATAGAGAGGGTTTTTGATTCTTTACAAACTTAAAAAGTATATTAATTTTAAAATATGAAAATAGCTATCACAATTAACGGTATTCTAAGAGATGTAAATTCTAAACTAAAGTATGTATTCGAAAAATATAATGATACTACTATAGAAGATATTTCATCCGAAGATAACTTACAAGAAAAATTAGGATTTAGTTCTCAAACAGAAGTTTATAATTTCCTTTATGTGGATGCCGCTATGGAAATATTTGGTCATTCAAAAGAAGCTGAACACAATATTTTTAACCAACTAAATGATTTGGTTATGGAAAAAGATATAGAGTTTTATCTTATTTCTGATGAATTAGGTAAAGGGGTTCCCGCTACGTTATGGTTTTTAGCGAAGTATGGGTCCTTATGTAAAAATATAAAATTTTACACAAAACACAATTTAAATAACTTATTAAAAGAATTTGATTATATTATAACTAAAGATAATAACGTAATTTCTAAAGTTAAAAATAATAAAACAAAAATAATAACTTATGATTCGTCTTTAGAAGAGTCTACAGACGATACTTTAAATAAATTAAATAACTTAAAAACAATATTAAATGTCAAAAGCAAATCTAAGAGACTTACAACTAACAATAGCTAAAGAATATATTTATTTAGACGTTGATGCGTTTGTAAAACAGTTTGAGGTCCCTACTAAAGGTGAAAATGGGGAGGAAAGAGTAGACATTAATCTACCCAAATTCGAATTTTTTAAATTGTTAATAGATGTACTTTTATCAACAGTCGAAGAAACCGATGAAGAAATTGGTGTTTTAGGCTTGAAAAATACCTCTACAGCCTTTAAAGTTTCTTTAAATACCTTAATTGAATATAATATATTAAAAAAATGTAAATAATGGAGAATATCGCACAACTTAAAGACGCTATAACTAAAATAGAAAATAATCAAGGAGAATTTTATTTCTTGACTATCAACACTAAAGGAGTTCAAAAAGCGTCAGTAGCCATGAACTATGAACTAGTAAGAATGTTAACCCAAAAAGGTTATACAGCTCATATCATGCATCAAGAAGAAGATTATACCGAACCAGACTGGTTGGGTGAAGAATATACGGGTTTATCCCATAAATGTATTTCAAGAAATGAAATTCAGGTAAGTGCTTCAGACACAGTATTTATCCCTGAAATTTATGGTAGTGTTTTAGAACAAATAAAAACTTTCCCATGTGAAAAAATTATTTTTTGTCAATCATATGATTATATATTTGAGACTCTTCAACCTGGAGTTACATGGACTCACTACGGAATAAATAGATGTCTTACCACATGTGAATCACAAAAAGCTTATCTAGAAAGTATAATGCCTGGTTTGAGTGTGGAGGTTATACCTTTTTATTTTCCTGAGTGTTTTGAACAACCTAAGGCACCTAAACCACCTGTAATTGCTATTCACACTAGAGAAGCTAGAGATACTGCTAAAATCATTAAAACTTTTTATGTTAAGTATCCACAATTTAGATGGATAGCTTTTAAAGATATGAGAAATTTACCTCGTAAAAAATTCGCAGAATCTTTACAAGAAACGTGTGTATCAGTATGGGTAGATGATATTTCTGGGTTTGGTACTTTTCCATTAGAATCTATGATGGTGGGTAACCCAGTAATAGGTAAATTACCTAATCTTAAACCAGATTGGTTAAATGAACATAATGGTATATGGACTTATGAATTTAATAAAATTGTAGATATTATTGGAGCGTTTATTAAGAATTGGTTGGAGGATGAAGTTCCTGTAGAGTTATATGAACACACTAATAATACGGTATCCACATATAGAAAATTAGATACAGAACAAATTTTATGTGATTACGTAGAAAAGTTAAATAAAGAAAAATTAACCGCGTTAAATCAAGCTGAAAATAAACTATTAGAAACAGAACCACAAAATTAAAAACTATGAAAAACGATATAACAATAATTGTACCCGTTAATAACGCTACAGGTGATTTTCCAGAATTATTCCCTAAAGCTATTAAAAGTATAGAAGAACAAAAAATTAAACCAGAAAAAGTCATAGTTGTACACTGTAATTGTGACGGAATTACTGATTGGTTAAAGGGTTGGGAAAAACCTGAAGGTTTAGATGTAGAAATTTTAGAAAATCCAGAAGGTGAAGATTTCTGTAGTCAAATAAATTATGCTGTAGAGAATACCAACACTAAGTGGTTTTCTATACTAGAGTTTGATGATGAGTACTCTAAAATATGGTTAAAAAATGTTAAAACTTATATGGAACACCATACTAATGTCTCAGTATTTTTACCTATAGTAGTCGATGTTGACCATACTAATAACTTTATAGGGTTTACTAATGAATCATTATGGGCGGTTAGTTTTAGTGAAAAATTAGGAATGTTAGATAACCCTACACTTCTAAGATACCAAAATTACCAACTATCTGGAGCTTTGATAAATACTGAAAATTTCTTAGATATAGGGGGTTTAAAATCTTCAATGAAATTAACCTTTAGTTATGAGTTTTTCTTAAGGGCTACTTATAACGATTTAGAAATCATGACTGTACCTAAGATTGGTTATCGTCATATGAATATGAGGGAATGGTCATTATTTTGGAACTATAAAAACCACCCTAAAGATAGATTACCAGCGGAAGAAGCTAAATTCTGGGTTGACTTGGCAAAGAAAGAATATTTCTTTACCGAAGACCGAGAAATAAAATTTGAATTAGACTAAATATTAATGCCTAGAAAACCAAAATCCAAACCGTATTTTGGTGCTAGAGAAGAAGAAGCTGTACGATGTTTTTTAACCGCTACAACTTATGACCAGAAGAATAAGATTTATAATGAATATTTAAGGCACCCTTTACATAAAATGGTCGAAAGTATCATTCGACGTTACAAGTTGTATCGTAGTGGTATGGACTATGAAAGTATACATACTGATACATTATCATTCCTAATAACTAAATGTGATAAATTTAAACCAGAAAAAGGTAAAAAAGCCTATTCCTATTTCGGTACTATTTGCAAAAATTATTTAATGGGGTCGATAATGAAAGACACCAAAGAACGTAACCGTAAAATAAGTTACGAAGATATTTCCTCATCTTTAGAAAATGATGAAGAGAGAAATTCTTATGAAATGCATAATGATGAATTTGACGTTTCCGCTTTAATCAAAAAATTAATATCTGAGATAAAAGTTTTTATGTCAGAAAATAAAATAACTGAGAACGAAAAAAAGGTTGGTTTATCACTTATTGATGTATTTGAAAATTTTGAAGAGATTTTTGTAGCTGGAAAAGGTAATAAATTTAATAAAAATATTATCCTTTATGAGTTACGAGAAATGACTGGTTTAACTACTAAAGAAATACGTATGAGTCTTAAGAGATATAAGACAATTTATTTTACCATCGCCCCTATTTTTCGAAACCTATAAACAAAATATTTATTAGTATGCCACGACCTAAAAAGAAACAAATAAATTTAAGTAATGAAAGTGTTTTATCTTTGTTGCAAGAGATTTATAATGAATGCGTAGAACAACGTAATACAGCTATTCGTATTCAAAATAAAATGTTAGGGTTTATGCAAGAAGCGGCGGATTTACAATTATTAGGTCCAGTAATAAAAGAACAACAAAAAATAATTGACGCTTCTATAGAGAAAAAAATACAACTTTCAAAAGTACAAACAGCTTTAATGCAAAAAACACAAACCTCTAACGAAGAAAGTGAGGGACTTAGTTTAGATGTAAGAGAATCTATAAATAAACTTATAACTCAAAGGGCCGAGGAAGATAAAGAAGATTCTACAAATACAAAAAAATGAGTGGTATAGATGTTCAAGAAGATAAGAAAAGTATATTAGATAAACTTAAAGGTCTTCAGTCTCTTTTGGATATTGACGAACAAAAACAAGAACGTAGGGCTAATCTAGAAAAGTGGAGACAGTCTTATGATAATATTAAATGGGGTGCTGATAACCCTATAGCATTTCTTTTATTATTAGTTAAACAAATTAAATCTAAAAAAAAGAAAAAACAAAAAGGTAAAAAAGCTGAAGAAGCTAATTTTCAAAAACAAAAGAAAAAAGCAAAATCTGGTACTACATCTGAATGGAAATCACAAATTAAAAGGGCTAAAGAAAAGTACATTAATTATTCTAATGAAAATCAATATGCTGCTCTTTTAAGTTCAATTGTAAAACAATCTGTCGCTAAAGTACTTCCTAGAACTAAAGAAATTGTATTCGAGGAAATAATTAAAGCTTTTAATTGTGACCTATCTATGAACATTCCTGTAGTAGGTGATGGTCTGATTGGTGATATTGTTATAGAAGTCCCTCAAATAGACTTATTTAAACAACTTTTATATGAACCAGACGTAGGCGTAGGTAAGTTTACTTATGAACCTCAACCATTCAATGATGGTGCTTATCAAATAGCTCCTCCTACACAGTATCCTTTCCCTATGAATAGATTTTTATGGGAAATAATCAACAATAGTACAGGTAACTTTCCAACATATGATGTTAACCCAGTTACAAACCAATACCCGGTTTATGGTAAAAGTGGGTTAGTTTTATTTTTTATAGGTTTTGACGCTACTCCTGGTTTTGAAAAATTTATAATTAGTCCCGCTTATAAAGACCCAGCTGTTAACTCTACATTATTTAACGATGCTAACCCTTCTTCGGTTGGAGCCTTTCAACAATTTACTATAATAGAGTGGTTAAAGGATTATTTTGATAATATAGAAATAGTACACCTTAACAATCTTTTAGGTTCTATGTTAGAAATTCTTGCGGGTGGAGTAACTTTTGGTGGGGGTAAACATAACTTTGCGGATATATTAGGGATTAATAAACTAGTAGGGTTTTTAAATAATTTAATGGCACAGTGTGATGGTGGGACTCTAGATGAAATAAGTACTGATTCTATATCACACTTATCAGAATTATTTGATGATGACTCTTATTTTGAGTTTAGTATCCCTCAAAACGAAGAATTATATAAAGAAACCGAGAGAAAATTAAAAGGGGTTATTAAATTAGAAAGTTGTGATAATGTAGAAATTCCTTTAGACATGGAATTTTTTGAGGATGGTTGTGATGAAATAATTGCAAGTTTAGTAGAAGGTGGTACAGGTTACAAACAATTTGATTTATTATTACAAAATGGTGTACAAGCCAGTGTAGTTAAAAATACTCCTTGGTTAAAAGAACAGGACTGGAGTTGGAATGTTGCTTTTTTGGAGGAATTAATTAAGAACTTCCCCCAAATCTTCATGATTTCTATTATGTCTAGTAAAACTATTCTACCAATAGTTACTATCGCTAAAATGTTAAATCAAAACGCTCTTTTAGCATCTAATCCTGCTGAATTTGCTAAAATTTTTAAAAGAGTTGTAATAAGAATTTTTAGGGAGATTATGAATGAAATAATTAAAATAATCTTCAAATTAGTATTACAATACATACAAAGATTAATTATTGCTTTCATAAAAAGTAAACTAAAAGAAAGAGGTGCAAAATATTTTAGAGTAATAATGAGTTTAATAAATAATCTTTTACCGTTGTTAAACGAATTACTTAACGCTAAAAATTGTAAAGAAATTTTTGCTACATTGTTAAAAATACTAGATGCTACTGGTTTAGATATACCTTTTAGTCCACCACAATTTTTATTATTTGGTGCGGAATCCAAACCAGGTAGAAGTTCCCTTAAAACGTTCCAAACTCTAATAGAAAAATTAGATGCTCTAGGACTACCAACGGGAGATGCTCCAGACGGTACACCCAATCTAATGTTATTAAGTCAGTTTGAGGTTATTGACTCTATGAATATTAATATGGATGAGGACGGTAAAGTAAATATAATGACCTACCCTAATGTTGCGGTGGGACCTATCGGTGCGATGGTCGTTAATCCAGGACCTGGTGTCGGCGGTTCTTTTTAAAATGAATATGGAAAATTTAAAAGATTATAAAGAAAAACCAAATAAAGAGTTGTTAGAGAAACTATTTAAACTTAAGAATGAGTTTGATAAGACTAAATCGTTGATTGTTAATCTTACATACCATTTAGATAAAGTAGAAAAAGCTTACAATCAAATAAACGATGAAATGAAAAAACGATTAGGTGATGACAAATAGGAGTAGTTTTAGACCTTTTAAACCTATAATATACTTTGGTGTATGTGTTGACAATAAAGACCCTTTAGGAGCGGGAAGAATACGTGCAATAAACGATGTGACCGCTGGTGCTGAACACGGTAAATTATATGGTGATGCTGTAGAAAAGATAAAAAAGAAAGATAAAAAAGCTATAGCAAAAAAACAGTATAAAGCTTGGGAACGTGGTAAGGACCCTTATTTACACAACCCATTTTTACCACTTCATTTAAATGTTATACCTAACATGAATGAAGCTATAAAAATTCTTTACTATGACCCAGAAAATAATCAACAAAATGCGGAGTATATAGGCCCCTTAACGTCCACACCAGATAGGTTAAGTGGTGACGAATATAGGAGTGGTAGACAACATACTAGTATGGGTGATAGGGTAATGGGTCAACCAAGTGTTATGGATAATTCTGATTCCATAGGTGTTTTTCCTAATGCAGATGATGTTGCGATTCAAGGAAGATTTAATACTGATATTGTTTTAGGGATGAGTTCTAAACTTCCACAACCACAAAGTGGACCCCAACCAGAAACTAGAGGGGATAATAATGAAATAGCAATAGAACCTTATCCACAAATACTTTTAAGAAGTTCTAAATTTAAACCAAACTTAGAGGTTCCAAGTCAACCCGGGTTTAATGATAAAATGACATTTTTTCAACTATCCACTTTTCCATCTACTTTAACTTTAGAAGAAGAAGAATCTACTGAATCTAAAAAAGAGGACGCTCCCTTATCTATTTTGATTGAGTATGATGTAAACATAAATGATACTCCTGGTGCAGGTAGTGGTGGTTCATGGCCTCCTAATTGGAGTAATGGTATAGAACAAAACAGTATGAGTTTTACTGTTTATAAAATGCCTTACAAAGCTACACCGGAAGGAACTGGTAAACCGTATATGTCTAGTAATTTTAGTAGAGACACAGAAGTAGACGGTTTGGAATTAATTTATGAATTTAGAACACCATCACCACCATTCGCTACTAAAGCCAACCAAATAGAATTTATTAATACACAATTAAGAAATTTTGATTCTTCTAACTGGACTGACTTTTTAAAACCTGCAGAATCGATAGTTCCTAATGGGACTTGGAATAATCCACAATATAATTTTAATTTTAATCCAGTGGATGACATGGGTTTAGGTCAAAAAATGCAAAATCAACCTCACCCATTATATTATAGACCGGGTCCGATGTTAAGAAGTTTTCTTAAAGGTGAAGAATCTAATTTTTACCAATTTCTACCAGGACAATATGAAGAACTACAAGCAAATATTTTAAATTATGTAAACGCGATAGGTCTAGATGGGGTAAATGGTGAAGGAGGTGGACTTGCTTTTACTGAACAAATTACTCAAAGAGACGTTAAAACTACTGAAACAAAAGTTAAAAAAGAAAAAGAAAAATATAAAGAAAATGAACAACAAGGTTTTATTGTTGGTGGAGCGGAAAAAATATATTTATTTTCACACAATTCTTCTGATATAAATGGTAAAATTTTATTAGACGATAACTATGGTATGAATCAGGTGGAGTTGATAAAAACTGTAGAAAAAAACACTAGTCCTATGGTCCGTGGTGACCAATTAATGGAGTTACTAGAATTGATGGCTCAGTATATGATGAGTCATACTCACACTTACCCACTTAAAGCTCCTTGTCCTACTTGTACAGACGGTACAACAACTAATCAACAATTAGAACAAAAATTACAAGAAGCAAAAGAAAAAATGCTTAATAAGAATATTAGAATTAATTGATATTTATATTTAAAGGATTACTATGTCAATTTTTAAATCGTATTTTTCAAAGAACAACACTATCATATATAGGGATAAGGTTAATACTGCCAAAAACCCTGTAACGGAACTTTTTTATGGGTTAGGACCAAATAGAAATTGTATATACACTGGTTTATCTGGGGATACTTGTCAAGGGGTTACCGGTTTTACATCTGGTAGTACCACACACTCAAGATTTATCTTTGATGTTAACTTAGATGATATACAAACTAAAGTTAATAATGGGTGCATAAATTTATCTGCTGGTACCGGAGTTACCCATACATTAAAAATGGTTAATACATCATTTTTTGATGACTCACTTCTTAATGATAAATTAGTTACTGGAAGTAGAAGAGCCACATCTTTTAAATTAAACTTATTTAAATCCACTGGTGTTACATGGGATGAAGGTACGGGTTATGACAGAAAAGAGTTTGAGGGTATATTTGCTGCAGATTATGAAAATACATACTCAACTTGGCCAAGTCATTGGTTTTCTGCTACCACATTAACTAAATGGAATTATAACGGAGTTTTTGACTACGGTGTACCAGCATCATATACATTAATAGATTCCCAAACATTTGATAATGGTAATGAGAATATCGCCTTTGATATGACTAGTGAGATAAACGATAGGTTAACAGGTGGTACTATATATAATACTGGTGTGACCTATGTTGTTGCTTTTGAGAGTCAACTAGAACAAATGACTGGTTTAACTGAAGCTCAAACTGTTGGGTTTTTTACCAAGTATACTCAAACCTTCTATGAACCTTATGTAGAGAGTGAATATGATTGTTATGTAGCTGACGATAGAAATCAATTTTATTTAAATAAAGATAATAAACTTTATCTTTATGTTAATCCTGGTGGTATACCAACTAATTTAGATAGCCTACCATTAGTCACTGTATACGATTGTGATGATGTGGTATATACTTCTATGACAGCTACTAATGCTTGTTGTGGTGTTTATTATATTGACTTAAAAGTAACAGGTACCACTTATGGTACACCGTCTCTTTTTTCTGACCAGTGGTCTAATTTAACTATAAACTCAAATTCTTTAGCTAATGTAACTAATGAATTTACATTATTAGCAGCACAAGATTATTATCAAATAGGTCCTGAAGATGTAAACCCTAAAGAATATGGTTATTCCATAGATGGAATAAAAATGGATGAAAAAATGGTAGCGGGTGATACAAGAAAAGTATTTGTTTCTGTTAGAAAACCTTACACAGTAAACCATCACGTTGTTATAGATAATTTACGTTATAGAATATACGTAAAACAAGGAACCACAGAAGTGGAAGTAATTCCATGGAGTAGAGTAGATAGAACATATAATCACAATTATTTCCTATTAAATACCGAATGGATGATACCAAACGAGTATTTTATAGATGTAGAAGCTACTTCTAATCAACAAGTAAATACTTATAGAAAGGTAATAAAATTTCAAGTAGTTAATCAATTATGAAAAAAATCAAATTAAAAGAGAGTGATTTAACTAATATCATCGAAAGAGTTATTAAACAATCTTCTCCAAAACAAAAGAAAAAAATTATAGTTTCAGAAAATGAACTTATAGAATCAATAGAAAAAATTGTTAAAGAACAAATGTTAGGATTTGGTAACATGGGTGGTCTTGGTGGTGGTTTTACTTCACCTGTCGCTACACCAACCTCTAGATATAAAAGAGAAATGGGTGAACAAACCGATGACTTTAAAGACAGAATGAGTGGTGACGCTTTTAGAGAAGATGCAGAAGGTGGTGATTATGAAGGTGATATAGATGAAGCTTATGATGACATAGTAGATAAAAAGAATTTAGAAATGTCTGGTTATGACGATAAAAAAACTGGTGGGACAGATGATAAAAGACCTAACTTAGATAAAGATGGTAAACCAGTAAAAGAAGAAAGAGATGTACCACCTACAGCACCAAAAGGTATGAATGAAGATGATGAAGAATTAGACGAACAAGCATCTGAAGATGAAAAACATTTAGCTGGTAAAGTTACTCTTAATGTTGTCGATGACCCTGCTGCTACAGCAGATGGTATGGGAATGTTCGAATCTAGAATAAGAAAAATGGTAAATAATATAATTTCAGAAAAAGAAGATACTATAAAGATTAAAAAAAAGAATGATGGAAAATTTACTAAATGGGTAGAATCTAATATGTCGACTATGTCTGTATGTGATGCAGCTGATAAAATAATGAGTGATACCAAAAAATATAAAACTGATGTTGTTCAAATGGCTAACTTTGCTAAAAACTTCGGATGTAAAGGAAAATAATTACAATTACATATAAATTAAAAAACCACTCAATAGAGTGGTTTTTTTGTTTCTAGATGTCTTCATCATCATAATCATACTGATGAGTCACAGTTGTAGATGTAGGAGAGGGGTCTTCTTCTACTGGAGTTTCTTCCCCTTTAGGTGAAAAATTCTCTGCAGCTGTAAAACCAAGTCCTGCCATTACAATCCATTGGAGTGATTGAAATAGATTATTGTCTATTGTAAAATCCCAAAATAGATTAGCTGTGTATCCTATTAACATAAATAAAAGACATACAAAGGTTACAAATCTCTTACTCGAGACTTTACCTTCACTACTTAACATGTTTTTAAAAAAATTCATAATATTGTTTTTATTATAAATATAGGGCAAAAAAGAAACGGGCTATTAAGCCCGTTATCCTTTCTTATTCTAGTTTGTGTGTATGATTAGAACTTAAGACCGAATCCTAACATTAAGTTAGTTGTCTTTTGTCCCATATCATATACTACTTTTGGGTCCACGAATACACTCTTGTGGAATGTAAACATTTTTCCCGCACCTAACATCATATTATCAGTATTAAGACCGTCCATAGCAACATATCCAAAATATCCTTTGTAGAAATATCTTGCATGAAAGTCTAAATCCATATCTTGTGTTGAATCTGCCTGTGAAACAGACATACCCACCATAAGATTTTCATTTACACCATACCCAATAGTTGGGGATACTGACCACTCAGTCCATGCAACGTTTGCAACGTCACCTGTTCCTACGTACCAGTCTCCTTTTTCTTGAGCAAATGTAAAAATACTAAATAATGCGAAAGTTAAAGCTAAAATACACTTTTTCATAATTTTAAGTTTTTTAAGGTTTATTGGTAATAATAAATATCGACTATATACTGAAAAAGTCAAATTTAAAGCGGCCAAAAAAAAAAGGGTCCACAAGGGACCCTCTTTTCAATATAATTGAGTAACGATGAATTATCTTAACTCTCTAACATCAAATGTTCTAACTCCATCAACAGTAATTTTACCATAGAAACGGTTGTTAACCATTTTCTTAGCGTATCTAGTCATGATACCCTTGATAGGTGTAAAGTTGAATGGGTTATACATAGTTGGTGTCAACTGTAATGGTACATATGGTGCGTAAACGTACCCAGTATCCAATAAAGATGTACCTTTATGTCCAATCAAACATTGGTTTGGTGGGAAGTAAGGGTCTCTATATACAGTATATCTACCTGATAAAGTACCTACTTTCTCAATACCCATATTGTATTGGTCTTGTTCTGGTGCTGCGTTTGATACGTGGAAGTACTCCAAGTCATCAAAGATAGCAGAAATTTCAGAAGAACATACAATCCAGTTAGCTCCACCTCTTAATGTAGATTTATGAATTTGAGCAGAAATTTGGTTAATTGCAGTAATTAACGTTTGGTTCCAATCTTTTTGAGTGTAAGGAGCTTGTCCTGCCTGGAATCTCTTCCATCCATTGTAGTCCCATCTCAAATCCCAAGCCGCACCTGTTCTTAAGTCTCTCAAGATTTCTCTATCAATCTCAGCTGCAACTTCCTCTGATAATAAAGCTGTTAATTCAGCTTCAGCATCAATGTTATGGAATGCAGAAACGTCTTGTGCTAATTCTGGTGACCATTGAGCTCTTAGTTTTCTTTCTGTTACAGTAACTGTTACTGAGTCTAAATCGAAAGAAACCTCTCCCATTTGGTCTTCAAATTCTAGGTCTTGGTAAGTTCTCCAAGTCGCGTAGAATGGTGTATTCGTACCTTGTGGTGTTGCTGCCATAGCAAATGCGTTCGAACCAAAGTATGAACAAACATATCCATCTACAGATGAACAGTTAATACATGCTGGACATGATAAATCAACCTCTACGTAAACAGTACCTGTTACATCACAAATACTATCATACTTACCACCTGGATAAGTTGTTGAAGTTTGAGTTCCACCTGCGTTAGCAATACCTTTACCATATTTTTGAGTTACAACTCTAAATAAAGTATTGTTCTTACCAGTTGTATCAGATGGTACACCTTTTGTTGTTGTAGATAAATCACTTGCATCGTAGTTAGTTGTACCTGACTTACAAGTTGTAGAACCAGTTACAGAAACAGCTAATGAAGATAAGAAATCTTCAGTATTCATTTCGTTACCAGTTGGTCCAACCATTTTACCAGCACCTGCATTTGTAAATCCTGTGATTGCAATAATCGTAGATTTTAAACAAGCTGTAGATGATGTTAATGATGATACTTCCGTATCTGGTGTAGCACCAAAGTCAGCAGTACTTAAAGTTCTAGCTGCGTTATCCCACTTCATAACTGGTAGGTGAATAGCTGTTACAGCTGAGTAAGCTCCTTTTGAAATATCATAAAGACCTTCACTTGCCATTAACGGTGCGTTACCAACGTAGAAGTTATCATACAAGTTAATTGTAGTTGCCGAAGTAGGTGAACTAGGTGTTTGTGCTGCACCTGCTCCTGGTGCTCCAAATGGAGGAAAGTGTTGATAGTTACTATCTGCTGTGTTACTATATCTTGACGATACTTTAGGTACAAAGTAGAATAATTTACCAATTGGTAAGTTCATAGCTTGTACAGAAACGATATCGTTTGCCAATAATTTAGAGAATACTCTTCTAATTATTGGGAAAACAACTGTTTCGAATGAACCTGATGAATCAGACGAAGTCGCCTCATTTATCAAGTGTGTAGCTTGGTTTTCGTATAACTGGGCAATGTTTTCCCTTCCATGACCGTTAAGGCCATCTAGGAATCCAAGCTTGTCCCATTTGTTGATGGTATCTTCTTTGATAACTTTAAGGTGTTTTAACCCTATGTTACCAACCATACCAGATTCTAATAATGCTCCCATTTTATTTAATTTTTTTTAAAGCGTTTATTTATAATTTAGACATTAAGTCCTTAATCCTAGAAAATTGTGGGTTTTCATACACTTTTGATTCCATCAATTTTGTATTCGCACCACTACTAGGGGTTTTAGCAATCTTTCTTTCAACAGACTCAGAAATATTTTTCTTTGTTGTGTTGCCAGCAAGAGATTCTCTAATTACTTTATACAAGCTTTTCGATTCCTTTAAAGATTTTACATTATCAAACCTTCTTAGAATGTTAATTTTTTCTTGTTTAGTAGTAGAATGTTCAGTAAATAGTCTTGTAGCATATGCTAAGTTAGAATTAAATACAGCTGTTTCATTTAATTTTTGTTTAAATGATACTAATGCTTTTTTGTATTCTGAATTCTTACTTTTTAAACCAGTTACTTCTTTTTTGAGACGATTATAAGATTCCGGCAGATGGATTCCTGAATGAGCTCTAGCTGCTTGGTTGTAAGAATTACTTCTCTGACCTGCTCTAGCTTTTTGAGTCAAACTGTTTTGTCTTCCTTCTGTGTAATCTTTTTTAGCACTTCTTCTGAAATCACCTTTATTACCTCCGTATTTACCTTCCGTATAGTCTTTTTTAGCACTACGTCTAAAATCTCCCATATTTCCGCCATACTTTGCTCTTTCAGTGTAATCTCTCTTAGCACTTCTTCGGATGTCTCCTTCGTTACCACCATACGTACCTTCGGTATAGTCTTTTTTAGCACTACGTCTAAAATCTCCTTTATTACCTCCGTACTTACCTTCGGTATAGTCGCGCTTAGCACTACGTCTAAGTTCTCCTTTATTACCTCCGTACTTACCTTCTTTCATTTCGTCTTCCATTTCCGACATTTCTTCGTCTTCCATTTCTGACATTTCCTCCTCATCTTCTTCATCTAATTCGATTTCATAAACAACATCTTCGTCTTCCATCATGTCAGAGTGTTTCATCTCATCCATGTCTTCAGTTTCCATCATGTCATCCTCCATCTCATCCATAGATTTCATATCAGTGTCTTCCATGTCCTCCATTTCATTAATTTTGTTTTTAGAATTTTTTTTCATTTTTTTGTTTTCTTCTAATTTAATTAAATACTCTTCATCACCATCAGTTAATGAAATTTCATTGTCATCCTGTTGAATAACAATTCCATCTTCATCACCCATAGATTTAAAGACTTTTATGACTTCTTCGTCAGATGCTGAGGTTAGGTCTAGAGGTGGCAGCTCCAAAGATATATCATCCTCGGTCTCGTCCTCAATATCAAGTTCATCGCCTAAATCTAATTCGTCTGACATATCGTCAGATTCCATATCCATTTCGACATCAACTTCTTGTTCTTCGTCCTCTCGCTCTTTAAGGTAATCGTCTTCCTCAGTTAACGATTCTTTTACTAAATCATGAATTTCTTCCTTCATAGTTGAAGAAAGTATTTCTTTTGCATTAGACTTCATAGTTTCTTCCAACTGTTCCGCCTCGAGCAACGCTTTTTCTAATGTAGACTTACTCATTTTTTATTTTTTAAAATATTATAATGTGTTTCTATAATAAATATGTAAGAAGCGTTAAAAAATCCCACCCCCTAACCTATTAGTAACTAATTTATTTATTTAAGAAATTATTAAGTTTTGACATCAGAGCTAATGATTTGTCAAAACCACCGGAATTGTCTTTACCTGGATTTGTATTTTCTAGAACTTCGTCATACTTTTCCATATCTTTCATATCCTTAAATAAGTAAGAACCAGGAGTAGATGGTGAAGAAACTAAGTCAAAACAAATCAATTCAAAATCTTCTTGTACCTCATTAAATTCCCCACTTTTTTTAAGTGAACCAACACCCCTTGAACTAATCCCTAATGTAACACCTTGTCTTAAAAGATTCGCAGCAATATCACCGACTGTTGATACTACCCCGTCTTTATGGTAACCAGGTGAAGTTAAAAGTTTTAGTTTTCCCATTAACCTATTATCATCCCAAAAAGTTTCGGTAATAATATGGGATGTTCTTTCTAAATCTATAAGTGAAGATTCAGGGTGGTTTAATTCTGAGATAGAGCTACCTCTTTTAATTACGTCTTGGTATCTTTGATTTTCACGTTCTAATATTTCTTTAGGGTATACTCTCCCGTTTCTATTAGGTGTACCATATTTTTGCAAAATACAATACATCTCAACTTCCCCATCAAAAGAAGGGTCAGTCATTTCTCTAATTATTTTACTATTTTGTTTAGGAGATATGTTTCCCGCGTCATATTCTATTAATATTCCGTGACCAAGTTCGTTAGCTTTTAAAATTTTCATATAAAGACTTTTTATATAAATACTTAAGTATTAGATAAAAAAAAACACCCATAAGGGTGTTTTTAAATATTAAAATATTTTTTAATCTATTAAGCGTAACCTGCTGATGTTAATATTCTATTGACAGGTGTGTTATTAGGAATACATGTTACTGCACTTATTGCTACCGGTTCCGTTGCCGGTGGATAAGATGTTCCTGTCACAACTACAGTATGTGTATCACCCGTGTTTACTATCCATTTTCTTGATTGTACACTATTAGCACTAAATGGGTTAACAGCTAAACCTGGATTTGAATTGTCGTAGGTATATCCCGTACCTTGGTTTGAGTAACATGGGTTAAGATGGTTTCCTGCTGCAACTGCTATTACTTGACCTCTATTAACTAATTCCCATCTTCCATATTGTCCTCCACCTTGGCTCATATTTCCTACCGGGTGGTCTGCAGAGTGTTTTCCAGACCCTAAAGATAAGTTCCATCCTGAACTAAGTTCAGTTCCAGGTCCGACACCACTACCATATCTTAGTTGCCATGTAGGTTCGTTATCTTCAACATTATCACCACTATCCCACCAGCTCCATGTTGGCATTCCATTATAATATGTATTTCCTGACGGTAAGTTTGGTGACATTCCACCCATCATTCCACCTGCGGCACCTTCGATAAGTGAACCACCATTCATATATGCGTTAGTTCGAGTTAAATAGAAGTGGTGTGGGTGAGTTGCTACACCTATTTGTGCAGCTTTTCCTAAAGCAATATCTATACCTATTACTTCTAATTCGGTAAATAACATATTATTAGGTGCATTTCCTCCATTGACTGTGCCACCACTACTGAAGGTATTCATACCAACACCAGCTCCGGTTGCTGAATTACTGTCTAAAAATCCCATAGTTTATATTTTTTTGTTTTTTGATTTTATTCTAATAATAAATATAAGGATAAGGAAGAAAAATTTGGTTCTACTGGACTTTTCTTGGGTGAAAGGTGAAATAGGGGTTATCTTCGAAGTTTTTCTCCAATAAGGAGTTAGTGGTGGCGGATAACATAGTTAAGGTAGACATATCTTTTATAGGTATAGTTTTTTCAACAAACATAGTAATCTCACATTTCATAAAACTACGTTTATTCTTAGCTACCCCACTAGACCTTAAATCAAAATCAACTATAGAATGTTCTTTAAAATATTCTCTAGATAAATTTTCAGACATAAATGTTTTTATGGATTTTTTAGTATCTTTAATAGCACAAGACCAACAATCATAATCAAATTTAGGTTCAGCCCATGCAGATAATGTTAGATACATAGATTTCATATTTTTAGAATTTACTGTTCCAAAATGAGTCTTGTATGTTTTACTAATTTGTAAAGGTATTTGTTTCCCGTTCTTCATACATTAAATATAAGAACATTAAACCTCTATTTCAAATCCTGGGATAGTTGTTTTATAGATAAAAGATTTTTTCTATTAACATTCATAGTTAAAATAGAATTTTTAGTTTCCACTAGTCTAGTTACAAGTTGGTCTTCTTTGGTTTCACTAATTAAAGTGTTGATATTTTCTACTAGTTTATTTTTAGTTTTATTAAACTCTAAATTAATGTTTTTTTCATCTAAAGAAATAATATTATTAAATAATATTTTTTCACTCTCTGTAAGATTTTTAAATTCTTCATTAAAATTTTTACTTAAAGTTTTAGACAATATTTTCGTAGAATAACCCCTGTTTAATTTTACACCTTTTTGTTCTCTTTGTAATGACTCTAAAAGTGTTTTTTTACTCGATACTCTTTTTTCAATAGACTTTACACCACTTTTAAAAATTAAATAATCTAAACTTTCGTATATCGGATTACTTTTTAATTTTTTATTTTTTAACTTTCTTGTGATAATACTATCAAAAATAGGTAAGGTTTTTTTTAAGTTAGAAACTTTAGACCTCAACAAATCTATAGATTCATTAATATATTCTCTAGCATCATTTTGTTCAGTAATAGTTTTTTGTTCCATCTCATTATACAAAGTAAAAAACTCCCTAAAGTCTTTAGAGAACTTCATCGCACCCATTACTATATGGAAATTTTCTTTAAATAACTTTTTATCTGAGTAAGATTCAGCTAAAATAGTGTCTATCGCTTTTTTATATTTACCAAAAAATTTCATTGTTCTTTTTTAAATAAATATTACTCATCTAACAAATCATCTATTTTATCTTGTACGTCTTTGATTTCTTTACTTGATTTAGAAGCTAATTCTTCAAGATTCGGTAGTTCTAGACCTTTATTTTCTAAGATTAACGGTAAATCTTTTTCTATTTTAAAACTTTCAGCTGCTGGTTCAAGTCCTTCATCTCCACCTAAGGTTTCATCACCAGTTTCAATTTCTTCACCACCCGCTAATCCTTCTGCTCCAGTAGCAAATTCATCTCCACCTTCACCAGCCATATCTCCACCCGCTTCTTCAGTCTTTTCAATATCACCATATAACTTATCTATCTGATTAAATACCCCGGTTTTCTTAATTATATCACCAGTAGTTTCTAATTCTTTAGCGATAGCTTTTTCAAATCTTTGTTGTTGTAAATCTAATTTAATTTCCTCATCTGACATACCTAATATATGTTTTTTAGCCCATGTGCTTGATACTGGTGAGATTCCCGTACCTGGGTCAGCAACAGCATCTTTAAATAGTGTAATCTTGCTTGCCCAATTTTCCAATTTAAGTAGGTCCGCTTGTGTAGATGGGTTTGTAAGTCCTAATGCAAAATTGTCTAGTTCTTCATCAAAACCTAAAATATAAAGATGTATAATAGCTATTTTATTAAGTTCTTGAATAATCGATTTTTGAATTCTGTTTATAGTTCTTGCAAATCTAATATCTAGTAGAGCTAAATTTTTCCCTTCTCCAACAACTTCCTCGAACCCTAAAAAGGCTTTTGGAATTCTAAGAGCAGCTAATAACTTTTTTTGTATATATTCAATATCCGCAATTTCACTTAGATTAGTAGCTCCTGGTAATGTTTCTATAGGATTAGGTGACGCTGGGTCTCTAACTGGAATAAAAAAGTCTTGGTCAACGGCCATCTGATTATATCTTAAATCCACATTCCCATTACTCGGGTCTACGACTGGGTCCCTTTTAAATTTATTAGAAACTCTTTGGATGTAAGCTTCTACATCTTTATCGTCCATATTACCAACAAAAACTTTAAATACTCTTCTCTCAGGAGCTCTAGAAGTTCTATAGACTAACATAGCGTCTTCAGCTAGTAAAAGTTGTTTCCAAGTTCTACGAGCTTTTTCTAACATTGAAGTTCCATAAGGCAATCTTCTATCATCACCTAACAATCTAAAGTGAGCCATTTCCCACGATTGAAACTCCATTGACTTATCTTTCCAAATAAACTTAAGTTTTCTTTCTTTTTTCTCAGCACTTGTATCTACTTGTGTAGCAGGATAATTACCAGACTCAATTCTTTCTATTTCAATATTAGGTAACTGATTACAACCTATAATACCTTTTTCTGGGTCTATTTTTAAATAAACAAAATCATCCCCATACTTACACGTATTTCTTATCCACATAGGTAAATTTGTATTAACATCAAGAATGTTATTAAATAAATCAGCTAAAATAGATTTTATTCTTACAGATTCGGAATAAATGGTTAACATATATCCATCTTCTGATGGTGTAGTAGATTCTTCAGCGTAGATATCTAAAGCTGCGGAAATTTCAGGAGTAAACTCCATTGACTCATAATCATAATAAGAAGCCAATCTAGTTGGTTCGTAATAAATAGATTGTGTATATAACTCGTTATCTATTTTGTGCCATTGTTTTGCTAAATAAAGAGTTTGTTGTGCTTGTAATTTTTCTTTTTCGAATTCAGTTTTTGATTTGGTTTTAAGCAAATCTTTACTAGTGAATTGAAATTCTTTGTATGTTGGTTGTGCAACTCTTGGTCCTTCTGGACCAAATAGTTTACCCAATCTTTGGAATACTGTTAATTTTTCTGCCATAGTATTAAAAATATAGTATTATTTTTATAAATAGTGAATAACTTACTTAGGTTTTGCACCAAATAACCAACTATACTCTTTATATAAAGATTCGTTACTAGCATTTGGTTTAACGTTAGGTCGTAATACATCACTATTTGGGGTTGGTCGTAGGTGTACCGGCGTATCTTTTGGACTTGAGTCGGTCGCCACCCAACCATTTAACATTGCTTTTGTCATTTCATCCGCTTTTTTTAGTTGGGTAAATGAATTTTCACCAACATAAAGACACATGGCCAAGGCCATAATTAAATCATCATGTTTACCTTTCATGTGATTTGGTTTTCCGTTTATGTAAACAAAAGTATATAGTTCATTTAATAATCGATGTGACTTTATTTCAAACCCGTGTCTTAAAGCTTCTTCAAAACTTGCTACTATCTGTGTTCTTTTATTATTAAAATTAATTCCTGGTATTTTTTCTAATAATTTAGGGTCATATTTCCACTTATCAGCTGTATTCGCTCCTTCCACATATAAATCCCTATATCCTAGTTCTTGTAATTTACGTGAAGTAGCTACCCCCATACCTCCGGTGATATCTATAACAATATAGGAGGAGTATAGAGTTGCCCATTTATAAGCTATATCAGCGGCTAAATCTGGTGGTATTTTTCCTAGATACTCTAAAACTTGTTTTCTTTCATCAAAATCTATTATAATAATAGATGTAAAATCTTCAGAATCACCTCTTGAAACGTCTATACCCATGATGTATTTATGGCCTTTAACTGGTTCTTCCCACACCCATAATTGTCCACTTGCGTATTTTTCTTTCGGCTCTTCAACCATTGTTTCTTTAATATTTTCTATAGTATCTATAGGTATTACATTGTCTCCTGAACCTAAAAAAGCACTTTCTAACTCCTGTGATATCTTTCTCCTATCAAACTTTAATTTTTTACACATGGACTCAAACCACGAAGAATAAGGTTTATAACCATTTCTTTTTAATAATTCAAATTCTTTTTGATTTTTTTCTACAACATTTAAATCGTCATTATAATCTTCCCTATTTAACATATAATGAATTATATCTTTGGTTTTAACCCAAACCAAATCTTTGGTAAATCTAGGGTCGTTTTCCCAGTGTAATTCAGAAATTTTAAAATTATTCATTCGATTTATCGACTGGTCATAAATTTCATAATAAATTTTATCATATCCATTAGGTGTGGATATAACAATTACTTGACCACCAGTAGAAAGTGAAGCCATACAAGCTGCCCATAAATCGTCACCAGCTTCTATATAAGCCGCTTCATCAAATATTAGTATCGTTGGTGTGTACCCCCTTAGAGCATCCACTGATGTAGCAACTGCTTTTACCTCACAACCATTATTTAATTTATAGTGTCGTTGTGAATCTTTTTCTTTAGAAAATCCAACATTAACCCAATCCGGCCATTGATTTAGGAATTGTCTAATCTTATTTGCTAATTCTTGGGCAGTGTCTAATTTATTAGCTAGAATAAGTACTTTTTCGGGTTTTTGTGTAGACGCAAACTGGAGTTGTTTAGAAATCCAAGCAGCGGTTGCAGTTGATACTCCTGCTTGTCTATATTTTTTAGTAATATTTTCATTATACTTTTCAAAATTGTTTAACATCATTTCTTGTTCAGGAAATAAAATAAACGGTACGTACTTACTTTGGGTGTTATCGTAAGTTTCTAAATAGGTTCGAATAGCATAAGCAGAGTCTTTATGACATTTTACATACTCCTCTATTAATTCTTCTTTTTTCATATCTATAAATATCTAAAAAGATTAAGTGAAAAAGAAGGGATAATATAATAATATTTAATTTCCGAAACTTTTCAGAAATGTTAATTCTTCGGGTGTAAGAGACTCCATACCCCTTTTAGAAATTTTATCCAAAAGTGTATCTAAATCAAAATCTTCTGCTGATGGTGTACTAGGTTCTTCGGGTGCGTCAATACTACTAAGGGTTGTTGTGGCAAAATCATCATCATCTTTTTGGTCTATACCTGTAGCTTCTTCGTAATCCTCATTTTTTAGTTCTTGGATAATCTCATCTACCATTTTTTTAACTAAATCTTTACCTCTATCACTACCAGATAATATTTCTTTTGCTAAAGATAAAAATTCTTCTGCTGGTAAACTTACAAACCTATAATAAAAATAATTTTGTAATCTTTTTCTATCTTGTGAGTCAAATAACTCTTGTGGGTAAGAATCTCTAAATTTTTCCCATATTACAGGGCCTAATCTTAAATCCCAAACTTCAGCAGGTAAAGTATCTTCCATACCTATAACATCTTCAGCTGTAGATGGGTCTGATGGTAATCCGTGAGCGGATACATATTCCATAACACCTTTATATAGTTCATGAACTAATATTGGGAATAGTGCCCCTTCAGCTTTAATAGTAGGTGGGTCTGTTTCTAAATCTAACTCTTCTCTACCACCACCTAATTCTTCACCACCTCCAGCTGCCATTCTCATATCCATATCAGGCATTATCCAGTACATTAAATCATTAACTGACATAACTAAAGAATAAAGATTTACTAATTCTGGATTTATTTCGTCTAATTTCTCATTCACTAAATGATATAGATATAAAGCTTTTTTAGAAGAACCTTGGATAATAGAGTTGATGAATCTTCTTTTTTGTCTTTCTAGATTAAACTTTTCTAATCTTTTTGCTGCTTCTTGTTCTTCTTCTGGATTTTTAAATTCTTGTTGTTTTTTCTTTGGTTTTTCTGGTTGTCTTTGCATTCCTTCTAAACTAGGTTTTTCTAATTTAGCATCAAACTGAAGGTCTCCTTCTGGAATTCCCATTTCTTTTTTAACCACCTCAACAGCTAACTCCTCTAAAGCCTTTTTATTTTGACTTTCTATTTGCATTATTCTCATTAAAGCTCTTTGGAACATGGGTTGCATTGACATTACTGACCTTGGGTCTATAGTTTCTAGACCTGTAGATTGTTTTACTTTTTCTACAACATCTCTAAATCTTTTAGATGCTAATAACTCTTCAAAATTATCTGGAATACCGTCTCCATTAACATCCGGGAAAGCTGGATGTCCACCTAAAGGGTGCTCTTGACTTCTTAATTTTCTTTCGATATCTGGTGACATTCTTTCTGGTCCATCAGAATAATCGATAGGAGGGGCTTCATGTAACTTTTTTCTTTTATTAGCCATTTTCTATTTTTTTTCTACTTGTGATTTAATTTTATCAAAGTTAAACCAATCAGGAACTTTTTTGTCTTGTGCTTTAGGTTTAGGTGTTGTTTGTGGTCTTTTAAATGGTCCGGGTCTACCTGGTTTTTTAGTAGGTGTAGGTGTTGTAGTAGGTTTTATAGTTGGTTCTTTAACTGGAGCTCCCATATACGCACCTTCAGTATCTCTTTCAGTTTCAGCTAATTCACCTTCACTCTTTGATTCTTTTTCTTTTATTTCTTCCTCAAAATCTTGTATATCATTAATTGGTGCATCATCCATATAGATATTACCATCAGTATAAATTTTAATGTCCCAAACATCACCACTATCTGAATTTAAGTATAATAATAAAACAGACTCCTCACTATCTTCCCCCTTTTCTAGTTCATCTACATTTAGTTGAAATCCGTTTTTTTGTAGAGTCCATCTATTTAACTGGTCAAAGGCAACTTCTTGTTCCATAGAATCGAATAAATCCATGGTTTTTTCCATTCTTTTTATTTTACCTGTATCATAGTTAAGTTTGTAATTTTGACGAACCATCTCCATTAACTTACCTTTACTAACTTTAATTGTTTTATCTTCTCTTTCTACTAAACTAGTTACCCACTCTTCTACCATTTCATTTTGAACTTTTTCTGGTAACTTGGAGAAGTCTTTGGTGTCATCCGCAAATTCTTTTGCCATTTTACACCACTTACTTTTTGGTCCTTCCTCATCACACTTAGCAAAAAAGTATTGTTGTTGGTCTTTAGATTTAAATTCTTCATAGATATAATCTTCACCAGTATGTGTTAATTCTTTTTTTCTACTTAGTTCATCATGTGATTTGGGTTTGGTAACGTCGTAATTTACAGGTTCAAAAGTTCCTCCGTCAGTTTTAGATTTCCCATTACCACTACCCTTACGGTTGGGGTGTCTGTCGTCCAAATCCATCTCACCTAGAACTAAATCCATTTCACCAGCTTCGGTATCTATTTTTTTAGTTTTAGGATGTGTTTTTTCAAACTCTTTATCGTCATCAATATTATCTTCACCAAGTTCCTGGGTTACAGTTACCGAACCATCTTCATTAGGTGTAACAGTACCATCTACAGATAAACCACCGTGGTCCTGTTTCATTTTATCAACTTCTGATTTAGTATAGGTTGTTTTTTCTACTCTACTGGTACTAGCCTCTCTAAGAATACGAGACGCAAGCTCTTTAATTTGGCGGTCATTAAATAAAGAAAGGGTTTTATAGGTAAACCCTTCATTTACTAATTTTTCTATTATTTTATTTCTACTTAACATAAGATAAAGTTTTATCGTAATCTAAAATTAAATCTCGTGAGTATAATTTATCCTCAATTTCTTTTTTAGTTTCACCAAAATGAAAAACTAATCTTTCTTTATCGGTGTTATGGTCTTCATCAAAACTTTCCCAACCCAAACAAATAACGTTATCCATCGCGTGTTCCATTCCAAAATATTCAGAATTCTGTACTAGGATTAACTTTATTTTACTTTTAGCTAGAGTCCCTACAACACTAATATACTCCATATCAGGTGGAGATGGTTTACCATAAGCTGGAACAGCATCCCAATCCTCACCCCATAACTCTTCGGTGTTGGATGAAAATATAAATTCATACATATTTTCACCTCTAAAATTAGGTCCTAACTCATTGATATAGATTAGATTCATTATTTTACTAATTTACCTCTCTTGTCTATACCAATTGGTCTTTTATTTTTATTTTCAAAATATAAGACACCTGATTTGTTTTCACCTCTATATTTTTTAATTGTACCTTCTTTAATTAATCTATCGATGGTCAATTCTTGTTCTACAGTGTATGGGTTACTATTATTCTTTAAGTTAGTCTCGTTTAATTTACCTCTAATATATTTTTTAATTTTTCTTTCGTGTAGACTTTTTTCTTCTTTTGAAGCTTTAAAATATTTTTTAAGTGTTTTAGAAATTTTTGACTCTAGTGTAAGGTCGTCAGAATAAGAATCATCAGTTTCTGCTAATTCTTCATCTTCCATATCTATTTCCTCGTCTCCCATGTCCATATCCATTTCTTCATCTCCCATGTCCATATCCATTTCTTCGTCCCCCATCTCAAAGTCCTCATCTCCAGCTTCTATATCAATATCGTCTTCCATTCCATATTCTAAATCATCCTTTTCAAATCTATCTAAAACATCTTCTCTATCCTCCTCATCTAAATTATCTAAATTAACTGCCGATATAATAGAATTTAAAACGTACTTAATATCTGCACTTCCTAACTCTTCTTCTACATCTCTAAGTTTTTGTCCTAATTTTCCAGTTAGTTTTTGAATTGGTTTCATAAATCCGACCATTTCTTCCTCATCTTCCACTTCTTCATCTTCCATATCCATTTCTTCATCACCCATATCATCTTCCATATCAACATCCATATCCATTTCTTCATCTCCCATATCATCTTCCATATCTAGGTCCATATCATCTCCTTCCATGTCACCAGCTGGTTCATCTACTTTTAAAACAAATTTTTCCTCTTCATCATCTTGTTCAAACATTTCTGCACTCATATCATTATTATTTTCATAATATTCCATATCTTCATCCATAGCTGGAGCACATTGTTCAAACAGTGAAGTTGATTTACCATTATTAAACTCTTCATTAATAGGTTTTAACATTAAATTAACTCTTTTAAGAGCGGCTGAATAACTTCTAAATCTATTTTTTCTTTTATTGTTCACGCCATCTACATAATCTAGTTTACTTTCATTTATACCAGACTTTACATAATACCCATCTTTTTCCTGTATAATTGCGTATGTAACACCATTAGGTGCTTTTTTAGAAAACGACAAAGTGGATGTGTGATAATCTTTATTTTGGGTTGTTTCCCCATAACGAGCTATTTCCATTATTCTTCGGATTTTTGCGTCTCCCGTTAATTTTTCTGAACCTATTGCTTTTAAATCAGCCATTTTTTTCTTGTTTTATATTTAATTATTTAATCCACCTCCACCAATAATAGTCGGTGCAAAACCTCCAAAGGTTTTTAAATGGGTTAGATTACCACTACCATCATTTGTTCGTGGATAAGCGTACCCAGTATTATTATATTGTGTAGTACCAGTCATAGCATCGTCACAATTACTACAAGCACATAAGAAATAAACACCAGTTGCTTCAATTAACTTTGCTGGTTCAATTATCATGTTTAATGTACCGCCAGAAGGTATTAGGTAAGTTAATGCTAAAGCTCCATGTGCTTCATCTAAGTACTTGATACTTCCTTGGGTGTTACCTGATTGTACTACTTGTGTGCAAGTATAGTTTGAATATGTTGTATTTTTTAAAGCCTCATATTCTTTCCCTCCAATAATCTCGGTAGGTAATGAGTTAAATCCATAATTTGCTCCTGCTGGCATAATAGTCTTTTTTTAATAAATACTAAAATAAGAATAAAAAGTTTTTCTATTCTAATGAAAGTATATCGTCAGTTATTTTATTTTTTAAATCAAACAGTTTTTGGATGTATCCGTTTCGTCTTAAAAATTTAAAAGTTAAATTTTCGTAAGAATATTCTCCATTTTTTTCAAGTCCACAAGAACGATATTTTTTTAATTTATCTTTCACTTTTTCGATTAAACTTAAAGTTTCTTCGGGGTCTAAAAGATTAGCTTTTTCATATACACCATCAATCATATTTGTCCAAGTAGAAGCTTTAGATAAAAGTTTTTCATCATCAAAAGTAACTTCTTCTTGTTGTGGTTCATTTATCCATTCATCATACATAATAGAATACACTCCAGTAGCAAAATGAGGTTCACTTTGATTTTGTACATAAACCTCCACTTCAAAACCATAAACCTCCACATCATGTGTAGAGTTCCATATAGTTTTTTTAGAATTAAATAATTGTCTTAGGAGGTCATCGTCTATATCTATACTATCAAAATCCACTATAATATGTAAGTCTATATCAGAGAAAGAAGACCAGTTGTAGTTTGATAGTGAACCAGTCATTGTAATATCTTCTACATCAACATCTACACCAAGAAAATCTATAAAATTTTCTGCTATTTCTATTAATTTTTTTCTTACTTCAGGTTTAATCACATATTCACCATTCCCAGACCCATTCCAAATAAGAGGGTTAAGTTCATCTTGTATTTTAAAACTTTGTAGTATTGTGCTTGATTCCATCACACAATAAATATCTGGGAGTTATGTTAATTTTTTATATTTGTAGGTCTTAGATATGTTTTTTGAAAAGAATGAACCTTGACTGTCCGCTTTTCTCATTTTTGTAAAAACACTAATAGGTACTTTAGCGTAAGAATATTTCCCACCTTTTTTAAATTCTACGATTAATTCTCTGGTTTCAGTATTATATTCAGATGATTTGAGATTGGTGGATTCGTATTCATTTAATATTAATTTACCACTTATTTTTTCAGATTTAATTGCCATTGTTTTTTATTTTAAATATAGTAAAAACCCCCTTATTTCTAAGAGGGTTTTTAAAATTTTATTTTACTTCTTCATATTCTACATCCGTCGCGTCTTCTTCTTTAGGAGATTCTTGTGGATTTTCGGTTTGTTCAGTTTGTTGGTATAACTTCGTACTGATTTCTTGCCATGTACTATTTAATTTATCTGTTAATTCATCAACACCTTCTATATCTTCCTCTTTTATAACTTCTTTGAGTTCCTTTATATTGTTCTCCAATCTAGACTTATCAACATCTTCTAATTTATCACCAAACTCTTTTATTTGTTTTTCTGTTTGGAATATGGTAGCGTCTGCTGTATTAAGTTTTTCTACTTTTTCTTTTTTAGCGGCATCTTCACTTGCATTTTGTTCTGCTTCTGTTTTCATACGTTGTATTTCTTCGTCAGATAAGGAACTTCCAGATTCAATTTTAATATTTTGAACCCTTCCAGTTCCTTTATCTTTCGCAGTCACATTAATAATACCATTAGCATCGATATCAAAAGTTACTTCAATTTGTGGTATACCCCTGGGAGCTGGTGGTATATCAGTTAGTTGAAATCTTCCTAATGTTCTATTGTCTGTTGCCATCGGTCTTTCACCTTGTACTACATGGATGTCTACCGCTGGTTGGTTATTACTTGCTGTGGAGAATACCTCTGATTTACTCGTGGGAATTGTAGTGTTGGACTCTATAAGTTTAGTCATTACACCTCCCATAGTTTCAATACCTAAAGAAAGTGGTGTAACATCTAGAAGTAGTACGTCTTTTACATCACCTACTAATACCCCTCCTTGGATTGCTGCACCCATCGCAACTACCTCATCTGGGTTTACCCCTTTAGAAGGTTTTTTATTAAAGAACTTCTCAACAGCTTGTTGTACTGCTGGAATTCTTGTAGAACCACCTACTAAAATAATTTCATCGATATCACTAGTTTTTAAATTAGCGTCTTTTAATGCTTTTTTACAAGGAGTTAATGTTCTTTTTACTAAATCTTCAATCATAGACTCAAAGAAATTTTTAGATAAAGGTTTAACAAGGTGTTTTGGTCCGGTACTATCTGCTGTAATATAAGGTAAATTAATTTCTGTTGTACTTGTGGATGATAGTTCTACTTTTGCTTTTTCAGCCGCTTCTCTAAGTCTTTGTAAAGCTGCAGGGTCTTGGTTCAGGTCCATTCCGTTTTCTCCTTTAAACTCTTCTAGTAACCAGTCTACAATTTTTTCATCAAAATTATCACCACCTAAGTGAGTATCTCCGTTTGTAGACTTAACTTCAAATACACCATCAGAAATTTCCAATATAGAGATATCAAAGGTACCACCACCTAAATCATAAACAGCAATTGTTTTTTCTTGTTTTTCATCTATACCATATGCTAATGCTGCAGCTGTAGGTTCGTTAATAACTCTAAGAACATTTAACCCGGCAATCTCTCCAGCTTCTTTTGTAGCTTTTCTTTGCTCATCATTAAAATAGGCTGGAACGGTAATAACCGCATCAGTCACTTTACCCCCTAGGTAGTCTTCTGCTGTTTTTTTAAGATTTTGTAAAACAACTGCAGAAATTTCTTGTGGGATATACGCTTTATCTTCAATAAGAATATTTACAGTATTATTTTTTCCTTTTTTAACCTGGTAAGGCATTTTTTTAGCTTCTTTACTTACTTCTGTAAATTTACTACCGATAAATCTTTTTACCGAATATATAGTGTTTGTAGGGTTAGAGACTGCTTGTCTTTTAGCTGGTTCACCAACTACCCTATTACCTTCTTTAAACGAAACTACTGATGGGGTTGTTCTTCTACCTTCCCCGTTAACAATTATAGATGGGTCTCCCCCCTCTACTACAGAGACACATGAATTTGTAGTCCCTAAATCAATTCCAATTACTTTTGCCATTTTTTTTTCTTTTAATTTTATTATTTATAAATTTATGTGAAATAGAGTTATTAATCAAGTGGTCAGTTTTTTTTGTTTCATCACATATACCCTTAAAAAAGTTATCTATCTCTTTGAATAGTTCAAAATTTTTTATTTTTTTATTTATATGTTCCATTCTTTGTTTTTTTGAATTTATTCACTACTTTTGTATATACCAAAACTGTACCACTAGGGAATATAAGACAATATGACATAACATTCAAATCTTATATGACATAATGTCTGTATTGATTATGACAAGATTAATATATAAATTTAAATAAAAAATATTATGGCTGAATTTGACGAAATACCAAAAAATGAACCTAGGAGAAGTAGAGATAATGATACTCCTTCTTCAACTACACCTATATTAGATAATTTTTCACGTGATTTAACTTTACTAGCTAGTTTAAATGAGTTAGACCCGGTCATAGGGAGAGAAAGAGAAATAAAAAGAATTGCACAAACTTTATCTAGACGTAAAAAAAATAACCCAATTCTTATAGGGGAACCTGGGTGTGGTAAGACAGCGATTGTAGAAGGTCTAGCAATTATTATTCACGCTGGTAAGTGTCCGCGTAATTTATTAGATAAAAGAATAGTATCTTTGGAGTTAACGTCTCTAGTAGCTGGTACAAAATACAGAGGCCAATTCGAGGAAAGGATGAAGGCTATCTTAGATGAATTAAGAGATAATAAAGATATTATTATTTTTATTGATGAAGTTCACACTGTTGTAGGTACTGGTAATTCTTCAGGAAACTTGGATGCTGCTAATATTTTTAAACCCGCTTTATCAAGAGGTGAAGTTCAATGTATAGGAGCTACCACTTTAAATGAATATAGAGAAAAGATAGAAAAGGATGGTGCATTAGAAAGAAGATTTCAAAAAGTGATGGTTTCACCAACAACACCTTCTCAGACTTTTGAGATATTAAAAAATATTAAGGATAAGTACGAAGACCATCATAAAGTATATTATAACGAAGAAGCTCTTCAATTCTGTGTTAATTTAGCACAGAGATATATTACTGATAGGGAGTTTCCAGATAAAGCTATTGATATTTTAGACGAGGTGGGGGCTAAGGCACAAATAGACACAACATACCCTAAATCAATAGAAACTTTAAAAAAGAAAATATCCCAAATTAAAAAGGATAAGATGGAAGTGGTACAATCTCAAAACTATGAAAAAGCTGCAGAAATCAGAGACAATGAAAAAAAACTTATAGAAAAATTATCTTTATTAAAAACTCAGTTTGAAGAACAGCAAGAAAAAAATAGAACTCTTATTACTGTGGACGATATATTTGAAGTAATATCTGAAATAACTAAAATACCTCTTTCTCGTTTAGACGCTAATCAAAAAATGGAACTTTTAGGTTTGGAGTCTAAACTTCAAGATGTCGTCATCGGCCAAGATGAAGCTATAGAAAAAATCTGTAAAGCAATTAGACGAAATTCAGTTGGTATTAAAGATGGTAATAAACCTATTGGTTCTTTCATATTTTTAGGCCCTACTGGTGTTGGTAAGACTTATTTAGCTAAAAAATTATCTGAAGAGGTTTTTGGTACTGAGGATTCTATTATTAGAGTAGACATGTCAGAGTTTCAAGAAAAACACTCTATGTCTAGATTAATAGGTTCACCTCCGGGTTATGTAGGATATAATGAGGGTGGTCAACTAACTGAAAAAGTAAGAAACAACCCTTACTCTTTAGTATTGTTTGATGAGATAGAAAAAGCACATAAAGATATTTTTAATATGTTATTACAAATATTAGATGATGGTCATGTTACGGATGCTTCTGGGAGAAAAATTAATTTTAAAAACACTTTAATTATAATGACTTCTAATATTGGTATAAAATCTGTTCAGGATTTTGGTGACGGTATTGGTTTCGCTACCAAAGCTCGAAAACAAGCTGGTGATGAACACGCGAGGTCACTAATCTCAAAAGCTCTTAAGAACACTTTTAATCCAGAATTTTTAAATAGGTTGGATGATATTGTTAATTTTAGTCATTTAGAAGGTGAAAATATAAATAAGATTGTTAAATTAGAATTAAAAAATTTAAAGTCTAGATTGATTGAGAAAGAGTATGATTTTAATTTTGGTCCTAGTGTGGTAAGTTTTATTGCTGAGATAGGTTATAATAAACAGTTCGGAGCAAGACCTCTTAAACGTGCTATACAATCTGAAATAGAGGATTATATTTCAGAAGAAATACTTAAAGGTTCCGTTAAAGAAGGAGGTAAGTATACCCTTAGTTACAACAAAAAAACTGAGAAGGTAAAAATTAAACCTAGTACTCGTTAAACACTCACTTTTTTATTTGGTGGTTACAACATTTTTCTTTATTTTTGTAGTATGAATTTAGAAAAAGCTAGAAATACAGCTCTCAAACTAATGAGAAAACATGGGGTATCTGACTATACCTTTAAATGGGATAGAGCAGTTCGTAGATTTGGTTGTCATAATGGTAGACTTAAAACGATATCACTCTCTAGACCTTTAACCCAACACGAAATAAATGAATCCCGAGTAAAAAACACTATCCTACATGAAATAGCACACGCATTAGATTATAAAAAAAGAGGCTATTCAAATCACGATGATACTTGGAAAAGAATTGCGATATCTATAGGTTGTAGTGGTGAAAGATGTACTAGTAATAGTGGTGTTGATAAATCTAATGTAATGAAATGGATTGCTACCTGCCCTAGATGTGAAAGAGAAGTTTATTATGCTAGAAAAAGTAAAAAACAATTAGCGTGTGGTAAATGTTGTAAAAAATATAACAATAACCAGTATACTGCAGAGTATAATTTTACGTGGGATTTAAATCGTAAAGTGGTTAAAGTATACTAACCAAGTTTTTCTAAGAATGGCCAAAGTTCGTCATCCTTTATAATTTTAGTTATAGATGGAAATAACCAAGGAGAAATGTTTGACATTTTCATTCCTTTATTTAACCATACAAAAACTTGTTGATTTTTTAAAGCTGATATCTGAGCTTCACCAAAAGTTCCTGCTCCTGCTGTTCCATCAAAACTAATTAAGTTAGTGTCACATACTTGTAACATATATAAGTCTTGGTGGACAATTTGTTCTCTAATTTTTTCCTGGAATATAACCATATCATCTTGTGTTAATTCGTTGTTTTTCCATTTTGCAAACATTTCACCGAATTCCGGGTCTTCCGCTCTTACCGTTTCCGCTCTTAATGGGTTTAGTAGTGCTGGGGTTTTTAAACCACTAAAATTTAATTTACCCGTGGTAACTAATGTGTACAATCTCTCATCTTTAACTACATGGTCTGCACCGTAAAATTCTTCTACTCTAGTTCTCCAGGAAGCACCATCTTCAGCAAAATCAATCCCCCCACCCAAATACATAGCTTTAGGTTTAAATATTCCCGCCATATCTGTTGGGTCTAACACTTTTAACATTTGAATGGTATCTTTTATTTCATTCATTGAAGCGTTAATTAGGAAGTTTGTCGCTTTATCCGTAATATATCTCTTAAACCATTTAAATATTTTACCTAGAGTACCGGTTGCTTTTAATTCAGGAATGCCCTTATAATTGATTTGTTCAATTAATTCTTCTTCGTTATTTTTAGAAATTAATAATGTTTCTAATCCTCTAGCTACTGCTTTTCTTTGGGTTAGCGGAAGGTCAAATATTTCATCTTGAAATGTCATAATATCATTAGTGACCTCTTCTCTTAATATTTTTTTAATTAAATTTTTCATTAATAATCTTTATTTGTTTCTTGTCCTAACATTATTTCTTTTGCGGCAGAAGTACCAATTCTAGAAGCTCCCGCTTTAACCATGGCTAAAACATCATCTTTACTATAAATACCACCAGAAGCTTTAACCTTTAGAGGTCCTGCATTTTGTGACATTATAGAGACCGCGTCTACCGTGGCTCCACCAGAACTACCGTCCTCGGGTTTAAAAAACCCTGTTGAGGTCTTAACAAAAACATTACTCGCTTTTTCAACTCCAACCGTTTGTATAACTATTTCACTAATTAACTTTGTTAGTTCAGCTATTTCTTCACTTGTTAAAGCTGCAGATTCTATAATCCATTTTACTGATTTTCCTTCACTTATACCAATAACTGTACCTTCACTAACTTCTTTTTTAACTGTATCTAAATCACCTTTTTTAAAGGCTTTATAATTCACCACAAAATCTAATTCATCCACACCGTCTTGTATAGCTTTTAAGGCCTCATCCATTTTTTCACCATGACTATTATCACCATGTGGAAACCCTATAACTGTACCAACCAAAAGATTTGCTCCTTTATCATCTATTAATGTTCTAGCTGATTGCACGTATTCAGGTCTTATCATAACTAATTTCATATTATGTTCAATCGCATCTTTAATTGTATCAAAAACTATTAGTTCAGTTTCATATTCATCAATTCCTGCTTGTTCTGGGGTTTTTAAATATGTTGAGTCCATATATGGCCCCATCTCTAATTCCTCTGAGATTGTCATTAAGTTTTTAATTCGAGTTATTTCTTCTTTAATCATAGATTTCATTTTAAGGGTTTTATTATAAATATAATTTGTTTATATTAAATTTTTTATTTATCTTTGTAGTATGAATAAAAAAACATTAACAAAACTTAAAAATATTTTATCAGTACCGACATATACTTGGGAAGAAGATTTACTAATAGATTATGTTACAAATATTTTAGATAAAAAAGGATATTCTTATAAAGTAGATAAGTTAGGTTCAATTTATGTTACTAAAGGTGAATCAGAATACTTTCCGTGTTTAGTAGCACATTTAGATAGTGTACATGAAATTCAAGACTATACAGTAAAAGAAGAATACCATTTAAATGCACAAGATGAAAAAAAATTATCCTTGGTTGCTTATTCTGATAATACTGGTGAAAGATGTGGTATAGGTGGTGACGATAAAGCTGGTGTGTTTATTTGTTTAGAATTGTTGGATAAATTAGATAATGTTAAAGCATTTTTTCCAGTTGCTGAACAAATTGGTTGTCAGGGAACAAGACAAGCTGATAAAGAATTTTTTAATGATGTGGGATATGCTATACAATTTGATTCTACCGAAAATAATACTATGAGTAAAACTCTAATGGGCGTAAAATTATATAATGAAGAAGGTAGTTTTATTAATAAGTGTAAAAATATAATATTAGAACATGGTATTACTGATTGGTTACACCATCCTTACACGGACACCATGGTGTTAAAAGAAATGTTTGATTTTAGTTGTTTAAATTTTGCTGCTGGTTATTATGGATGGCATTCTAATTATGAGTATGTGGTTGTAGAGGATGTTGAAAATGCTATAAATTTAGGGGAAAAACTTTTACGTGTTTTAGGAGAAAATAAATATGGATATCAACACAAACCTAGTACATGGACTTTACTCGATTGATTCAAAGAGTTGTCGTTGATTAACATAGGTTGGTAATTCATCAATAGTGGTTTGGTATGATTTTGTTTGCCATCTTCCTTGTTCATCATTTTCTTGTATCTGGATGTATATTTTACCACTCTTTAAATCCCAATTTCTTATTATTATTGTCCTTTTGTAACTGCTTCCCTCAACATCTTGTTTTAGTGTCCATTCTCTATAGGGTTTTGTAAATCCTAAGTTATTTATTGTTTCTGTAAATTTTTCTTCATTCTCACCTACAGTTTTAAGGTCATCACCGTATTCTTCCATTACATTATCTAAGAATCTACCCATTTCCCAATTAATATCTTCTTCACCACCTTCGAGAGACCAACTATCCCACCAAGAATCATATAAATTTACATCGAGTTCATTTATGGAATGGTCTTCTAATTGTTTTATATTATCCACACCATATATCCCTACAAGGTATAATAATTCAGGATATGTTATATCTATTCTCCACATTGGGTAGTTTCTAACACCAATATAATCCACATCTAAAAGTAACCCCTCTTTCACTAATTTTGTTATATCTTTAACTCGGTTTCTTCCTACCGCACAACCAATCTGTTCAATAATCCTCCATATATAGTCGTTCCAATCTTTGGTAAAGTATTTGGTTAGATACTCATCTATTTCAGATTCCTGTCTCCAGTCTCCTACTTTTTCACCAATAATTTCAGAAAGGTCATTTAATTTTTTTATATTTTCTTCGTTCATGTAACTCCCTATATACGCAATTTCATCTTCCTCCATCTCTTCACAATGGTCCTCACTATAATAGCGGTCTACAGCTAAATCAAAATAATAATCATCATCATCACCTATATTCATCCACTGTGCCTTAAAATCCACATCTGGAAGATAGATACTTAAAAACTCTTTACCAGCAATCATACTATTAATTACTGGGACATCACCCTCAGATAATACGGTTAACCCACCATTATAGTCTTCTCCTAATCGCCATCTAAGGCCTTCAAAGGTTGGTCTTTTTACAATTTTATATACCAGGTCTAAAAGTTTACCACTCTCAGTATTTACCCAATCTTCCTTCTCTACCGTTTCTTTATAAAAATTATCTAAATCTTCTTTTGGAATTTCTACATTATATCTTAATTTATCTAACATGGTGTAGGATTGATTGAACAATTCCTGTAGTGTTGGTTTGTCCGCTAAAAATCTATGTGTACTAAGGAACTCTCTATCCTTATCATAAACTCTTACTTTATAACTAGGCATTCCAGGTACCTTTTCTTGGTCTACAAGACTATACTTTTCACCCGTTTTTTTA
>Ga0098038_1000020_pt1 | contig 68802 bp, 84 predicted proteins | sample 5B_taG_FD_75051 | JGI IMG/M metagenome (GOLD analysis project Ga0098038, IMG submission 75051) | Marine viral communities from the Subarctic Pacific Ocean - 5B_ETSP_OMZ_AT15132_CsCl metaG | ecosystem: Environmental > Aquatic > Marine > Oceanic | place: Pacific Ocean | collected 2015-01-08 | reverse complement strand
TAAACATACATAATAGTTTAAACAAACTTGGTGCTAAACAACTTTTTACACAAGAACAAATAACTGAACAATCACAGACCATAAACAATGTAGTTGGTACAAATGTAGATTACCAAACAGATATATCTAAGATATTGATGGAACAACAACAGACTACCAATGTACTACAACAAAATCAAGCGGCTATAGGAACTGAAGCTTTTAAACAAGTAGATTTAGGAGCACAACAAACTGAAATAGCAGAACAACGTTTAATGTTACAAACTGGTCAAACAGATTTATCAAAAGCAGAGGTTGACTACGCTCTCGAATTATTAGATATCGCACAAGACAGATTAAACGTACAAAAGAAGATATCTAAAGCTCAAGATATGCAACAAAATGCTACCAAACAATTAATGCAACCAATGGAAGACATTAAGAATAAAGCCGCTGAGTTGGGTGGTATGATGAAAGCTGTATTTGCTAATCCAGCACTCGCTCTTGTTGCTGGTTTAGGTTTAGCCGCTAAACAAATGTTCGATTTATTCAAGGGTGCTCAAAGTCTTAAAACAGAATTAGGTATTAGTGATGAGGCCGCTGTAGGTCTACAAATGCAGATATCTGAAGTATCTATGTCTATGAAAGCGGCAGGAGTTGAAAGTGCTGATGTAGCAGAAGCTCAGATGGCCTTAATAAACAATTTTGGTGGTGTAGCCGCATCTTCAACCGAGTTATTAATGAGTATGGGTCAATTGAAAGCTGACTTTGGTGTTAGTGGTCAAGCCGCTGGAGCTCTAATGGTCACGATGAAAGCTATAGGAGCTGGTTCCGAACAAGCCGCTTTCGCTATGGCCAAAAATGTTGCTTCACTAGCTCAAGCTGAAGGTGTAGCACCAGGTCAAGTAATGCAAGACATAGCTAATAATACTGAAGCTTTTGCTGGATTCGCCAAAGATGGTGGTATGAATGTCGCTAGAGCCGCGATAGAAGCTAAAAAACTTGGTATAAACTTTGATACTGCAGTAAAGATAGCAGATAACTTATTAGATTTCGAATCAAGTATACAACAACAAATGGAAGCTGAGATTTTACTTGGTAGACAATTAAATCTTGATAAAGCTCGTCAACTAGCTCTGTCTGGTGATATAGAGGGTTTACAAAGAGAAGTATTAAAGAATGTAGGTTCAGAATCAGAATTTAATGCAATGAACGTTCTTCAAAGAAGAGCTCTAGCACAATCTATTGGTATTAGTGTAACAGAGTTATCGAAGATGGTAGCTAATCAAGGTAATATAAATAAACAGACGGATACTCAAAATGCTAATATTGCTTTTATGGCTATGATAATGAAAGAAGTACGTGGATTGAGTGCAGATTTAGTTGATATTTGGAAGATGTTAAAACCAATATTTATGATAGCTTTAGCACCTATTGGTGGTATAGTTTTCTTATTAGTTAAAGGACTTAGTATTCTTGCTAGTTGGATTACCTACTTAGATGATATTTCTGGTGGTTACTTGACTCCCTTATTAGGTATAGCAACATCAATCTATCTGATGACTAAGTTAACAGCTAAAGAAGGTCTGTTGGCGTCAATAAAAGGATATGCCATTAGTCTTAAAGATTATATTCTGAAAAAGAAGTCAGCCCTACTTGATAAGGTAAGTAGTGGTTCTGGTAGTGGAGATGGTGGTACTCGTAGAAGACGAAGAGGGGGTAGTGGACTTGATTTTGTAGAAAAGTTAAACCCAGCTAAATTATTAGCCGGAGCAGCCGCTATGTTAATCGTGTCCGCGGCATTATTTGTAACAGCTAAAGCTCTACAAGAATTTACAAAGGTTGAGTTTAGTGACTTGGTTAAGGCTGGTGTAGCTTTACTTGGACTAACATTAGTATTAGTTGCTATAGGAGCTCTAATGACGAGTGGTGTTGGTGCTGTTGCTATTCTTGCAGGAGCGGCCGCAATGTTGGTCATAGCCGCAGCTTTACTCGTGTTAGGGGTTGCTATACAAGCCATAGGAAGTGGTTTCTCAATGTTATCGGAAGGTATAAGTTCATTTACACCAATACTAACTACATTAGTTCCATTAGCTAGTGGAATATTTGTTTTAGCTGGAGCGTTTGGAGCTTTAGGAATTGGAATGGGTGCGTTAGCCATTGGAGCTCTTGCATTACTACCAGCTCTTCCTGTATTACTAGCATTATCGGGAATTGGTATGTTAGGTATGGCGTTAGCAGGTGGTGGTAATTCAGATGTTGCAGAATCAGAACCAATGGTAGTTACTGATATGTCAGTTACCGAAGAAAAATTAGATGGTGTTATAAGTGCCGTACATGCATTAGAATCAACAAATAGAGAATTATTAACAACAATGAATCGTGGAATCAAAGGTTTAGCGGAGGTATAGTATGGGATTACTTGAATTAAAAAGTAAACTAGCAGTTGGAGCTGGACAACCAATGGGTTCACCTACTGGTAATAGTATAGGTTCATCAACAGCACCACAAGCAGTAGACTATTTTCCAAATCTACACGCTACTGGATTTACAATGAATTTCAATGGGCCAGCTTCATTGTTCACATTGAATGGTGTTCCAGAGGTAGTTGATTCAAATCCAATTGGTAGACATACCGCAGGAATGGATATACAAGCATTTAATGTATCGGATATAACTGGTTTAGAAACACCACAATTAATTCAATTTCAACAATCAAGTGTAACGATGTTTACACAAAATACTCAACCATTTGTTCAATCTGATGTAACTTCTTTTCAACAAGAACTTATACAATTTCCACAATCGGATGTAAGTACGTTTACACAAGATACTCAACCATTTGAAATATCAGACGTAACTACATTTCAACAAGAAACGACACCATTTCAACAATCAGATGTTACTTCGTTTCAATCAGATACCGCACCATTTATACAAGGAGATTTAACTACTATAAACTCTGAACTTAGTGGTTTAAATCCATTTTTACAATCTGATGTAACTTCCGTTCAACAAAATACAAATCCATTTGAACAATCTAATATAACTTCATTTCAAGCACCAGAATTAATTGATTGGTTTCAGATTTCGATAGACAACAGCCCTTTAGCTGAAAGAAGTCCAAGACAACCTTTTAATTTTCCAAGTTTAGAAACACCACCATCATTTGACTCTTATAATGCTAATGGAAGAATACCACCAACAGAATTATCAACCGAAGGACAATATGATAAGTTACCTTATAGAGATAATAATGTAATAGGATTTGACCAACCTTTTATTATAAAGGATATTGGTAGTAAAGCGGGAATTGATGCTGTAAGTAGTGTACCTGGTCTTGGTATGATTAGTACAATGATGGGTAGAGCTACTGATGATGTATTTAGAATCGGTAAATTTTTATTAACACCACAAGGTATTATGTTTGGTGCTAAACAATGGTTCTTTCATAAGATGAATACGTTTCCACATACAAGACAATGGAATCCAGAAAGTTTGTTTTCAATAGTTCCAATGGTTCATATACCTACACATGGAAAACCAGGTTCGGTTGTAGTTGGACCAGTAGCAGAAAAGATGCAACCTTATATAGAAGGTTTAGCTAATAAGGGTACTGAAGTAGTTGGTAAACTAGCCGATTTAATTGGTGAAGGAGCTCAAGATGTTTGGACATTTGGTGGAAAAGTTGTAGATTGGGCAGGTGTAAATTTTCAAAAAGGACAACAAATTGTTGCACCACTACTCGATAAATACAAACATTATTTCCCACAAGCAGAACCAAAAGTAACTGAGGGAGCACCAGTAGTTGAGTCTCCAAATAAAGGTATTGATTGGGATAAAGTTAGAGATGTAAGTAAGGATGTGTGGGAGAAGGTAAAAACATCTGCTATCAAGATTGGTAATACAACTACAGATTTAGCACAAGGAGCCTTAGATGCAGGTAAAACTGCTTTATATTGGGCCAGAGGTCAGATAGCTCATCTTACTAGCGATCCAGTAATGGATTATATGAGAAGTCAATTATCTGGTGGTACACATTCAAGACACCAAGATAGTTTAATGGTAATTTGGAAATCTAAAGCAGAAGGAGCTGGTATAGTACCAGGTAGTGCTGATTCAAGAATAGCAATCCCAAGTATGTTGGGTAATGAAGGAGAAGAGAGAAAAATACATTTAAATGCTATGTTATATGGTCTTTCTTCTAAATACACAGAATTAGGTTTACCAGTACATACTAAAGAATTAAAATCTAATTTCGATGTAGCTGGTGATGGTACACCAATATTATGGTTACATCGTGGTATAATGTGGAAACAAAGTTCTGAGACAAGTAATTTATCGAGTGGTAGAATGGATAGACATCCAGCGATAGAACCACAAAAAGCTAGATTCTATAAATTAACAGACTCACCACTAGCTGAAATGATACATCATAGAAACATAGGTAGAGATTTTGCAAATGGTGATAATGGTGTTGATATTATGTTACCACCAACAATTAAGACAGATGATGATATTGTTAAAAGATATGCACTTATGTCCTATGGTCAAATACCAGGAGATATTAATCAAAAATATCAACAAACATTACAAGGTTCTTCCGAAGTAGCTAAAAGTGGATTGAATACACCAGAAGTAGTTGAAGAATTAAAAAATTTAGAGAACGAAGTTGTTAGAAGACAAGAAGGTAGAAAGAAAGTATACGCTTTAGGAACACCAGGAAAACCTGGTATGAAACCAGTAGAAGATACTAAACTTGGTCTGATAAAGAAGGGTGATACTAATAGTTTTAGTAATGAATTAACAGACAAAGTTAACATGACACCATATGGTTCTGATAATTCAGATATGGATTTTATTCCATTTAAATTTAAGGACTTAGTTAATAATAAGTTCATAGTATTTAGAGCAACCTTAGAAGGAATTAGTGATACAATAACACCAGGTTGGAATGAGACTCAATATATAGGTAGACCAGACAAAGTTTATACTTACACTGGTGCAGATAGAGCCATAGGATTTGGTTTCAAAGTTTATCCAATGTCAAAACAAGAGATGATTCCTATGTGGGAAAAATTAAATTATCTTGTTGGTCTTGGTTATCCACAATTTAAATCTGCTGGTGAAACTGGTGGTAGATTAATGACACCACCATTTATAGAATTGACTATTGGTAATTTATATAAAAATACACCAGGATTAATTGATAATATTTCTTTAACAATAGAAGACGGAAGCCCTTGGGATATTGATGTACCAATGCAGTTACCAAAATTTGTGACTGTACAAATTGGATTTAAGTTTATTGGTCAATACGCATTATCAATGACTGGTAAACATTTTGATTTACCTTGGTTAAGTGGTACTGAAGAATTTGGAACTTTTGCTACAGACCCAACAAATAATGAACCACAAGACCCAGTTAGAATTGACCCAGATAGGACTTATGAAGCAATACAAAACTCAGGTAGGGGTAGTTAATGGAAAGATACAAATATAGTAAAGAAAAAATAGACAAAAATGGAAAACGTTCATTTGGTATAACATTGTTCCCAGAGATTCCAATTCAAGATACAGATACATTTCATTTTGCTCGTGACTTTGAAAGATTTGATTGGTTAGCGTATAAATACTATCAAGATTCAACATTGTGGTGGATTTTAGCAAAAGCCAATGGTTACTCACATGAATCAAGACCAAAACCAGGTGATAGGATTCGTATACCAAGAAATATAAGTGTCATATTAGACGAATTTAAAAGAATCAATACTAAACGATAGAGGGTTGTAAGTTGTTAAACTTATCAGAAATACATCCAGACGTTAGAAAAACGTTGCATGAAATTGAGAATGCAATGGTTAGGGATATTTCGCCAAATACACCACAAGCGGGTGTTGGTCAAAAAATAAAAGACATTTATGCTAAATCTACATTCATTAGAATGTTTTCTCCAGTAGATAGTACTTTGGTACAGAAAAAAGATGAAGAGGGAAAGTTAGTTTATTCAGATGAAAATAAAAAGAAACCAGTTTTTGTTAGAAATAGAAATGGTGGTATGAAATTTGTTTCTATAATGGGTGGTGAGTTAGCAAAAGATGACAATGGAAACTTTGTTAACGCAGATGGTTTTAGAGATATGTACGACATGGGAAGATGGGATACTTTAAATGCTACCAATACAAGAGATGGTAAGTTAGCTGATAGATATAGACCATTACCAGGTGTGACTTCTATTAGTGTAGAATTTGCTGGTTCAATGAAAGCTATAAGAAACGCTACAATTAGTTGGACTTGTTTTTCATTTGAAGACATATCAAGATTAACACCACATTTTTTAGCTCATGGTAAACCAGTAGTTTTGGAATGGGGATTCTCATCACTAAAAGATTTATCAGATATTAGATTTATGGATATAGACGCAATATCTAATGGTGACGCGTATAAACAAATACAAGAACAGATATGGTCACTAAAAGGTAAGTACGACGCTATGGCTGGTTTGATTAAAAACTTTGAGTGGAAAACTCGTGAAGATGGTGGTTTTGATTGTACAACAGAAATAACTTCTTTGGGTGTAAATACTTTGGGTCAAGAAATAAAAGGAAGTACTGCTTCAAAACATTCTTCCGATGAAAGTGATGAAGAAACACCAAAGTCTCGAACTATACCAACTTTACCAGAGTTCATAAATCAATTAGAAAAAGAAATACAAGCTTTATGTTCTTCTGGCAAATGGTTTGGTAATTCTTTTCTACCACCAGGAGAACAACCAAATGGTTTGGTAGCGTTTGAAGTTCAAAAGTGGTATGGTGATACTCAATTTGGCCCTTACATAACTTGGGGTTGGATGGAAGACAATATCATAAGTAAGTTCTTAGGAAAAATTAATACAAGTGGTGGTTCAAATCCAGAGGAAAGGGTATTTTCTGATTTTAGAAGTATAATACCAAAGATGAAAGATGGTATACCACAATTAGATGACTTTGAATCTGTTTTAATATCAAACCATGAAAGTTTAGTTACTGCAGATATTTCAGAGTTTATTTTTCCTGGACAATGGCCATTAACTGCTAATGGAGACGATGATTGGGGCGGTGATAGTGAAAAAGTATTGAAATTTTATAATATGTTGGTTGAAAGAAAAGATGTCTTTCCAGATTTTGCAGCCCCAGGAGATGCAAATAAAGGTAGACTAAGAAATATTCTAATTCACTTTGATGTGATAAAACAAGCTTTCAAAGATGTTTTAACAATAGAAGCTGGAATGACCAATATTTTTAACAAATTAAATGCACGATATGGTATTTGGAATTTAAAAATCACCACAAGTAATACTGGTAAAGATGGTAGATGTAGTGTCATTGATGAACATTATACACACCAGAGTGTTAAAGATTTAATTGAAAGCCCAAGTACTTATGATGGTAGTAAAGTTGATGGATTATTATACATATTCAATGTAATGAATGAAAGAAGTATTGTAAAAACACACAATCTTACAGCTAAACTACCAAGTTCAATGCAGACAGCGGCTATGTTCGGAGCCAATACGAGTGGTGAAGCTCCATCTACCGCTGGTAATCCAGGAGCTATAAGACTTGGTAAATTATCTGGACAAACTAAAGATGACTCTATTGGTGATATGAAAATGGCGTGGGAGAGACTTAACTTTGGTAGTGAGAATCCAGAAGACCCAAATGCAAATAGAGGTGAACTAACTTTAGATTCTGGTCCAGAAATAGCTATAAAACCATCAGAAGAAGCAGAAAAAGATAAAGAAGATGACAATTCAGAAGATGAAGCCGTAAAAGCAAAAAACGCCGCTCTAAGAGCCGCTTTTGAACTACAAGAAAAAGAAAAAGTGTTTGTTACTGCATTACAAACAAAAGGTAAAAAAGAGGAAGTTCAATCCTTTGGTGATGAAAAAAAACCAGTCTTCGAAATAGACGATGATGATAGAAAAATATATAACCAATTTGGTATATTGAAAACAAAAGGTACTATAAATTATCAAGAGATTATGAAATCAATATTAACTACTGGTGAAGGGAGTAGTAACTCAAGAAGAGACATATTAGTTCCATTAGAAATTGATATAGAAGTTACTGGGATTGGTGGTATAGTTCCTGGTAATGCTTTTCTTACGAGTTACTTACCAGAAATGTATGATGATTTGGTATGTTTTCAAGCTACTGATATTTCACATAATATAGGAACTGATGGTTGGGTTACTGGAATAAAAGGTTTGATGAGATGTGCTAGTACAACAGACTCAGAAGCAATTGCACTATCTGAAGAACAAAAAATAAAGATAGTACAAAATGAGAACTACGAAAAGAGTTTAACAAAAGCAGAAAAGATGAAAGCTTTAGGTTTACCATTACCACCAGGTTCTTTATCACCACCATCAGACGATGGTTTTGTAGGGCCAAAACAACCACAACCAAAAGACCCTGACCCAGAGGAAGAGAAGAGAAAAGAAGCCGAAAGAATTAAAGCTGAAAGAGATGCGGCTAATAGAAAGAAAAAACAAGAACAAGAAAGAAAAAGAAAAGAAGCAGAAAGAAAGAGAAAACAAAAAGAAAAACAAAAACCAAAAGGGAAAAAGGTTAAAAAACAATTACCACTTGAATCCACATATTCTGGAACACATAAACAAAATGACTTATATGTATATGTGAGGATGCCAAAGTGGAGACCACCAAAAGCTGGTGGTAGTAAGAATACATCTTACTTTGGTGAGTCACCAAAACAACCAGTACCATTTTCAGTTAGAAAGAAATTTTGGGATAATAATATAGAACCACCACAACCATATGGACAAACAAAACTTCAGAAGTAGAATAAAATGCCAGAAGATACAGTATACATACAACAATTAATAACAAAATCTAATAGAATAGAAACTTACGCTGGAAAAACTGGTGTAAATGATTTCAAATATCTTGATGGAGAATTTGTAAGTCCTGAAATACCATATCATATTATGTATCAAAGTGATGGTACAGAAATATATGTTACTGAAGTAGACTTTGATGAAAATAAATCAGAAGTAATAATGAGACAGAAAGGTGAGACAGATTATAAAGAGTATGTAAGAGCTAAAGATAAAGTACCACCTTTTTATACACCAAAACCATTTAGTTTTAAAACAAGACTTACTGATGCTAAAAAAGGTTTTGTAGATAGAGCTTTTGTTAGAATAGCCGCTAATGAAGAATCTGTTCCAATCGAAATAAAACCATCAGCTTTTAAGAGTGTTCCACCAACATATAAAAAAATAAAAATTAAATGGAAAATAACTGGTAAAGAAGATGATATCAAAACACATAACGTTAATGTTTTGGAAAAAGCCGAACGAGACTTCAAAAATCTAACAGCATTAACTCTTGGTTTATTAGACGGGTATCAACCATCAGAAAAAGATAAAGAAATGATAGAATTGCAAAAAAAGCTTGATAGGATGGACATTTACTAAACTACTTATATTTAAATAAAGGTTATATATGTTAAAATCCCAAGTATTAGACAAAGGTTTTATCGAAGTTATAGATTCGCTCGGAAGTGACCTAACTGTGGTTAATTCTGCTCGTGTATCATTCGGTAAGAGAAAAGAGAAGTTCGATAAGTCAGATGAACGATTAGTTCGTTATCTTGCTAAATACAAACACTACTCCCCATTCAGACACTTACAAGTTCAATTTCATATTAAAGCACCAGAGTTCGTAATGAGACAATGGTATAAACACGTAGTTGGAATAGAGACAACATCTAACTCTTCCACCAAAGACCATGCTTGGAATGAGATTAGTGGTAGGTATGTTGTAGTTGAAGACTTCTACACACCAGAAGTATTCAGACAACAATCAGAAGATAACAAACAAGCAACAGAAGGAGCAGTTGAGGAACAAGATGTAGCAAAACATCATTGGGAAACTGCTATGTTTCATGCTAACCAACAATATCAAAAGTTATTAGACATGGGAGTTGGTAAAGAACAAGCAAGAGCAATACTTCCATTGAATCAATACACCGAAGTATATTGGACAGCATCGTTTCAAGCTATTATGAATTTCATAGAGTTAAGAAATGAGAAAACTTCTCAATGGGAAATACAAGAATATGCTAAAGTGTTATTGGAACAAATGAAAGAAGTATACCCTAAAACAACAGAACTATGGAGTGAAGCACACAATTGGTCATAGTAGAATCAAGTAGAGAATGGGATAAGTTTATAAGAGAGTTTAAAAAACATGACTCTGTTGTAGTTCCTATTCAATGTGATGTAAATAAACATCCAGTAGATACAAAATTGTGTCTTCTATATATTAGATTATTAGATGATGATACAAAAGAGTATGTACTGCCTTTTAGACACTCTGATTCTTTAAATTTAGACTTAAAATACATCAACAAGATTAGAACATCAAAGAATGTTTATACACACGATAAAAAAGTATTACTACATTTTTTGAAATGGGATAATGTATTTGATTTACAGATGATACATTACTTACGTAAAAATGACCCATTATCAATTGATGAGATTACTACAAATTCACATCAACATTTTTACACATACTTTCGTAAGTTTGATAACATAAATTGTGTAGTACCACTTCTAAAACACGTTGAGTGGTGTAGGGAAGTTGTCAAGAAAATAGCTATGGTTGTATTTGGTAAGAAACAAGATTGTTATGATACGTACAATTTTGAAGTGTTAGAAAATCTACAATACATAGAACAATTTGGTTTGATGACAAAGAATAATGGATTGGTTTATTCAGAATACAATCCATACACAAGTACTGGAAGACCAAGTAACAGATTTGGTGGTATCAATTTTGCAGCTCTAAATAAGAAAGATGGTAGTAGACAACAATTTGTTAGTAGATACAAAGATGGTATGTTGGTTGAGATGGATTTTGATGCTTACCATTTGAGGTTGATTGGTAAAATCGTTGGTTACAAATTTCCAAATGGTTCGGTACACGAACATATGTCTAAATTTTATAAATGTAGTTATGAAGAAAGTAAGAAGTTGTCTTTTCAATATTTGTATGGTCATATACCACAAGAAGTGATTGATATAAATCCATTCTTTAAGAAAGTTGATGGTTACATTAACAAAAAATGGCAAGAGTATAAAAGTGGTAATTTTATTACATCTGATATTTATAATAAGGAAATATATAGGGAAAATCTAATTGATATGAATAAGAATAAAGTGTTCAATTATCTTATTCAGTTAATGGAAACAGAGAATAATATGAGAGCTCTTTCAGATTTAATTCCCAAACTAAAAGGGTACAAGAGTAAATTAATTCTCTATAGTTATGATTCTTTCCTATTTGACTTTAAGATTAGTGACGGGTTGGACTTTATTGGTATGGTAAAGGAGACATTAGAACAAGGTGGTACATACCCAGTCAAGATAGCAAAGGGAAAAAATTATCATGAGATGGATGATATAACAGGAAAATTTAATGGAAATTAATTACGACAAATTAGTAAAAGAGTGGTCTGATAGGATGAGTGGTAGAGAACCAATTTATACTAATAGATATCACAAGTCAGTTTTACGTGATGTTATGAAAGATTTTGGTTATCCTTTAGAATTAGTGGATGGTTTTCAACCAATTACCAAACCAAGAGTTGTATTAGAAGGTAAAAGAGAAGAAGCTACAGACAATACAGATATGATGGAAACCGCCGCATTAATAGGAACTACTGGTGGTTCAATTCAACCATTTATTGATTTATTAGATTCACCAAAAGTATTCAAGAAAATTAAAGTCACCAAAAAAGATGATATAGAAGATTTTAAAAAACAATGTAAAGAAATAGTAAAGTTGTGTAGTGATGCTAGAAAAGAATTGATAAAGGGGTTGGGTAAACCAGGAGATTGGAATAGTAATGGAGTTTCTATAATAAAAGGTACTGTTTTACCAGAGTTAAAGATAGAAGATGGTGTTCCAGTTTTTTATGAAAATGGTTTACAAACAATCGCCGTTTGTGGTGGTTTAGCGTGGGGTATGTCAGTATTTGTATCAGAAAAAGTAACTTTTTCTTCACCACAATTTATTCATTCTAAGATTATGGATTTTTACAAAGCAGAAATTAACAGAGGTATCACGAGAGTAGGTTCTAAAGCGGCTACACCAGATGCTATAATATCAAATGTAGATGCTAGTACTTTATTAAAAGCTCTAAAAGACGATACCAATGAAATTGTAGGGAATGAAACTGATGGAACTGTATCTCTGGGAAAAGATATAACTTACATTCAAACTTCTCTTAAAAAGGGTGTTGGTGCTTCACAAATGGGTAAGTTTACTAAATTGATAAGGGGTACTTACAATCTTGGTATGACTAATCAAGAAGCATCTGATTACTTACAAGAAGAACGTAATGAAATTGAAAACTTAATATACGAGGGTCTTTGGGATAAAGTAAAAGATACAGTATCTTCTGTTTTCAAAAAAGCTAAAAACTTAGTTAATAAAGGTTTATCAACATTAAAAGGACTATTTTCTAAATCATTTAAAGATGGTGCAAAGATAAAACCAAAGACTATTAATAAATTAACAAAGGGTTATACAATTAAAGAATGGACACAAGCTGATTGTGATTTGTTGTTAGAAGGAAAGATGACAGATAATACCAAAGCTACAATTAAAGCTATATTCGATAAACCATCGAAAGCGTATTCTAACTTAGCTAAAGAAGTCAAAGTTGTCGAAAGTAAAATAAAAACTCTTGGTGACTTGGGTTATGGTGATATAGTAAAGTTAACATCTCCAAAAAAGATACCTACAACAAGTGGTGAGAAAGTTCCAGGTGCAAGTGTTGTTTTAACTCTAATATCTAATATAGCAACGTTAGAAACAATAAATGATTTAGCAAGTAAGAGTGGACAATTAAAGAAGATAATAGCAGATTTAGTTACTGAGATGTTATTTGGTGCTACAAACCAACCACTATACAAAGTTTATGGTAAGATGTCTTCTGGTGATAAAGCTTATTCCTACTTGGGTACAGCTAAAACAACAGAACAGAAATTAGACGCAGAAGATGTTAATATAGAGTTAATGGGTACTAAAATACATCCACATTCAAAAAATCCTTATTATGTAATAACTTGTTACTTGTTACAAGAAATCACAGATACTGGAAAGTTCTATGTTAAGATTAGAACTGGTACTAATTCTTCAAGTAGAATAACATTTGTTTTTGAAGGACAAGCTGTGTTAGGGCCATTTGATATTGATGAAAAGTTAAGTGAGATAGTTTAATGAGGTCTCAATTACTATGTACATTCACGAAAAGGAATAAACTCTATGATACTATAGATATTATTATTGCTTGCCATGATATACTATTTAATAAGATTTATGTTTTCACAAATGAAAACGACCATCATGAATTAATAACCACATATAATATTACGGGTGATTATGATTTTGCTGGAGCTGATACAAGAGATACAATCTCTTTACATAGAAAAAAACAAACAAACACATTATATACAATAAATGCAATCAATACAATCATTAGACAAAAAAACAATGGTATACTTGATAAAAAATTTATCATACCTTGGGATGAGTATAGAAATTCATTATTATTAACTAATGAAAATGATTTAAACGTTATACCTACACGAATTTATTCGATAGTAGATATAGAAACTTGGAAACGAGATAGAAAGTTATGAAAAAATCAATCGTAGTTGTTGACGATTTCTACGATAATCCAAATGAAATAAGAAATTTTGCACTAAAGCAAGATTTTAATATAACTGGTAATTATCCTGGACATAGAACAGAAAGCCTTATAAACGATGAAGCTAGAGAAAAGTTGACATCTATAGTAAAAGGTAATTGGGGTGGTGATGTAGATTTTCCAACACACGAGGGTTCTTATCAAGGTTGTTATCAACACGCTGTAGCTTGGGAAAAATCTTGGATACACTATGACAATTGGAATGATTATGCTTGTGTTATCTATCTTACACCAGATGCTCCATTACATACTGGTACAGCTATATTCAGACACAAAACAACTGGAATAACAGAGAAACCAGAAAATGAAGATTTGTGTGAAAGGTTATTATCAGATGGTAGAGATTACACAAAGTGGGATATTGTAGATAGGGTTGGTAATGTATTCAATCGTGCAATAGTATATCCTGGTAATATGTTTCATTCAAGTATAGAATACTTTGGTTTCGACAAATACACTGGAAGATTATTCCAAACATTTTTCTTCAATAAAATATAAAAAAGCTCTTGACTTGTATCCTTTTTCTTCGTATATTTAAGTGAAATGAGAATGGGAGATACAACAATGTTAGACAAAAATTCAACAATAGATTATTATGATGCTATCGGTAAATTAATGGATGGTATCAAAAAAGACTACGCTAGTTGGGGTGGTAATTCAATGGATGATATAACACCACAACAAAAAGATATTAGACTTAAAATGATTGACGAGTTCAATAAAGGTTTAGATATCAAGAGTGGTAAAAAATATGACAAAGTTATACAAGGTGGTTCTGTTTGGGGTTTTATCGCTAAAACTGATGGAGTTCACAAAGGAATACCACATAAGAAAGGTGATGTCTTTAAAGCCGCTGGTTGGAGAGCTCCTGCTAAATGGGCAAGGGGTTCAATATTTGATGACAATCAGACTTGGTTTCATTGGACTGGTCCAAACTATATAATATAGGAGTTAAAATGAGTGAAAAAATAAAAGAAATACTTGGTAGTATAGTATTGGTTATAATGTTATACATTTGGGCCGTTATAATGTTTACTTTGGATGGAGCTCCATTTCATTAAAAAAAGTTTAAAATAGCTCTTGACTTTTACGATTTTTATTCGTAAGTTAAGGTGTTGATTGAGATGAGTACTTTTAAAAACGGATAATCAACAACGGATAGAAGGATGTTGAGAGAGACTAATCACCTCTTGAGTCTAATGGTGTTCTGAGATTGAAACAGTTGATTACTTGAGTAAATTGTTTGAGGAGCTGTGGGGTTCGAATCCCCACCTATTCTCTAAAGCGAGTGTCTTTGGTGGTGACACACTCCCCAAAAAGAAAACCACCACTTCTACACATGGTGGTGGGTTTTGTTTTAATCCTTATTATTTTGTTGTTTTCCCACCACCAAAGATTTTTAAAAATAGCTCTTGACCCGTATACTGGTTTTTTAGTACCTTTAGGGGTAAGTTAAAGGAGTAAAAGAATGAAATCAACAACGTTTAAAACAAGAAAAGATATGATAGATTATTTTGAAATTCAAAAAGACCCTGATGAGGTAGATGTTATTACCGACCATTTACCAGAACCTGAGAAGTGTTGTACTATTTGTGAGTTTTCTGAACCAGGTGATGGTTGTGGAGCTAATGACTTATCTGAGTCTGAGTTTTGGGAAATGAAAGCCGAGGTTCATTATGGGGTTTAATGAAACTATTTACCACAAAAACCAAACAATGGGTGTGGAAGAATTAGACCCACCATTCAGAGAGGTTACATTTGACAATCTTATGTTAGAGTTCTGTAAAGACTATACAAGAAGTGAATGTGATAATTTTGCAGTTGTATGGAAAGAATATCATGGTGAACTTCAGATAGAACAAATCTACAACCACGATACTGGTGAAATATATTGGGAAGATGACTTTGATGATGTAGATACACCAAGTGGTAGAGATTGGTCTTTGAATGATGAGATACTATATTGTAGTATTCTTATGTGGGGTGAATTAGAACAAACAATCGGAGGATAAATGACTAAAGAACAAATAATAGAATTACTAAAAGAAATAGAAGATTCTTTGACAGATGCTTACAACACTGGACATGAAGGTGAGATTAATAGTGATTCATTATATTACATAGACCAAGGTAAAGGTTTAGTAGAGGATTTGATGATTAAACTCAAAAAAGAGGAAGTGAGTATCAAAGTGTAACATACTAAAACAAAATGTTACACTATAGGTAACAAAATAATACACATAGAAAAACTACTCATACGAGTAGTTTTTTTTTAGCTAAAAACACGAACTTCTATCTTTAGTAATATTTGACTTTAAAAAAAAATAATTTTTTTTTCAAAAATAGGGTACTTTGGTACGATGCTTGTAACTATATAGGTAAAGGGAAGAGTCAAAAGGACAAATCCATAAATAAACGTAAAAGGAACAAGAAATGAAGTTCACAAAATTATTTAAAAGAATAAAGAGTAACAAAGGTAATTCACTTGCTGAATTTGCTGTTACTACCGCTATGATGGCAACACTTGCTACAACAGCCGCTCCAAAATTTGGACAAATCGGTGCTGGTGCTAAAGAAAAGAAAACTATAGCAAACATTGACAAGATTGTAACAGTTGCTAACAATTTTTATAACCAAACATTATCCGAAGAGGGTAAGGGAAGATTTCCTGGACAATCAAAATATGACCAACCAGTTGGTGGTGTTACATTGTCTGAAGGACAACTTACAGATGAAGCTTTAGAAATCTACATGGAAACTATTCTTGATTCTAAAGAAAACTATGAATCAGATTTAGGTGAGTTTGTTTACATATTCTCAACTGCTTCAGATGACGATGACGCTTTACAAGGTAATTGGATGAACCTTGAAACTTCAGTAGTATTTGATACTGATGGAGCATTAGACTTCAAAAAAGACTTTGGTAACAACGGAATATCATCCCCATTCCAGGATGGTTCATACGCTTACTTAGTAATACCAGGTAGTGGTAGTGGTACAGATGCTCAAGCACCTGCTCTTGTCGTAATAGACACAGAGAATCCCGCAGAACTAAATAAAACTTTAGTACCTTAACCAAAAAACAGAACGAAAGTTCGGAAAGAGAAACACAATGAAAATAAAAAAATCAAATGATGGTTTTACATTAATCGAATTGATAATGGTGATGATAATCTTAGGAGTATTATCAGCTGTTGCAATTCCACGATACTTAGAGACTATCGAGAAAGCTGAAGAAGCTTCCGAAGATGCAGTCATAAGTAATATTAGTGTAGCACTTGAAAACTACGGAGTTCATAAACTCATAGATAGTGGAAGAGCTATATGGCCAGATAATCCATTTGACGCTTTAAAGGACAAACCACAAACATACACAACTGATGGTACAAATGCTGATACCGACAATGAGTGGACATTTGTGGATGGTGACCCCGCATATATTACTCACCAACGTTCTGATAACACGAGGTGGAAGTGGGAATATGATGCTGGAATCAACACAGGAACAGACACAGATACTACTGGTACATTAGGCAGTAGAGAAAGTCTGGTAAGTGGACAATAAAAACGGATTTACCTTAGTTGAACTTATTATGGTAATGGTAATCATTGGTATATTAGCCGCAGTCTCCATTCCGAGATTCACTAATATCGTAAGACAATCTGAAGCGGCTTCTGAACAAGGAGTACTTGTTAATTTAGTCGCCGCTTTAGATACTTATAGTCAAGAAGAGTTTATTGACAATGGTGTTATGAAGTGGCCAGATAATCCTTTTGATGCTTTAAATAAAGTACCACAATATTACGACAAAAGTGGAACCGTTATGATGAAAGAAATGGACGATAGTGATTGGATATTTACTGCTGATAAGAGTAATGATTTCAAAAATCGAATTGTTCATAGAAGAAAAGAAGATAGTCTAGCAATATGGACTTATAATTCAACAACAGGTGAGATTGGGTATTCCAATCCACCATATCAACCAGACCAGGTAGTATATAGACCTGATTTGGATTAGGATAAAGAATAATGAAAATACTGAAAGAGAAAATGAATGAAGGTTTTTCTTTAGTAGAATTAGTAATGGTTATGGTCATCTTAGGAATATTAGCCGCTGTTGCAGTACCTAAGATGACTCATGTATTACATAAAGCGTCAGTAAGAGCTGAAAAGACTACAGTAAACACAATATGGGCAGGATGTGAACAATATGCAAGTGATAAACTATTAGAGACTGGAACTGAAAATTGGCCATTCAATCCATTAACAACATTTGGTAGAACCCGTAATTTGAAAATAAATTTAGAGTTGGGTGTACCTGATGAAGATAATGAATGGCAGTTTAGTTTGATTGATGCAGGAGAACCTGCTATCTTTCATCAAAGACCTGACGATGAGATTTATTATTACACATATGACTCTACATCATTTGAATTAGCAGAAGAACCAGTGAGGTATATAGCACAATAATGAATGAACAAATAAAAGAATACTTACTATACATTGGAATAGCTTTATGTTTTGGGTATGTGTTTTTCAGACCAGACCCAAATGAAATACCAAAAGTAAAACCACCATCAATGGAATATTTTGATGAAACACCGATAGTAGCTTGGAGAGCTTATGACAGAAAAGGTGGCCCTTGTGTAAAGATTAGATACAAAGTACAGAGGGATAAAACAAGATTATATATGTTTGATTTCAATGGTAAATTAGTTCACCAAACACCACTAGCATTAGATAGATTTCGTGATGGTAGAGAACGAACAGAAACATATGTTTGGAAACTTTACAGAACTGAATGGACATCTGATGTAGACCCAGGATACTATACAATAGTAGTTGGAACAGACCACGATAAAAGAGGTATAGGTACAGAGATAGAAGTATTATGAAGTACCTAACACTTTTATTATCAATAAGTGTTATATATTCACAAGTAGACGAACAAGTTTTTGCAGACCAAGGTATCACAAGAACATCTGAATTTAAACGAGGTAAAGCCTACGGACAAGATTGTGATGATACAGAATACAGAGATTACAAAGGTTCACCTGCTTGGAAAGGTTATGGTGGATGGATATCTGAATGTGATTCAATTCGTACAGTAAATTTAAATAGAGAATTTGCCGAAAGAGATAGACTAAGAAAGATAGAAAAGGCAAAACAAGATAGTATTGAGATGGCAGAAATAGAAGACATGGATTTTGATTTAGATGCTATGTGGGATAATACGGTTTGGGTTGAGATAACAGATATAGAAGATACTATATATGGAGAAGTAGAACAGATTACGGCGGTAGCAGGTGTTCGAGGTGCAGAAGCAGAGGATGAAGCATTACATCATTTATATTATAGACGAAGTATGAAAGGAATTGCTCTAATTGATTTACAAAAAGCATATGGTAAGTTGATGAATACAAAAGACAAACTTATTGAGACAGACCCAGACCATCCTAAATTAGAAAAAATTAATAATTTGCTTTCACAATTAGAAATAAAGATGAAAAATACCTAAATTTTTTAAAAAATGTTTATATATATTTTTGAAGACGAAAGGAGTTAATCAATCAATTGCGGAGAACAATATGAGGCACCTTTTGTGTTTATTACTAATGGGCTTGTTGGTAGCCCAAGACTTACCAACGGGTGGGAATCAACAACGACCAATAATGAAAAAACCATTTCATTTAAGTTATGACCATATTTCAAAAATAGATACTTCTGAACTTAGAGGAAAGGTTTTAGTAAAATTTACAGTAGATGAAAATGGTAGAATTGTAGAACCATACATTATGGATACATTTAATATAGCTCTAAATGATGCTATAATAGACAGAGTTATGGCAATTAAATTCGAACCAGCTAAACAAAATGGAATACCAGTAAAAGTAAACTACCAATTACCAATATTATTTAAATAATTAAAAATAGCTTGAACGTTTTGGTTTTTTAGTGTATACATATATATATACAAGTTTATTGACAAATTGAAAATTAGAAAGTAAAGAGAGTAATTAACTCTTTATGGGATTGACCGAATAATGAGTGACCATTGAAGCTCATAAGGTAATCTACCGAGAAGTTGTGGTGACTATCCACCTGCTAGATATTGTGGGTTGTAAGTGATTCATAGACATATGACTCGGAATGTACTTTCAGAATAAATAAAGAACACGATTCTTTGACCTTGTTGTTGGTAAGGGTAAAACTGAAATCCAACTTCATGACCGAATAATCTAATCTTAGAGAGATAAGGTAATAACACAGAGGTTGTACTCACTTCAATGAAGTTAACCACTTTGAGAAGAATCATCGTAACTGATGAGTGTTAGGTACAAGGTAAAAAAAATCTAAGCTGAAAGTTGTGAGTAATCGTTAATCTCACATCCCCAAATTTTCAAATTTTAAAAAAAGGGTTCAACCGATTTTTAGTTTCCACTATATTAAAACTTAAAAAACTACCGAACCCTTTTTTTATTGCCAACATAAAATAGCTTGAACGTTTTAATTAACAAGGTTATATATATTATAAATCAAGGTTACATCTTTGATTAATAATTAACAAATAATAAATTAGGAGAATATAAAATGGATATTGATGCAATACGTAAACGTTTAGACCAGTTACAAACTACTAATCAACGTTCCAATAATCTTTGGAAACCATCACCAGGAAAACAAATCGTAAGAATAGTACCATTCAAGTATAATAAATCTACACCCTTTATTGAGTTGTATTTTCATTATGACTTAGGTGGACGTACTTACTTATCACCAATTTCTTTTGGAAGACCAGACCCTATCGAAGAGTTTGCCGACAAATTGAAATCAAGTGGTAATCGTGACGATTGGAGACTTGGTAAAAAGTTGGAAGCTAAGATGAGAACTTTTGCACCCGTATTAGTTCGTGGAGCCGAGAACGATGGTATTAAATTTTGGGGTTTTGGTAAAACTGTATACCAAGAACTTCTATCTATAATCGCTGACCCAGACTATGGTGACATTTCAGATGCAACCAATGGTCGTGATGTTGTTGTAGAGTTTAAGACCGCAGAAGAAACTGGTAAATCATTTCCTACCACTGGTATTCGTGTTAAACCAAATCAAACACCTATATCAGAGGATTCTAAATTGATGGAAAACAGCTTGGAGAACCAAGTTAATCTTAACGAAGTTTATAACGAACTTGGTTATGATGAACTTACTAACGTTCTTAATGAGTGGTTAAACCCAGAAAACAAAGAAGGTGGAGAAGAAGAAACAGTAGAAACTACAGAGACTAAAAAGACTCTGAAAGAAACTACTACTGTTGATGATGCTTCATCTGCATTTGACGAGTTATTTAATCGGTAAATAAGATAACATTGTGGGTGGCTAAGGTTAAGAGCCACTGTTAAGATAGAGGAACACTCCGCTTTCTGGAACCACCCACTTTTTTTCATAGGAGAATTATATGTCTGCAAGAGACGAATTGGCTTCGGTTTTATCCACAAGTCTAAATAAACAATTTAAAAAAGATTATCCCAAAGTCGCATATTTTCTTGATGGTACTGATGACACACCAACAGATATTACGGATTTTATATCCACTGGTAGTTCCATGTTGGATTTGGCTATATCAAATAGACCAGATGGTGGAATTGCCGTTGGTAGAATTACAGAAATAAATGGTCTTGAATCAAGTGGTAAATCCTTGGTTGGAGCTCATTTATTAGCTTCCACACAAAAGAAGGGTGGTGTAGCCGTCTATATAGATACTGAAACTGCAGTTAGTAGAGAATTTCTTGAGGTTATCGGTGTTGATATAGACAATATGTTATATGTCCACTTAGAAACTGTAGAAGAAATATTTGAAGCTATAGAAAAGATAGTTACTAAGGTTAGAGAAGAAGATAACACAAGATTAGTTACTATTTTAGTTGATAGTTTAGCTGGTGCTTCTACCAAAGTAGAGATGGAAGCTGACTTCGAAAAAGATGGATGGGCTACCAGTAAAGCAATTATCATCTCAAAAGCGATGAGAAAGATTACACAAATGATTGGAAGACGTAAGGTTGCTCTTGTGTTCACTAATCAGTTAAGACAAAAATTGGGTGTAATGTTTGGAGACCCTTGGACAACAAGTGGTGGAAAAGCGTTACCATTTCATGCTTCTACTCGTATTCGATTGAAGAATAAAGGTCAAATAAAAGACACTAAAAAGAATACGATTGGAATGAATATACAAGCTCAAGTTGTTAAGAACAGATTAGGGCCACCACTACGACATTGTGAGTTTCCACTTTATTTTGAAAGTGGTATTGATGATGATGGTAGTTGGTTGACCATAATGAAAGAACATAAAATTGTAAAAGTTGCAGGAGCTTGGTACACACTTCCAATTATTGATATGGAAACTGGTGAAGTTACAGATGAGAAGAAGTTTCAATCTAAAGATTGGTCAAGTATGTTAGAAGATAAAGAACTACGAGACTATTGTTATAACTTGATTTGTGACAAGGTTATATTAAAGTACACAAAAGATGATTTAGGTATTGATGATGTAGAAATGACAGATGAGGTGATTAGTGAGTAATGAAAAATACCTTTCTATATTAGAACAAATCAAGAAAGACGGCGGTCAAGTTGAGCATAATAATCCAAACGATAAAGTATTGATTATAGATGGCCTGAATACTTTCATAAGAGTTTTCAGCGTTGTACCAATTACCAATGATGATGGTGCTCACGTTGGTGGAATAATTGGTTTCTTAAAATCAGTTGGTTACGCTATTAAGATGCACAATCCAACAAGGTGTATCATAGTATTTGATGGAGAAGGAGGCTCTGACCGCCGTCGTAAAATATTTCCAAACTATAAAGCTAAACGTAGAACAAAAATACGTTTGAATAGAGCTTATGATTGGAATACACCAGAAGATGAACACCAATCTATGTTGTTTCAGATGAGTCGGTTGGTGGAGTATTTACAATTACTTCCTCTAACTATTATATCTGCTAACCACATGGAAGCTGATGATGCTATTGGTTACATCTCCAAACAAATCTTAACAGATTCTAAAATAACAATAATGTCTACCGATAAAGATTTTCTTCAGTTGGTAGATAATAGAATCTCTGTTTGGAGCCCAACCAAGAAAAAGAAATATACACCAGATGAAGTTCAAGAAGAGTTTGGTATACCATCTCATAACTTTTTGATGTATAAAATAATTGATGGTGACAAATCAGATAATATTCCAGGTATCAAAGGAGTTGCACTAAAAACAATTCAAAAATGCTTACCTCTTTTACAAAATGAGCAGATAGTTAGTATAGAAGAAGTTTTAAAATACATTGAAGACAATGAAGTTACAAAAAATGTCAAGTCTATGTTGACAGAAGACAATCAAAAACAATTACAATTAAACAACGATTTAATGCAATTAAATGATGTTAATATTAGTGGTAACGCTAAATTAAAAATAAAAGACATTGTTGATGAACCAATTCAACAATTAACTAAGTTTGAATTTACAAAAATGTTTTTACGAGACAAATTATTTCAATCATTACCAAATGTTGATAGTTGGTTATTGACTACATTCTCTACTCTAAACAAATATGCGGGGATAAGTAATGAGCGATAAGTTATCAATATATGGTACACCATTTCAAGTAAAAGTTTTATCATCTCTATTATCTGATGTTAAGTTTTTACAAACATCTTCGGATATATTGAATGGTGATATATTTGATTCTGATTCTAATGCTTGGTTAGCTGATGAGATAGTTGATTACTTTATGAAACATAAAGATGTACCAACACTTGATGTTTTAAAAATAAAAATCAATGACATAGAATCGGATACATTACAAGTTGCTGTAGTAGATGCTTTAAGAGAGTGTTGGAAACATATCGAGTCTTCTGATTTAGATTTTGTAAAAGAGAAGTGTTTAGATTTTTGTAAAAATCAAGTTTTAAAAGGTGCAATATTAGAATCAGTTAATCTATTAGAAAATCAAGATTACGATGGTATAAAAGCACTTATAGATAAGTCTATGTCGGTTGGTACTGAACGAGATTTGGGTCACGAGTACGTAACAAGTTTAGAAGAAAGATTAACAGAGTCGGTTAGAAATACCACACCTACTGGTTGGGATATAATAGACGAAGTTATGGATGGTGGTCTTGGTGCAGGTGAACTTGGTGTTATAGTTGCACCAGCTGGTATTGGTAAGACTTGGATGTTACAAGTTATTGGAGCTAATGCTATGGCTAGAGGTAAAACTGTAGTTCATTATAGTTTAGAATTAAATCAGACATATGTTGGATTGAGATACGATACAGTGTTTAGTGGAGTGACTACTGGTAATATCAAGTTTTATAAAGATGACGTACAGAAGAAGATAGACACACTTAAAGGTGATTTATACATAAAATATTATCCTACTCGTTCGGCTACAGTTCAGACGTTAAATTCACATTTACAACAATTACTAATTCAAGGTATAAAACCAGATTTAGTTGTATGTGATTATGCTGATATTGTAAAACCACTTGGTACATTCAGAGAAAAGAGACATTCTATTGGAGATAATTACGAAAGACTTAGAGAGTTAGCGGGTGAGTTTGAAATTCCCGTATGGACAGCTTCACAAGCTAATAGAAGTGCTCTTGAAGAGGAAGTAATTGATGCTACAAAAGTATCTGAAGATTATTCTAAGGTTATGACATCTGATTTTGTAATGTCAATAAGTCGTAAGGTAGAAGATAAAATATCTAATACTGCTCGTTGTCACGTTATCAAGAATAGATTTGGAGTTGATGGTATGACATATCCAATGATGATGAATACTAATATTGGTAAGATAGAGATTCACGAATCAAATTCTGTTGGTGGTAAATCACAACAGAAGAAGATGGATAGTTCAGATGAGTATTTGAGAAAATTAGCCAAAAATAAATATGACGATTTTAAAACTGATGATGGCAAAATGGAAGGGTTTGAATAATTATATATGGAATCAGTATACACGAAAGTTTATGAGGAAAAAATAATATGAATTTTAAGTTATCAGAAAATTTTATAAGTAAGTATAAAAGGAAGAAAGCTCCTTTTGGTTTTAATGGATTAGGTGAATTAGTTTATATGAGAACCTATTCAAGAATTAAAGAAGATGGTAAAAACGAAAGATGGTGGGAAACTGTACAACGAGTCGTAGAGGGAACTTATTCAATGCAAATGAATTGGATAGACTCACATCAATTAGGGTGGAATCCGTGGCAAGCACAAAAGTCAGCTCAAGATATGTATGAGCGAATTTTCAATATGAAATTCTTGCCCCCTGGTCGCGGACTGTGGGCTATGGGAACAGCTATCACAGAAAAAAAGGGATTATATGCCGCCCTAAACAATTGTGCTTTCGTATCTACGAAAACACTAAAAGAAGACTATGCTAAACCTTTCTGTTTCCTTATGGATGCAAGTATGTTAGGTGTTGGTGTAGGATTCGATACCAAAGGTGCTGGAGAGATAGTAGTTAAAGGTGTTCAAAAAGATAGAGACGAACAAGTATATGAAATACCAGATACTCGTGAAGGTTGGGTAGAATCTTTAAGACTACTATTAGAAAGTTACTTTCATGGACAAGCACCAATGGAGTTTGATTACACAAAGATAAGACCTGCGGGAGCTCCTATAGCGGGTTTTGGTGGTGTATCGAGTGGACATGAACCATTACAAGAAGTACACGAAGCAATTAGAAAAGTTCTTGATAAAAATAGTGGAGAACCAATCACAATCACTACAATCGTAGACATAATGAATTTGATTGGTAAGTGTGTTGTTGCTGGTAATGTAAGAAGAACTGCTGAGATTGTATTTGGAGACCCACATGATGAAGAATATTTAGATTTAAAAAATTATAAAGTAAATCCACATAGAGACCAATATGGTTGGACATCCAATAATAGTATATTTGCAGAATTGGGTATGGATTATACTGAAGTATCAAAAAGAATTGTAGACAATGGTGAACCAGGTTTAGCTTGGTTAGACAATATGAGAAAATACTCTCGTATGAAAAATGGTGGAGACAACAAAGACCACAGAGTAATGGGTGGTAATCCTTGTTTGGAACAATCATTGGAATCATACGAGTTATGTTGTTTAGTAGAAACATTTCCAAATAATCACGATTCGTTTGAAGATTATGCTAGAACATTAAAATATGCTTATCTTTATGCGAAAACTGTAACACTTGGTAAAACTCATTGGTCTGATACAAATCGTGTAATGTTAAGAAACAGAAGAATTGGTTGTAGTGTTAGTGGTGTCGCACAATTTATTACAAATCGTGGATTAGACGAACTAAAGAATTGGTTGAATGGTGGATATGATGTTATTCAGACTTGGGATAAACAATATTCAGATTGGATGGCAGTACCACGTAGTGTAAAAACTACATCAGTAAAGCCATCAGGTACAGTTTCACTATTAGCGGGAGCGACTCCAGGATTACATTACCCTGAGAGTCGTTTTTACATTAGGAGAATACGTGTTTCAAAACATTCAGAATTGTTAGAACCATTGAAAAAAGCAAAATACAAAGTAGAACCTGCATTTGGTTCTGAAGATACAACAATGGTTGTTGAAGTACCTGTAGATGTCGGTGAGGGGATTAGGACAGCGGCTGAACTTTCGATTTGGGAACAATTCAGTTTAGCCGCTTTTCTTCAAAGACATTGGGCAGACAATCAAGTTAGTTGTACAGTAACATTCGACCCAGAAACAGAGGGTTCGGTTATACCACAAGTCTTAAATTATTATCAGTATCATTTAAAGGGAATCTCACTTCTTCCAAGACATGATTACGGAGCATATCCACAAATGCCGTATGAGTCTATTGATGAAAAAGAATACAATAAACAAGTTAAGAAACTTGGTAAACTTTCTTTTGGTACAATCAAACACGAAGAAGCTGATGTAGATAAATTTTGTAACAATGACGTTTGTGAAGTAGTACCCATGACTGGTGATAATGACGACCAAGACTATGCTAATTAAGACTTCACATACAAAAAAAGCGGACAGGCAGACGACGCACCTGTAGAAAAATGCGTCATTCATATGAATAATAAGCAAGGAGAAAGATTATGAATTATCGTAATCTCATGTCTTTACTGGTGATGATGAGCGGATTTGTTTTCGGACAAGTCGTTACAGGATTCGTTGGTAAAGGCGATAAACCACTTGTAGGAGCTAATGTTACTATTGAAGGTACAGACTTAGGCGGGGTCTCGGATAGTGAAGGTAAATTTACTATTGAGACTGGCACTGGTACTTTTGATGTGACAGCTTCTTACATTGGTTACATAACCCAGACTAAATCTGTTAGTGTTGGGGATATTGTAGCGAGTGTTAGTTTCACTTTAGAAACTGATGTCGTTGCAATGTCAGCACTTGAGGTTCTTGCTTCAAGAGCTGATGAAACGACACCTGTTGCTTACACTACTGTAGATAAAGAAGAAATGGAATTACGTCTTGGTTCACAAGATATTCCAATGATTCTTAATACTACACCAAGTGTATATGCGACTGGTCAAGGTGGTGGTGCGGGTGATGCTCGTATCAATGTTCGTGGATTTAACCAAAGAAACGTGGCCGTGATGATAAATGGTGTTCCCCAAAATGATATGGAGAACGGATGGGTCTATTGGTCTAATTGGGATGGAGTAGGTGATGCTACAACCTCAATTCAGATGCAAAGAGGTCTTTCAGCTGTTAATCTAGCTACACCATCTATTGGTGGAACTATGAACATAATTACCGACCCAGCTCAACACGAGAAGGGTGGTAAAGTAAAACAAGAAGTAGGTGAAGGTGGATTCCTTAAATCTACTTTGAATTATAACTCAGGACTTATGTTAAATGATAAGTTAGCAATAAGTGGAACGATTGTTCGTAAAACTGGTGATGGTTTTATAGATGGAACATGGACAGACGCTTGGGCTTACTATCTTGGAACAAGTTATCAGATGAACGATGACCATAGACTTGAGTTGTATGCTGTTGGTGCTCCACAGCGTCATGGTCAGAATCTATATAAACAGAATATCGCAACTTATTCACAAGAGTTAGCAGGTAGTATTGATGGATACAACGATTCTGCTTATGTTGAAGGAGAAAAGTTCGAACACGAGGCTGGTAGATTCCTTAACCAAAACGTTGCACCAATTGACCCAGATTATAAAGGTCAACAATATTGGTATATGTACGGAGCTCGTACAACCGATAGGTATAGTTCTAACTTCCTAAATGAAAGAGAAAACTTCTTTCATAAACCACTTGTTAACTTGAATCATTTTTATGATATCAATGAAGACATGAGGTTAAGTTCAGTACTATATTGGAGTGGTGGTTCTGGTGGAGGAACTGGTACTTATGGTAGCGTAAGTAGGACACCCGCGATAGAAGGAAACCCTTGGTATGCAAGTTCACCTTGGACTTGGGATTGGAATGCTGAGATAGCTCAGAACTCTGCTAATGTAGATTCTGCGTTCTCTGATGTTGAAAATCGTTCCACAGGTATCCTTAGAAACTCAATCAATAGACAAGATACTTATGGTTTAATTTCTAAATTGAACTATGATGTTTCAGATGAACTTGAAGTTCAAGTTGGTATTGATTGGAGAACTGCTGGTATAGAACACGCTAGAGAAGTTCGTGATTTACTTGGTGGAGACTACTATGTAGACTACGCTGATGACAATATGGCCGATGGTAAAGTTGTTCGTTTAGGTGATATTATTGCGTATCATAACGAAACTACTGTAAATTGGTTAGGAGCTTTTCTACAAGGTAAATATGATACTGAAAAGATAAATCTATATGGTATGGGTGGTATATCTACAATTGGATATACTTACGAAGACCATTTCGCTCTTAATGTAGATGAGGATGGAAACAAGATTGATAATTTTGTTGAAGCTCCTGCTATCACAACCTTTCAAGCAAAGGGTGGAGCTAGATATAATCTTGATGACAGATTATCTGCATTTGCTAATGCTGGTTACGTACAGAAACCACCAATCTTAGATAATGTAATTGATTATGATGGGAATGTATCCACAAACCCAGACAATGAGAAATTCATATCTACAGAAGTTGGTGGAGAATATAGAAGTGACAAAGTTGCTATCAAAGGTAGTTACTATAACACTCAATGGAAAGACAGAAACCTTACAAAGTCAGTTACGACTGGTCAAGGTGACTCAGGTGACACAGACATCATTTATTTGACTGGTGTAAACCAAAGTCATAGTGGTTTCGAGATTGAGTCTAAAGTCGCTCTACATGAAATGGTTGACTTGGATGTTGCCGTTAGTATTGGAGATTGGTATTTTGATGGAGATGCTAAAGGTGACTACACAGAGATGGAATACAATGATGATAATCAAATCATTGGACAAACATCTACTGAGTATGAATACGCTTTAAACAATCTAAAAGTTGGTGATATGCCACAGACATCTTATGTTGGTGGTTTAACAATCAAACCAATTGAAGGATTGAGTGTCCAAGGTCTATATAGATGGTACGACAATCATTATTCTGATTGGAGTCCAGATAGTCGTGAAGTTGAAGGTGATGCTGACAGAGCACAAGTATGGAAAACCCCGTCTTATGGTAAGATGGACATACACGTAGCTTATAGGTTACCTAAAATGGCAGGACTTGATATGACTTTACATGGTCATTTATTTAACGCACTTGACGATGTTTATGTTCAAGATGCCGTTGACAATAGTAAGTACAATGGGTATGGTGATAAGATGCACTTAGCTCATAACGCTGAAGTATTTCTTGGAACACCAAGAAGTTTTAATTTAGGACTTACTGTTAATTTCTAAAATGGTTCAATTTGGGGGGATTTTATCCCCCCATTTTACCAAAAAAATATTGACCCTTTCGATTTTGGGGTGACTATTTATTTCTATAAAATAAGGTTATTAAATGATAAATCACAAGTTATATGGTAGAAGAGTCTTACACGTTATGTCACCTGTAAGATGGCGTTCAACCAAATTTATGCATCAAGCAGATTCCAATTATAAAGTAATGGTTAAAACTATAAAGTGGTTACCTATGTGTCATCATTATGTTTTAGTTCCACCAAACAATACAATCCCACATCTTGGAGATAATGTCACAATGATAAAGTTTCCATATGCTGGTAGTGTATTATTTAATCGTGGTTTCTTCGATAGTAAAGCTCTATTGAAAAAAGTTGACTTTCAAAGACTTGATGTTGACTTTATCTTTAATCACCAACCAGAATTATTGTACAATGTTTACAACGCAATCCTGACCGATAGGTATGGAATGACTGTAGATAGTTACAATTTTTTCCATTGGGTTGATTGTGAAAAGAGTAGACCTACTGGTGGTTATCCAGTTGGTTTCTTCAGACAATTAGAAGCTATTGATTTATCTACAAAATCTTATTTTCATTGTCCAGTTAGTTTGGACTATATGAAATCCAATTGGGATAAGATGCCACATACAGCACAAGGTGTTGATGACAACGTCATGAAAGAAAAAATTAATTACTTTCCACTTGGTGTTGGTGACTTACCTGACCCAGAACCATTTCCATTACCAGACAAAAAAATATTGGTATTCAATCACAGATGGAATCAATCTACTGGTATAAAAAAACTTATAGAGTGGACGAAAGACCTTGATAGAGATGAGTGGTTAGTTTGGATTACCGATGATGATGCTAAAAAACCAAAAGCTGGTAAACCTGCACCAGATTGGATGAAAGTTCAAAACTTACCAAGTGGTGGTCAATATAGATACTTGATAGATAATTGTTATGCTAGTATTTGTATAGTGAACGATTATATGACTTGGAATTTATCAGTACAAGATGCTATAAAAGCTAATAGACCAAGTTTAACATTCAAACATCCTACACAAGAACACGTTTTAGGTAAAGATTATCCATTATATTTTACAGATAAAAAGTCTTTTCTTGAGTTGTTAGATAATACACCAAAAGATTTCCAATGGGATTTACCACCACACGATGAAAGATTTAAAGAAAATCTAATTAATGATTTGAGTGAAGCTTGTGATGGTAAAAAGAAACGTACTGTAAAAACACCAAGTGCTGGAATTGAGTGGTTATACCATATTCTAAAAGGTAATGGTTTCAAGAAAAATTTATTATACAATAGTCATCCTAATTTGTATTTGAGTAACACGTGGGAGAAGATAAGACTTTGGTGTATATCCAAAGGAATAAAAGATGACCCAAATTATGAGTATACAAAGTTATTTGTTCCAGATGATAAACGAGATGAGATACAAAAACTCGTTGATGATTCTGAATTGACATTTGGTGAGTCTAAAGTAGACCCAAAGTTCAAGACAATCAATAAAGATGATAGTTGGTTTTAATGTATCAGAATATATTTTATGATAACTTCAAAAACAAGATACACATTTGGGATGACGAAAAAGGTTATCTCGTCCTACCATATAAAAAATACGCTTACGTAAAAGACAATTATGGAACTTATGTATCTCTATATGGAGATAAACTAAAAAAAGTATATAAGTTCGATAAGAAGACTAAAAACCTTTGGGAATCTGATGTTAATCCAGAGACAAGAACACTTGTTGATATGTATACAGATTCAGATGATATATCTTCAGACATAAGAATTGGTATTATTGATATCGAGGTTGAGGTTACACAAGGATTTCCAGACGTTCAAAAAGCAGAAAACAAAATAACTTCAATAGCTTATTACGATAGTGGAGTGGACAAATATTTTTGTCTTGTTCTTGACCCAGATAACAGACTAACTCTTGAAACTAAAGATGATATTGAGATAGAAGCTTTTCAAGAAGAAGGTGAGTTATTAAATAGATTTTATGCATTATTTCTTCAGTTAAGACCTACAATATTGACTGGTTGGAATAGTTTGAGATTCGATATGCCATATCTTTACAATAGAGCTACAAACGTACTTGGTTCTGAAATAGCAGATTGTCTTTCTCCAATCAGAAGAGTTAATTGGAGTGAGTACCAAAATAGATATAAAATAGCTGGACTATCTCAATTAGATTACTTGTCACTATATAAAAATTTTACATATACTCAAAAGACATCTTACAGATTAGATGCTATAGCAGAAGATGAACTTGGTGAGAAAAAAGTTGAGTATGAAGGAACACTAAATGATTTGTATGACAATGATTTAAATAAATTCGTAGAATATAACATTCATGACGTTAGACTTGTTAAGATGTTAAATGATAAGTTAGATTTTATAGATGTGTGTCGAGGTATTGCTCATGTTGGTCATGTACCATACGAAGAAGTAGAATGGTCTTCGAGATATCTTGAAGGAGCCGTATTAGTTTACTTAAAGAAACTTGGTATTGTTGCACCAAACAAAAAGAAAGATGGTAGAAAAGATTTATTTGAAGAGAACAAGTTCTCTGGTGCTTATGTACAAGACCCACAAAAAGGTAGACACGAATGGATATATGATTTAGATATTACTTCAATGTATCCATCAATTATTATGTCATTGAATATATCGCCAGAAACAAAGATAGGTGAAATAGTTGGTTGGAATCCAGAAGAGTATGTTCAAAAAGTACCAAAAACTTATACAGTAAAAATGGGTGGTAAGGAACAAGGTAAGGTTACACACGAAGAGTTACAAACTTATTTTAATGATAATCAAGTCTCTATTTCATCCAATGGTATAATTTATAAAACAGATAAAAAAGGTTTGATTCCCGCTCTATTGGAACAATGGTTTAATACAAGGGTAGAGTTTAGAAAACTAGCTAAAAAGTTTGCTGACGAAGGTGATGATGAGAAATATCAATATTTTAATAGGAAACAATACATTCAGAAAGTTGTTTTAAATTCATTGTATGGTGTATTAGGTCTATCAGTATTTAGGTTTTATGATTTAGATAACGCCGAAGCAACAACGTTGACTGGTCAATCTCTAATTAAGTTTACAAAGAAGATTGGTAATCACTTTTATAATAAAGAACTTGAAGATGACAAAGACTATTGTATTTATATTGATACCGATTCAGTATTTTATTCTGCAGTACCACTTCTTGAAAAGAGATTTCCAAATCAAGAACTTTCTGATGTTATGAAAACACAAAAGATTTCAGAGATAGCCACAGAAGTTCAAGGTTATATGAACAAGTCTTATGATTACTTTGCTAAAAAGTTTTGTAATATTTCTAAACATAGATTTGAGATTAAACAAGAGATTATAGCAAGAGCTGGTTTCTTCGTTGTTAAGAAACGATATGGGATGAGAATTATCAATGACAATGGGGTAAAAGTAAATAAGGTTCACGTAAAAGGTTTAGATACAGTTCGAAGTACATTCCCACCAGCTATGAAACATTTACTAAAGAGTGTACTTGATGATATATTGAATTATGTTCCAAAGGATAAAGTTGATGAAAGAATATTAGACTTTAAATCTAAGATAAGACAATTGAGTGTAGATGATATAGCAAATCCAGTTGGTGTAAAGAACATAGAAAAGTATACACCAAAAAAAGACGATGGATTCAGTAACGTTGGAGCAAAAACAGCCATTATGACTGGTACACCAGTTCATGTTAAGTCTTCAATATACTATAATGATTTGTTAAAGTATTTTAAGAAAAAAAGTTATGAACCAATTGTTAGCGACTCTAAAATCAGATGGGTGTATTTGAAAGATAATCCATTGAAATTAGACGTTGTTGCTTATAAGGGATATGAAGACCCAAAAGAGATAATGGATTTTATTAAAGAGTACATTGATTATGATAAGATGTATGAACAAGCTATGACCAAAAAACTAAATATGTTTTATGGTGCATTAGATTGGAGTGAACCACAAGTAAAGAATGAAAACGCATGGTTTTAGTATTGTACACAATTCCTAAGTGTCCATATTGTAAAGAAGCTAAAACTTGGTTAAGAAACAATGGTGTAAACTTTATGGAAGTCAGAGTTTTTGAGAACAAAAAATTAGAGGAAAAACTCTATAAGAAAACAAATTCTGATAAATTGACGTATCCAATAATGAATATTAGTGGTAATTACTTCAATGGTTGGTTGAATGAACAACAATTAAAAAAATTTAAGGATTTATTAAAAATAAATTGATGGTTTTGAACGAGTCATATATATGTATATATAACTCATATAATAATAGGAGAAAATGGTTATGGAAAAAGCGAAACTTACTCGCTACCTTGACAAAATACGTCTTGGAAACAAAATAACACAAACACAAATAACAACACATAATGGTAATACTCATTCTGCTGTTGCAACAGATAATAAAGATTGTTTGGTTGTTTTGAAAATGGAAAAGTCACCGATGCAAGAAGCTACTATTGGTGTTGGTGATATTTCAAAGTTAAGTAATTTATTACAATCACTTGGTTCAGAAATATCTTTTGATGTTACTAGCATTGATAGAGATGGTGAGAAGAAAGCGGTTGAGGTAAATTGTAAAGATGATTTTGGTAATAAAGCGAAATATATGTTACACGACACAAGTGTCGTACCTAAAGCTAGTGATGAGATATTGAAGACTCTTTTTCAACAAGAGTGGGAAGTATCTTTTACAATGGATTCTAATTTCATTCAAAAATTTACAAGTGGTAAATCAGCACTTGGAGATGAAATAGATACATTTACAGTATTAACTGAAAATGAAAAAACTTCAGTTTGTATTGGTTGGAGAACAACACACTCTAACAGATTGGAAATACCAGTAACAACAACAAAGTATGCTGATGTTGATAAATTTTACTTCAATAGTGATGTTATGTCTGAAATATTGAATGTAAATAAAGAATGTGAAACTGGTACTTTTGAAATGGTTGGTGGAGATAGACCACTTGTAAAGTTGTCTTTCAACATTGATGATTATTCAGCAGTTTACTTTTTACAATCACGTACAGCTATATAATTTGAATGTTAGTTACAAACGATAAAAACACTCTATGGGTAGAAAAGTATCGGCCTACAAGTCTCGAATCTTACATAGGTAACAAACACCTAAAGACTAAGATAGAAGACGCTATAGAGAGTGGAGACTTACCACATCTTTTACTATATGGGAAGGCTGGTACAGGTAAGACCACTCTCGCTAAATTACTTGTTAAGAACATTGATTGTGAATATCTATACATTAATGCATCGGATGAAAGAAGAGTCGAGGTCATAGATAAAATCAGACCTTTCGCTGGTTCTCTTGGTTTCGCTAATATGAAAATCGTTATACTTGATGAGGTTGATTATATCACACCAACAAGTCAAGCGGCTCTTCGTAACATAATGGAAACATATTCTAATCATTGTAGATTTATCTTAACTTGTAATTTTGTTGAGCGTATTATAGACCCAATCCAAAGTAGATGTCAAGCGTATAATCTAACACCACCATCAAAAAAAGAAGTAGCTATACATCTTGGTAAAATACTTGATAATGAAAATGTTACGTATAAAAACGAAGATATAGCTTTTATCATCAATAGTTGTTATCCAGATATTCGTAGAGTTTTAAATTCTGCACAAAGACAATCTGTTGATGGTAATCTTGAGTTGGATAAAACAAGTATCATTCAGAATGATTACAAGATGAAAGTACTTGATATCTTGAAGAACCAAGATAAAAGAAATGCATTTAAGAACATAAGACAATTGTTATTAGATAGTGAAGTAAAGGATTATTCAGAGTTGTTTAGATTATTATATGATGAGGTAGATGATTGGGGTAAAGGTCATGTAGCAGAATGTATCTTGACCTTAGCTAAATATCAACAATCTGATGCTATTGTGGTTGATAAGGAGATAAATGCAATGTCTATGATAATAGAGTTATTGGGAGTTGTAAAATGAAAAAAGTCTTAGTCGTTGGAGATAGTTGTAAAGATGTTTTTATTTATGGAGATATCGAAAGAATAAGTCCAGAAGCTCCTATCCCAGTATTTGTACCTACACGTGAAGAATCGAATGATGGTATGGCTAGAAATGTTTCAAATAATGTTGAATCGTTAGATATGGGTATTCATACAATTACTAATCAGAATAGTATTGTTAAAAAAAGATACGTTGATAATCGTAGTGGTCAAATGGTTTTAAGAGTTGATGAACATGATTATTGTGATAGAATAGAAGACATACTACTATCAACAATTCAGAATAATGAATGTTATATATCAATGAGTGGTAAAGTTGAAGTTGATGCTATTATTATATCAGATTATTGTAAAGGTTTCTTACACGAAGATGATATCAAGTGGATTTGTGACAATAATAAAAATGTATTTGTTGATACAAAAAAGAAACTTGGTACTTGGATTAAGAATGCAGACTTTATAAAAATAAATGAATTAGAGTATAAGAAAAACCACGAGTTATTATCAGATGAAGGATTTGAAGACAAACTTATTGTTACTTTGGGTAGTAAGGGATGTAGATGGAATGACATAGAGTTTCCAGTAGATTCAGTACCAGTTAGAGATGTTAGTGGAGCTGGTGATACTTTTTTAGCAGGATTGGTTCGTGGTTACTTACAAACAGGAAATATAGAACGAGGTATTGAATTAGCTCAAAAGTGTACGACATTGGTTGTACAAAAACATGGAGTCGCAACAGTTAGTATAGGAGAAATAGAATGAGTACAAAACCAATGAAACCTTTTCCAGGTGCACCAAAAAGTGAAGTAAAAATTAATCTTGAAGACCAAGAAACTATGAAATGTGACAATTGTGGAAACTATTTATTTATAACATCATTTGTTATTAAGAAAATATCAGCTATCGTCTCACCAACAGGACAAGCTGGTTTGGTTCCAGTTCAAGTTTATAGTTGTGGTAATTGTGGTCAAGTACCAAAACAACTTTTAGAGAGTAGTGGTCTAAGTGTCAAAGAAGAAGAAACAGACAATTAAGAAAAAGGGTCTATTCGACCATTTAAATGCTGTAACGCAATATCAGAACCCAGATTATTGGGATACTCTTTCAACAGAGGATAAAAAAACATATTCGGATTACATGGTCAATCGTTTTCTATCAATGAAGATGGAATGGGTTGATTTCGTTAATGACGTTCAAAAGTATTGGGATGTCTTAACACCAAGAGAACATTATAAAATATATTGTGATGTTCTACCAAAAGGAAAACAATTTTTGAAATACGTAAAAGGGAAGAACGACATGAATTTACCAAAGTGGTTTATTGAAATTATGACCAAACACTATGAGTGTTCTACATCAGAAGTAGGTAACGCTGTAGAAACACTTATATTAACAGAACAAGGAATGTATGAAATTAGAGAAGTTCTACAGAAATATGGCATAGAGCCAAAGATGTGGAAGGATTTACCATTTAGTTTACAATAGGAGTTTACAATGACTAATCTTGAAGAGAGAAATATCGAACACGCCATTTTAATGAAAGAGTTAGAATGGGGTGTAAATACAGAAACAAATACAGTCTATATGGCATATGATTTTGATATGGACAATCTTTATACAATCGTTACAAAAATAGATAATCTATTAAGACACCAAAAAGACCCACGAAGAGCACTAAATATGATTATAAGCTCCTATGGTGGGGATGTATATACTATGTTAGGTATGATAGATTATATAAGAAGTCTACCAGTTAAAGTTAACACTCACTGCCTTGGAGCTTGTATGTCGGCCGCAGCAGTTTTACTTGCTAGTGGAACTGGTAAAAGAACGATGACTCAAAATTCAACCGTGATGGTTCATGAAGGTTCCGCGTTTGAAGCTGGAAAAACATCGGATGTACTAAAAGGAGCTGACCATTTAAAACTATTACAAAAAACAATTTGTAATATTCTTGGAGATGTAACAAAGAAATCTTCGGAGTTTTGGGAAGGAGTTTCTAAACAAGATACCTATCTAACAGCTAGTGAATGTTTGGAGTATGGTGTCGTAGACGAGGTAGTGTAAATTGAGTGAACCGAGTTTATTAGACTTAAAAAGAGGAAAAGTTATGAAAACTATAAAAGACACACCAACAGGTGTTGATTCACCTGGAACAATTGTTGAACAAATGGAAAAAGAATGGCCAGAAATGACACAAGAGTTCAAAAAACTACAGAGAGAACAATACGAATTATTCTGTCATAAACAACATGATTATGGCCCAGGTAATATTTCGGTTGGTACTCAATTAATAACAGATGACGAGATACATTTGTCACTTACTGGTTTATGGTTTAGGATGAATGATAAGATACAAAGGTTAAAAACTTTATTAATGGGTAAGAGAGGAAATGCTGTAGAAGGTGAACCAATGGAAGATGCTTATTTAGATGTTAGTAATTATGGAATTATGGCAACCATTGTTAAAAATGGTAAATGGGGTAAGTAATGAAATCACCATTGAAGATTATAGAAAGAATGGTTAAAGAAACACCTAATGATATGGAATTGGGTGGTAAGATTAGACATTACATAAATTGGTTAAGAGATACTAAGGGTAAAAAAGATGTATAAATATGAATGTAAAGCTGGAGTGTATGAATCAGATACACTATTTGGTTTAGTTTGGGAAATGTTCACACATAGATTATGGCACTTAAAGGAGCATGGTAAATGGATGGATTAAGAATATTACATTATGGTAGTCCAGTAAGATTTGATAGTAGTGGAGTATTTCAACATCAGTTTGATTCTAATTATAAAGTATTAGAAAAGACAATATCATTCTTACCAGAATGTCATCATTATGTTTTAGTACCAGAAAAACATACTATGCCTGATGACAGACCAAATGTTACTCTTATAAAATATCCATACTATAGAAACGCTCTATCTAATCGTTCAGCTTTCCATGATTCTGTTTTTAGAAATATCATAGACTTTAAAACACAAGACATTGATTTCGTATTTTGTCACCAACCAGAGATGTTGTATAATATCTTTGTAGCTATGAGTGATAAGAGATATGGACAAGTTGTAAGTAGATTTTTATTCTTTCACTGGGTTGATTGTCCAGGTAGTAGAGTATCTTCAGCAACACCACCACCATTTATGAGACAAATAGAATCAATAGGTATGGCTGATAATGCATTCTTTCATACTGATATATCGAATGATTGGTTAGCTAGAAACTTTACAAAAGGACAACCAGTTTCTATTGATATGAATTATATCAAGAATAAGACAAAAACTATGCCACTAGCTTCAGACCCGTTACCACCAGCAGAACCTATAGACTTACCAACAGATAAGAAGATTGTTGTATTCAATCATAGGTGGGGTCAAACTACTGGTGTAAATAGGTTGTTAGAATATTTCGAAGGATTGGAAGACGAGTATATGATATGGAGTACTGATTGGCAAGCTCCAAAAGAGTATGTAGCTTCTAAATTAAACAGAGGTCAATATAGATACTTGTTAGAAAACTCTCATTGTAGTGTAAGTTTTGTTGATGGTTATATGACTTGGAATCTATCGGTACAAGATGGTATACAAGTTGATAAACCAGTTTTGGTGTATGACAATCCACAAATGAGTAAAGTTGTAGGAGAAAATTATCCATACACATTTAAAACCAAAGAAGAGTTTCAGAATATGATACGAAAAATACCTGAAAAAAGCTCTTGGAATTTAGATAATTTTGAGTTAACTTTTAGGGAGAACTTGAGGAATACCATGCAGGAAATCATTTCTCGTGCTAGACCCAAGTTACCACAAGATGCTATGAATTGGTTATATTGTATATTAAATGGAGTGACACAAAAAAGTCACATAACAGAACAAGTTCAACCACATCTAGCAGCTAATTCAACATGGCAGTACATTCGTAGGTGGTTACTAAGTAAAGGTGTTAGAGACAATCCAAAAACACCATACACTAATTACGATTTGTCTAAAAGTAATATTGACCAAGAGTTGATTGATGAATGTTTGAGTAGTGTAGAATTAGATTTAAAAGTAAATAAACGTAAGAAGTTAAGTTCAGTAGATAAAGAGGTGTCTTGGTTTTGAAATCAGTATCGTATAGTCAATATAATTTATGGTCACAATGTCCACATAGGTGGAAATTATTATATGTAGATGGTCTTCGTGAGTTTACAGATAGTATTCACACAATGTTTGGTACATCAATGCATGAAGTACTACAATTTTATTTACACGTAATGTATAATCAGACTGCTAAAGAAGCAGATTCAATTGATGTAGAAGACCTATTAAGACAAAGAATGCAATATCATTATGAAAGAATAATGAAAGCTAATGGTGGTGAGGTTTTTTGTACTGAAAATGATATGGTAGAGTTTTACAATGATGGGTGTGTTATTTTAGACTGGTTCAAGAAAAGAAGAGCTCAATATTTCAGTAAGAAGGGATATGAACTTGTTGGTATTGAAACAGAACTAAATTATAAAATGAAGAGTAACGTGGTGTTTAAGGGGTATATTGACCTCGTAATCCACGATACAGTTAGAGACAAGTATATCATCTACGACATTAAGACTTCAACAAAAGGTTGGAACAAATGGCAGAAGAAGGACAAAAATAAGACAGACCAGTTGTTATTATACAAACAATTTTATTCAGCTCAGATGAATGTTCCGATTGACAAGATAGATGTTGAGTTCTTCATTGTAAAACGTAAGTTATGGGAAAATGTTGACTTTCCACAAAAGAGGGTTCAGAAAGTAGTACCTGCTTCTGGTAAACCAAGTATTAATAGGGTACTTTTGAACTTGAATAATTTTTTAGCAGAATGTTTCGATGAGAAGGGAGAATATCTTCAGGATACTATTTATAGAAAAGAGCCTTCACAAAAGAATTGTAAATATTGTGAGTTCAAGAACAAACCAGAACTATGTGATAGGAAGAGGTAATTATGAATCATCTTGGAAAAATTAGTATAAGAATGAAATTAGATGATTTCACGAATGAACAGGTAGAAAAAGAAATTTTACGAGAATTAGAAAATATTCAAAAAATTTCAAGTGGTGTAGTAGAATTACAATTGTGGTTCGATGATGCAAAAGATAATAGTTTTGATTTAGGTAAAATACTTGAATCTATGAACGAAGCTCATCATTGGAAAACAAGTATAAAAGCTATATCCAAGATGAAAGATAGTGACTATGCTTGGTTCGATATCAGATGTGTAGAAGATTTAAATACACTAAATGGTAACTTCAGATTTCAATATAGATACCATGAACCATCACAAATAGCAACTGGGTTAAGTAAGTTCTCTGAAGCAATAAAATTCTTCAAAGAAAAACCACCCAAAGAAAAAAAGGTAGAACGTAAACAAAAACGGAATGATTTATGAAAATAGGAATAGTAGGTTCGAGACAATATTCTAATAAAAGAAGAATCAAAGAGTTTGTATTTGCACTAAAAGAAAAGTTTGGAGAGAATATTGAGATAGTAAGTGGTGGACAAAAAGAAGGAGCCGATGGATACGCTAAAAAGTATGCATTAGAGTTTGATATGAAATATGCGGAATTTCCACCAACACATTATCCCTACAATGTACATTGTGTTAGACCAAGATTTGAGTATGGTAAACAATATGCTACATGGCACTACCATAAACGTAATAAACAGATAGTAGAATACTCAGATAAAATTGTTGCGTTCATACCAAAGGACGTGGTGTCCAAAGGAACTTTCAGTACCATAAAAGAAGCGAAAAAAGTTGGTAAGAAAGTAGTTATTATTAACTAATTATATATATATACGTATATACGGAGAGAAATAATGGAAGATAAAGTTAAGTTAACTTCTGTAAAACTATTGAGTGATTTGTATAAATCATTTAAACAAGAAAGTTTAGTGACAGAGTTCACCCTACAGAAATTAATTAATAGATGCTTACATAGATATGTATCAGATGAGGATTTTAGGAAAAGAATCCATGAACACGAAAACTTACAAGTATCAGGGAGTCAGTTTTAATGCAGTTAAGAGATGATTTAATTAAAGTTAGTAAGCTTCAATTTGAAGCACTTATAGAAAAACATAGAATGAATGTTGAAGTTCTGTTAGAAAATGGAGTTGGTGTAGCAGAACATCCAGATGTGATGGAAACTATTGAGAAGGAACTAGCTATCATAGCCGAGTATGATGATAAGTTATCGGTTTTAAAAAAGTATTTTATGGATTATAAAGATACACCCATTACTAAACGGGAATTATTGAACGATTAAAAATTTAAAGAGGTTATAATGTCAAAAAAGAAAATATTGTTGTTGTCAGATGACTTACGTATGTCTTCTGGTGTCGGTACAATGTCAAGGGAATTTGTCAAGGGAACGTTAAACCATTATGATTGGGTTCAGATTGGTGGAGCTATAAAACACCCAGACGAAGGGAAGGTATTCGATTTATCGGCCGATGTTAAGAAAGAGTTAAAACTTGAAGTAACACCTTATTTGAAGGTTTATCCAACAAGTGGTTATGGAAACCCAGATATGTTACGTGAAATAATGAGTATAGAAAAACCAGACGCTATCATGATTTATACAGACCCACGATTTTGGGTTTGGTTATTTCAAATGGAACATGAGATACGACAAGAGATTCCTATATTTTATTATAATATTTGGGATGACTTACCTTATCCAAGATGGAATGAAAATTACTACGAGTCTTGTGATTTGATTATGAATATTTCAAAACAAACTCATAATATTGTTCAAAATGTTTGTCAACATAAACCAAGAACTGATATTGATTCTACATATATACCACATGGTATAAATCATAAAAGTTTTTTTCCAATGACTAAAGAACAGAAACAAGACGAAAAATATATAGATTTCAAGAAAAATGCAGTAAAGGGTGTAGATAGAGATTTTATTCTATTTTATAATGCTCGTAATATCAAACGTAAAATGGTAGGTGATATTATTTTGTCTTACAATAAGTTTTGTGGTATGTTACCAAAAGAAAAAGCTGACAAATGTCTTCTGATTATGCATACAACACCAATTGATAACAATGGTACACACTTACCAAATGTTGTGAAAGAGTTATGTCCAAATGGAGATGTAGCCTTTTCAGACCAAAAGTTATCTGATGAAGCTCTAAACTATCTGTATAATATAGCAGATTGTACATTGTTGATTTCATCAAATGAGGGTTTTGGGTTGTCTGGTGCAGAATCTATTATGTGTGGAACACCAGTTATTTTAAATGTTACTGGTGGAATGCAAGACCAATGTGGATTTAAATTAGATGGTAACTACGTCACATACAAAGATTATTCAGAAGTACACTCGTTTCATGATTATAGGAAATGGGAAAATAATGATAGATTAACTCATGGAGATTGGGTAAAACCAGTATGGCCAAGGACTCGTTCACTAATGGGTTCAGTTCCAACGCCATATATTTTCGATGACAGATGTGATTGGAATGATGTAGCCGATAGAGTAAAAGATTGGTATGATGTTGGTAGAGAAGAAAGAAAAAGATGTGGTATGGTTGGACATGAATGGGCAATAGGTGATGATTCTATGATGAGTGGAGAATCAATGTGTAATAATTTTATTGAACATATGGATAAAGTTTTTGAGACTTGGAAACCAAGAAAACGTTTTAGTGTTTACAAAGCATAGGAGTTAACATGGAAAAATTAATTAAAGATGTAATAGAAAAATATCGAAGAAAAAATTTACCAAGTGAGGATTTAGCTAAACTAATTGTAGCTCATATAAAAGTTGGTATCAATGGAAAAAAGGGTTGGTATCTTAATATGAATAGTTATGATGGACAATACGAAAGAGCTGAAGAAATGATAAAGGAATATGGGGGATAAATGAAACCATTAGTATTAGTTACTGCACCAGTAGCCACAAGAAGTGGTTATGGTTCACATAGTAGAGATATAGTTCATTCGTTAATTGATATGGACAAATTTGACATTAAGATAATGTCTGTTCGTTGGGGTAATTGTTCAATGAATGCGTTAGATGAACATGACGAAAGAGATAAAAGAATTATTGATAGGTTGATGACAGAACCAAGGTTACCAAGACAACCAGACATACACTTTCATATTGTAGTACCAAATGAATTTATGGTTAATGCTAAATATAACATTGGAATAACAGCTGGTATAGAATCAACTGTAGTTCATCAGACTTGGTTAGAAGGTGCTAATAGAATGGACTTATTATTAGTTCCATCAAGCTTTACTAAACAAGGTTTTATCAATACTACATTTTCAAGAGTAGACCAACAAACTGGTCAAAAAGGACCAGACTTGAGATTGGAAAAAGCAATAGAAGTCTTATTTGAAGGAGCCGATTTAAACATTTACAAAAAGACTAATGAGTTTAGTCCAGAGATTGTTTCGGAGTTTGAACAGATACCAGAAAAATTTAACTTCTTGTATACTGGTCATTGGTTACAAGGTAATATTGGTGAAGATAGAAAAGATACTGGTATGTTAGTTAAAACGTTTTTGGAAACATTTAAGAACGTCAAAAACGCACCAGGTCTTATAATGAAGACAAGTGGAGCTACATTTTCTGTGATTGATAGAGAAGAGATTCTTTCAAAGATTAGAGATATACGTAAAACCGTATATGGTGAACTACCAAACATATATGTACTACATGGTGATTTTACTGATGATGAGATGAATCAATTATATAATCATCCAAAAGTAAAAGCTCATGTTTCATTAACACATGGTGAAGGATTTGGTAGACCATTGTTGGAAGCTAGTTTGAGTGAAAAACCAGTTATAGCTCCAAATTGGAGTGGTCATACAGATTTCTTAGAAAAGGATATGTCTGTATTGTTACCAGGTAGTATGAGTAGTGTACCAACTGCGGGTTTTCCAGAAGGTATGTTTGTTGAAGGAATGCAGTGGTTTACTACAAACTATCCTAATGCTTGTAGAGTTATGATGGATATTTTTAAAAACTATGCTAAATACTTGATAGGAGCTAAAAAACAATCTCTACATAGTAAGAGTTTTAGTTTAGAAAACATGACAAAAGAGTTGAGTTTAATACTTGATAAGTATTTACCAAAGTTTGAAGAACAACCACAACAAGTAAATCTAAAACTACCACAATTGAAAAAAGTTGAAGATACAAAACCAAGTGGTTTAGATATTAAATTACCAAAATTAACAAAGGTGTAATATGGCAGAAATTAAGATAAAATGTCCTAATTGTTTTTCTGAAGAAAAATGTTTTGAAGAGACTGTAGAACGAAAAGAAGAAGATGATTTTAAAAGTTATTTATGTTTCCATTGTGGGTTTACATCAAACTCATATTACACAAAAGAATCTAAACAAAGAGCTCAACAATTAGAGACAACCGCAGATATAGTCAAAGATTTAGAATTTTTTGATGAAGAACGACAAATATATTGGTATCCATCAGTTATCAATATGGGGCCAAGAGGTATAATATTTCCAGAAGGAACAAGAGAAGAATGGTACTGGAGATACGCTAAAGTGATATTTATACCAGAGGAAGATAGAAAAAATTATCCTGTACCAGGTAAAGATGGTGAGTTCTATGAATCACGATTAGATACCGAAGGAGCTAAGAGATTCGGTCAATTCGAGTTTCTTGAAGCTTGTACAGATATGGGTCTTGTCAAACAAAACTTGGAGACTAATAGTGGGGCTAGCGGCATCGTATAGAACAAAATTCCTAAAAAGAGAACTAATACGAAGAAATATGATTCGTAGAGGTGATATGATTATAGGAAAGTATAAATCACAAAGTACTGGTAAAATAAAATATAAAGTTTCTTTGGTATTGGATTGGGTGCCATTTAGAGGTGCTATTCAAGAAAGAAAATTGTATGTATTTGATTTGGATAATTTATATCCACAAGTTTTAAAGAGATTGATTAGAAAAGTCGGTGGACTTGAATTTACCAATACTGGTGAGTTTACTTATATGAGAGTCAAGATGGGAGAAGGTATACGAGATGGTTCAATTACGTTCAATAAATACATCAGAGATTTTATCCAAGAAGTTAAGGGAGTTTGGAAAACATATACCTTAAAAAATTACAAAGAAATAAATTTAGTTGACTTTGACTATGGTAGTATTTTCAATGAAAAAGATTTACCACCAAGAGTTACTGTCTTAGATAAATTAAATGATGTAGAAGAAAAAATGGATGACGTAGAACAACAATTGATGAATGAAGAACTTGGTGAAGATTCAGCTAAAAAATTACGAGTAGAACTTGACAAACTCGGTGTCGAAAAAGAAAAATTATTAAGAAGAAAAGCACAAGGAAAATTAACTTGAAAATTAGTTATGGTATCACGGTTCATAATGAATCCGATGAGTTAAATAGGTTATTAGAAATATTAGTACATAAGACAGACCCAGAAGACGAGATAGTAATCTGTGTTGATGGGAAAGATGATGCGGTTGATATGGTTTTACAATCTTGGACTCAACAATATGCTGACTCTAAGATGATAAAAGTGTACCAACGAAAACTTGATGGTGATTTTGCAGCTCACAAAAACTCGGTTATTGAAAATTCAACTGGTGACTATATTTTCCACATTGATGCAGATGAGTATCCACATGAAATATTATTACTACAATTAAAAACAATATTAGATATTAATGACGTAGATTTGATATGGATACCACGAGTAAATACTGTTGATGGTTTTACAGAACAAGATGTACAAAAATGGGGTTGGAGAGTTACAGAACAAGGATGGGTAAATTATCCAGACTATCAAGCTAGAGTATTTCGTAATCATGAAGATATAAAATGGGTAAGACCATTACACGAATTGATTACTGGTGCTAAAACATATGCTCACTTACCACCACAAGAGGAATTGAGTTTGTATCATCCAAAGACAAAAGAAAAACAAGAACAACAAAACAAATTCTACATGGATAATTTCAGTAGAGACTTATTAGTGAGGAAAAATGGGTAAAAATTTAATTTACATAGTTACAATAGACCACCCAAGTTCAACATATAAAAATAGTAGTTATAGTCAATATTGTTTAAACACTTGGAAATATTGGTGTGAGAAAAACAACGTAGACTTACAAGTTATCACCGAACATGATGAAAGATTTGGTAAACCTATTTGGAATAAAGAACTAATCTATGAAAGAGCTGAAGGTTACGATAAAATAGGTCTTGTAGATTCGGACACAATGGTGAAATGGGATTCACCCAATCCATTTGATTTATTCGATGAAGATTTTTGTGGAGTAAATGATATAGCTAATATGACGTGGATGGACGATAGTATAAAAGCGTATGGTAAGTTCTTTCCAAACTTGGAGATTGATTACTATCAGTATATTAATGCTGGTGTCCTATTTTTTCATAAAAAACATTTACACATATTCAAAGAGATATTGGATTTCTACTTTGACAATCAAGAAGAACTTGACAATTGGAATAAGGGTGGTGGTAAAGAACAAACAATTTTAAACTATCATTTGGTCAAAAATAATATAACACCAAAGTTGTTACCACCAACGTGGAATCTATTTTCAATGCATAAAAAAGAAATGTTAGCTGGTAATTGGCAAATAATAGAAGACCCAACACCATTTTTTGTAAAGTATGGTAACATATGGCACTTTACTGGTATAAGTGTACAAGATAGAATAGAACTGATGAGAATAACTTGGGAAAGATTTGGAGGTCAATATGTCTAATATAGTTTTTACAGTAAATATAGAAAATCCAGATAATCCAAGAAGATGTAAACCATATCAAGTATCAATAGATAGTTGGAAAGTATGGGCAAAAAAGAATGATTGTGAAGTTTTTATATTAGACCAATGGGTTTATGACAAAAAAGTTATGAATCCAAATTGGCACAAATTACTTGTATTTGATTTGTTAGAAAATAGTGGTATAGAATATGACCAAGTTTTAATAGTTGATTCTGATACATACATACACCCAGATGCTCCAAATATATTTGAAGAAACAGATAATAAATTTTGTGCCGTACATAATGATGGTAGTTATGATTGGGTAATGAGAAGTATGGAAACTTACTCTAAACACGTATTTGAAGGTTATATGTTTGATTGGTCTGAGTATTTTAATTCTGGTGTAATGGTTGTAAACAAGGAACATAAAACTTTGTTCAAAGATATACTTGAATTTTACTTGACAAACCAGGAGCTCGTAAGTGGTATTCAGAAAAATTATGGTGTTGGTACAGACCAACCAATGATAAACTTCTTTGTACAAAAAAACAATGTTGATTTGAAGTTACTACCTTACAAATGGAATATGCAAGATTTACATAGAAAAGAAATATTGAGAGAGGATATGTTGTTTACAAAGTTGGGTTGGGTTTATCACTTTAATGCAATACCAGTAAATAGTAACTCTTACAAGACTTGGTATTGGTTAGAGAAAACAAAGTTGTATTTTTCAGATTCACCATACGTAATGACAAATAAAATAAGTGCCGATATGTGGACACAATTTTTATCATCACTTGACGAAGAACTTGAAACTTGGAAACCAGACAGACAAGCTCTTAGTGAGGAAGAATATGCCGAACAAATGTCACAACAATGTGATGGACTTTCACCACCAATATTTTTACTATCCAAGAAAGACAATCAAGTTATAGCCTCATTCTTATCTAATTACAAAGCTATAGGTGTTACTCTTGAACTTTTTGAAGAAGATACCTACGATGGTACTATATCTTTTATACACAATTATGTTGTAAGAAAAGATTATCAGAAGATGGGTATAGCTAAAAAGTTCTTGAAAATGAATATGGATTTTTTAACACAAGTTAATTCTTTCTTTGACAAGGAAGGTCGTCCAATGACACATCTTGTTGATTTTAGAAGTATGACAAGAAGTGATACTTATTGGCCAGACAGAAATATTTTTCATTTTGCTAGAACGAATGACTATAACGATGGTTCAAGAAATCTATGTAAATCACTTGGGTTTGAAGAAATAAAAGTTGATAACAAATTTGTATATAAGTTAGAACATAAATTTTAGTATGATTATCTCACATAAACACAAGTTTATTTTCTTTAAAAGTAAAAAGACTGCTGGTTCAAGTATTCAAGTTACTTTAGCAAAACATTGTGGTGAAGATGATATTATAACTGGTCAGTATCAAGATGGTATAGATGACGAGACACATTCTACTGGTCTAAATATGGATAAGTTTTTTACCAACCATCCACATCCACCTTTACGTGAAACACACCAATGGTTTATTGATAACTATGGATGGGATACTTGGTTGGATTATTTTAAATTTGGTTTCGTTAGAAATCCATATGATATAGCTGTATCACGTTACCATTGGAATAAAAGAGGTAAAGATACTTCAGTAGAAGATTTTACAGAGTGGACAAAAGGTGATATGGAAATCACAGATAAACCTTACATCTATCTTGGAGATGGTAAAAGTCAACTTGACTTTGTTGGTAGGTATGAAAACTTACAACAAGATTATGAATACATTTGTAACAAGTTAAATATACCAACTACCCCGTTGTCCAATAAAAAAAGTGGATTCAGAAAGAAAAAACATTATAGTACATTTTACAATGACGAAGATACCATAGAGAGAATTACAAATTTCTTTAGAGAAGATATACAATATCATGGTTATACATTTAATGCTAGATTTAATGTTAAAAAACTACATCCAATTATAGAACCGCACATGATGGAACTTAACCAAGGAAACAATATAAATGGCCCATCATTAATCAAAGTTCCAGATTGGGTAGAAAATCCACTTGGTAAATACTATCTATATTTTGGACATCATGGTGGTCAGTATATAAGACTAGCTTATTCTGATAATGTAGAAGGGCCATACAAAGTACATCATCCAGGTACATTACAAAAAGACCAAACAAATTGTATATCACATATCGCTAGTCCAGACGTACACATTGATGAAGAGTCAAAAAGAATAATTATGTATTATCATGGAGACATAGAAGGTGGTCAAAAATCATTTATCAGTTGGTCAAATGATGGTATAAATTTTGAAACGGATAATAAAGTATTAGGTGAATTTTATTTCAGAGTATTTAAATACAAAGACAAGTTTTATTCTATAGCTAAAAACAAAAACATTGATGGTATAGTTTATGAATCTGATAGTTGGGAAGGTGAATTTAAACCAATGTTTAACTTACTACCAAATATACGACATACAGCTTGTCTTGTCAAGGAAAATATTTTATTTTTATTTTACACCACAATTGGAGATACACCAGAATCAATTAAAGTTTTAGAACTTGATTTAGACACGTGGGAGCCAAAAAGACTTGAAGTTCTTGTAAAACCAACAGAAGAATGGGAAGGTGGTAATTTACCATTGACAACATCTAAACCAGGTTCATCTACTGTTTATGGTGGTGGAGCTGTAAAAGAACTTAGAGACCCGTGTATTTACGATGATTACTTATTGTATTCATTAAAGGGTGAACTTGGAATTGGTATAAGTAGATTGGAGTTTATATAATGGCAGAGTTTGAACATAGAGGTATCTTTTATACTTACGATGAAACTAAATTAAATGATAGAATAATTACAGTAGCTGTATTTGGTTTAGAAGAATTAGAGTTAAAAACGATAACAAATCATCGTTATGGTGAAATGAGTATGATAGATACTATTTGTAATCTTGATGATTCTAAAGTTGATGAGATTATAACAAAAGAAAATCCAGATGTTATATGTTGTATTGGTTCAGAAGATAATTTTAAAAACGTAAAAAATTTACCAAGGTATTGGAGAGAAAAATGTTTACACTTCAATGAAGTTACTGAAGAGATGGGAAATATTTTAGCTAAACACTACATAAAGGTAAGTTCAAATGTTACAAAAAATAAGTTAATATCAGTATTTACATCAACTTACAACATAAAGACTAATATATTTAATGCTTACAACTCACTAAAAGAACAAACATACAGAAATTGGGAATGGGTAATATATGATGATTCGACAGACAATGAAACGTGGGATATATTAACAGATATAGCAGACAAAGATTTTAGAGTTAGATTATATCGTAGTTACAAAAAACATAAGACTTCAAGTATAGGTCACAATAAATTTGTAGCCGCCTCTAATTGTCATGGAGAGTATATTCTTGAGTTAGACGATGATGATATGTTACTTCCAAAATGTCTTGAAGATTACGTATATGCTTTCAATGAGTTTCCAGACGCTGGATTTGCATTCTCTGATTGGGTAGAACAAGTAGAAGAGACTGGTGAATATAAGGATTATGGAGAAGGATGGGGATTTGGTTATGGTAAACGATATGATGTTGATGGTGTGTGGGTACATGGAGCACCAAATGTAAATCCATTATCAATCAGAAAATTGTGGAGTAGTCTAAACCATCCTAAAGCTTGGAGAAAAGATGTTTACATGAAAATAGGTGGACATAATCCACATTATTGTGCTACAGATGATTATGATATAATAGTTAGAACGTTTTTAGAAACAAAAATGATTCATATACCAAAATTTCATTATGTACAATTAGATTGTTCAATAAAACCAAAAGATAGTTTTGGTGAGAAACCTGGTAGAAGAGCTTATGACGTTCAAAGACACGTTAGATTAATGCAGGAGTATTATGATAAAAAGATTAAAGATAGGTTTGAAGAGCTTGGAGTTAAAGACTGGACTTGGAATGATGATACGGGATGCAGCAACATCAACTTTTACTTTGGTGCTAACCCAGATTATGATGAGGACACCACCGAATTATCTCCAAAATATGGTGACGAAGAGGGTTACGTAAATTATATTTCTCGTGTTGGTGAAGAGATAGAAGTTATTGATGTAAACAAAGTACCTAAAGATGTAAAAATAGTAATGAATTGTATGTTTGGTAACGAAACAAAAGTTATCAGAAGAATGTTAGATTCGGTAACACCATACATTGATTATTTTGTTATTCAATGTAATGGTGGTGATGATACAAAAAGTAAAGTCGAAAGATGGGCTAAAGAAACTGGTATACCTGGACTTGTTTATGAAACAGAGTGGAAGTATCCAGGTTGGAATAGAAATGATACATTACAAAAATGTTTATCAATAAATCATGGATGTGACTTTATACTGAGAATGGATGCAGATGAGATATTAGAAGTAGATGAAGATTTTGATTGGAACATAATGAAAACAGCTGACGCTTGGAATGTACCAACATTTTCTGGTAATGTAAGATATAGTAGAACTTGGTTGTGGAGTGCAAAATTAGATTGGTATTTCGCATTAGATAAAAGACATGAAACTATACATTGTGATAATCAAGAACCATACTATGATAATTTACCAGAATCTTTCAGACACGTATTACTACCTGGTGGAGATACTTGGACAGAAGACTATAAATTTATCAAAGATGCTTTAGAGTTAGAAAAACAAATGTTAGAAAGTCCAGATGATATGTATCACTTGTATCATATTGGTAAATCTTATTTTGATTCGATTGGTAGAAGTTTTGGTGATAAATTACCATATGGTGAAAAACAAAATGAACATTACCAAGAACGTATGATTTGGTATTTAAAAAAATTCATGGAAAAATCAGAACACGCCGAACTTAACTTTTATTGTTGTTATCTACTTGGATTGACTTACCAAGATAGAGAAGATTGGGATGAAGCTATGAAGTGGTTAGTTAAAGGTTACCATTATTGTCCAGACAGAAATGAAACCTTATGGGAAATAGTTCAACACTATTACAATACTGGTGAACATGACATATCTTATCGTTGGTCTAAGATAATAGTTAAAAATAAGTTTCCATTCCCAAACAGAAGTTACATACTACATTTTGAAATTTACCCAGACAAATCATTTAAAGCATACGATTGTCACATAGTTAATTGTTATTACGCTGGAAAATATCAAGAGGGTATTGATTACGCTAATAAGTTGTTAGAAAATCCAATGGGTGTTGACCAAGAAAATGTTCGACAAAATATTAGATTGTGTGAAGAAAAGTTGAACGTTTAGCAATATCAGAATATACTTATAATAAAGGTTATCTTATGAAAATACAATTTATAGTTACAGGATGGCATTTCAATCAAGAAAATACAATACAAGCTCTATATGATTTAAAAGAGATGAATGAAGACGTTAATGTCTTTTGGTCTTGTCATAGAGAACCACCAGAATCAATCAAAGGTAGATTTGATTATAGAGTATTTTTTAATGGTGGTGAAGAGTGTGGAGCTTTTGACCAAGCCGTAGACTTTCTTGATTTGGATGAAGAAGTAGTTTGTTTCTTTTTACACGATGATTTAATCATAAAAGATTTTGAGTTTATACAAATTTGTGTTGACGCTTTAGCAAGTGGTTATAAGGTTATTGGTAATGGTAGAGACTATGGTGATAATTTTGACCCATTCAAAAAAACAGAGATTGGTATAACAGAGCAGTTTGATGGAGCTTACTTCAAAGATTATGTCAAAGAAGAAAATCAACATATGTTTGATAAACAACGACCTATAGCTAAAGTTAGACCATCTTTTATTTGTATGACTGCTGGTAGTGTAAAAGAGATGGGTGGTTTTGAACCAAGACAAGAAGCATATATTCCACCACTAACTAAAGCTGATGAGTGGTGTCCTACTGATGAACCACATTACAGAGGTACAAAAGGTTTAGGTTCTTTTGGTAATCTATTTCCAGCATTAGTGTGTTATAAAATGAATGTTGTATTTGGTACTGATAAGATAACCTATTTAAGTGGTACATACGTTGATTCAAAATACATATATGAATGTCAACGTGGAGAAGTTTCAGAAATGCATCCAATGAGGGAATATGAGTAAAAAGAATTTACTATCTTCAGTTGCACACGAAGGTAGATATGTTACACAAATAGTTCATTTTAAAGAAGGTTATAGAAAGACCATACATGGAATAGATACGTTGTCAATAGAACAAGGACAATTTACTAAATTTAAGTGTAAAGATGGTCGTTATATAATGATAAATGATAATAATGTTTTAATGGTAGAAGTATTTTCGGAGGAAGATAATGGAAATTAGAGATACAATGTTACCAGTCTTAGGCCCCAAAGGTGGAAAAGAAGAGATAGAAGCTCTTACTCAAGTAATAGAGAGTGGATGGTGGGGTAAAGGCCCTAAAGTAGCAGAGTTTGAAGAGAAGTTCGCAGAAATGGTCGGACATAAATATGCTTGTGCTGTAACAAGTGCTTCACATGGTCAAGACTTGGTTATGAAAGCTATGGGATTTAAAGGTATTGATGTTATCAATCCAACAATATCTTTTATAGCTACAGCAATGATTCCGTTGTGGAATGACTATACATCAAATATAGTTGATGTTAAAAGAGACACATTGTGTATAGACCCAGAAGATGTTGAAAGGTATAAGAAACCTAATAGTGAAGTTATGATAGCAGTAAATGAAGCTGGTGTTCCAGCCGATTACGAAGCACTGAGAAAGGTTTTTGGTGGATTTATTCTTGAGGATTGTGCACATAGTTGTTGGACACCAGGAGCTGGTCAAGGTGGTGATGTAGCTGTTTGGTCATTTCAAGCAGTCAAGACAATGCCGTGTGGTGATGGTGGAATGATTACAAGTAATGATAAAGAATTAATTGAAAAGTGTAGAGAGATGACTTGGTTTGGAGTATCATCTACTTGGAGTAGAGCTAGTGGTGCTAGTGGTAAACCAGGTTATGCTTGGGATTATCAAGTGGACTTACTTGGTTACAAATATTATATGATTGATATAATGGCCGCTATTTGTTTAGAACAGATGAAAAAGTTACCATCTAATTTAGAGTTTCGTAGACACGTACAAAAAAGATACAACGAAGAACTAAATCCTATATTTGAAAGACCACCACATACAGAAACCGTACAATATTATTGTCCAAGGATTACACCTAAAAATGAACTTACAAGAGATGATTTGATTGATTACCTAGCAGACAAAAAGGTACACACATCAGTACATTTCAAACCACTTCATAAGTATACACCATTGGAACAAAATAGAGAATATCCAGTAGCAGATACGGAATGGTTGAAGTTGATATCTTTACCAGTTCATAACAGAATGGTTGAAGAGGATATTGATTACGTAATTTATTGGTGTAACAAATGGGCAGAAGAAGTCTATGAAACTAAGTAACACATATGCTATAGGATGTCACGTGATGTTCTATGAAATAGACATGGTTCCAGATTATATGGATAGTGTACTAGCTTCAATAGAACCAATCGAGAACAAAGAGAATGTTACCATTGATTTTTGTTTTAATATATCACAATACTTTGAGAAGATAGATACTGAACAAACAAGTAAAAAACTTCTCATAAGAAGATTTGAAAATTACATTGATGATATGAGACAACAAGGAGCTAATGTAGAATACTTTATATATGATGATGATGAAAGACCATATTTTATTGGTGACTATAGAAGACAATTCAATTCCAATTATTGTGTTGACCGAGATTTACTGATATGGGGTGAAAGTGATTGTTTAATGCCACGAGAACAATTTGTAGTTCTTGAAAATGTTGATAAGTATGCTAGAGAACAAGGTATAAATAAATTTGTATTAACATTTGGTATCAGAAAGATGTGGGATAAAAGTTGGGAAGTGTTAGAACACCCTTTTGTAGAAGGTAAAGAGTACCACGAAATGCATGAACCAGAAAAATGGAAAGATGACCCGTCAAGTATTTGGTATTCTATGGATAGTTCAGAAATGGATAAGATAAACAATATGTCAGAAGACATGGATGTTAGAGTTATAGATTATCCAAGATTCGATGGTAGTGGTTTAGTTATATCATCAGACTTAGTTCTTAATGGTTGTAATGTACCACCTGGTGTTTGGGCGTGTGGAGAAGATACAGCCTTTCAAAACTTAACTATGAGAATGATGGGTAAAAATTTCAGACAATTTGTAGTAAAAAACATACTGAAAGTACATAATAGAAATCATCCAAAGAAAAGAGAGTATGTCCAAGGAGAAGTGGATATGAAAAGTAATAAAGAAAAGAGAAAGTCTAATAGTAAATGGATGAATAACCATAGTATTTGTGAACACAATTTAACAATACTTGGTGACAACCAACAACCATTCAAAGATAGGATAGAAATAGATGGCTAGAAAATATCTACCAACAATAGCAGAACTGATAGATAGATTATCTATCGTTCAATTGAAAGAGGTTTTTATACCAGAACATAAAGAAGAATATGCTAAAGAGATTAAAGATATAGTTCATGATTTAAATGAACTAATGAATTGGGAAAAACCAAGTGGTGAGATGATAAGAGCCATTGTAGTATTAGCTCAAATGAATCTACACATATGGCACAATGAAACTAAATATCGAGCTGGTGAAGGTGATGGTAATCTCGGATTGACTCATGGACTAAATGGTATAAGAAATACTGCTAAAAATATCATACAAGATTCACTTGAAGAAGGTGGTAGAAAAGATTATAAAGTTGATTGTATAGCCGCAGAATTTAAAGACTGGGAGGTAAGTTGGGATGATTAGTATAGATGAAATACTAAAGGATATACCTGATAAAAGTGAGTATCCAAATACAACATCAAAAAAGTTTAAAAAAGACTTGTATAATTACTTTTCTGATAGTAAATTTAGGGGTGTTAAAGCGATGGAAATTGGTACTCATAGAGGACACACCACTAAATTAATGTCTCATTTGTTTGACAAGGTAATTACTATGAACATAAACGACAAAGGTGATGATTGGATTCCTACTCAAGAGGAAGATAAAAACATAACATACTTTGTGAATGATTCGTATAGTAACAGACCATGGCCAGGAAGAGGTATAGCTGGTTTTTGGAATGAAGAGATTGAAGAAAAATTTAGGGGTGTAGAAGTTATTTTTATTGATTGTCTAAGAGAGTACGAAAAAGTAAAAACAGATATAGCTAATTCACTCGAACTAAAACCTAAACAAGAAAAATACATCATCATAGAAGATTATGGAAATGAAAAGTTTGAAGGTGTTAAACAAGCGGTAGATGAAGTTTGTTGGTTTGGACACATGGAAATAGTAAAAGGTATCGGTTATCCAGCTGGAACACAACATGGAACAATGAAATATAATGATTGGGAGGCAGTAATATGTCGGACATTAAAAAAATAGGTATAGATGTTGATGGAGTTCTCAGAGATTTCTCTGGTGATTTATATGAAGTGGTAAAACGAGAACGACCACAATGGTTAAAACCTGGTGTTGATGTAATAACAGAATGGGATATGGAAAAGTGTTTTAATGCAACAAGAGATGAACTAAAAGAGATTTATTGGTACAGACACGTTGATGAACTATTTGGTAATGGTAAATCATTTAGTGGTAATGTTGAATTTCTAAGATGGATGATGGAAAATACAGAACACCAATTCTATTGTATCAGTTCACAGAAAAAACACGCTAGACACTATACTCTAAAGTGGTTGGGTAATCAACAATTAAATTTTGAAGAAGTTCGTTTTGTAAGAGGTGAAGAAAAATGGAAACAAGACGTTGACTTTTTATTAGATGACTCACCAGAAAATTATGATGCTTGGACTATAGGTCGTAGAGACAATGGATTTGTATTAATGGATACACCACATAATCAAAATGTTGATACACACAATAGAGTAAAAACAATGGAAGAGTTTTATGAGCGTTTCATTAAGTAAATCGGCTGTTATAGATTGTGAAGAATTTGTAGTAGGAAAAAATTCTTACATAGGGCCTAATGTAAAGATAACTTGTCGTAAGTTTATTGCTGGTGATTATCTTTATATGACAGAAGGAGTTGAAGTTGGTAGAGGTGGATGTAATGGTGTTCATTCAAATGTAACGATTGGAGATAATGTTGGTATATTTGAGAATACTATTATAAATCCAAACTCACCAGTTACAATAGGAGACAATACTGGTATAGGTTGTGATGTTCAGATATGGACTCATGGAGCTTGGTTAGATATAACACAAGGATTTCCAGCAGACTTTGGACCAGTTTCAATAGGTAAGAATGTGTGGTTACCAGCAAGGAGTATTGTTTTACCTAACGTAACTATTGGTGATAACGTAGTTATAGGAATCAATTCAATTATCAATAGAAGTCTACCAAGTGGTTCTTTCTCAGCTGGTTCACCTTGTAAAGTGATTAAAGAAAATGTTTATCCAAGAGAAGTTAGTGATGATGGGTTAAGAAGTATGGTTTGGAATATCATTGACGATTGGACAGAGTTAATGGAACACAAAATAAATACAACAGACATGGGTGTCAATTTTTTAGATACTAAAATAAGATACGAGAAACCAAATATTTTTTTGAATTATAATGGTGATGAGACTATTTATAATATAATAGACAAAACTATGGAAGGTAGTGATAATATAGTAGCTGAAGATTTAAGAGACTATCTTCGTAGACGTGGAATAAAAATATATAATGGTAAGGTTTTTAAATCAATATGAACTACACAGAACTTTGTACAAACATAAATAATTTATCAGAACCAAGTGCTCTAATAACAGAAAATTATAATGAGTTTGATACATCAAGTCAATTCTTTTTAGATTCTATAAAAACCATATTAGAAAATAATAATCTACATAGTGGTAGTTATATAGATTTCTTTTGTGGTAAAGGTGAGGTACTAAAGAAAATAAAATCATCATTCACGAGTACAGAAATGTTAGGTATTAATACTATAGCTTATGATACTTGGAGTGATGACACAATAAAGTTTTACAATAAAGATGTCTCACAAGTATTACAATTAGAGTCATATAAATTTGATGTTGCAATTATGTTTAATATCCACGAGTCTATTTGGCCAGGTAGACAAAGTAATCCTAAAGATAGTTTTATTACTTGGTGTAAAAACAATGCAGGATATTTACTAACAAATGGAAGACCAAAAACTAAGATAAAAGATATGACTTTGGTTGATTCCATTTCACCGAGAAAGCAAAAGTATAATATAAATTTGTATAAATGAAGTTTTTAAATTTAAATAAGGTTTTATGTCTATCAGCTCATCCAGATGATACTGAATATGGTGTGTTGGGTTCTATGATAAGTTGTGGTGATACACAATTTGATGTAGTAGTTTTATCAAATGGTGGTGACTTTGATGTTACTACTGGTAATTCGAGATTTGGTGAATGTCAATGGATTTGGGATAAACTAACTAATGTTAATGGTACTTGTTTAGAATTTACTTGTGTAAAAGATAGTCCAGAAGATTTTTGGGTTAATCATCTTGAAAACAATTTTGATATAAAAGGTTATGATGCTATATTATCTCTACCAAAACACGATTCACACTTTGAACATAGAATGGTTAATCACATATCAAAAGCTATGTTGAGAGGAATTAGTACTGGTCTAATAACATATAGAACACCATCAACATTAGAAGAGTGGATTCCAAATTACTATGTTGAAATAGATGATTTGTTATTGGACTCTAAGATACGAGACCTTAGAGATGGATTCTCTTCACAAAAAGATAAGTTGTATTTTCAAGAACAGAGTATTAAATCATTTCATACCAATTACCAATGTTCAAAAGTTGGTGTTGGTTATGTAGAACAATTTAGAATAGAGAGATTATACGGATGACATTAAGACATGGGGATATAAAAACACCAGTCTTCATGGAAGAGGCTTGTCACATTCCAAAGGGTTGGGGTAAAGAAATAATCATAGAGAACAATGAATTGTATTGTGGAAAGATATTAGTATTTAACAAGGGTTGTAAATTTTCAATGCACTACCACATGAAAAAAGATGAAACTTGGTGGGTAGAAGAAGGTCAGTTTAGGTACACGTTTATTGATACTGAAAATGCATTACCAACCACAATAACATTAGAACCTGGTTGGGTAGTTAGACAATATCCTGGTCAACCACATCAATTAGAAGCTTTAACAGATGGTAGAATATTTGAAGTATCTACACATCATGAAGATTCAGATTCTTATAGAGTATTACCAGGAGATAGTCAAACAGAAGTGTGGGAGAGTGTAGAAGAGTTTGAAAGAGATAATAATTTAGGAAATAAAGAATGAAAATAGGGTTTTTTTCTGAAGCTGGTTACCAAGGTGGTGTACCACGAAATCATCCAAATATGAGAACAGATGTAGCTTGGGTTTGTGCACTTGGAGCAGAACACGTACCACTTCCATTAGTTAGGGAAGTCAAGAAAGATACATTTGATGTTGGTATTGTTATAATACCTAAAAACAAAATGGTTGTTCAACAATTCAATATGATGGAAGAGTTGAAAAGAGTATGTAAAAAAGTATGTATAATGCAAGAGAGTACTTATTCCTATTGGCAAGATGATGAGATTGGTACACAAGTTTGGTACTATAATTGTTTACTACAAGCAGATTTGATATTTTGTCACAATGATGTTGATTTAAAATATTATCGTGGACTAACTCAAAGGAGATGTGAGTTATTACAAAGTGTTATGATTACAGATAACTTAGATGGAAATGATTCAGTACCATCTTGCGGTGGTGGTAGTAAAGATGGTGTAATTATTGGTGGTAACTTTGTTAGTGCTTATCGTGGGTTCGATTCTTACATAGTTGGTAAACAAGTAGGACTACCAATTTATGCTCCAACTACTGGTCGAATGAAGCCAGAAGAGAGACAACTTGATATAACTCATCTCGATTGGATGCAATGGTATCAATGGATTCACGTAATATCTAAATTTTATATGGGAGTTCAATTAGGAACACCATCGGCGGGAACATTTAATCTTAACCTATCATTTCATGGAATACCTTGTATTGGTTATGACCAAGTTAATCCACAAAAAGATTTACATCCACAAACTACTATTGAAGAGGGAGACCTAAACAAAGGTATTGAGTTAGCTATTAGACTAAAAGAGGATGTAGCATTTTACGAACAATGTTCAAGAGAGACAAGAAGATTGTTTGAACAAAAATACTCAGAGAAAGTATTTGTCGAAAAGACAATGAAAATATTGGAGTCGTTATGAAACAAATAACATTTGTTATACCAAGTAGAAATAATCTTGAACTACTAAAGTTATGTTATAAGTCTATTAAGGACTTAGGTAATGACCACCACATACTTGTACTAAATGATGCTAGTGTTGATGGTACAGAAGAGTGGTTGAAGAGTTTAGAAGATAAGAACCTACACGTCTACACAAATCCTGGACCAGATAGAGTTGGTATTGTTGGAATGTTTGACAAAGGAATTGAAATGGCATCAACAGACATCATATTTGCCTTTCATGCTGATATGGTAGCTGGTAGTCGTTTGGATGTACACATTTTACAATACTTGGAAAAGGGTAAAGTAGTTTGTGCTACAAGAATAGAACCACCATTACATCCAGAGGGAGTTGAAAAAGTTATATTAGATTGTGGTGTAGAACCAGAGAGTTTTAACAATGATAAGTTTCAAGATAAAGTTAAAGAATTACAAGGTAGATACGGCCCTAAAGATAGTGGTAATGATAGAACCAATGGTATATTTGCTCCTTGGTGTATGTACAAAGAAGATTACTTAGCTGTAGGTGGACATGATGAATTATTTGCTCCACAATCAAGAGAAGATTCAGATTTATTCAATAGATTTTTATTGAAGGGTTATGACTTGATACAATCTTGGGAATCATTTGTATATCATTTTACGAGTCGTGGTAGTAGATATAACAAATATTCTGGTGGTGATATTGGTAAAGACTCACCAGAATGGCAAATGACCAATCATAAGAACATGAGAAATTTTACTCGTAAATGGGGAACAATGGTACAACATGATGAATATATGTTACCAATAGTAACACCAAAGTATGATATAGCTTTTGTAGCTTATAATTGTACTAAATCATTATTGGGTCAATTAGAACCTTGGTGTAGTAAAATATATTTAGACTTGAGTGATTCAGATTGTATTGGTGAATATAAAAAAGAAGAACAACCGAATACAATAATTGACTTAGATGAAAAAATAAAATTGTATGGACATAGTAAAATATCAGAACTACATGATATTTGTGTGGAGTTTGATTGTAATGATTTAACAATGCACAATTTTCAAATACTAACTAACTTACCAAAGATACTTCGAGATAGTGGTGAGGTAGGAGAAATGGAACTTGAAATATTTAAGTTTTGGATTAAATCGTTAAACACATATGAAAAGGAATTGATAGTATGCGAGCATTAGTAACAGGTGGAGCCGGATTTATCGGTACAAACCTAATTAAAAGATTATTGAGTGATGGGTGGAAAGTTGTTTCATTAGACAATTATTCTACTGGATTTAAAACCAATCATTTAGATGGATGTAAGTATTATGAAGTTGAGTTATCAGATAAAGTTTCTATAGAATCTTTAGATGCAATAAGAGTAGCAAATCAGATACCAAAATTTGATGTAATATTTCATCTTGCAGCTTTAGCCAGGATACAACCATCATTTGACAAACCATCAGAAACATTTAGAACAAATGTTGTTGGTACACAAAATATTTTAGAGTACTCAAGAAAGTATGGAAATATACCTGTAGTTTATGCTGGTTCTTCTTCATCACATGGTGACATATATGCTAATCCATATACATTCACAAAGTATCAAGGTGAAGAACTAACTAAGATGTATAATAAGATATATGATACACCAACTGCTATATGTAGATTTTATAATGTGTATGGCCCACATCAATTAACTGAGGGGGAGTATTGTACAGTTGTTGGTATATTTGAAAGACAATTTAAGAATGGTAAACCATTAACCATAACTTGGGATGGAGAACAAAGAAGAGATTTTACTCACGTTGACGATATTGTTGATGGATTTGTTAGATGTGGTAAATCGTTGTGGATTCCTAATGCATATAATGCAAAGGTTAGTGGTGAAGAGTTCGAATTGGGTACTGGAAATAACTACTCTATAAATGAAGTAGCTGATGCGTTTGGTGACTACCCAAGAGAGTATATTGAAAAGAGACCAGGAGAAATGAGAAACACATTATGTACTGATACTAAAGCTCATGAGTTACTTGGTTGGAAACCAAACAAAGATTTAGTTGAATTTATAAAAAAATCTTACGTGGAATGAGTTTTGGTTTACTATTTATTATTGAAAGGTGATACGAAAAAGGATTTAATATCCGAATCAAACGTTTTAGGAGAAGAGAGTTTTGGTAAATTTTATCCATCACATGGATTTGAAGCGTTATATAAAATTATTCACAATGACCCAGAGTCACTTACAGATAGTAAAATATTAACAGATATGGGTAAAGAACTAACACTCACTAAATTTTTCGACACAATAGAAAAACTAAAAATACAAAAAAACACTTGACATTTATGAATTTATTTCGTAATATACATAGGGAGAAAGATGATGTCTAAGTATAATTGGGATGACTACGAAGCTCTCGAAGAGGAAATGTTCGAAGAGAATACAAAATCTCTGAAAACAAAGAAACCAAAAAAGTCTTGGAAGGAGGCTAAAACAAAACGTGAGAATAAACGAAATAATGGGTTTAATAAAAAGCGTAGTAGTAGGTAGTTTTTTACTTGTCGTAGGATGTGATACTCGATATGGACCAGACTACGATGAGGTGTTTTTTGACATAGATGTAAGATTACCATTGGACGAAAATGGTTACTACCATTTACAAATGGATAGAAGTGGTTGGCAAACACTACATAGAATAAGTGGTAGTGTTTATGTAGAAGAAGGTCCAGTGGAATTAATAAGATTTAATTGGTATAGTTCACACTATTGGTACATAGGTGACACACTTGGTTATGTTGTAGAGTTCGGATTAACGGATGACTTAGAGTATGTAAGTTACGACACAAACTATGTTACTTGGTTCAATGGTTCAGAAGTACCAACAACAAATTGTTGTAGTTATAGTAATTCAGATGGAGAAGTAAATAATATGATAGCACCAGTTCAAAGTATGATTGGAGACACTATGACAATTAGTTACACATATAGAGATTATTCAAGTAATCTGAACGAAGGAGAAGTTCAAATTGTATTAGATTAGGAGACAAAGATGAAAACAGCTAAGTACTTTACAGCTACATGGTGTGGCCCATGTAAAGCATTTAAACCAATAATGACCGAAGTAATGAACGAAGGTCATTCAGTACAAATACTCGACATAGACCAAAACAAAGATATAGCACAACAATATAATGTTAGGTCTGTTCCCACTACAGTTATTGAAGAAAATGGTGTAGAAGTTGATAGGTTTGTTGGTGGAATACCAAAACAATCAGTAATTCAGAGGTTATCATGAAGTGGGTGTTAGTTAATAAAGCAGATGAGATAGTTAGTAAGTGTGAGATAGCAAGTGGTGTTGGTATTACTGGTGCTAAAACATATTTTATGGGTATCAAACAAATGGAAGAGAAAGAGTTTGATAAGTTATGGAAAGTGATGAGTGAAGACCATTACGATACACAAAGAGATTTAGCTAACCGACAAGGTAAACAATATGAGTGGTGGAAGGATGACCAAAGTTATTTAGATATTGACAAATGATTGTTAAAGAAGAAAAATTAAAAACACAAGAAGGTGGTGTGTTTGGTTGGATTGTAGATGAAGTTATACCAAGAAGTGTTTGTCAACAATTGATAATGTTAGGTAGACCAACACTAAAACCATCTACTACCTTAGAACCACTTAGAGAGGGGTATAGAACAAGTTCAAATACTTTTCTACATTACAATGAAGGTATGAAACCAGTAGATGATGTAGCTAAAATAGTTACTGATTTGATTGAAGTACCATTAGAAAATTGTGAAGGTATGCAACTTGTACATTATAAACCTGGTCAATACTATAAACCACATCATGATTATTTTCAACCAAATAGTAGTTATTGGGATAGAGAAATTAACAGAGGTGGTCAAAGAACATGGACAGCTTTTTTGTATCTCAATGATGTCAAAGAAGGTGGTACAACAAACTTTCCATACATTGATATGGAAGTTAAACCAAAAGCTGGTAGAATGGTTTTATGGATGAATATGATAAATGGAAGACCAAACAAAGATAGTTACCATGAAGCTAGAGCACCAAAGAATTGTGAAAAATGGGGAGCAAATATATGGGTGAGAGAAAAGAAGTTCACTTAACAGAAGAACAAACAAAAGAATTACAAAAATTAGCCGCTGAGATGGAAGTTGAAGCTATCAAAATGAGAGCTGATTACGAACAGAATCCACAACCAGAAATGGAAGGAATGGTAGTATCAGTTCATCAAGATAGTGTTTTACTTGATGATGAATCAGTAAAACTTGATACGGATGTTGTAGTTGAATTAAAGAAAAAGGAAGAGGATAATGAATAAACTCATAAAGATAATGAAAGAAGTCGAAGAGTTCATAATGGGTTCGGTAGATAATAGAAGTGGTGACGATAGAAGAAAGAAGAGACCACGTAAAAGAAAGAATGAAAAACGAAAAACACAAAGGAGAAAATAATGTGGTATGAAGCATTATCAACGATAGGTTGGATTTATGTAGGTGTTGTTGTCGGTGGAATGTCAATGATGTTTGCCATTAGTATATTAAATGGTTCTAAACAAGGTGACTTAGAAGCTGAAATAATAGACTTACGTGTACAAAGACAAATGTTAAAAGAAGAGATTTTTAGGTTATCAAAACCTAAACCAAAACCTCGTCAAAAACGTAGACCATATCGGAGACAACCTAAAAAGACAAACTAAATAATATCGGAAAGTTTCTCTAACTAATATTTATATTAGAGTAAAGGAGAAAATACTTGGAAGTACCACACTATATCATGGAATGGTTATCTTGGATAGTTGGAATACTTCTATTTTACATAATAGCTAAAATATGGTGGGAAAACACATGAATCAAGCCGATAGAAAAGAGTTTGAATTGATACATAATAAAATAGATGATATCAAATCAGATATTGACGAGATGAAACAATCAATGTCAATGGCTCATGGTAAGACAGAAGAATCACTTAGATTCTTAAAGGAAAACCTATTCAACCCACATGAAGGCTTATGGGCTGAAACCAAACTCAACACACAATTCAGAGATAACACGAGTAAGTGGAGAGGTATTGTCGGTGTTGGGTTTGTTGCATTAATAATAGACAAAGTATGGGAGATGTTAGGTGGATAAGAAAGTTTTAAAAGAGGTATCTGGTAGTAGAGAAGATTACCACATACAAGACCAAAAACATGCTATCAATCAACAATTGGTAGACATAATAAAATTTAGACAAAATAAGAAATGGTTTATTAGTATAACTGTAGTAGCTTTATTTTCATCTATACTAGCACTTATGATTTATTTTATGAGTGCAGGTGTTGATGTTGTCGGTGGATGGAAAGAAATTCTACTCTTAATGTTAGGTGGATTCGTTGGTTCGTTCGCAAAAGTCATTGACTTTTGGTTCAACAACGCTGAAGATGACGTAAAATTATTGGAGCATGCAGATGATTAAATTAAAAGAAATATTAAACGAAGGAAAATCCGTAGATGGTTGGGTTTTTGTAAATGGTTGGGAAAAAGCCATGGACATAGTACTCGGAATGGGAGCTTGGAGTCCTCATCTAAGGAGAAAATATAAAACAGACCCAGTTGGATACACCAACTCAGACATTATGGGTAAAGTACCAAAGAAATGGGAAGACAAAACTTGGTTTGGATTTCATGAACAAGCAATGGATTCTGCTTTTACTGGTCATAACAATTGGTCACGACCTATGATGTTAAATTGGGCTGGTGATGGTAAATTAATTGTTAAGATACTAAAGAAAGCTGGATTCAAGAAAGTTACTGGTGGTAAAGATACATCCAAAAAGATTGAAATACATCCAGTAGGGCCAAAACCATATACAGATGTTAGTCTTGTTCCAGATGGATTCTCTACACATGGATACCCTAAAGACTAAGATGATAAAGTTAAAAAACATATTAAACGAAAAGCAAGAGATGGGTGGAGCTTACATTGAGAAGATTCGTTTGTTAACTGATAGAAACAATCATACAATGGCTAGATTAGAATTAGCTAAAATTGTTGGTAGTAAACAACACGTAAAATTCTATCAAGGTGTAATGGACATACAAGATGTAGTAGGACACTTACCAAAAGGTCTTTCTGATGTAAGACATGATATGGAAAAACCATTCATGAATCTACTGAAGAAGAAGTTTTCAAATTTTGACATAATCTACAGCGTATTATAGGAGAATAAAATGTGTGGATGTGAAAACTGCAAGTGTGAATCTTGTGAATGTAACTGTTGCGATTGTTAGGAGACAATGATGATTAAATTGAAAAAATTAATAAAAGAAGGTACACCTGGATTTGAAGGTAGAAAATTTGGTGACTCTTTACCAACACTTCAGAGTATTATGCAAAACCATAATAGTGATAAAGAAGAAGTAAAAGAAGAAGAGTCATTGGTTGAAAGTAATATCAAAGTAGTTCCAGAAGATAAGATAACATCTAAAATATGGAGACAGATGAAATATGACCTAAGAGACCAAATTGATGAGTTAGTCAAAGTTGGTGAGGACTATGGTGTATTTCAGAATGCTCAAGGTACTCATAAGATGTTGAAACAAATCAAAAGGATAATGGATAAAATCTAAATCCTATGAAAAAAATGTCAGATAAAGAAATGTTCGATTACTTATTGTACATTAAGAAGTACAAACCAGAAATCTGGCTAGATTTACAAGGTAACAAAAAAGTTAAAAAAGTTATGAACAAGTTTGAATCTGTAAATGAAGGTATCATGGATACTATTAATAGTTTCAACGATAGTATGAAGAAAGAAATATTTTCTATTGGTAAAAGAGATAAGAAGATGGGATTAGAGTTAGCTAGACTCTACAAGAAATATTTTATAGAGTTCTCTGTTAGGATGAAGAAACTTACGAAAGATTCAGAATTAATCGAAACAAAGAAGAGAGATTCAAGAGGTACATTGAGAGACTACAAGAAAGAATATAAAAAATATGGTTCTTCCACCAAATCTAAAAAATATAGAGCAGAATTAAATAAGTACAATCGTAAGAAAGGTACTTATGGAAATGGTGATGGTAAAGATGCATCACACAAAGGGGGAAAAATTGTAGGGTTTGAATCTCAATCTAAAAATAGAGGACGAGCTGAAAAGAGTCGTTTGAAAAAATGAAGTTAGAAGATGCTTTAATTGTTGGTGTAATACGAGACCACACTTGTATACATTGTGGAAATATTGTTGACGAAGATTTAAGAAATTGGTTTAAATCCAAATGGGTTAATATTGGTAAGAAAGACAAGAGTGGTAAACATCCAGCTTGTGGTACGAGTGGTGACAAAAGAGGATATGCTAAATGTGTACCTGCTTCAAAGGCCGCTTCTATGACCAAAAAAGAAAAGGAAAGTGCTACGAGAAGAAAGAGAGCGGCTCAAAACAAAGCTGGACGTGGTGGTAAAAAACAACATGGACAAGGTAGAAAACCAGTGAGTGTTTCTACACATACAAAACGTAGTGGTAAAAAGAGTGGAACTGGTAAGGGTAGTTAAATGATTAAATTACAAGATATATTATTAGGAGAAAACTACAAAGAGTGTCCACCAGCAACAAAAGACGTAGAGTTAAATACAAAGAATAGAGACTCTACTACTAAAAATTTTAATTATGGGCCTCAAGATGTAGACAACCCAGGTGATTATTGGGAGAAAGTAGCTAAGAAATGGAATACCAAACCAGAGAATGTAAACAAATCTCTATGTGGTAATTGTGTAGCTTTCGATATATCACCAAGAATGTTAGAGTGTATGCCAGGAGAGGTATCTGATGACTCTGGTAAATTAGGGTATTGTTGGATGCATCATTTCAAGTGTCACTCCC
>Ga0098038_1000017_pt1 | contig 73142 bp, 61 predicted proteins | sample 5B_taG_FD_75051 | JGI IMG/M metagenome (GOLD analysis project Ga0098038, IMG submission 75051) | Marine viral communities from the Subarctic Pacific Ocean - 5B_ETSP_OMZ_AT15132_CsCl metaG | ecosystem: Environmental > Aquatic > Marine > Oceanic | place: Pacific Ocean | collected 2015-01-08 | reverse complement strand
GGAGGTGGAACTGTTGAACACGTTCATTCTCGTCAAACAATCAAAGGACATCGAGCAAGCCATCCTTCGTGAAATTGAGAAGGAAGGTGGTGCCTTGGGCATGAAAAACTTGAGGAGCATCGAGCCTGATGCGGGCAAACTCAAGGCGAAAATCGACGACATGGTTCGTCGGGACATCCTTTTCGTTCACGAAGACGGCGACATTTACACGCATCGCCCAGAAGACGTCAGTAAAGGTTGCGAATGCGGTCACTGTCTCGGCACCAATGCAGCCTTTGACTTCTTGGAAAAGAAACTCTGCCCTGCGGGCAAGGCTGCAGCCAAGCGGAAATTCAAGGTCTACCCCTCAGCCTACGCCAACGGTTGGGCCGTGCAATACTGCAAAGGGAAGTTCCGCAAGAAGAAGGGGAAGAAGAAATGATGTCCCAGCCGATGCTCGAAATCGCTTGGGATTTACTTAAGCAGCGGCAAACATGCCCCCGAGCAACGCGCGATTTGGAATTGAACACCAAGAATCGGAACGCCGCCATCAAATCCGAGCACATCAGATACGGTCCACTCAATCTTACGGACGAGCAATATTGGGAAGATGCAGCCGAGCACTGGAACACCACAGTCGACGTCGCAAAGCAGTCAAACTGCAGCAACTGCATTGCCTTCGACGTGAGTCCCCGCATGCAAGAGTGCATGCCGCTGGAAGGCGACTTGGGTTATTGCTGGATGCACGATTTCAAGTGCCACAAAGACAGGACCTGCTATACGTGGGCAGCAGGTGGCCCAATCAAGGACGATAAAACGTCCAAGCAGAATCAGGAGAAAAGGGGCTGATTCGCATGGAGCACTGCACCTGCTACGACACCCTCGTGGTGAAGGACTTGAACCGCTGGTTCAAGGAGAAGTGGGTCGACGTCAGCCGTCGAGGTAAGGACGGTAAGCATCCGCCTTGCGGTCGCTCGAAAGCCAAGAAGGGGCGCAAAGGTTACCCTAAGTGCCGCCCGTCTGTGCGCGTCAGTTCCAAAACGCCGAAGACCAGCGGTGAAATGACCAGCGGTCAGAAGCGCGCGGCGACCAAGCGCAAGCGTGCAAAGAAGCAGGGTGTCGGTGGGAAGCCGACCGTCGTCAAGAGCGTGCTCGTTTTGAAAAATCCAGTCTCGCCTGAAGCCAAGCGTCACAAGTTGGAGTACGACACGAAGTACGAGTCCACGCCAGAGCGCGTGAAGTATCGCTCGGACCTCAAGCGAGAGCGTCGAAAGCGAGGTATTGAGGGCAAGGGTGGCCCCGACATGAGCCATACCAAGCGAGGTACGCTCGTTGCAGAGAGCCCGCATGCCAACCGAGCCCGACATTTCAAGTCGAGGGGTACGCTTAAGTCCGAAACCCTCATGGACCCCGCTGGGCTTGTGCTCGTCAAGAATGGCTGAAAATGTCTACGATTGGTGGGAAGACCTCTTCCTCGAAATGTTGCGTGTGGCGGAATTCAACGTTCATCAGATGGAGAAATACAGCGACGGCTCTCCTGAGGCGCTCTGTCTGCTGATGGAGGCTGCAGAGCAGTACCAATTCATTCGGCAGGCTTATTTCGACAGGTGCCGTGGGGGACAACATGCCGGAGTCCTCGTTTGAGCCGGCATGGGAAGCCTTGCACATCGAAAAGGCAATTCCACTCGCTGCTTTGATTGCAGCAGGCGCGTTTGGAGGAGTTGGCGCATACCAAGGTTACGGTGGGCGCTTCGTTAATCCAGAAACCGGTCGCCTTGACCCCGGCATACATGCAGGTGCAACGTTCCGAGACCCAGTCACCGCTGGCATTGCTGGAGAGCACGTCATAGAAGACCCGACTACGGGGCAACGTGTCGCCGGAGCGGCAACAGGTGCACTCCAAGGTGTGGGTCCGGGAGGATATGTTCGACTTACCGGTAAGGGTGTTCGTGCAGGACAGGGTGCAAGAGCGGCCGCTGCAGCGAGAGCCGGCCCTTCTGTTCGCTACACGGGTGGTGCTCGTGGCGCGGTGGGACGGGGTCTTTCTTCCGTTGGTGGTAACAAGTTTGTTCGTCACGGCGGACGCGCAGTTCAGGCACTCGGCCAGTATGGTCCCGCTGCAGGAGTTGCCCTGACCAATCTCCTCAATCCATTTGACCTCCCTCCAACAGATTCATCCTCATTCGGTGGACAGGAAGCCGGTCGGCTTGGTACCGCGGGCTTTGGGCAGGGTGGTACGGGTGACCTTGCGAACGTCAGCAGCAACGCCACGGCTGACCGAGTCATTTTTGACCCCACGCTCGCTCGGGGTAATCAGGCGCTGACCGGATTCGAGGGGCAACAGGAGTTTGGAGGATTCGGCGTCAAAACAGGTGAGAATATGCGAATTGGAGACCAGTTGCTCAAAGAAGTGAACACGCGAATGCACGAGATGCACCTTACCAAGAAGGACGTCTGTGCTACCTGCAACAAGAAAGACTGCCTTGGAAAGATGCACTGCATGGCCAAGGCCGACAAGAGCAAGAAGCCTGCGCATGGCATGGTCATCGTCATTGGCTCCAAGGCTGGACCCGGACCGTCGAAGAACGGCAAGCGGGAAAAGTTGGACTCCGAAAAGAAGGAAGACTAAGGCAGATGACTGCCTGCATTTGACCGGGGTGGAGGGCTTTGCCTCCCTCTCGGTCCTCCGCTCCGCCATTTTGGTGTACTTAAGTGGGTAGGGTGCCTGTTTAAGAGGCCCGTACTCGTCCGCCAATCAGGGGGAGAACAGCGTGAGCAACCTTGAACCACCTCGCGGAGACCAAGCAGAAATTCGATTGATGGGTCTGATTCTGACTCAAGCCGTCACCATCGGACTGGCCATCGCCATCTTCGATGCGGGCATCTGGCTTGAATTGGATGAGCCAAGTTTGAACGGTGTGACCTATGCTATGGCCGCTTTCGCTGTGCAAGGCTTGGCCTATTACCTGTTCAAGATGTTCTTTCAGCAGGGCATGGACGAGCGCGCACGTGCTTCGTCCATGGAACGTCAGCGCAAAAATCGCTACCGCTCGATGGAGATGACCTTTGACCGTCGTCGCCAAGACATGGAGATGCGCATGCAGGAGGCTCAGTTGGAGGCCGAACTTCAGTGGATGGAGAAGAATCCCGGTAAGACGCCCCCTTGGATTGAGGCAAGGTTGACTGGACGCACGTCTTCGACGGTTGACTTTGTTCCCGAAGAACCCAAGCCTACGGCACCACTCAGCCTTGGTCTGGACTTCACATCCGAAGAAGAAGCAAAGCGCGAGCGCGGGCCTGATGGGAAGTTCAAGAAGAAGGAGTGATGATGCGTGGGGCGCATCTTCAAGACGCCGTCGGACGATGCTGTTGAGGAAACGCTGCGCAGCATGCACATCGCCAACACCGTTGACGTGGCTTACGAGCGTGGCTGGGGCTGGCTCAAGGCCATTGTGTTTTCCATCATCACCGGTTTCACCATCAGTGGCATCGAGTTCTACAGTGATTGGAGTCTGTGGGAAGTCACAGGTGACTGGTTGAAGTTGAAACTACAGTCGTGGTCGGACAGTATTTTTTCGTGGAGGGACTGATTTGACGGCGATTGGTGGTACAGCACTCGTCGGAGGCATGGTGTTTGCTCGTGAATTATGGCATTACTGGAAACCGCGACGCGTCGGCGTCTATGGTCCTCCTCTGGTAGGCAAAACGACTCTTGACCGATACATGACCACCCCCGGAGAGATGGAGGAGATTCCCATTGAAGAACGCACCAAGCACTTCAAGGTGCCCGGTATCAACCGCTTTTTACTTCCTTCCCCAACGAGGAAACGCGTGTCGTATAAGGGCGATACGCGCGTTGTGTACTCAAGCGACATTGGCGGAGAAGAGCGGTTCTGGAACCTTTGGATTGACGACATGGTCAATCGTCAGGTTGAGTCAGTCGTGTTTCTTTTTGACCATCGCAGTGCGAAGGGCGGTGACCCCGCAATACAGGCCGTTGGCGGGTTCAAGTACCTCGTCGACGCTTTGCTTCATCGGCAGTACCGCTATCGCAACCTACGTTCTTGGATGAAGGGGAAGAAGTACGTTCCGAAGGTCATCATGCTCGTGGCAAATAAGGCAGACCATTGGTGGGATGAACAAGCCAACGTTCTTTGGCAGCAACAGCGGCTCGGTGAGCACAAGATGTACGACCCGTTCCGCGAAGACCTCGTCCGTCTTCAAAAGGCGGGGATTCCTACGAAGAGGGGTATGATGGCGACGCGCATTGGCTGGAACGTAGAAAATTCAATGATGGACCTCCTTACGATTTGAAGGTGAATATGATGATGAGCAAGCGATTTGGTGGATATGGGCAAGTGCCGCAAAGTGATGCAGGGCTTGCCACAATGAGTCAGGCCCATTTGGTGGCTCTAAGTCAGCAAGGGAACGCCAGTCACGAACAGTTGTTGGAGATGCAGGCCGCTCAGCAGGGTATGCGACAAATGGCAGGCAAGCAGAACATCGAAGTGCCAAAGGTCAACTTCTACCCCAGCCGACACCCTGACCCTCGTAAGGCTCGCAAGCAAGACATTCGTCAAGCGCGGAAGTTGCTCAAGCCGACCAAGCGCCCTTGGTACAACCCGCTTCGTTGGTTGGGCGGCCTCAAGTATCGGTATAACCGACAAAGCAACTTGTGCGTGGTCGATGGCTGCAATTGCGAAGAACTCATTCAGTACGACAATTTGTATGCCAAGATTACTGATGAGCAGACAGGCAAAAGTCTGTGGGAACTCTACTGGCGCAACCCGGTGACGCAGACACCTGAGCCCTTCGTGGCAAGAGAAAAGGTCACCAACGGTGCCAAGATGAAGGGGACGTATTGCCCTGAGCACTTGCACCTCTACCATTTGCTCTGCAAGTGGGAGTCTGAAAACGACAAGGACCACAACAAGACCAAGACCGGTATGCGTGAAATGGTCAAGAAAGGTGTTTCGACTGTGGCCGTTCCAATCGCTGTGGTTAGGAAGAAGGACAACACGCCTGAATTTCTCAAGAAGTACGAGTCGTTTTTCATGGAACTGGAGAAGGATTCCAAGGTGCAACCGGGCATCAATCTCCTTCACTATCAGAATCCAGAGACAGGTATCAATGACGTGACCATGATTGTGTTTGACCTCCGCTTGTTCCAAAAAGAAGTGCTGGCCACACGACCGCAGTTATCCGATGCCATCACCAATTTGGGCATCATGCAGCGCCCGGCTCACAACGTAGCGCAGAGCAATCCGGTCGTCGAAGCCTCTATGGCTCAGGCCGAACTGCCTCAAAGTGAGCCGGGACTGTTCACACAGTAAGGGAGGCGATGAAATGTTTGGTAATCAGCAGAACTCTGGGGCACTTAATTTGGGTGCCAGTGGGGGTATGCCTCAGTCGGGAGCAGGCTCTCAATCCTTTGGAAACCCATTCGCATCTCAAGGTGGTATGATGCAACAAGCGCAGCAGCATCCATTCATGGGTGGTATGGCTGGTGGTATGGGCATGCAGCAGGGCATGATGCAACAACCAGTGGCGCCGCCCAGTGAGATGGAAATTCAAATGGCGTTGATGCGCACGCTCGCTCCTATTGACCGCTTCATCGCAGGGGCCAGCATGGCCACACTCTTGCAGATGATGAATGACCTTGTGTCGTTCTCAGTGCTTGAGATTCTCAAGAACGCGGTGTTCACGATTGACGAAGACGAAGGCTCCATGAAAATGGACATCACGAGCCTACCATCCAACTTGCAGACCATGAGTGCGGAGAACGTTACCAGTCAGTTCAATTCTTTGAAGATGACCAGTCAGCAGAACATTCAGCAGGCTGAAATGCAGCAACAGCAAATCGCAACATTTGCTCAACAAAGCATGATGGGTGGCGCTCTGAGTGCCGCACTGGCTAATGACGGTTTCATGGACAAGGCTGGCGGTGCCGCAGGTACCTTCATGGGCAAAATGATGGGGATGAGATGATGATTCAGGATTCAATGTACGGCTTTGCTTCGACGACCATGGAGATTTTTGCACCTATGAAGAGCGTCATCATCGACATGGTGATGGTGCAACTGCTTTCCATCATCGTGGCACTCGGAGCCATTCTACTTCTGGCCTCGGGTCAATTAGACAGCGACACCATGGCTTATCTGGTGGCAGGTCTCTTTGGCGCGTTCTTCATGCTCGGCGGCATCTACTCTCGGATTTCCGAGATATGAGGTCCCCACTTCTTGAGCGGGCATTCGCTTGACGATAGAGCGGCTTTGACGCGCATCTGGCAGCCGCACTCTGTGCATCGACTGTAGACAGCATCCCAACTGGTGCATGAGCGGCACTTTTCAAGGCGCTGAGTTTGCACCATTTCGGGTACACGTCGCCGCAGCAACACGTCTCGCGCAGCCTTGCTCAGGCTTCTGGCGGTTTCAATGGACACCGGAACACCTCGGATTCGAGGCTGAGCGCGGGGTAGACGCATCGTCAAACCGAGGGCACTTGCCTTGAAAACCGTTATGATGGCCAAGGTCGTGGCCTAACGCATGGGGGCTGGGCGGCAGAACAAGCGGTCCTGCCCGTTTTGCCAACACGGAGACCGTGAAGAGTTGGAACAGAACATCATTGATGGCGTCGCAGACGTTCGCGTGATGGACAAAGACATGGGTTGGCGAGCCAATACGGCTGAGCGACATATGCGCAATCACGTGGGCGACTACCACGTTGGTGCAAATCACTCGTGCGCTGTGTGCACAGATGATGACCGGCGCATGTTGGAAGTCGCGTACTTTGAAGGTGAGCGGACGACGGAGGACATCGCGGCTGAACTGGAGTGCAGCGAAGAAGCGGTCTATCGCCACATGAAACAGCACTTTCAGCCACTCGTCAAGCAGAGTTCTGCGGCCATTGTGGCCATCAACGCGGGTCAAGAAATCAACATTCTACGTGAGAACGTTCAGAGCCTCAACGGTAAGTTGTCCCAATTCATGCAGGAAAGTAGTGTTCATGATGACGGCGTCATCGGCGACATGGTACGCTTGCACAAAGAGGTCCGAGAGACGCTGAAGGACTTGAGCATGTATCAAGAGAAGTGGGCTGAGCCGACGACAAATGTCGCCAATAATACCATCAATGTGTTGAAGGTGGAACTGGGTAAGGAGAGCCCGGACGTGTGGAAGCGCGTCAAAGCCAGTCTGATGGCCAGCGGGGACGAAGACGTGAACGCCGACATCCTCGAAATGTTGTGAGGTGAAATGAGATGCCAATGACGACCGGTTCTGATACGCGGATGTACAGTCCTCGTAGCGAGTCCAATCTTGGCTACTCCAAAGATGACGGTGGCTACGACCACGGCATCGGTGACCCCGAGGTCATGGAGCAGGTCCGCGACCAGAAGATGAAGGATAAGGAGCAGTCTACGTCGGCTGACGACCTTCCTCACCTTCAGTTGTCCATTCCCAAGCCCGAGCCACAGATGCCTCCTATGATGCCTGAGGAGGAAGAAGAGCCTCCAATGATGGATGACCAGTTCAGTGAAGGTCAGCAGTTTGGCGCCATGACGGGCATGCCCGACATGGGCAACCTCAGCATTGGCAATGCGACCGGCACCATGCCTGCCCCCGGCGGCATGTTGGCGACGGGTGAGCCGATGGCAGATGCGTGGTCTACGCTGATGAAGTCCCGACTCGATGATGCGGGCAAGGCTCGTCCGAAGAACTGGAGGCAGACTCAGTTTGAGACGCAGCCCGGTGGGGCTCAAATTGAGACGGCCACCAGTCGTCGTGCAAAGCAACAGTCCCGTGCGATGGGTGGAAGCAAGAAGCGGGGCCTTGACCGCGCTCCACTCAGTGTGCATCGCACGCATCTTGGCATCGACACCAAGCAGCCGCTTCGTATGTTTCCTCAGAAGTATGGTCATCAGATGGCCACACAGGCTCGTCGTAAGTTGATGGGTAACATCCCCGTCAATCCTGCCGGTCATGGTTTCGGCCCTGAGACGTCATATTCTCCGCGCTCACCAAAGGTTGCGAGCGGACAGGGTCTCAAACTCAGAGAGCCAACCACCGTGCGCGAAATGGGTCGCAACTTTGGAAAGTCACTCGACCTCATCAAAGAGGACATCGAAGACTTGCAGAAGATGCAGGATTACCTTCGCTTCACTCAAATTCGCCGCCTCCTCCGTCAATTGAAGGAGGCTGCTGAGCGACAAGAGCGTCGCCTCAAAGCGGCAGTGTCTGGAGGGCCGGGGAACAACCGCGAAGCGGGTCACCGTGAAGGGCAAGACAGCACGACCAAACCTGAGGGTGGGACTGAGAATCTGGAAGATGACCCCAAGAACTGGGGCGCACCGTCCACGATGTTCGTTGCCCGCGGAAGCGGGAGGGTTGGCTGATGTTCAAGGTGCATTTGCCCGCGACGTCGTACCTTCGCAAGCAGGTCCCCTTCTTTGGCACCAACCACTTTCTCGACGTGATGCGGGGCACCCCGCTTCTGAAGAGTGCTGGTCTGCTTTACCTTCGAGGACCGAATGGTGAGCCCGTACCTCACCCACCTTGGGCGCCAGAGAGCGCCGTCAACCCTGACCCAAACGTCCCAGACCACCCTCCGTGGAACCACCATCCCGAAACCGGTGAATTGCTCCCCGGCGGCATGCACCCAATGGACTACATGTTGGGTCAATTACAGGACATCTTCGGCTACACTCCTGAACGGGCGCTTGAGATGGCAAACGGTGCCATTGATGACTATAACGCCATACACGACGACACGCACGGAAAAGACCAGAGCAACCACTACCTGCCTCCGGCCGACAGTCCGCAGTGGCGAAAGGTGCACGTCGGACCGTACCACGACAAGAACCTGCCCGTTCACGCCCGCCAGTCTCGCTCTCAACGCATTGACGAGGCGTCCGGCAAGCGCCATCTCATCACCTATTCGATGAATCAGGGGAACATGGCTGGCGGTCAGACAGGGAACTGGATTGACGGTGGACTGGTCTACATTGGCAAGCAACTGGCCGACCGCCTCATTGCGGATGGAAAGAATCCGCAGGAAGTCAACTCGGAATACTGGGCACAGCACAGTGCGCTCAAGCCCGGCACGTTGTCTGGTGGATTGGTGAAGAGCGTCGGTCCAAGAGATTACAGAGCCTACGAGCGTACTGGTACGCTTCCACCCCACTACCTGAGTGAAGAATTGAAGCAAGCCCGCGCAGAACAGCGCTCGCATCCAGAAGTGCACGCGCACCAGATGGCCAAGTTGCTTCCTGACGTGTACTATCATCCCACCACGGCTCGGGTTGGTGGCCGCAAGAGCAAGGACGGCACGACGTTGCCGGAACGCATCGCCAGCGGCATCCGTGGCATGGGCGTTGCTGACGATATGAGCGACGAAGAGTTGCAGAAGTTGGCCAGCACCCGCGTCATGCGCATGCTGTTCCAAAGTGGGGGTCACCGTGTTGGCGTGCCCAGCGGCGACGGTGCAACGAAGAAGTTGACGCAGCAGTTGCTTCAGGCTATTGGCTCCGACCACAACGAAGAGTCGTTCGGCATTCACGCTGAACACGCTGCAGCGGCTGTGCAAGATGCGAGCAGCGACTTTGGTCGTAAAGCGAACAAGCACGCGGCAGACATTGCGGCGCACATGAGCCACGTGGCTGCGAAGTTGATGGACCAAGGCATGTCCGAAGACGAGGCCAAGGTCGAAGTCATGCGACGCGTGCGTGAAGCCGACATTTCTGCGGGAACGCGCTTTGGGCCGCACGAGGACCATGACGGTTTCCGCGAAAAAGCGGAGTCCATCATCGACGCCATGCTTGGTCGCACGGGTCATGAATCATTTTCCTTGGGCAGCATCCCGACACAGGGCATCCAATCGCACGGGCGCATTGCGTTTGGCGACTCAAAGGCGCCTGTGGTATGGGAGGACAGAATGCACTTTCCAAACGAGGTGGAGCCCATTGGCCGAAAGGAGCCTTCGCAACCTCTTCCCGAGAAAGCATCTGAAGGGCAGGTGGGTATCAGACGCCCTCTATCCGAACTCCGTGGCGATTTCTTGCAGGGAAGAGGCGCACCCGCATCACCTCAACTTCCCACGGCTCAGGCTCTTCCACCTGCTGCGCCTGTACCTCAGCCCCGCGTGGCTCCTGCTCCTCAAATCGCACCTTATCCGATGCGCCCGGCCACTGCTTTGGAGGAGCAGTATCAGCAATTCCGCGGCACTCCGCGTGACCAGACCTTCTTCGACATCGGCACTGGCTCGTTGGTGCAACGCTCAAATGATGTGGCCTCCGACCTCGACCTGTTGAGGAAGAAGATGGGCTACTTCGACGGCTTCTTGCGAGGTGAGTGGTGATGGACAAGGTCGCTGTTCGCAAAGCGGTAGGTGTCCAGTACCCCGTCACCGGTGCGCCAATTCTGGTTACCGGTGGTGGCGGCGGTCGGGGACGAGGCGCTGTCGGCGTCACTCGTGGGCAGCGTGCGCTCGGTGGACTTGGCATGCTCGCTGGTGCAGCGGGTGCGCTGACCGGCCAGCACCGTAGTCTCGGTGGGCTGGTCCAAAGCGCCATTTCGGGTGGTGCTCAGGGCTCTGCACTTGGTCGCGGAATTGGTCGAGGACTCACTACGCGCACTGGGCAAGCCCGTGCTGACCTTCGTGAACAGCGTCGCTTGGACAGGGCTACTGAGAGAGCGGCTGAACTTGAGCAGCCGTATCAGGAAGGGCGTAACCTCGGTAGTTTCGCTATGCTTGAAAACGATGACTCGGGTAAAGTACGTCGATTCGCAGGTCGGGCTGCGGCGGGTGTGATGAATCCGGGCGCGTACAATCGCCGCCGTGCGTTTGAACGGCAAGAGGCTCTTCGGCGCGCGAATGAGGCGAATGTTGGAGTCCGTCAACAGGCTCAACAAAACGTAGCAGATGCAGCGCAAATGAGCCGTGAAGGAGCACGTTTCAGACAGGCGCGTGCAGCGGCTCGTGGTGATGAGTTCGGTGCAGAAGATGCGCGTTATGCGCAAGTGGCTCGCAACTTCGGTAATATGGTGGGAGGAATGGGCATTGACGACTTGGAGCATCGAACCGCTGCAGCCATGGCCGCGAGGCAAGGGCCTACCAATGCAAGAGGAGAGGAAGTTGCTGTTCAACTACCCCCACTTCCTGCTCCTCCCGGTAGCGTGGCCAGTGGCAACGAAACAGCCGACCGTGTAGGACAAGGTGTGACGGATGCAACTGGATTCAACATGCAAACTGAGAACGAGCCCGGTGATGTTGCTGTGAGGCCTTCTCAACCAATGGGTGAGGAGGGGCAAGGCATCAGTGACTTGCAGACGCGCGCATTCAGTGGGATGAGCCAGAGCGAACAGCGTCGAAAAGAGGAGGAGAAATTTCGTGAAGCGCGGGCGCAGCAGAATCCTCAGAGTAGGCTCGTAGGGGTGGATTGATGTGGCTGACGTCAACAACCTCATTCACGACATGGACACGCAGATGTCCAAGAAGTCCTTCGCATACTTCTTCACGGACATTCTGGAGTTCGAGTTGTCCGACCATCACGAGGATTGGCTCAAGGGCTTGAACGAACACCGCTACTACTGCGTGAAAGCGAGCCGTGACCACGGCAAGTCCGTGTTCTTCATGTCCTACGCACTCTGGTTGGCGGCGTTCAAGCCCAACACACACGTCATGATTTTCTCCCACTCGCTGGAGCAGACGCTGGAACACATGCGGTTCATCCGCAACAACATTGAGTCCTCGGACATCCTCAAGGGCCTGAAGCCTGCGGGCAAGCCGTGGGCCAAGTCCTACTTCGAGTTCACCAACGGCAGCCGTATCATGGCCAAGTCCGTGGGCGGTGCAACCCGTGGGTTCCACCCCGACGTGGTCGTCTGCGACGACATTCTGTGGGGCACGACCAGTTCTGAACTGCAGCGTGCGGCCGACTGGTTCTACACCGTTCTGCTCCCTGTGCTGCACCACACAGGCCGACTGATGATGGTCGGCACCCCGTTCTCGTACAATGACCTGTATGCTGAGTTGGAGGACAAAGACACGTTCACCGTCGAGACCTATCCAGCGATTATGCCCAACGGCGAGCCGCTCTGGCCAAACCGATGGCCGCTTGATGCCCTCAAACAGCGTGAGGAGTCCATGCCTGCCATCAAGTTTGCACGTGAGTATCTATGTGAGCCGATTCACGACATGTCGAGCATGTTCCCGATGACGCTGCTGGAGAAGGCGCGCGACTCAGAACTGTTCTTGATGGACAGAGCAGAGAACGAATACGACGAGGAAGGCGAAGCCAGCGGCTTGTTTGGTCAGCACTTCATCGGCTGGGACCCCGCCATCGCCAGCGACTCGAACGCTGACTACACGGCCATGACCGTCATGCGCATGCCTCCGGGCAGCGAGCGGAAAGAAGTCGTGCACGTCGTTCATCAGAAGGGGCTGAACAGCACGGCGCAGAAGCGTCACATCATCATGCTCAACAACCGCTTCCAGCCCGACCTCATCGAGTTGGAAGGCAACAACTTCCAACGCATGTTCGAGGCAGAGTTGCGCGACATGCGCGAGGACATTCCCGTCAAGACGTTCATGACGACGCGTCAGAAGAAAGAGAGCATGTTCATGTCGCTGCTCATGGCTTTCGAGCAGGGCCACATCAAGACCCCGTGGGGTGACGAGCGAAGCAAAGAATTCACGCGCACGCTTGAAACAGAACTGAGCCGATTCGGCATGCAGAAGAACGGGCGCATGGAGTCCGTGGGCTCGCACGACGACTTGGCCGTCAGCCTCGCACTGGCCAACTGGGCGACCAAGGAGTTCAAGGGTAGCATCGTGATGCTCGACGATTACCTCGACGGAGTTGACGACTGGTTCGGCGATGCTCCTTCTCGCAGGGTTGCGGGTGCGTGGTTCACGGTATGACTATAGTGCACCAAAATGAGGGAACACCATGTGGCCAAGTCTGAGCGTAGGGGGTCCAACCCAGCACATCGACATGGGCCATGACCTCTTGTCGACCATCGCATCCAGTTTGACCGCGCACCCTCTGGTCGACGGCGACATCGCCAAGTCGATTGCATCTGAGACCGTCATCGTCACAGGAGAGCCCGCACCAGCGCCGCAGTATGCTCCCTTTTCACCAACTGGCGAAGGTTGGTTCGAGGACCGCATCGGTAAGAGTGCGTCGTCCATTATCCGAGATTTGCGTAAAGCGCGTCGCGTGTTGAAAGACGACAAGGAAGAGATTGATGCACTGATTCACGGGATTCGCACTCTCAAAGGAACGGAGGTCGAAGCGACGCTGAGCCTCTTCGACTGGGCTGGACCGCACGCAGATACCATGCGTAAGATGGGGCTGTCCAACAAGGACTTGCGCTCGCTGCGCTTGTTCGGCAACACCCGTAAGTCCAGTCTCGTGCGAGCCTGCAACGTTTGGGAAGCGGCTGAGGATGCGTTAGAAAAATTGGACGAGTTCGCTGACGTTTGGGGTGAAGAAGAGCGGCAGGCGTGGGTCGGCGCTATGCAGCAAAAGCAGGACGCTCGCAAAATGTGGCGCACAGCGCTGCACCAGTTTGACTCCTTGACCAAAGAGCAGCAGAAGTGGATGCAGATGGCTAAGGCTGAGATTGACGAGAAAGGTGCTATGACGGCTCGTGCCATTACCAGCAACCTCGTCGAGAAGGGCGTCAGTCGCATCACGGCCGGTCGCTTGTCCAAGTTGCTCAACATGTATGGTGAGGAAGTCAACATCGTCAAGGGTCATCGCCGAGGAGAGTTCATCTCCATGACGCGAGAGGGCCTCATTCTGAAGGACCCTTGGGCCTACGCTGCGGGCTTCCTCGACGCTGACGGTTACATCACCATTACCGAGCGCGGTGAGCCGCGCGCTGGCTTCATCGCTACGGGCGACCGAGGGCGCATGCACTGCGAACAGTTGCACAAGAACATTGGAGCCGGCATTCTGCAACTGGACCAGAAGGTCTACTCGGACACTCAACGGAGTCAGCACCGCGTGTCGTTCTACGCAAAGGACGACTTGCACAAGTTGTTGGACGGCATCACCCCTCATCTGCGTATGAAAGACATGCAGGCGAAGGCAGTGAAGGCTTACATCCGTGAAGAGAACCCTGTACGAAAGACGCAGTTGAAGCGACTTGTGCAGTTCTCGAACCGAGACGGAACTGCCAAAGGTGAGGACTCGTTGCGAGAATGGGGAGTCGACCGCGATACGGTCATGAGTTGGGCGGAGGGTCTGTGATGGCGGAGAAGAGTCGTGTCGGACGTTTGCTCGAATCTGTGAGTGCTCCGTTCCGTCGCAGGACGACGCCTGAGCCTCAGATGCCCCTGTGGACCACAGGCATCCAAGAACCTGTCCTCGTGCAAGGTATCACTATCCCTGCACTGTATGCCGTGGCCAGTGAAAACCTCATCCTGCGCACTGTGCTTAGCACGCTTCAGCAGGAAATCTTTCGCCGTGGCTACCGTTGGGAGAAGAAGTTTCACAAGAAGTGTACGGAATGCGACAAAGAATACCAGCACGACGTTGAACTCTGCAACGAATGTGGTGGAGAAGTGCGTGACCCTGAGCCCGACCAACTCGTTTATGCTCGCTGGCTTCTTGAGCAACGCAACTCTATGGAACAGACTTTCATGGATGTTCTGCGTGAGATTGAGTACGACCTCAACATCACCGACGATGCTTTCCTCGTCCTCATCAAAGAATACTTCATGGACCCTGAGACGAAAGAAATGGCCTTCTATCGCATCAAAGAAGTCGTGCGTGGCGACCCTATCTTCATGCGTATCATCGCCGACAAGCGCGGTGTTCGTGGCGGGCGTTTCCGGGTTTGCCCCATTCACCGCACCGAGGTCAAGGCGTATTCCGAGAACGACAAATTCTGCCCGACGTGTGGCACTGAGATGGAAGACGTGCATCACGTCAACACGGCTGGGAGTGGCAAAACGCAATACTACCTCAAAGGCGAAGTCATCCACGTCAGCAAGTACCAGCCGTCGAAACTCTACGGCCGAAGCCCTGTCTCAACGCTCTGGCGACAAGCCATGACGTTGACCGCCATGGACAATTACATGTACACGGCCTACTCGAAGCGTCGCATTCCTCGTGGAATCTTGAGCATCACCACGGAAAACCTTGAATCCATGAAGTCGTTTTGGAAGGCGACGGATGAGAAGTTGGAGCGCGACCCGCACTACATCCCTAAGATTGCTACGGAAGGTAATGGTAAGGGTGGCGTGAACTGGGTCAAGTTGATGGATTCTCTGGAGGAGATGCAGTACATCCCTGCACGCGATGAGATGCGCCAGCGCATCGCCGCATTCTACGGTGTGTCGAACGTGTTCATGATGGACACCGGCAAGTCCGGCGGCCTGAACAACGAAGGTATGCAGATTCTGGTGACCAACCGTGCAGTTGAGTTTGGTCACAAGGTCTACACCGAGCATCTTTTCCCGCGCATGGTTGAACAGATGGACGTCAGCGATTGGAAGTTGAGCCTCTATCCCAACGAAGAAGAGGACGAGGTCACACGCCTACGGCGCGATGAGATGGAAGTCAACATCGCGCAGCGCATGATGATGATGGGTTATCAGCCCACGCTGGTCGAAGATGCCAGCCGAGACATTCGCTTCATCTACAAGCAACCTGAGCCGGGCGCACAGCCACCGCCGCAGGGTCAGCCCATGGGTGGTATGCAAATGGGTGGAGGCATGGGCACGCCCGGAGCCTTGCCCGGTCGGAACATTCCGCCGCAACTCGCTGCTCAGATGGGTCGTCAAGCACAGGTCCCCGGCGCGGCTAACCCCGGCGGCGAGGGCTTCGGTCTGAGGAACCGCGGTCCCGCCAGTCCACAGAACCGCACCAGCATGGGTGCGGGCGCTCCCTTCTCCAGTGTTCAGCAACGAGGCGCCCCTATGGGAGGCGTCGAACAGGCTGGCCAGAGCATCCTTGACGCTCGCCGTCCTCGGGGGGCTTGACGCAGGAGCATTTAAGCCGACAGCGGTGGTGGGGATTCGCATGGACCTGAAGAAGTTGGACCCAATGGCGCGCAAGATGCGCACTCACGTTGATGGTTTCTATAAGGCGCTTGAAGAGCAAGACACCGTTTCGGCACGCGACCACATCAACGAGGTGCTGAAGTTCGCGGACTACCTTGGAAGGGACATCGACAGTTCCATCGTCAAAGCCAATGACCGCCGCATCGGCATCAACGACATTTACGCTGGCGGCGTCCCCGTCCGCAAGATGACCAGTGAGGTGCACAACGTACACGCGCCCACCGAGAACATTCTCCCCGGCATGGTTCGTACCAACCGCGTGGGCATGGTCAACCGACGTTTGTCCAACCGCACCATCTGAGGTGAGCGCGTGACTGAGGGAGAGGGAAACACCGCTGAGCGCCTCATGGGCGCCCTCATCAGCAAGATGGAAAGCATGGACAACAACATGCAGGTCCTCAAGGCTGAGAATGAAGAACTCAAGCGTATGATGCGCAATCCGTCTGCAATGCTTCGCAAGGCTGGCTTCGTGTCGGCAGCAACGCAGCGCCCTGAAGACGTGCTTCAAGATGGGTTCCGAGGAGAAGTTGATGACTTCATCCTCAAGGGTCAGGACGGCTCAGACATTGATGTGCCAACTACCAACGCAGATTTCCACAAGATGGACTGGTCCGACATTCACGCTCTTGCTGACCAAGCCAAGGAGTCTGGGGCCATCGGCCAACCAATGGGAATGGAGTGAGAAAAATGCGTCCACGATACGAAGCCGGAAGCGACAAAGCCACCGAACTACTCAAGGCAGCCAAGGCCCTTGAAGACCGTATCGCCAAGAAGGAAGGAAGCATGCCCGCCTACGAACAGAAAGAGGGCTCTACGATTGGCCAGACTCAATTCATGACGCAGAGCGGTGGGAAAGACAACGTGCAATCTGCACATTACTACACCAACAACTCAGTCCCTGAGGTTGAAGACGTGGCCAACAAGGGCGCCATCTCCGAGAACAGCGACGTCTTGACCAGAGAGTCGCCTTACTACCCAACTGCATTCAGCACGACAGGTGCTCTTGAGAACTTCAAAGGCGGTGACGGTCCAACCATGACCGACGTGAAGAAGTCCGTGGACCGTTTGTCCAGCCGTCTGAACTGAGCGGCTGGTGATGACGGATGCGAGACGGTCCCCTCGATTCCCTCGACAGGGCAAGGCAGACCTTCACCGCCTCACTGCTCGACGGCATTGGGAAGGCCGATGCCGGCGCAGACTTCTTCCTCGCAGTCGTGAACGCAGAGCGCCACGGCTACCTCCTCGACGCTGGCGATGATGCACTCGTCAAGATGTTCCACGCCGTCATCCGCAAGGAAGACGAATCCCAGACCACTGGCACACAGGGCGCGGTGAGTCTGGAGGCTGAGGCTGAAGCAGGTCCCATGGTGGGCTCTGGCCTTGCGCAGTCGCAAGTCGGTTATGCGCTGAGTCACGGTGCCGGCATGGGCTTGGCCGACAACCCGTCCTATGACGAAATGCGCGTCGTCCCTCCTGAGCCCGGTCAATCGCTTACTGGTCGTGGGTTTGAGATGGTCGACGGCAACGCCGAGGACCCCTACCGAACGCACGACCCGTTGGGCTCCGCACAGTTCAACCCACTGCACGACCGCTACCACGAGCATGTCGCGGACTTTTACAGCAGCGGTCAAAGCGAACACGACAGTGCGCGTGAGGCCGATTGGGAAACGCATGCCCGTGAAGGTGACCACCGCTTCATGCTCAAGCCTCACCACTACGGTGAACTGGACACTGAATACGCAACCAACCATGGTCTCTACGACGAGAACTACCTGAAATGGTCGAGAGGTCAAGGGCAAGAAGCGTCCAGTCAAATTGACGACGCTGTCGGTCGTGGCGAACTCACGGTGCAGCAGGGCGAGCAAGCGAAGCGTGATGCTCACATGAATCAGCGCAAGGCTGAGTGGTCACAGGATTTTGGTCTGATGGACTACCTCATGGGGCTTGAGTGGCTGACGCCTGAGCAGCGGCACGATTTCTACGAGCACTTGCGCGAACACGGTGCTTCCAAATCACAGAAGCCGTTCAGTGTCCCCGGTATAGCCAACGGGGCCAATCTGATACCTCGCTTTGTTCGCAACTTTCACCAACGCTTTTCTGGACTTTACGACCACTGGGTGCGTCCGGTCGGCATGCCAACTGAGCCTGTGATGAATCGACCCATCCGCCTACCTGAGAAGGCTGAGTACGTCGAGAAGGTGCACGGGCTCAGCGCCATGAGGAACCATAGCACAGCAGGTAAGGAAGGTAATGCTTGGGAGCGTGCCGTCAAGGAGTACAACTTGCGTTTGCAGGAGGATGCTCGATTGAACGGCTATCAACTGCAACCTAAGGACCTGCTTCTTACCAGTCAAACACCTCACATCACACAGCATACTGATGGCACCGTCAGCGTCACTCACCGCTCGACGGAACCTCGAAAAAGAGCCGATGGAAGCATGGAGCCGGGCGTTGCACCTTCCTACTTGGTGATGGCTGCGATGTTGGGTGTGGACCCAGAAACTCGGAAACTTTTGCCGGCCGGCGCACCACATTACTTGGGACTGGGCGGCGGTATGTTTCACAGTCGACCCGACAAGGTGTTCACGCAAGACGAGATTGACGAAATCTTCCGCACTCGTGAAGAATCAGCCAAGGAGGTCGCGGCTGCCTCTCGCATGGCGACTAACCACGGTATCTTCCATTTCGGCACGCATGTTGACCCGGAACACTACGGCTATGCGAACGGCGACCACACGACGTTGGCCACGTTCTGGAAAAAGCCATGGATGCGTGGCGGTATGGGTAAGCGCCCCAACGAACTGTTCAACCTGCTTCACCATCACACGAAGTTGTTCGATTCAGAAGAAGTTGAACTCCCTCCCGACGAAGAGGCGAAGGCGCTGGCCGAGTTCTATGGTGAAGAGTTGGTGCCTCAGACCACGACACAGTTCAACCCTGTCGAAGCGCGAACTGGCGTTGCTGGGCTTCGCGGAAAGCAAGAAGACAGCCTGATGTTTTCACGCACACGCACTGGTATTAGGACACGTCACGAAGATGACGGGGCCTCGATGGTCCCCTTCATCGGGCCGTTTGGTCAGCGCGAAGCGCAACTGTTCCGCATGATGCAGGGTAAAAAGTTGGTCACTGTTCAAAATGTAGGGCAAGGTACCGCAGATTCAGACCCAAGAGGGGAGCCGACTTATGCTGACGCGGGCTCGACCATGAACCCGCACAACGTGTCCGTGTCGTCGCGCATCAAGGGCTCAGGTGGCCAAAACGCACACTATAACCGCCACGCGACCACGGTTGACGGTGCATACCACAACACGTTGGCGCGTGAATACCATGATGCCCGTGAATCTGGCGACAGGGAGGCTGCGGAATTGGCTCATCAACGCAGAACTGGGAAAGAATCAGAGCACTTGACTGGGCAGAACCCCTTCGGTGTTGCAGGTGGTGCCTACAACGAGGAGACGTTCGACAAGCATCACAGTCAGCATCATCATGCCATTGCGACCATGATGGGCTTTGCTCGTGCCCCCATGGACCCGCAGCAGCACGTCTTTCATTTGACCGATGACCGCGGTCGCCTTACGTCCAGTCTGGCGGACCACGACGCGCAGATGGAGGAGTTGCAGCATCGGGATGAGCCACCTGCCTCCGCAGACCTTGCACGCGAATTGGCGGCACTGGACGCTGAGTTTGAGCAGCGCATGCGCGTCGCTCCTGAAGGTCGCCAGCAAGAGTTGGAAGAAGAATACGCTCGTCGCAAAGAGCGATTGCACTCGACTCACGAGCGCCGCATGTACCGCTTTGGCGAGGCGCCTCTGGACGACGACCCCGATACTAACGTGATGGTCAACTACGGCGTCAATTTCCCTGCAGGCACCGCTCCTTCCGGTGAGTTGGAGCCACGCATCAGCGAGGCTCAGCCTGCGACCGAAGACCAAGAGCGTTACTTCATGCTCGCTGAGCGTGTCGGAGCGCTGCAGAATGAGATGGCTCAGGCTCAGAGCGAAGGTGCGACGCGAAGTCAACTTCAGGCTTACCGCGACCAGATGTCCGAACTCAACGAGGAGTTGGCTCGCCTCGAAACAGGGCTGTCTGAGACTGGTTCTCAGGTGACTGCTACACTCAGTCCCAAAGCAGGTCAGGCTCATCGAAAACGCAACGTCCTCGCCGACCGGCTCCGTGCTGACGACCACGCCATCGGTCAAGCCGTGCGGCACATTGTTGACCGCATGGACCCCGAAACGCGGGACCACATCCTCAACCCCAACTTGCCTCACGAAACGGTCGAGGCCAACATGCGCATGCTGGCTCGCATGGGCAACGAGTTCCTTCACGCCGCTCCTCACGGAACGCACGGCATCCACACCATGGGTACGACCGAGCATGAGGTGGGACAGAAGCGTCACGCTGGCCTTGGTCATGAAATCAAGAGCCTTGGGCATGAGCACGGAGAGCCGTTCGAGTTTGACCCCATGGCAGACGTAGGAGAGACGTTCAACAATATGCTCCAGCATCTTGGTCTCGACGCCAACTCTCCTCACGATACGAAGTTGGCAAGCGACTACCTGCAAGAGGTCATCATTCCACGAATGAGTGCGGGTCTGCCGCCTGCGCCTGTGATGTCCGTGCGCCAGTTGATGGAGAAACTGCACCCTGACCGCGACATCGCTGCCGAGGCTGAGAAGATGAAGAAGCAGCGCGCTGCTATGGACGTGCAACTGGATGTCGGTCGCGTTCACCGCACCATCGGCTATCAGGCAGATGAGCGCAACCAGCAATTGGGTATGCAGTTCACGCAAGCGTATAACGCGGACTCACGGCGCAGTGAATACGAACCTCTGACCAAGAAGCCTGCTGGCGGCGGCAACCAGCGCGAGCGCAAGTATTGGAACACCAAGCAGCATCTCGACAGCCTCGTCACCTTCCTGCCCGAAGTCGAGGCGGCTTCGTCGGTCACGGAAACGAAGCGCGGTAGAGCACCCGTGCCGGTCGATGCAGCGGGTCCGCATGGGCACTCAGTCCACAGTCTGTACAACTCCTCGGGCTTGGCGCACGAATACGGCGACCTGTTCCATCCGAACTTCAATTTCCGCATCGGATTCGACGGCGAGGTCAGCATTATGCCGAGTGCGCAGGGCATCCCCATGCGTCTTGTCCAACCCACGGAAACCATTTGGAATGCCGTCGCCCCTGCCGCATGGATGCACATGCTGAAGCATCCTGACCACGCCGGTGCTCGTACAGCACTCAACACGCTTGAGCGACAGGCTGCTCACACGAAGCCGACGTCGACAGGGCTTGCACGCAATCAGGGGAGCACGAACTCGGTGAAGTCTGAGTTGGGGCTGGCCGACCTGACCAACCCAGACATCATCCGCAAAGAGTTGGGTCCGAAAGTCCCCTTGCTCCAGCCGATGCACCGCATTTTCAAGTTGGAAGACTTGGAGCATCTGCGCGGTTTCACAGGTGACTGGATTGTTTCGCACATGCCGGAAGGCGAGCGAGGCTTTGTTGAGAAGGACGATGACGACGACATCACGTCGACGTTCTCGCTGTCCGACGAGGACAAAGAGAACTTTCAGAAGGTCACCGACCACGAGTACAAAGCGGACGTCGTCAAGTTGGAAGACGGCTACTACATCTTCGACGTGCTTGAGTTTGCCGGCAAGGAAGTTCACGACGTACCCCTCAACGACCGCATCAAAATTCTACGTGGCGGCATGGAAGGTATCGACAACATTCACACGCCGAGCGCCAGCGACACACGCCTAACCGACGACGAGGGTCTGAAGTTGGCCGTTGAGTCGTTGCAGAAAGACCATGAGAACATTCTGCTCCGAGACGCGAAGTCGGTCTACATGGCTGGTGAGATGCGTCATCCCAAGTGGGTCATGCTACGTCCCGGCCAAGACGTGGTGCTCCGTGTGCTTGAGCGACGGGGTGTAGGTCCCTACACGTACCGTCTCGGCACTGGCCCTATTACACGTGAAGAGGCCATTGGCAGCCGCGCGGTCGAGGCCGACGGCGACACCTACATGGATGTGGGCGCAGCGTTCAACAGTCCTGAGAAGTTCAACGAAGGTGACCACGTTCGCGTCAACGTCGCCAACGTCAGTCGTGTTGAGAACTCAGTCGAAGACCCAGTGTTCACCATCATGGGCTCTGAGATTGAAGGTGAGGCCGAGGGCGAGCCTCTGGTCAGCCGCGAAACGCTGGGTCTTCTGGCGAAGTCAGTCGGACCGCAGTGGCTTTGCGAAGTCGAGCGAGCCAGCACAGGCGTTCGTGTCGTCATGCCGCAAGGCGACGTGCTCTATAAGGCGACAGAATCTGGTGGCATGTGGACGCTGCATAGTCCCTTGGCCGACAACCGCTACATCATTCGCCTGTCTGAAAGTCAGCGACCTTACTGGGGACCGGTAGCAGGCGCTTTGCTCAAGGCTAACCTTGAAATCAAAGAGGAGGTGCATGAATCCGAAGAGGAGGCTGAACCTCTCATTGAACCCAAGAAGGTCAAGGACACTTCTTGGTGGGACAATCGTCAGAAGGCCAAGGTGCTCGTCAAAGGTCTGGAACTTGTCGACCGCTTTCTCAAGAGTAGCATTGGTGCTGTAGGCGCAGCCAACGCAGGTGCGAAGGGTCTGGGCTTTGACTACGCAACACCCATCGAATCACCCATGGGTCCGACCAATCTCCACGATGAGAAGACCATGCCCGACTACGACAACCGAAAGCGCCCCGGAGAAGACGAAGACATTGAAGAAGAATCGGAAGACTCCGAGCCTCCCAAGCGCATGAGCGTGCCTACAGAAGCAGGTGTTTTGGACATCACAGAAGACAAGGCCGTCCTTCGTAGGTAGTTAAGTAGAATGACGACAGGTTCTGAAGACAATGGCCACCGCCGCGCTGAGGACCTCCGCCGTCAACCACGGCGGGAGCATCAGCATCCTCAAGGCGGCCGATGACCTCGTCATCGCTGGCTACGCGTCTGTCGAAATGGTGGACAAGCAGGGTGACCTCATCACCCGCGGCGCTCTCCGTGACGCCTTTGACGGCTTCATGAAGGCGGATGGTTTCCGCAACGTGCAACTCGCTCACTCCAACATTCAAGTTGGAAAGGTCATCCCCTCCTACGTGGACTCAGATGGCCGTGTTTGGAAGTCCGGTGTCGACGACGCCGGCATGTTTGTCGTCATTCAGTTGCGCGACGACATTGAGAAGGCGCGCGAAGTCGCGTCTGAAATTCGCAAGGGGGCTCTTCGTGGCTTCAGCATCGGGGGACAGGCGTTCAAGCGCATGCGCAAGAGCGACGCCAGTCACGGTGATTACACCGAAATCTCGAAGTTGGAACTACACGAAGTGACCATTTGCGAGAAAGGCATCAATCCTGAGGCCACATTCCGAATTTTGAAGGAGGACACCACAATGACGAACGAAGACAACGTACTGAACGACCTTTCCGGCGTGCTTGACCGGCTGAACGGGCGACTTGATGCCATGGAAAAGGGAATGCCTGAAGGCTTGAAAGAGCACATGGAAGGCAAGAAAAAGGACAAGCCTGAGTCCGAAGAAGACGAAGGCAAGGAAATGGCGAGCGAGGACAAGAAGGAAGGCATGTACGGCGGCGCTCACAAGATGGCTCACGGCGATATGGCCAAGGGCGAATACAGTGACGTCATCTCCAGCGAGTACCTCTCGTGGATGGAGGACACTCTGAAGTCTCAGGGCGTCGACACCATGGCGGCTCGCGCTCACTTTGACGACATCTCCAAGGCCAACCTCGGCTCCACGCCCGAGGCCATTGGTGACGGTGCCGAATACTTCGCTGGTCAGGTCAAGGGACGTGCCCAAGAAAGCGGCTCCCCTTCCACCAACGCCGTTGGAAAGTTGAACTCCGGCGGTAGCGGCGAAGTCTCCAAGGGCTACCTCGCTCCGGCTGACGTCAGCGCTTCTGACCTCGAAGCCGCTTACGAAGTCTACAAGGCTGCGGCCATCGAAGAGCAGTTCAAGGGCAACCTCGGACAGGTCTTCGCTGACCGCCTCGCCAAGGAAATGAACGCTGAGGCTGAGGCGCGCGCCGCATCTTCCTTCGACGCTCGCACCCCACTGGCAAACATCGAAAAGGCGCTGAGCGACCTCAGCACCCGCATCGACAACATCGGCTCCACCGCTGCTGAGGCTCCGGCCATCCGCAAGTCGGTTACCACGGTCGAGGTCCCGTCTACTCAGGACCTCGCCAACATGGGTTGGGACGAGGTTCACCGCCTCGCCGGGAGCGTCTTCGAGGCTTGAGCCTCGGACAAACAGAAATCATGGAGGAATGAATCATGGCACGAAACTACATGCGAACAGTCAACGACATGGAGCGGTACTACTACGGGGCAGGGTCCTCGATGGGCTACTCCTACTCCGGCAGTGAGTTGCTGAAGGCGGACGCTCCGCTCCTCAGCACCACGGCTGGTACCTACCAAGCCATCTACGGCCGCAAGGTCTGGAGCCAGTTGAACCAAGAGTTCAACGCCTTCTCCATCCTTCCCAAGAAGCCTTGGGACCGCAGTGGATGGCGCGTCGTCACCGCTAAGCCTTCCAAGGTTGTTGGCGGCGGCATCGCTGAGAACGGCACTCTGCCGGACACCACCAAGCCAACGTTCCAGAACGTGGCTGCAAAGCCCAAGACTGTGGCTCACTCCTTCGACATGTCGGAGACGGCCATCTTCCTCAACGACAAGGACGACGGTCTGGGCGACATCCGCTCAGTCCTCAAGGAGGAAATGGGCAAGCACCACGCAGAGCACATCAACGACATGCTCACCGAGGACGTCACCACGGTTGCGGGCAACGACATTGAGTCGCTCGACCGCATCACCACGGGCAACAACTCGATGACCTCCGGTACGCACTACGACACCAACGACGAGGACCTCTACTCCATCGACCGCAGCGCCAACACGTGGTCCTTCGCCGAGGACTCCGCTGACTCAAGTTCCACCAACCGGACTCTGAGCCTCGACCACCTTGACGAACTCTTCCGCCTCATTTGGGAGCGCGGTGGCAACCCCAAGGTCATGCTGACCGGGTACGACACCCTCATGCGCATCCAGCAACTCCTGCAGGCGCAACAGCGCTTCATGGAAGAGAAGCGTGTGGTTCCCACCTACAACGGCGTCAAGGGTGTCCCCGGTATCGAAGCCGGGTTCATCGTGGCGACCTACAACGGTGTCCCCATCATCCCCACCAAGGAAATGGCCAGTGACGGCATCAGCCGCATCTACATGATGGACACGGACTACCTCTACTTCAGCACCGCCAAGCCGACTCAGTACTTCGAGTCCGGCATTGAGACGGGCGACCCCTTCGCCATCAACCGGCTCGGTCAGGAAGGCCTGTACCGCACCATGGGCGAAGTCTGGACCACCTTCTTCGGTGGACAGGGGAGCATCCGCGACCTCAAGTGAGGGCGTGCTGAAGAGAACACATGGAGGAATGAATCATGACTACACGAACGGCAGAAAACAAGCAACTGACGATTTCTTACGATGACGGTGATTTCACCAACGGTACGGTTTCGGTTCTCTTGGACCTCGACATGCGAACGGGCACACCTGTCGATGAGACTGGTTGGCTCAGCGGCAACACCGGAGGTTCCTACCCCGGAAGCCTGACGGGCTTTACCGCCAGCAACGCTGACGGAAACGCTGTCGGCAGCATGCGCTTGGTGACCATCGCGTTCACCTTGGCCGACGCTGCTGAGCAAACGATGACCATCAGCGCAGGCGCCTCGAAAATCATTGGTGTCCTCGGACAGACGTTCGCAGTGGCAGACAAGACTCTGTCCGCCACGTTCACCAACACCGGTACCGCCCCAGCGACCAAGACTGGGGGTTCTCTCCCGGCCATCGTCCTTCACGGCGAAGCGGCTGGCGCAGGAACTGTGACTGTCGTCATGCTGAACTGAGGTGAGCCTTCGTGCCCACCGTGACCTACATTGGCAGCCGGGTCTACCGGAAGAAGCCTGACGGCACCGGAGTACTCTGGCCACGCGGCGAACCTGTTGAGGTTTCGCAGGCGTATCTGGACGAGCATCGTGTCGCCATCTGCACTAACCCAACCGCCTTCCTCGTTGAAGGCGACGAGGGCGTGACGGTGGACGAAGGCTCTGACGGCCTTCCTGACGCTGGCTGGACCAAGAAGGACATTACCGCATGGCTCGTTGAGCGCGGTCAGACCGTTGGCGGCTACGCCACCAAGAGCAAACTGCTCGCCGCGGTCGAAGGCGTCCTCAACCCCGCTCCGGCTCCTGAGCCCGAAGCAGCACCTACTCCTGAAGTCGAAGAGGCTTCGGAAGAACTTACCACGGAGAGTGAATGAAAATGGCAGTAACGATTGACCCCCGACCAACCTACTTTGGCGACCGCATGGTTGTGACCGGCTCCTACGCTGCGTCCGATACTACGATTGAACTGGGCAGCCTTCTCATCAGTGTGGACATGGCTGTCGTCACCCCCACCGGTGCTTTGGCTCCTCAGACTCTTGAACCCGGAACTGCGGCTGACCAATCTGATGCCGCTCCCTTCACTTTTGGTGAGTTTGCCACCGTTAGTGGAACGACGATTACCGTCAACACCCCCGGTGCGGCTCAGGCTACCATTGGTGGCACGTTCATGGCCATCGGTCGCCGCTCCTGAGGTGACTGAGTGTCCGACACCAAAGTGTTCGAGTTCAAGCCTTCCGATGCGAAGGAGACTGGGGCATCTGTGGCTGGCGGTGTCCAAAAGGTACTGGACGATTACACCAACGGCAAGACCGTGGAAGGTGTTACGTCCTACCTCATGCTCGGCAATCTTTACGTTGTGGTCGTCACCTCCTGATTCATAGGGGGTGTGCGAATGGACGACTTCGGTAGCCTCGGCCTCGACGACATCGAGCGGATGCAGAAGCGAGGCATTCGCCTCAACGAAGGCTACGGCGCTTCAGTCCGAACCAACGAGGACAAGCCCCTTGAGGGCGTTACCTTGAAGCAGCGCAACCGCAACCGTGCTGCAGGGGACGTTCTCAACATCGGTTCTGGTACTCGCTGCAAACACTGCGGGATGCTGTACTTCTGCTGGGTCGACACCTGTCGCACGTGCGGGAAAGCCATGGACTTCAATCTGGGAGTGAAGCAGCACTGAGGTGAAAACATGCCTGTCGTCTTCAGCCCCGGTGAGCCAGAAACTCGTCCACTCGAACCCTCGGCTGTCGTCTACACGACGGGTAACAAGGTGGGCGAACTACTCGGCATCGCAGCGGGAGAGCCTGTGATTGCTGCTGCAAACTCAGCATCGACCGGTTTCTACATCACAGGTACGGATTTCCGTGAGCACGGCTTTGAAAGCGGCGATACCATTCTCGTTTTCAGCGACCTCGACCCTCTGGGTACAGAGTTCACCATTACGACGCCTGTAGTCGAGGACGTTAGCGGTACGAAATACGTGAAGTTGCCCACCACCGTCAGCACCCATTCCAACTACACGACGACGGCCAACACGGAGATTCAGAACCTGACCATCTTCACCAACGGCAAGAGTCGCGGCGTCAAGAAGAGTATTGTCGAAGACCACATTCGCCGCATTCAGGACCGCATCGACAACTACACGCACAACGCGTGGAGGCCCTACCTCGTTGCGGCAGAGTACATCAACTTCGACACGTACAAGCCCTACCGACGCCGATACTTCACAGATTACGTGGGCACAGCCCCACTGCTCTTCCGAAACGTTCAGCAGATTCTGCGCATCGAACTTTGGCAAGGTGACGACTACCGAGAGATTTGCGGTGCAGAGGCCCGCATCGAGTTCAACGACGTGAGCAACCTTGCCTCTTCATCCATCTTCATCTCACCCGGCAACGGCAGCGTTGCCACGCTCGCTCAAGGCACCGGTGCGACTCAGTGGCGTGACGACTTTGATTCTACCACTGTCGCTCAGAACTTTGCTGACCTCATCAACAAAGAGGACCGCGTCAGCAAAGCCGTTGTCGACTTCTCACCCGCGTTCACTCTTGAGGGCTCGACCTCAAACGTGGCAGTCCACAACGAGTTCTTGGCATCAGCCAACAGTGACTACGGTACGGGCGTGGTGAAACTTACGAGCATGCGCGCCGTCAAAGGAGGCGAGAAGTGCAGTATCGTAACCAACTCCAGCGACATCACCATTGACCAGACTCAAGGGAACTCAGCGACCGTGTCCTCGGCTTCTTCGGGGACTATCAACGTGGACTCTACGACAGGGTTCGTGGATGCAGGTGTGGCTATTAACGGAGCCATCGTGTTTCGCTACACTGGAAAGACGGGCACATCGTTCACTGGGTGCGCCGACGTAGTTGGTGACCACACGGCAGTCAGCGGTACTATCACCCAGCAATCTCTGCTTCTTGATTTGCAGGGTGGCAGTGCCAGCGGAGACAGCGCTCGTCTGCGCGACTGGTGGCTTGACCACGAAATGGGCATCATTTACTTCAACAACTCGTACCCTTTCTTCGAGTATAACGCCATCAAGGTGTCCTACATCTACGGAGAGCGGTATCTGGAAAAGGCGATTGAGGAGGCAGCCACCAAACTTGTGGCGAGCGAACTGCTGATGTCGGACGACCGAAGCGTGCTGATTCCCGAGGGGAGTCAGAACATTGACCTCGGCTCCAAGGCACAGTTGTTCCGTAGGGAGGCCATGGACATCCTTGCTCGCTACAAGGAAGTGGTGGTCTTCGCATGACGGCGACGTATAAGGAGCCGCTGCAGACGGTCATTGACCTGCTCAAGGCTGACCACAACGCTGTGACCAAAACAGGTTGGAACAGAGGCAACACGGACAACGTAAAGCCCATCATTATCGACGTGGCCAGTGAAGGGCCTGAGCGCGGCAAGCGACTGGACCTGCAACGTCACGACTACATCGTGTGCTACGAGACAGCCCTCAATGAAGAGGTCCCTGACCTTCTGTATAACTTCGTGACGACGCGCGTCAACATCACGGTGGACATGCGCACGGCTCGTGGGCGTTCTCGTTTGCGTAAGATGGAGGACGAGATGCGTCGCATCATTCACGTGTCGCGCAAGGGAGACGGGGTCAACTTCGACAGGATGATTCTGAAGACGCGCACGGACCTGTCTGACCGCACGAAGAAGTTGTTCCGACATACCTTCCAAGTCGAAGTCGTCATCCTTGCGGAGTTGATTCCGTGAGTTTCGGCGGCCACTTCAAGGGCGACGTCTCTGAAGTCGTGATGGGTCATGAGACGGGCGTCTACATTGAGCATGGCCTGCCTCGTGAATGGACGTCTACCGACAACACCGACTTCACGACCATCACGTTCACAGGCACGACGACCGTTAGCGCCAGCAGCATCTTCGAGCCCTCCAAGCCCGTGCTCAAGGTGCCTATTGGAATGCTCATTGGTCAGAAGTTGACCTTCCACAACACTGGCACTGGAACTGGTGCGTATGGCTCACACTACGTCAGCGCATTCCAGAGTCGTATCTTCACCATCGTAGACCACACGTTCGAGTCGAACGCGACCGTCATCAAGGTCGTACCGGCGCTTCAGAACATCGGTAGTGGTCTGAGCAGCGCGACAGGAGATGCGATGTTCATCCACTCTCTCGGCATGCCGACGTTGCAGGGTGACGGCAACAACGTGCAAAACACGGCTGCAGCCAGTTCCAAGGAAGTCAGTCTCATCGACCAGTTCGTCGGTCTGGCCAGTTTCATGACGTTGCCCGACACAACGGTTGACTTGCACTCGTACCACGTCGTCGGTCTTGGTCGACAGGTTGCCGTTCAGCAGACAGGCAAGGTGCATCACAGCGGCGGCGCTATCGAATTGCCGATGCACAGTGCCAAGTGGCTCTACTATAGCCTTGGACGCGAGGTCGTCAGCAAAGACAAGTGCGGCACGCGTGCGCATGCCGCCAGCCCAGTGCCAACCATTTACGCCAACATTTCGCCGGGCCAGACCTACCTCGATGTAACCAGCAGCCAGAGCGGTAGCGTTCGTTTCGGCTCAAGCACAGATGCTGCCGTTGGTGACTACGTTCTCATCAAGGACACGACGCTCGCTCCTACGACCACGTATAAAACTCCAGAAACCGGAAGCACGCAATATTGGCCCAACGAGTCAAGTAGTTCCTCCTTGTCCAGCGATGCCGTTCATTTTGAATGGGCTGAGACCAGCGAGTGCCGTCGCATCTCCGCCATTGAATCACTTGGCAGCAGCCGCTTCCGACTTTACGTCGACGACCCGTGGCAGTTCACGCACACAACATCCGACACCATCGAACTGCGTGAGTACGAAGACGACCTTGGCAACAACAGTCCGAACATCACTGACGATGCCAAGGACATTCGCAACCCAGTCCACCGCCTCCTGTTCTCCTCAGACACCATCCCGTCGTTCTGCATGGAGCACAGCGTCCGCACGCGCGACATTGGTTCATTCAACGCGACTGGTGAGTCAACGACGGCTCCCGGTAGCACAGGCGACAGCAAGCAATTGACGCGCATCTTCCGCGGCTGCAAGGTGGTTGAGTGGGAACTGAGCAGCACGGTCGATGCTGAACTCAAGTACCGCTGCGTCTTCGACGCACTGTCCACCTACACGGACACCGGTCGACTCGAATCATCGAACAAGGGTGACCGCTACACTGCGCACCGCATGTTCCAGAACACGGCAGACACCAAGAAGAACCGTAAGGTGGCCGGCATTCCGAAGAACGGCGAGAAGCCCTTCATGTTCTATAACGGCACCATCTCGATGTTCGACCAGAACATGACCTACATCAGCGCGTTCGAGTTGCGAGGCAAAACGGGCGTCGAACTGTTTCACACCATTCAGAGTAACCCTGTCGCTGAGTCTGTCGATTCGTCCACTTCGCTGAGTCTGAAGCAGGTGCCATACGGCGGCACGCGGAACCCCTCCGTCATCCGCGAAGGCCGCGAAGAGTTCGAGATGGAAGTGACGCTTGCGCTTGAGGATGCGACGCTGATTCACGAAATTCGTACACACATCCAACGAGGTGGGACGGTGGGGTCAACTGGGGGCACTATCATGCTCAACTTCACCAAGCAAGTGTCCAGTGGTGGCTCAGGCGAATCGCCCAACCTCCGCATCGTCATCGACGATTACTTGATTACCGCCCTCCCCGTCCCAGTACCTGACGACAAAGGGCTACTGTTCACCACCCTGAAACTGAAGCCTCAGAACATCAAGGTCATTAGCACCGACGCCGACTACCACCTGTGAGGGATTCAGATGCCAATGCGACACTGGATTTCCCTTCACCCGTCGGCTGCCTACATTCCAGCGGTCCTTGAGGCCGACGAAGAAGAAGAGGGCGGAGAGTACCTCTTCGACCCAGAAGCCGGGAGGGCCAGCGAAGACCCGTTCGCCCACCTGCATCTGGAGGATGCCCCCTCGACAGAGGCGGCTTCCGACGCGAGTGTGAGTGAGTATGCCACAGAACAGGAATGAAATGGACATTGACGGAAAAGCCTACATCATCGAAGTGAAGAAGTTGACCTTCTTTGACGTGCAGGCTGTCGCACCTTTGCTGGCTCAAGGCTCACTCGACTTTTCCATCTACTGGAAGCACGCGTTCACCAACTGGTTGGACTTTTACGATGCCAAAGACCAGCGTGTCGAGCACCCGGACATTGATAATCTCAGCCCTGAAGCAGGGCAGCGACTCGCTACACTTCTCCCTGAACCTGCTCAGGTGATGGAGTGGTTGGTTTTTCGGGAGGCGAAGTCGGTCGCATCAAACACTTCGTTCACGGGCGCAGTGTGGTCGAGCGACTTCGCTACCAACGAGAAGGGATGGAGTACCTTCTGATGACGCATTACCGGATGACTCTACAGGACGTGAGAACATTGAGCATCAACGACGCCAAGCAGTTGCTATACTGGGCACAGGCTATGCAGGGCGAAGAGCAGGCTGTGCAAGAAGCAGTCTACTTGGGGTATGACGTTATCCCAGAATTGGAGTGAAGCATATGGATGGCAATATTGACCCCCGCTCTGTCGAAGCGATGGAGAAGTTCCGAGAGTACAGCAAGGGCGCCAAGGACAACATGCAGGCGCTTCAGCAGCAAATGGACCGCTTCACCAAGTCCATGGCCATGACCAAGGCTGAGACGCGTGACTTGACTGAATCACTTCGCACAATGGGCAACACGCCTGCGCTCCAGCAAACGACAGGTGCTTCACCTGTAGGCGCTGCGGCTGGCGCTGCAGCGGCTGCTTCTCCCACCACCAACGTCACGGTCAACCTGAAGATTGACGTCAGTGGGGTCACGGATAAGACCGACAAGAAAGCACTGGCCAAGGAAATTGGTGCCATGGTCACTAAGGAACTGCGTGCCAAGATGGGCGGCTCGCTAACGCAGAGCGGCTTCAACAGGAGTGGCTAAGTTGGTTGACGCGGGAGAACGGTTCCCCATTCGCCTCGTGCAAGAGGACGGAGGCACTATCTCCCTCGATGCGACCAGCGTCGACATTGTTGTCGAGCGACAGCAAAGCAACTTCGGCATTCCCTTCTTCGACGCCCGTAAGATGGGCATTGACCTCAATCAAGCGCAAGTGTCCATTGAAGTGCAAGGCATCTTTGCGGATGACCTCGGACAAGAGCAGACTGCGCAAGCAATCGCTACGCTTGACTTTTATCAGCCTCAGCAACTCGTGACGTGGGGTCAGCCTTTCGGCGGCGCAACGGGCGGCGTGAACACCAGTCCGATTTCATCGCAATTCAACTTGGCAAATTCCATTGGCGGCGTCGGCACAACTGGTATCGGCGGAACCATAGGCCATACTGGTGACTTTGGTGGTGGACTGGGCGGCTCTATCGGCAACCCGCCCGTCAATGTACGTGACTTGGGCAACTACATTCTGCAATACTGGAATGAGAAGTACATTGACTTCCCAGTGGCCTATTGGGTCGAGAACACCATTCGATTGGAAAACCCAGTGCAGACCGGTCTTCAGGTCTGGCTCAAGGCCGACTCGCTCACCACGCTCAGTGATGGCGATGTTGTCGATACGTGGACTGAAAGCAGTGCTGGTCGAAACGCGACAGCGACCGGCTCTCAGAGGCCTGTATTCAGAGACGCGGGTCCACGACCCTTTGTCCAGTTCGATGGCAGCGATGACCGCATGACGGTGTCCAATACAGCGTTCTTCAACTCAGAGGAGTTCACCATTTTCACGGTGTTCAAGCCTGACGTCGGAGCCAACGAGAACACTGTGGTCGACACGAACAACGGCTACAGGGTCGTCGCCGACATGGATGATACGCGGGCGAAGGTCTACTGGTACAACGGTAGTTCGAGCATCAACGCAACCAGCAGCACGTCTTCTGTGAAATTGACGGGGCTCAGCCTTGTCGGCTACACTATGGAGGACACTGGCTCAGATGCACAATCCGACCAAGTCAAACTCTACGTGAACGGTAAGTTGGAAGCCACGACCAGCAGCACAACGTATCAGCCGAGCGGGACAGACCTTTTCATCGGCGCCACCTCTGGTGCTGGCGACCACTTCAACGGCGGCATCTATGAGGTGCTCTACTACAACCGAGTGCTGACTCAGACCGAGCGTGAGGAAGTCGAAGGTTACCTGTCCCGCAAGTACAACATTGACTTGCCATCCGGCCACCCATATGACGACATGCGTTACAACTTCGACAACGTCCATGTACGCATCGCCTTCGACAAGGACATGGTGGCCAGCAAGCGAGAAGAGCACGGCTTCCTCAACAAGCGCCGAACAACCGGTCTGGTGGTTCAGAGCGTTAGCGGGAACCAGATTACGCTGGACGACGCTGATGATGCTGGGAATAACCCGCTCCAATGGTTTGAATTATCCGAATCCAACCGAGAGTACTTGGTCTCCTTCAAAGAGGCGGGCGCCTCTTTTCGCCGCACTTCGTCATTTCAAATTTTCACCGCAAAAGTGATTGCGGCCACATCGAGCAACATCACCATCGAGCCGCTTCAATCAGGCGTAACCATCGCTCAAAACGACGTTCTTCACATCGAGCCCGTAGTGTATCGCACGTTTGATTTGACGGGTAGCGAAAACGTACCCGTCATCATCATCCCTATCAAGAACGCCGACACGTTCAACGAGACTGCTCTTCCTGAGAAAGCCGTTGGGCCTGAGTTCCCAACACACGCAGACGGCTCTACGGCACGAGACACAGGCGGAGGAATCACACGCACCGATGAGTACATCGCCTACCTGTTGTCGAAGGCGCTGACCAGTTCCTACCTCGACGTGGGCCGAGCCGTCAACGCTGCAGGGGACAAGACCATGGACAAGGTGTTCACGACGTCCATCGGCCAATCCTACAGCGAGCACAACTCTCGGCTGACCATTACGCAAGTCTTCCCGTCGTCACTGGGTCGCCTGTCGGACAGCATCAACACGACGCTGGGAGTCGGCCAAATGCCCGTCACCGAGGGCTTCTCAGGTGGTCGCAGTGGAAAGCGCGTGAAGAGCGCAGGCGACAAGGTGCAAGACGTTCTCGGCGTCTTGGCCAACAGCAACAACTTCAGCACCATCAACGGCTTCAACGAGGTGGTCGAAGCGCTCAATGTCGGACTGGACTTTGTCCAGTCTCAGGTATATGCTTCACAAGGCCCGAGTGACTACATCAGTGGTATTCAGATTCCCTACAGCACGTCAATCACCAAGGGTGAAAACGCGCTTGACGCAGAAGTAGCCCAGCGCAATTTCTTCTTGACGACAGAAGGCGGCACCTCTGGCAAGTTGTCCAGCGTCAACGACATTCACGCCTCTCGTACTTTTGCACCGGGCTTCCAAGGCCACCTGAAAAATGGCATCAGCGGGCTGGTTGCTGGCTTCAGCGTCAACCGAGATGCCGAGATGAAGGCCTACGAATTTTCGCTTGTCTTCATGCCTGCCGACATTATTCTCTGAGGTGAAACCATGGCCATTCCAATCCGACTTCTCGCTGGTACAAACGGCGACATTCAAGTGGATTTGAACGCACAGAGCATCGACATCGGAGTTGACCGAAACATCAGCGCTTTTCCGACACCCAACAACCTCTTGAAGCGGTATGCTTCCGACACGAACATCCCTCGCATCACCGTCGAGATTGACGGCATTCTTGACGACGACGCAGGTATCGACACGCCCACTGGCGTACAGCGCACCCTTCCGTCACGCATGCTCTTCAACTTCGGCAGCATGCTACCGGCAGAGCCCAACTCACCTTTCGCTCCCATCCGCAACCTCGCAGTGGTTTCGTCCGGTAGCAATCGCTTCGTGTCGAACCGCAGCGTTCGGTTTCCAAAACTGGTCGCTACACGTGCAGCCGTCAAGGGTTCTACTACGACGCTTGAAAATCTTGAGGCGACGGACAACGTCATTCCAGATTTCAACGGTCGGGTTCAAGTCAACCTGAAGTTTTCAGGTGCCCATTCTGCAGGTGCAACAGGCGCTCTGACGGTTGCATCTACGTTGAAAGTGCAGGGCACCACACTCAGCATTTCGGACGACCCTGACCGCCTTGGGGCAGCCGCCCTGCTGAACATCGGAGACCGCGTTACCAAGTCCGATGGCACACTTCTTGGGCTCGTTTCGGCGTTGACGTCGACGACCATCACGTTCACCTCGGCCTTGCCAAATGCAATCTCCGCCAACGACGAAGTCTACGTGACTCCCAAATGCTTCACTGACCGAGCCGAGTTCATCGGTTATGTCGACACGTTCACCTACAACGCGAGTGACGACAACTACGACGTCGCACTCACAGCCACCTCTCTCATCGACGTTGTCCCCGGAACCAACATCACCATCAATCAGAGTGAAAACGACGTAGTCGGTCGGTTGCACGAGCGCTCCATCAAACTCGTTCCGATGTATTGGCTGGAAGACAGGACTCGGAATCCCAAAGGCGGCTTCGCCCTCAGTGACCGTGACTTCCCTTCCGGGCGAAACATTGGGATTCGGCTGAGATTCAATGCGAACAAGACTCCTCCACTCTTGGGTGGTTCGGACCAACCGAGCGTCCTGCATACCGCGACCCGCGTGAGTCGAGGGGTTTCGTTTGCTCCAAAAGATGCTATGCACTACGACGCGGTCATTGACGTACCTATCGGCGGTCTTACAGATACGGTCAACACCAATCCAGCCGTGCTGATGGCACAGATTGTTCAAGACGCTTTGACCAACGCGGCTGTTACATCAGCCAACATCAGCAACGTCATACTGGCACCGGGCAACGACAAAACACTGACTGACGTATTCACGGTCACGCGACAAGGGGCGATGGTCCTTATCGAACAGAAATACCAGCCTGACTCACCCATCGAGCATCCTCCGTCCATGGACCTGTCGCTGCAAGCCGACTTCTCGCCTCAGGTGCTTATGTCGTCAACGCAGTTTGACTCGGCTGCAAAGAAGTCCGCGGGAGACAAAGCGCAGGACCTGATAGGTCTCGTTTCTAACGCAGGTCGCCACTCCGACCTTTTCCGAGGCGTACAGATTCCATACGACAGCCTCATCACCAGTTCTGGTGTGACGGGAGTTGCTCGAAACTTTTTCCTGACGTTTGGGAATGTCCCCGCATCAGAGAAAGGGTCGCTTGCCAATGAGCGGTCGGCCTCGCTTCCCATGCAGGGTCTGCTTCTGGATGACGTCGTTGGGGGCAACAAGGCTGACGAGGGGGGCAGAGAGGGCGGCTTGTTGAGCCGCTTCGCAGACAAGATGGGAGATTTCGGAGACGACCTCCAGTCATTGACGGGCTTCCTTGTCGATAACGTGCAGTCGCTGTGGGTCACAGTCGACCGCAGCATTTCACGGGGCAACGACGGCGGCATTCGTATTATTCCAGAGAAGGTTCATGTGCGATATGATGCTGGCAAGAACTACTACACGTTCCACATGGTGCTTGTCGCCACGGACTTCGTGCTGGGGGTGTAACGATGACGCTGACCATAGACCCCGGATTCGGCTTGCGCTTCAACGGCGTAAGCGACAGCGTTCTGGTTCCGGTGAACCAGAACTTTGTTCATGGTCTTCAGCAAGAAGAGCGTAAGTCTCTGCCGAATGCACTGTCGGCGTTCACCCTTGAGACGTGGTTCATCCCTGACTCAGGAGGCACCATCTTTGAGCAAGAGAACGTTATGCGACTCACAGTCGGCAGTCCCAGCAGTCCGGCCCCAGCAACGTTTGAGATTCGTCTGCGCAACCAAGCCAGTGGACGAGATGCAGTTTTCTCACTGTCCACGGCCAAGCCGGTCACGAAGGCCAACGGTCGGCTCGCATACTGGGACGGGGTGCTGTTCCCGCATAGCGATGAGGTCAACGACGCTTACCTCGCCACCGACGTTGAGCGAGACGACGTGACGGCGTTCAACGAAGGGCACAGAGAGTTGCTCAACGTGACTGCAATGTTTGACGGGCGCATTCTCAGCCTGCTCATCAATGGCGATTTGGCGGTGTCGAAGACGCTTGATGAAGTGCATGAACTGGTGCCACAGCAGAACAGCATGTACCTCGGAGGTCGCGGCGGTGATTTCCGTGGGACACTGGAAGCCATTCACTGGTCCAGTGGAGCGATGCCCTCCGGTCACCAGCAGTATGCCCCAGTCAAGAGCGACAACACGCTTGGCTTGTGGCGGTTTGAAGAGCCCGTCAGCCCGATTACGACCATCACCACCTCGCCGTCAATCTCGGCTTCAACGAGCGCTACTTCGAGCATCAACATTGGAGCGACGGCTGCGCAGACACTGGTCGATGAACTGAGCGGTCAGAGCGGGCTGACGTCGCTGGACTTCACAGCCAGCCCTTACAGCGGTGGCTCGTACAAAGTCACTGTCTACTCCGCTTCCTCTTCTTCGGATGTTTCAATCCCAAAGGTGCCGTACAACATCTTGGTCAACCCATTGGCTTACAGCCAGACGACAGGGAAGCCCACGAACAAGGCACCTGAGCGTCTGCGCCTGATGGCGATTGACGCCAGTGCGGGAACTATCACCGTCGAGTCCATCCATCTCGACTTCGCGTCCAACGCCAGCACTGGTCGTCGTGGAGCGCTCATGGCTCACGACGCAGGTCGCTTCGTCATCATCACTGGTGACTGCATTGTCGACACAGGTGAGGGCAACGAGTTCCAGCCCTACGGTAGCGGCACGCAGTTTTCCCAAAGACAGAGTCAGGTCATCATTGACGAAAGTGACTTCGAGCACAGCGGCATCATGTTCTCTCAGAGCATGGCGATTGACGACCATGAGTACAACAAGTTCTCTGCCAGCACGACCAACATGGGTTCCAAGTTTGTCGCGGGGCACAGTGGAAGGCACACGCTCAACCATGTGGTCAGTCATCCGTTCATGGGCACGCTGCCACCTACCAGCACCCACGAAGTCGAGAAAAAGTTGGACATCAGCAGCGATGTGATTTCGGCTTCCTTCCCCAGTCAGTTCTCAGACATCCGCTCGACGGTCCCGATGAACAGCGTTGTGTCCTCTTTCGACACGCATGGGCCAATGACCGTTCGGTCGGTAGTCGCTGCAGGGGGAGTCAACACTCTTGTTGAAAACGGCATGTCCGACATTGCGGACTCGAAGCGTGCAATTCTCGCCATTGGTGGCTCAAATTTTGACCCAGCACCGTTCATGCTCAAGGCGGTTTCCGGCAATCAAGAGACCGGCGATACCAAGTTCATGGTGCCCTCGTCCGAGGCTCGCATCGCCACGCTCTCCCTGCCACGCCTAAGGTCGTACAGTTACGCCCCCTTCGTACAGATTCACTACGACGCTATTGACTTCGAGGGCTCTCAGTTCACTGTTGGGGCTACGAGTCGACTGACCACAGGCATCAGCGGGGCGAACAAGGTCTTGACGCTTCAGAGCGCCAAGTCGTTCGGCTACGACGGACAAAGCATTCCGGCGTCGGGCATCAGCATCGGCGGTGTCGTCGCCTCTACGACTGCAGGCGTCACTGCAATCATCAACCATTCAGCGAAGACGCTCACGCTTTCAGCAGCAGCGCAATCCAGTTTCGTCACGTTGGCCGTGACCGGCGCCATCGTGCAAAAAGCAGACAACTCTCCAAAGTTGATGGTGACGAAAACGCTGCCTGATGTCGCTACAGAGTTGGCAAGTGGCTACTCGATTCTTGACCTCATCCGTGATTCCATGGCCATCGAAGACTTGGAACTCGTTGCACCCGGCGGCATCATCGAGTTTGAGACTCCAGACATGTTTGTGTTCGAAGACGGCGAACTGGAGGGCGAGCACGCGGAAGGCACCGTGGCAGAGAGCGTTCTGGACCGCTCTCTTTGCCCAGAGAACTACCTACCTCTGACGTCCAGCGACCCCGTGCAGACCACGCCGCAGGCCATCGCTGTAGCCAACGCCGACCTGCAATCGCGCGGCTCTATCTTCCACCGGTTACTCGTTCGAGCAGATGAGACCGACAGCGTTGGCTTTGAGGACACGGGCGGCTTCAGCGTCAGGAAAGCGACCAACGGTGCTCGCCCCCGCACGGGTGTACGCATTAACAACGGCTCAGGCTACTCTTCTTCGACTTCCTCTGCCATGACTGTTGATGGTGTAGATGCGACCACAGTCATTGCCGTCAACGACATTCTGTACAAGTCAAACGGCAAGAACTTGGGCAAAGTCACCGCCGTCACGTCCACCTCTGTGACGATTGGTGGCGGAACCAGCGATGCTCTGGTCGACAACGACGAACTGTTCACCCAACCGCAGATGGTTGGGCGCGGCACAGTCAATCAGAGTTCGTGCGTGCACGAGTTTTTCGACATCATCGAGCACACAACGAAGGGTAAGAAGACCCGTTTGATTGTCCAGCCCAGCGACCGAGCACGTCTCAACATGTTGAGCAAAATGCTCACGGGTACAGACAGCAGTAACACGGTGACCATTGAAAGTCTCGTGGCACGTGGACGAGTTGTTTCTTTCTCTGACGATGATGATGGTCAAACCGTTATGCGTGCGCATGGCGTCATCGGTGACCTCGCATCATCCAGTGTGAGCGTCAAGGGTTCAGCGGCACCCGACTCACACATCGTGAAGGAAATCATGCCGGGGGCGCCGGTCATCACCATGATGCTTGGGGGTGGCGGACAAGGTGCGGTCAACACCAAGGAGACGTGGGACCCCAGCCCTCTGGGTCGCCTCGCTTGGAACACGCGACGCGATTGCCAAGCCGTGGTCAGTTCGACGAGCAGTACGACTGTCGTGGTGCTCCCCCTCAACAACAAGGCGGATGACCTGCAATCATGGGGAACTTACTGCTTCCCGAAGGTTGGTCGGATTTACCTGCAGTTGGCGACAAACCAAGGTGAAGGCATTGAGTTTGCCAGTGCTGAATACACCAGCAAGACCGGGACGACGTTCACGTTTGCTTCCGGCACCGGGCACCTTGGAACAGATAAATTCGTTCTTGCGGATGGGTCTGAAGCCGATTCTCTGGCAGCGTGGATTACGGCGACGTCAATTACCGCAGGGAGCGTCATTCACCTCGACGACAAGTTCAGCGAAGAGACCATGTGCAACGATGGGACGACCATCAATGACCGCTTGTTCCAGACTCTCGACACAGTCCAACACGACTATCAGTTGGGCACGCAATACGCAAGTACACGCGCACTGGTCGAGATTCCGCTCTTTGAGGATTTCTTCTTCGACAACGCGGAGCGCGGCATCTTCCCCGGCCCAGACAACAGCATGAAGTTGCACATCGACGCAACGCACACGGCTCACTCTTGGAACCCCAGCCCCGTTGGCCGTCGACCAGAGGCCGTCGCTCCACGTGACCCTGAACTCTTTGGCCCGTTCTCTTTCACGGTGCAAAATCAGAGCCATCGTAGCGGGACCAAGGTCACTCGTCCATACGACTCGGGCAACTCTCGCGTGTATGTTGAAGATGCCAACCTGTTCCCAATTCCGTCTGCACCACCGGTCGAGGTTGCCGAATTAGGAGGTAGTGCTCGCTACCGACGTGCTTTCCTTGCCAGCGGCGAGTGGGTCACTTACAGCGCTCGGAACACCACCGACCACTACTTGACGGTCGTCGACAGCGGTGATGACCACGCATTCAGTGAGCACTTCCTGCGCGACATCAAAGTGGGTGCACATATCTTCCCGTCTCCGGGCTATCAAGACATGTCTCATCCGGGCATTGCGGACAACCCGAGCCTCATCAGCGCCGGTCATGAAAGTCGTCGACCGTTCTACTTTGACCGTGCGAATGTGATGACGCAGGGTGGCAACGTGGACTACGGCCTGCGGCAATACGTGAGCGCCATTGAACTTCGCGCCGGACCGACATCCAACCCGCACTTACCCCGCATCGTCAACAAGAGGCCGCGTGCTAAGGCTGTGTCTGTGACTGGTAGCCCCGCAACCTCAATCACACTTGATGATGCAACATTGTTCCCTATCGCAAGTCACGACTCCAACTATAAATTCCGAGTCGGTTGGAAAGACGCTGCTGGGACGACGTATCGTGGCTTCTACGATAACCGCGTAGGCAACGTGCTAACCATCGTCAGTCCAGACTCAGGCTTTACGCCTGCTGTGGGTGACGAAATCTTCGTCGAAGACTTGCACGACACTACAGGAAACCAATTCCCTCAGACACTGGAGACCTTCCTCAATCGTGCATGGGCTCATCCCTTCTGCGGCGGTGGGCTGCGGCAGGGCGACACTGTCTGGATGAACATGCACTACACCAACCCTCACGCCATTGAGGGATTGTTCTGCAAAAGCCGCGGCACTCTCAACGAAGCAGAGGTTTGGTCTGGCTTCAACGGTGGTGTCTCTGGTCCCAACGTTAGCCCCCGCGACAGCATTCCGATGGAGAATTTCTTGATTGGAAACACGTGTACTGAAACGGCTCAGAACCTCGTGCAGCACATCAACAAGACCATTCAGTTGAACTACGAAGCACTGAAGACTTCAGCCACTGCACCCGTCGTGGCTTACATTGACCCGTACCAATGCACTGAAGACTTTGCCCGAATCCTCCTCTACGACGTCGCGCATGACCGCGAGTTCATCGCATTCCAAGACCTACACATGCAGGTTCAGACAAGCGCTGCTGCTTCGACTATCGGCAACGAAACCTCGTTCAAGACACCTATTCACAGTGCCGCAACATCCGGTTCTGGATTGGACGTAGCCGCAGGTTTCCCTTCGCAGAATAAGAACATCATTTCGACTCACAAGTCAGACTTCATCGAATCAGCCTATGCTCATAACAGCGACTGGAACGAAAGCGTGACTGATGGGCTGTCCACGCATTACGTTGGCGGCGCTGATGATTTGGCCACCGACGGCTTCTCTGACCGAACAAACAGCGCTACGGTCAAAACGGCTGCAGATGACGCATTGGCGAAGCATCAGAAAATTGATGCGGACACACGAGAACGGTCTACGTTCTTCGATACACCTGACGGGACGCGTGTTGTTCCTGCATTCCTCGGCATGAAAGGTATTCGTGCGGGCACGCTTGACCTGACCAGTCATGATGAAACGCGTCTGAAATACCTCGAACACTGGACCAAGATGGACTTTGTTCGCCGCTTGACGGTTGACTTGGGCGAAGTTGCTTTGCGAGACGGCGTGACCAGCATTGAATCTGCTGCACTGGAAGTCGTCCGCCTCATCAATCAAGCGGGAGCAAAGAACGGCAAAACGCATGCTCGGCGACCGAACGACCAGTTCCTTGGAGAAAGCAGCAAATTCAACCTTGCCAGCCCCGGACCAAAGAGCAGTGCCTTTGGTACCAACATCGACCCGGCGGCTACTCACCTGCACGCAGACTTTGCCGCAACAGCCTCGACTCACGACCCTGCGCCGTTCTGGGACCCCTCCAAGGCATTCTCCAGCCATGACCGTGGTACGCACATGGGCTACGTGCGCGCACACCTCGGCCGAGTTGTTCTCGATTCTGACGGACGGCCCGGCTTCTCAATCGTCATCCACTCGACGGTTCCGGGTGCAGCCGGTCGAAATTTCTGTACGTGGTTGGACAGCAGCAAAGCCCAGAGCCCGTATCGACCGCAGTTCCTTATTGGGCATGGCGGTCGCTTCCGCAATTACTGGTGCCAACCTGACGAGGTTACGGGTGAAAACATGCACCCTGCACCGATGCCTATCAACCGATTTGGAAGACCATTCGCACCCATCACGACGCTCAAAGAGCACCTGCCGCCGGAGAATCCGAACGACGCTTTCCTCAACAACCTCGATTTCGGACCTGACCGTGTCGACAGCACTACGGCCCTTACCGATGCTTCGCGCGAAGGTGGGAGTGGTCGCAACGCTAACACGGCTCTCAACGAATCGTTTGAGACAAAGAGCCCTGCGTCAGTGCTGGTCGACGGTCTGCGAGTGGGCACGCAGGCACGGGCTCGCATCAACTTTGGTGGCTTGACGCAGGCTGGTATTCCCGGTTGGGCACCTGACGTAGGTAAGTGGGGCTTTGGCAACGATGGCACCGAGTCGAATCTACAGTCGCGTTATGGTACAGCGTCCAACGTTGCTGACGCCATGACGGTGACCACCGAGGGTAGCGCTGACGGTTACATTCCTCAAGCAGACCTCAAGGCTGAGAATATCGGCAAGTCACCGCTCTACGGCTTGCGCTTCGTCGACCACCGCGGCGATAACCACACCATCCGCTTTGTCTACCGGCAGAACGAGCAGAAGTTCGCCAGCGACAACACATACCTGCCGCCCACGCTCGACGAAGAGATTCTCATCCATTTCGATGACCGCGACGTGTCGCAGGGTGGCTTCACCGTCGGCGCACACATGGTGGGCACAGGCGAAGTGTGCGGTGAAAAGACAGGCGGCACCGCCAAGAAGTTCAAGGGTAACCTTTGGAACAACTATCCCTCGCCAATCGTCGGTGCGAAAGCGACGACGTCGTTGTCCTCTGGGACCATGACCATCACGCTTGGGGCATCCTACGACACCAGTGCACCTGCCGTCCTCCAGACTCACCCCGACCTCCTTGGCTACCTTGGATTCCCCGAAAGCGGTATGTTTCAGTTGTCCAAGGCCTCCAGTGGGGCGCAAGGACTCACGTTCTACTACACCAGCCGAACGCACAATGGTCACGCTGGACCGCACAAGTTCTTCGGCGTCATTGGCGGCTCGTCCAGTCACAGCAACGGCGACTGGTATCTGAGTCCACGCATCAACTTCACCTGTCTTCTGACCGACGAGGTCATGGCTGCAGCAGTTGAGCACGCCATCAGTGGTACGACTGAGACGTTCGACTGCCGAGACATGTTCGCGCCTGATGGTCGCACACTGGGCGAGTGGGGCGTCAGTGCAGACGCCATCCACGTTGTTGCTCGGAACACCGACAGGGTACGGCTCGGGCGCTTGTTCGACGTGCGGCGGACCAAGGACTTCGGTCTGATGGACGGTGCTACCAGTGACGCAGTTGTGTCCAGCAAGCATACTGGTGGGCTGAGCAACGCTGAGGTCGATGCGGGGACGCGACTCGATGTTGGCTACATCCCTGAGACCGTTCTCCACATCACGACGAAGTATCGTGGCTCGAATGCAAACACGGCGACGCCTGTGCTCGTCGACAGTCAGAACAACATCGTGGACGTCACGACATGGCAGCGTAACTTGCGCGGCGAGAACTTCATTGACGTGCCCGGTGACCTCGTCATTCCACGCGTTGATTCACCCATCATCGAGGTCCATACCTTCAACGGCGGAGGCGGAGGCGCACTTTCCACTATCGAGGTCGCATCGAACGAATCACTCGCACTTTTGGGCAAACTTGCCTCTGACGATGCGGACACGTGGGGAGAGCCGCTCATTGTGTGGTACAGCACCACTGAATACGCCGAAGTGCGCAGCAAGCCCGGTGCCAGTAGCGTCACTCAATTAGACGTGGTAACTCACTCAGCCAACTTTGCAGTAGTGGCCGGAGACACGTTGTTCAAGGGTACGACGCGTGCATCCGACGCCGTTCGTACAGATGGCGTGCGCCGAGCCGGTAGCAAGAACGCAAGCCCCTTCCTGTACTTCCGTGGTGGGCGCGACAGTCCTGACCACTGGGTGCCGCTCTACTTTGGCGGTGGCTTCTCTGGTGCAGTGGTCGACATCAACGACGGCACGCAGAACGACTACGCTGACTTCTACACTCATCCCTACGCCTCTGGCCCGACAGGCTCGGCGGGCTTCCAGAACATCGGTGAGATGGCTGGCTCTCACGCACTCATCGACACGAATGCGATGCTCGCTATGTTCCCCGGCACGCCGTATCTTGACCAGCATCGTGGGCAGAACCACCCGCCGTTCTTCAACCAAGATGCACTGCTGTCTTACGATATGGCCAAAGGCGCCAACACCAAGGCAACAGGGCTGACCTATACCGACGGCAGCCGTAGCGTTGCCATCAACGTCCCGACGCCACTCATCCTTCGCTTTGCACATCCTCACGCACGCTACAGTGCGACAGGCGACTCTGCCGACCAAACCATCTACATGATTTTCGGACCGGGGCAGGCGTTCCCTCACAACACGGCCGCACACGAACCGCAGGGCGCGAACATCGTTACGACTGGTAACGGCTACAGTGCAGTGCCCATCTACATTGGTGGCAACACAGCCAAAGATTCCTTCCTCCCCAATCAATTAGCCAACGGTGATGCAACGGAGCACTCAGGTCTAAACAGGACCAGCAGCGCCGCCGCACACTTGCCGATGACGACGTTCTTCCAGCAGAACAACACGCGGGGCTTCAACTACCCGATGAACTGGCAACCCGCCAAAGGCTTCCCTAACACAAACGCAACGGGAAGCAAAACGTATTCTCAAACACTTGCGAAGGCGTTTTACTTCGAGGGTTCGGTCGCTACGACCAGTAACCTACCCAAACACTACCACCCGTTCAACTTCGTGTTCTCAGACCTTGCTGGCGCTTCAATCGGGAGCGCCACTCACACAACCACTCGCAAGTCTTCAGTCATATGGCACATGGACGGCGGCTATCACCCCGGAGGCCACTTCCTCGATGACCACGTGTCCAAGAACCCAAAGAACCCTGTGGCCAGTGCTCGCATTTCCACTGGAAGCGGGAACAAGCACAACGGTACTTCGTTCCGGCCAGCCGGTCTACTGGCTAAGGCATACCGCTCCTTTTACGCATCCGCGGGGTCTGAGGGTGACCAAGTCGTTGATGAGAACGTCGTCATCGTTGACGCGACGCGTTGCCAAAATGCAGAGGAACTGGGCGCAGTGCTCAGCGGAGCCATCAACACGTTCCCCGGCAACGACCCGCTGAAAGCCATTGGTGGCACGTTCATGCCGAGCATGCAGAACGCACACAACCAAGACCGCTACGGCTGGGTTGAGTTGCCGGTCGTCTCATACGCCGCAGAAAGCGGTTCTACACCTGCTTCATTGGTCGTCACCAGTACGGCGACTACCTATCCCGAGTATGGTTGGCTACGTGTTTCCGATGGCACGTCTGCGGGCTCAGCCCCTTACATATCACATAGCGTCGGCTCGCCCAACACCACATTTACACTCGCTGTTTCTCCGGGCACGACTGCCACAAACATCGTCGATTCTGGACTCAATCCAATTGCACCCGGAGCCGATTTCAAGGCTTATATCTGGACTAAGGCTGGAACGCATCGTCACAACAACACAGGCACTGCTTCGCGTGACCACATGACTCAGGTGCACTTTTCTGGTTATCATGACGCAGTAGACCGCACCAAACCTGTCGGTGCTGTCGGCTGGCACGGGGAAGCGTATTCCTACCTTAACTCATATGAGGCTGAAACCAGCGTTGGCGCTGATGTTCACTTCGCAGGATTAGGTGCATGGCATCCGTTGCTGGGTTTCAGTCCGTACGGTGCTGCAGAAACTTGTCTTACTGGAGGTGCGCCTACGGGGGCTACAGAGAACCCAGCGGCTACCTTTGTCCAAGACTACTGCGTGACCGGGCTGGCAACACGCCACCTCGTGGCCGTTGCGCACGAGGCCGAACTACCCATCATCGCTAAGGCTGACCGTGACGGCATTTCCTGCACAGGTGACTGGTTGCACATGGTGCAAAGCACCAACATTGCTCATGCAGGAACGACTGCATGGAACACGGGTAAAGTGCACAACCGAAGCCGCTACGTCGGCCCTGCTACGGCTGGACCGCACGTTGAGGCACAGATTCACAGTTCGCTTTCCGTCCCAATTGAGGAGAGCGACTACCCTGCCGTTGGGTCTGCTCCCAGCGATGCGCAGTGGCATCGCACCATTCAGAGTGGGGACATGGTGAGGGCCAACGCCTGTCGCTACCCAACAGGTGACTTGTTCTGGGATGAGAGTGTCGTGATTCAGTCAGGTGCTCACGAGTCCGCAAGCACGCTCGGTGTAGAGTGCATTGGCGTCAGCAGCCACGACCACTACCTCAACATCAATGCTGCCGCAACAGACATGCCTCACAACGGGCTGTTCGGTTACTTCAGCAACCGACATGCAGCACGGAACTTCCTACCTGAACACGTCGTTTGGAAGCGTATGGATGGCGGTAGCCTGACGATGCCGGCCGTCAACGCGCGTGGCCTCGGCATGATTCCGTGGGTCCAGCGTAAGGACAGCAGTGATACCGACTTCAAGACGGTGGGCGAAAAGGTGCTGGGCAACGTGCGCTTCTCCTTCGAGACGACCAACGCTGCAATGTTCCCTATCATCCAAGCACAGGAACTGGGTCACCCCCAACTGGCTGAACAACACCCGCTTGAAGTGAGGAACGCACTGCTCATCCCTAACGAAGACCAGCAGTTCAAGAGCATGCAAGTTGTTGACGACACGGGTCAGGAACACCACTTGGACGGCGGCTCTCCGCTCGGCACAGTCATTCTCGACTTCCGCCATATCAGCGACCGTGAAATCGAGGGACTTGCTCCTGCTCTTGCGGGTGCAGGCGTAAATCCCAACCTCCGCATTCGCCTCCCAGATGCCGATGAGATTCCGGGGAACATCATTATTCGTAGTGGATTTGACCGGATTCAGGCGTACCAGACCGAGACCATTGGCTCGGGTGGATTGCAGCACCCCGCCCAAAATATCACCCAGATTCGGCAGATGTTCAACAACGAATACAGTGGCCCGCGTCTCTGGCCGACGTGGGAAAACAACGGCTGGGAGCACCTTAGCCAAGACGCCGTCGACATTTCGACTACTAAGAGCGACTCTCGCCTCAAGTTCCCTGCATCCACCAGTGAAGGTTGGACGGACCACACAAGTAACGCGCCGCTGGAATCGGCTTACGAGCCTCATGACCGTAATCTGTTTTTCCACATTACCCGTATGGGCGTAAGCATGACGCACCGCTTTGACCTCGACGAACTTACCTATTCGAGTCATAGTGGCACAGAAATCAACGTTACCTCTACACCTGAGGCCGCGGTCTGGACCGACACTACAGAGCAGAGCGGTGGTCGCTACTTCCTGCGCGTTTATGACCCCGCCACGGACAAGGGCGTGCTCGCCTCCTACACGGGCGTGTCCACAAACAAATTCACTGGCGTGGTCTATAGCCCAGACTTCGCATCCTTTGTCTTGGGTAAGACAGGTCTGAAGGTCGTCCCATCGTACTACATGCCTGCTGGTAGCACGCGCATGTTCGCAGCCCGTCGCTTGCGTGACCACAGTGAATACAGCGGTGCCAGCCCCGACATGGTCAAACTCGACTGGTTCGACATCTATAGTGACCTGCCCGGAAGCACGGGAGCGATGGCCAATCCGTCTGCGCCTTACACGCGAATGACGACGCCAAAAATGACGCCTATGCCTATTCCTCGCATGGGCCATCACTACGTCACACCTACCATGGCGATGATGCCCGGACACTACGCGCATCCTGCATATCAGCGACTCTATAGCCTGAACCGGGCTTGCGCCAGTTCTAACCATGCACCTTACGAAGATTCGCTGATTGGGAACAGAGAGGGTACACGCACCAGCGTGACGTCAACGGTGCTCACGCACGGCAACGGACGTGACCCGCTTGTTTGGTTTTCAACACCAACGGCTCCATTCGGACCGAGCGACATTCACGGCGGAGCGTTCACACTCCTGACTGAAACCAAACTGAAGTACGAAGGCTACGGCATTGCGGCGAGTGCAGGTGCGAACGCAGGCACCATCAACGCTCAAGGTGGGCACACGCTCGTCTTAGAGGCAGCCAACACCTACACGATGAACAACCACTTCCCTGACCCGCTGGAGGTCGGCGCATACCAAATCATCATCCAGCCTAACGTGTTCAAGCAGCAATTGCAGGGCTTTCATCAAAACCACGCGACTGAGAACAAGGCACCCAGTGAGTCGGGAACCAAGGTCACCGAGTTGACGGGGCAGCAAGTCAACACCGTCATTGCCATCGAGAAGAACGTGTCCACTCGTGGGGCTTACGCCCTCATCCTTGCCGAGGCAATGATGGCTGACGTGCGTGGATGCGAGGTGATTCTCAACGAAGTTATACTCGACATCGAGCCGGACGCGAGTAGTCAGTTCACGAACTTGCCTCCACTGGCGCTCTATAACCCACTGGGCGTGCAAGAGAGCAGCAGTCCAGCCTTCACCCGTAGAAGCCTACCTTATCGACCGGGCATGTTCCAAAGTGCAACGCCGGGTCGAACGCTGACTATCCCGTGGTGGGGTATCTTGCACAAAGACGGTGCTGACGCAGCAGGCGCAGCCAAGTTCCGACATCTGGAGTGGCATAGGCCAGATAACTACTACGAGTTCTGTCGAGTGGGTTATGGTGCTGTCGGCGCACAAATGACGCTGGCAGGCTACCCAACGTCATTCTTGGACCTGTATGAGCCGCACAAGCGGCTGCGCAGCCTCAATCCAAACTGCGTCGTCATCAGCGACAACGGCTCGTCCACCATCACGGTCGACGACAACGCAATGTTCCCCGTCAAGCCCTACTTTGGTGAGGTGTTGGAATACACGAAGAACGGTGTGCGGTACACGGCTACCTACACCAACCGCACGGGAACGCTTGCCCACGCTACGCTGGGCGAAAGCGACACGTTCTCTGGCGTATCTGGCAGTGCTGCATTCTGGGCCAACATCGGTGCGAATACGATTCTCCGCCTCAGCCGACCCTACGACAACGGTCCGTCTGACGACTTGTTCACCCGCTCCGAAGTCAGCATCATGACGCGCAACCTGCCACAATACGCCAACGGTAGTCGGGACACCAACTCACTGCACGCACCTGATGCGTTCCTGTGCATGTGGCATCCGAACCTCGGGCGTCCATTCACGTGGTACAGTGACGACAGCAGCCGAGCGTTCTACACCAACGCCGGGACCGCGGACACGCCGGTTGACCAGAAACCGCTCAACCACGTACCAGAGCACTTCGAGACCATTCACTACCACGATTTCAACTACGTTGCCAGCAAGGGGCCGTTCGGTCTGGCGATGAAGTGGGTTGTTCCGCCTCATGACCACGACAACAACGCGGGTACTGCACTCAGTCACGACGGCACACTGACCACCGCCTCCGACATCGACGCTAAGGTTGACGGGGCAGGTACACTGAATCATCAGGGCGGTACGGTTGGCTCCAACAAGTACAACTTCTCTGGCTTCTGGCCCGGCGGCAGCCACGGCGGCGGTGCAGTAAGCCGGATGGAATCTTATGGCCACGCGCTGATTGGATGGGGAAGCGACACCTTTGGCATGGATTGCGAGACGTACCAAGACTCGACAGGCATCGCTACGCTCTCACTACCCAATGACCGCAATCGTTGCTTCGGTTACCGAATGGCAGTGCGCCAATTGTTCAATCGTCCTCGCTGGTCGCCGTATGTGCGCGGCTGGCTTGAGGTGGCGAACAGTAACGCGATGCTTGGCTACTACCACGGACCACTCATTCAGCAAGATTCCAAGACAAATGGATGGGACTACGTTGGCTCGGATTCTGGACAAAGTGACCGGACATTCGACGCGCTCTACGTCGGCATCCTTGAACGCATCACGCAAGTCTCCAGTCTGCTTGGTCAGGACCAGATTGGTCGGCAGGTGCGTTACAGTGACGGGCGCCGCATGACTGGGCCGTTCGGATGCCCGGTCCGCACCATGCGCAACGCATCCACGACCACGCGTCTGTTCCCCAACGATGAGGCAGGGCAAGGCACTGAAGACTTGGCTCGCGCTCATCGCCACTACATGGTCGACTGGTGGGGCAACACGCGTGGCGAAGAAGTCAGGCGTTTCCCTGTGCGTGGATTCGGGTTGCGGCCATCGTGGGACCCTGAAGACGCATACGCAGACACCAACGTCACGCACCGCCCTGCGGTCAACGGTCTATTCGGTGGCGACGGAAACGACCGCTATAGCGGCAACGACAACAGCGGTAACAACGCTGCCAGCAACATGGGCACGGCTGATTGGTTCAACCCAGCCAGTGCGCTGCGTGTGGGCGACCGTGGAGATGGCCGTGGTGTTCGCTGGCCCACCGTGTTCAACGAAAGCCTGCTGATGGCTGTGAGTGAGCCGCACGATGCAACTGGACTGGTCCTCAGCCATAGCACCGCCGAGCCTGCGTTTGGCCAAGGACTTGTGCGACCAAGCAACGCAACGCTGCAGGTCGGTGAGATTGAGCGCGGCATCAGCGACCGCGTGGACCTCAACAGCGATGACGGCTTGCTCAAGCCTTCCGCGCACGTGGGCGAGGGTGTCGAGACGGTCAACGCCGACACGCGAGGTGCAGAGCCAGTCAGTCGCAACGACGTGCGTCTGGGTCTTGACGTGGACACTATTGCTGAACTCAACGATGGCGTGAGCCGGGAGTACGTCGTCATGTCCACAGAGGCATCCAGCCTGCACACGGACCGTGCAGTGGGGCAACGGACAAACATCCGCGGTGCCTACGACGTGGGTAGTCGCACTCTCAAGGACCTCGACATGACTGCTCTCAACTGGTCAGACAAGCCTGTGTCTGGTGTCGTCAAGCACTCTGATGCTCATGCCATGTGGCCGCTTGGCGGCACTTACGTCATGGAATGGAGCAAGCACGCGGGCGTCCTCGACGTCAAGGGTTGGGGCAAGGCTGGCGCTTCGACCTCATCCAACCCGTATCAAGACAGCAACCACGACCCCATCAAGGAGAACGTGAACTATACAGACAGCACCATCGAGTTCCTGTATCGACCAGCGCATACACTCGACGCCAAGCACAGTCAACTGTTCCGAGCCTTCCTCAACACAGGCGGACGACAGGCTGGTTCAAACTTCTATCGTGCCACGGCTGGCGGCAAGTATGGGCTGTTCACCAGCGACGCGCCCAGCGCTCGCACTGGCACTCCGAGCAGCCCTCCTTACGCCCCCGTGTACGACGTAGACCCTGCTTCTCCGACCACTGCCGACAGCAACGGTCCGAAGATTCAGGGCGCCGATGTCGCCGGCTTCGACAAGACCGACGTTCGCTCTCCGGTCGCCCGCATGGTGATGTCCGAGAACACGTTGGAGCATTTCCGCGCCGACGCGAGTCGTCGCTCTGCTGATGACGACGAGGGCGACTTCAGCGTGCAGCCGCGGCACAGTCAAACTCTGCACCCCAAAGGCAGCAAAGGCGACACCTCCTTCAACACCGGAGACCACAGCGGAGAGTGAGGTATCATGGCGCTTGGCAAGAACACCGTGACTGGGCGCGCTGATGCAGCCCAGAGCACCGTGATGAAGCGCGTGCGTAAGCCACGATTCGTCGACAACGCCGTCCGCCATGGTGAATACACGCGCAAGCAGGCGGGCTTCACTGTCGAAAAGCCAACTGCAACAGACTTCGTGCCTACGGCTGAGCGCAAGTATCGCCTCATCGAAGAGGAGGACACCATTCGTTTGCTTCACAACCCAACGGAAAGCGTGCGCTACGAGGGTGCACTGTTTTACGACGTGGACAAAGTCACTACGTCTACGCAGTTACCTGCTCTTGTGGTTGGCGCCGAAGACCACACGCAGGCGCTGGTGACCTCGCAAATCCAAGATGCGGTGAAGGGAACGCGTTACAGGCTGGAAAATCTGAAAGGCAGGTCGCTATCCGAAATCGGTTTCACCGATAAAACGATTCGTTTTGCTCAGAAAGTTGGAGTGGGGATGCGGACTTCTGACCTCGCTGGGCGTGTAGCCAAAGCCAACACGAGCAGCATCAACGGTGTGCGAGCCAAGCAGCCTTCTTCGACGTTTTTGGCTCAAGATTTCTACGGGGTTGAAGCGTTCACAGCACTACGCTTCTTGGCCAAGCATGATGGCTACAGCCCACGCAGTGACCGATTTGGCAACGTGTGCTACTTCCCGCAGTCCAACATCGAGCGCGAATACTTGGTCAATGAAAGCCGAGTCATGGGTGGCACCCTCGATGACGACAGCGAAAGTGCGCCGAATCGCGTAGTTGTCCGCGGCCAGCCACGAGCAAACAACCACTCGAACGTGGTGCAAGTCGATGACTTCGGGCGTCAGGAGACTGGTATTGTCGAGGTGCCGGGAGGTATTCACGCTCCGACGGCTGTAACCAAAGCCAGTGCACGAGCCATTGGTAGGCGTATGCTTCGGATGGCGAAGAACGCCACTGGCTCCAAGAAGTTGCTCGACGTTATTGGTGCTGGCAACATGCACCCCGGCGACATGATTTCTCACCAGACTCGCGTCGACAACGAACGCTACATCATCCTCGGTAGTCGGCTTGACTTGAACTCCCGCAGAACTGAACTGCACGTCAATTCGGTCGATGTTGCGCTCGAAGATGTGCTTCAGCGCTTCCAAGAGATTGACGTTAGCGGCAGCGTTGAGGCAAACGAGGAACGCAATCGACAGTTTGCCGTAGAAGAGTTCTCTACCTCGTTCGGGTTCAAATTCCGCGTGTCGTGGCAAATCGCTGAGCGCGTGGACATGAACCGGGGTGTAGGCTACACGCTTGGCTCCGTGCATCGAAACAACATCAACGGAGCACTACTGCTCCAAAGCACTGGCGTGCTCATCAACAACGGTGCTGGTTATGCTGCAGGGACGACGTCGTACACGGTGGATGGGGTCAATGCGACCACAATCTTTGGAACCGACAACCAAGCCGTGTACAAGCGCAACGGAAACAAATTAGGTCACATTCACGCTGCGTCTGTCGGTGCGACCACTGTCGTCATCAAGTCAGCCAGCGTCCACGCCGTCGTCGACGACGAGGAATTGTTCGTGTTGTCTACCGCTTCCAACCCAGAGGCGCGTAGCAACCATCTCAAACTGGGCGCTGTGCACAGTCGCTACCTGAAGAATAGGAGAGGATGATATGCCATTGTTGAACGAAGGGACTCGATTTTTGGTCGACACGCTGAAGGACCGCATCAACGAGGTTGTTTTCGGATTTGACGGCACGTTGGCTACGCAGCAAGACGGCGGCATTGGCAACCCAGCAGTGGTTGTTACGCCGAGTGTGAAGGTCATTGACGACAACACCTTGATGGTTGAGGCCAGCGTGCCTCTAAGCACGGCGTTCACGCGGCCTTTGCGAGAGGTCGTCATTCGCTATAAAAATCCGAGTGATTCGACAGACACGACGGACTTCATGCGCTACACCTATAACGCAATTGAGAAGACCAGTAACAACGAGATTCAGTTTTCAGCACTCATCGAGGTGGGCATTTGACCAATCCAACAGCAGGACACACCAGCGCAACTGGCATGGGCTCTGATGCACAGGGTCTACGAGATGGCGACGGACTGACCAGTCCGAGCCTGACGAATCTGTACGAAGGCCTGCACGGTAACGGTATCATGCGCCTCGGCGACGGTGCCAAAGGTGACTCGCTGCGCAACAGCGTGGTCGCCAACACGCCCGGTTTCATCCAGATTGGCTCGTCTCAGGGCGAGGTCAAGGTCTACGGTGGCTTTTGCACCCTCGACGGCGTCCTGTATAAGTTCGCCAACGGTCCGGGCTCGCACGAGACGTTCATCGTTGGCACCACTGGAGGCGGCGCAAGTCACAGCGGTGATTTGCCCAGCGTTCCGGGCAGTAACAGCGACGTCTTTGTCGTCGTGTACCTTGTCGGTAGGAGCACCCCAGAAGCACATCTGATGTACGAGATGGGTACGCCTGCTGCGGCGACGAGTGGAACACCGCTGCTCCCCAACCGGTTCCTTTCCAGCCCGAGCGTCACAGGTAATACTGACTTGAATCATCAGACCACCGTGCTCGGAGTCATTCGCTACACGATGTCGGGAGGAGCGGCCAACGTGACTGCCAGCCTCGGCAGCCCAGTCATCCACGACCGACGCACGTTCTTGCGCAAGTCGCCGCTTTATCTGACGCCGATGACCAAGGGTGCCATTGGGAACGTCGATGCCGCCAATGCACTGACTAACCCAGACTCTTTCTTTGCATCGCCAGAAGAAGGCGACCTTACTGGAAGCACGTTCGGAGCCATCTGGCAGACGCACCGGGAGGACGTTGCTGGTGCCAAGCACGGAGTCATCCTAACGGCCTTACCGAAGAATCTCAACACCACGCCTGTGACTGGCACCTACGTGCTTGGTCCAGACAGGTTGGAAGTCATCACTACATCAGGCAACGTCACGTTCACGTTCGACGAAGCCAATATCTGGGTCATCACGACCGATGCCGCGCGAACCATCAATCCGACAGGAGTTTTCTCCGCCGGTCACGTCGTGGACATCTTCCACAAGGCAGGTGCGCACAACCTACATTTCGACTCCACCAGTGGAGGGCACAGCAGCACGCCCATCAACGTCAACATTGCATCAGGGGAATCTGCTCGATTTGTGTACGATGGGGACAACTGGCATCAGGTTATCGCCGCTCCGTCCAGTTTCCCTTCTTCCAGCGGCGCGACTGGCCTTGTGCAGTTATCGAATGGCTCTGGTGGCTTCACGAGCGACACGAAGTTAGCATGGGCCAGCGGCTCTTCAACGCTGACGGTAGATGGCAAACTTACCGTCACTGGACTCATTGACCCTACTGGACTGGTCATTGACGAGAAAGCGAACGTAGCGGGCACTGGTCACAGCACTGCTGCTGGAAAGGGCCTGCTCTGGGTCAAGAACGACGCTCCGAACCGACTGTATTTCACAGACGATGCAGGGACCGACAAGAAGGTCATTCATGCCACGGACAGCGTCACTGAACTGAGCGACGTGAGCAACGTTGGCTCTGGTGCCATCATCACTGGTTCCGAGCGCAGCAAATTGAGCGGCATTGAGGCAAATGCAGATGTAACTGATGCAACCAATGTGACCGCCGCAGGTGCGCTGATGGACAGCGAGGTGACCAATCTTGCGTTTGTGAAGGGGCTGACTGGTGGCGTTTCCAACGGGAATGTGCTGGTCGCCAACGCAGCAGTAGCAGACAATGACTTCTTGAAAATCGACGGAACATCCGTCGAAGGTCGAACTGCTGCTGAGATGAGGGGTGATTTGAACGTAGCGGATGGTGCGACTGCAAACGCAGGTACAGTCACGAGTGTCGCTACGACGGCACCCATCACCGGCGGCACCATCACAGGGTCAGGCACAATCGGCATCAGCGCGGCCACAACGAGTGCAGCAGGCTCGATGTCCGGCGCGGACAAGACCAAACTCGACGCCATCGAAGCAAGCGCGGACGTGACGGACGCAACCAACGTCGCGTCAGCAATCAGCGGGGCATCGCTGACTGGAGCAACTGTTGCTACGGACGACAAAGTGCTCATTCAAGACACCAACGACTCAGACAATCTGAAGACGGTGACCACCCAAGCCATCGCCGACCTTGGCAGCCCCGACCCCCTCTACTTCACCGCTAAGGTCGGCTCCAATACCAACGATTCAGGTCACACGGCAGGAACGTGGCATAAAGTCGAGTATTGGGACATCATCAACAACGAGACGCTTACGTTGGACAGCGCCACGGACGGTGAAAAGTTCACTGTGGGTTCAGGACAAGGCGGGTTGTACTCCATTCACGCACAGGTTGGCTGGGTGGCTTCAAACTCGACGCTTCCATCAGTCGCCACAAGCCCATATCAACTTCACGTTGCCATTTACGTCAATGGTTCTGTTGTGGTGAGGCAAGGAACTGCGACTGTTGGAAGCCCTTCCGCGAAGACCGCGCCGGTTTCGACGGAAATTGTCTTGGCTGATTCAGACTACGTTGAAATTTACTTCTTCGTTCGCAAAGAAGATGATACTGGTAATAGTGGTACTCAGCAACTACGCGGTGGAGAATACTGTCGATGGGCCGTGCGAAGGATTGGTGATTCCTGATGAGCAAAACGATGCAAGAGGCCATTCAAGGTCAATACCCTACGCTTGACTTTGCTGAGTACGCGGTAGTCACATCGTCCTCATCAGGGCAGACATATCATGCCGACCAATGGCCTCCGTCGGGCTTTGGCTCCGCACCCACGCTTGCGCAGGTGCAGACTTGGATGGCTGCTTAATGGGCCGCTTCATCGACCTGCTGAAAGAGCAGTGCGAGAACTGCAACCGCATTATGCTCCCGCGCAGCATCTCAGGGCGCTACATCAGTGGTGAGCCTGTCGTGCTGCACGAGTGTCCTTTCTGCTCCTACACCCGATTTCACGGTCAGTTGGGCTTCAAGGGCGTCCGCAAGCGTAGGGCTGAGCCTGTCTCAAGGCGAGCCGGTGGCCGATTCTCCACCTTTCTCAAGCGTAGGGCTGAGAAAATGCGATGATTATGCGTCACTCGCCACGCTTGCCGATGATGTCGTCGATGCGCAGGATGCTGATGGTGACCTCGCTGGCCGACTGAACGGCTTGGCGGACCAAGTCGAGCGGCTCGAACACGCCTTGCTCGACCATGGAGCAGGCACCGCCACCTTCGATGTCGGGTCCAGCGTCGCTGTTGCCTTGCATGTGCTCGTTGCGCAGTGCCAGAACGGTGTCGAGTGGGTTGTGACCCGCGTTCTCCGCAATGGTGGAAGGGATGCTTTCCAGCGCCTCCGCAAAGGCTTCGATGGCCATCTGCTCACGTCCACCGGCTTCGGCCGCACGAGAGCGGAGATGAAGCGCTGCGTTGAGGTAGGCTGAGCCACCCCCGGCCACGGATTGACCGCTGTTGTGAGCGAGACAAACGACACCGAGGGCGTCCTCGAAGCCGCGCTCAGTCTCGTCGAGGGTCTGTCGCGTTGCACCGCGAAGAACGAGTGTGGTCACTTCGCCTTCGCCCTTGACGACCACGTAGCGCATGTCGCCAATGGTCTGGCACGTCACGTCGCCGTCCGACGCCACGGTGATGTCTTCGACGCTGTGACCGACGCTGGCGTCGAGAAGGCGGGACAGGGCAGTCATGTCGCTCTCTGGGACACGGTGGACCACGGCGATGTTGTGACGGGCCAGACTGGCCGCTACGACCTCGTTCACGGTGTCCCTGCAGAACACGGTGCCGCCGTCGGGCAACACGCTCACGATGGCTTGGGCCTTTTCGACCCACTCATCGCGGCTGGACTGCTTGCGATACTGGGTGTATTCCTGCGCTGAGGACAGGCTGAGTTGGACGTTGTCGTCCTTCTTACCCTCACCGAGCCCAGTGTTGATGAGCAGCACCTTGGGCGCAGGCTCATCAGGCATCGCCGGGAGCATGAACTCCTTGTGGAGTACGACGCCGGGGAAACAGTACGAGTCATCGAGTGAGCCGCCCGGCTGGGACAGCACGCGAACGCGCGAGTAATCACCATTGGCGTTCTCTGCAGCAGTCACGCACAGTTCGCTGACGTGCTCCATGCTGGACTCCAACGCCTTACCGGTGATGGACGTGCGTGCCACTTTGGACAGAGGAGCGTCGACGGTCAGAGTCTCGAAGTGCTCTGTGGCCCACTTGGCTGCCTTACGGTAGCCACGACAAATGATGTTGGCGTGCAGACCCTTGCTGAACAGCAGTTCGCTGTTGCCCAACAGTTCACCTGCAAGCACGACCGTGCTTGTCGTTCCGTCGTAGCACATGTCTTCCTGCGTGTTGGCCGCCTCGACGACCATCTTGGCTGCCGGATGTGTGATGTCCAGTTGCTGGAGGATGGTGGCTCCGTCGTTGGTGACGATGACGTTTCCGCCGCCGTCGACCATCATCTTGTCCATTCCCATCGGCCCCAACGTCGTCTTGACGGTCGAGACCGCGCGTTTTGCGGCTCGGATGTTGTGGACAACTGCACTTGTGTTTGCTTCGTTTTCATTCATGGCATTCCCTCTTCATCACCAGTCAACCTCGAACTCCTTCACTTCGCCGGTGTGACGGCAGCGGGCCTTTACGAAGCCCTCTTCCATCCCGTGCTTCCACAGTTCGTAGGTGAGTTCAGCGTCTTTCAGGCAGTATTCGGCGACCTTGCCATAGTTACCCTTGCGCCATTCGATGGGCGCGTCGTGACTGGTCATCAGTTTCCCCTTCTGCAGCGTGTGCAGACAGGCGTCGGACAGCGGCACAGCGTGCCCTGTTATGGAACGCAAGAGCGCAGACGTATCGAACACCTGCTCGTCTGACTTGGTGAGAATTTCGCCTGCCGTCCAGCAGTCCAGTGCGTCGCGGATGATGGGAAGGTCGAACTTCTTTAGGTTGTGACCCAAGACGAGACCGCCCTCGGACACGTGCTTGGCGAGGTCCTCGCCAATGACCTTGGGGTGCAACTTCTTGACGACCGTGCCCTCGGGCAAATGCTTGGACACCGCTTCGTTGGTGTAGACTACGCCATTGTCGCCGTCCCACGTCGCAACGACAGTGGGCTCGAACAGGTGCGTTTGCCCCCAGCCACCGATTTCATGCGAGTAGTTTCCAGTCTCGATATCAAGAGCCAGCATTTTTCTCATTGAAGCATACCTCCATGCAGTGATGGCACCAATCGCACAACGCAACCTCCTTTCCGTGGTGTTTGCCGAGAATCCAGCCACCTATATCCGCACCCACGGGCGTGTCGCACATAACGCATTCGGTACACCAAAACGTCATGCCTCCTTCCCCTTTCGGTGTTCTGCGCGCAGGCGGACGTAAATGCCGACACCTTCGCGCGTATCTTGGAACATCGGACCTGCGTACTCGTTGAACTTGGAGTTGATGGTGCCACGGCTGGCGTAGTTCGCCAATCGGCCAAAAGTAGACAGCATGTCCTTCTTTTTCGCCCATCCTTGCCCACGCGCGTCGTCGAAGTCAAACACTTCGCACTGGTTGAATGCTTTGCGCCATAGACCCTGCATCTTCTTCTTCTCAGCGTTACCCGCCCCAATGTTGATTTCCGACTCAAGCCACTGAATCAAGTTGCCATACAGGTCAAACAGGATTTCTCGTGCCATGTCGATGTGGTCTCCGGTGACTACCCAGACACCTTCGACCATGGCCATGTGGTGAGCCAGTACGTTGGTGTAGTTCTGAAGCCCCATGATAAAGGACGAACAGATGCCCTGCTTGTCTGGCCCCAGTGGCTCGACGATGGAATAGTATTCGTCAATTGCCGACATCAGGGCCGGGATGTAGGACTCGTCAACCGTGAACATGCGGTGCATGAGACTCATCACAACGGCTTCTTGGTCGTCCTCGCGCATGTCGTCCCACTCCATCGGAGGGATATCTGCCAGTTCTTGCACGCGTCGCTTGAGCCGCTTCTGAGCCTCTTTGAAGAAGTCGACCACGTTGTCGAACGGCACCTCAAACTCAGGCTTATGGTGCACGGCTTCGGCCAGTTCGTGGTTGATGGTGCGCTTCATATCCAGCGTCCAATGGCGCCAGTAGGTCAGCACGCGCTGGAAAATGCCCTTGTCGAGGACGTGTTCTTTGATACCCTTTGGCGGGTAAGTCGTAATCCACAGAGACACCTCAGACTTGACGCTGAAGGTGTCGCGGGCCATGTGCTTGGTCAGGATGTTCCGACCGGTCCCTGCCGCGTTGAGAGCAGACTGAAGGAACAGCGTAGTGTTCTCGTTGTGCTGCCCGGTCTTGAGTACGACGCTCCCTTCGTCGAAGTTCAGTCCCTTGCGACCTGCGAGGAGGCCGGGACGAACAATCATGTCCGGGTTGCGACGGTCTTCTGAGTCTGGGTCAGGTACGAGTGTACCGACCAAAGCAGCGTCGTTGCCGGAGTTGTAGTCCTCACTGCGCATGTTTGCCTCGTTGAGGACCTGCTCAATGACCTGATATGCGGCTGACTTTCCTGTCCGCGTGTCTTGAATCCAGAACATGCTGACGCGGGGGTCGAGGTTGCTTCCACCCACGGGGATGCGGACGTAGGGTACAGCCGCTTGCCCGAGGATGAAAAAGAACGACAGCAAGCCCGGAATCTCATTGTTCCGGCTGTACTGATTGAAGTGTTCCAAGTAGCCTCGCAGCACCGGGTATTGTTTCACGCATTCGTAGTTTTCAGCCCTGTGCTCCATCATGTTCGTTTCCTCCTCTCCCGTAAGTTTTCTGGACGCGCACAGGCTCTTCTGACGTCAAAACGTCGAGCAATCGCTTGCGTAGCGTGGTTCCCATTCCTCTTACTTGCTTCAATGACTCCGGGTACAGCATCTCTTCAATTGACCCGCATGCCTCCAGAGTCTTGTTGACCAACTCCGGTCCGAAACCGGGGACGGTAATGAGCATATCGGCCCGCACGTCGTTCGTGCTGGTCCTTGTGACGGCCCGCGCGCCGTGTCGACTGGCGGGCTTGTGCATCTTGCTGTGCAGTTTGGCAATGAACATGGCTGCCTCAGTGTGGTCTTTGGCGCGGTAGATGTGGCAGTCAAAGTCTGCCGAGAGGCGTGCGAATAGGCCCAGCATCTGGTTCATCACCTTGGAAAATGAAGTCTTGCGGCCCTGTCGCTTGGACATGGCCACGTATTTGGCTACGTCGCCGTGGACGACGAGGAACACGCGCTCGCAGTTGGCATCGAGGTTTTCGATTTGACGCATCAGGTGGCCGCTGTAGGATGAAGAGAGTAGGTCGGGCAGGCTCTTGCATTCGATGTTGGCGTTACCTGCCTTATAGTCGCCCATACCCTGAAGGTGCTCTTTGACGACATCGAAGCCCTCACGTGCTGCGGCACGCACCACGGCATCGTGGAGAGGGCCACGCTCGTTAGAGTCGATGACCAGAGGACCTCGCTTCACTTCATCTTCCTCCTCGATTTCATACTCTCGTACCGCTTGGAGAACCGGACGCATCTTCGACATGCTCGGTTTTCTGGATTATTAACGACAGTCCAGTCGCTGTCGCCAACGCCGACCATGCCGCAGAACGACATATCGCCCTTTCGGACTGAGCCATCCCTACGCTTAGGAACGAGATGATGGGGCTTGGTGCCCTTACGTCGACCAGTCCACTCGACCATCGCGTAACTCTCACTCATCAGCGGTCACCTCTTCGTCAATCGCACCAGTCTTGTCCCAATACCTGCACTTCCCAAGGCACATACCCTTCTTGTGAAGCATTGAGCACGTTTGAGGATATTCCGTACCTACGATAGTACCTACTTGGTATCGAGTAGTTCGCTCGTTGAAGTCAGCCCAGTCGAGCCGTTGGATGTAGTCGACAATGGTTTCGGTATGTTCTTCCAACTTTTCGCGGTCGATACGCTGAACGGGAATGAAATTGCGCAAGCGCTTGGAGAGGTATTTGACCAACTGGACGCGAGCGTCATGGCTGGGGTTGCTGCCGACACGACACGCGGCCGAGTTAAGGCAGGGGAGAATGATGACGCCATCCATCGAGGCCGTGGGCAAGTCGATAGGAGCGGCGTTGGGGTCGAAGACAGCACGCTTGGCTTTGGTGCGCTTGACGTCCAGCGCGAGGCCCTTTGAACCATAGGGAATCATACCAGAGTGGGCATCAAGCGCCTTGAGCATGATGTAGTCGAGACCTTCCTCCAAGTCCTTGGAACTCAGGGGAATAGACCACAGCCCGCGCTTGGAGTTGTACGAGTTTGGAATGCGAATCATACCGCTGGTATCGAACGGAACAGCAGGGTCAGAGCAGAACAAGTTCATGTCGTGAATCCATTCGTTGACCACGCGCATCCCTGCTTCCTTGACGTCGGACAGGTGACCGCCGCTCGACGGCATGTAGGGCTTGTCGAGGGCCACCCAGACGTGGAAGCCTCCGCCACTGTACCAGACGCCGTGAGAGATGTCTTCAGACAGCAGATGATGGTGAAGGCGCTGCGTCTGATGCAGAGCCTTCTCAGGGCTGACGTCAGGTGAGCCCCTTTGACGGAAATCCTTCGGGTCGAAGTCCATGACGAAATGTCGGACAATCGGCGTTATCAGGTCCACGCGCTTGTTGAACGGCGGAACGGTAGCCCGATAGCCGTACACAGTCATGTAAGCGTTGGACACACCATTCTTCCCTTCCCAATATCGCTCCAAGTCCGTATTGCTACGCACAATTTTACGATAACCTCTACCCTTCTCTGCCCCGAGTTCCATGACCTCTCTCGGATAATCGAAGACCAGTTGCATGCGTTCACTGTCCTGCGTCGATGATTCTCTCCAGCACTTCCAGCAGTTCCTCAACATCGTGGACGAGCAAGGCGTTCAGGGTGATGTACATCGGCCCCTTGGGACCGGTCTGACTCTCGTCGAATTCATACAGTGAAGTCTGCACCGCAGTGGTGAAAGGGACATCTCCGAGCAAGGCGAACGACACGTGGACGGGTCGACCAATGATGGGATGTAGCAGTCGCTCCATGACCATGGTCAGCGTTCTCATGTCTTGTTTGGTGGGTGTTTGCATCTTCAGGCCTCCGCGTAGTTGTCTCGGTATTCTTGTGGGTTGTCGCTACCCTCCCATGAGGGGCAAATCGACTTGAAGTTGCACCAAGCGCATTTATTTTGGCTGGGCTTGGTCTCCCATTGCTCGGTCAGGTAGGCCGTAAAGAGCGCTTCCATGAGGCGTCGAATCTTCCGCTTGGTGTAATCAGAATCCCTGCGCTTGGTGACTGGCTCGTAGAAAATACGGTTGATGCTGCGTTGTTCGTAACCGTACTTGTTGAGTGGGTCCAGTCCTGCGACTTCTCCGCCGGGGAAGACCCATCCCCAGTGAGTCACGTTCTGTAGGGGGTGGTCGGCCACCTTGAGCAGGTGCTTGTAGAAGGCCATTTCTGTGCGCATGCTCTGCACCTTGAACTTCGGGTCCTCCCATGGTTGGTCATCGTCCCTGCGGGTCTGTACCCACTTACCGGTCTTCAGTTCCATGAGGGCGACGCCGCCGTCAGCCTCAGCGAAGCCACGGTCAATGCTGCCTGCCCAGTGAACGGGAATGGTAACAGTCTCGTCGTTGAGTGTGAACTCTTCGTCGCTGTAGGCGTGAATCTCAGTCTCGTTGATGATGGGTAGGTAATCCTCCTTGCCTCCAGAGAGCAATCGCTCCAAGTCCCACCGGAGCCTGACCTCGATAATGGGCTCCTCCCCAAGTTCGTACTCTTCCTCTGGCATAGCGGAAAGCGCCAGTGCCAACGCCTCATCGCGCTTGCCGCGCTGCATCAGCGTGTAGAGTTCGTCCAGATGAGGTGCAACGTGGTCGTAGTAGTGCTCAACTGCGTCGTGGACATTGGTCCCGCGCGTCATGGCCTCGGTGCCGGGCTCAGGCAATCGGTGAATGCGCTTGTACTCGTACTGCTTGGGGCAGAAGTCGAAGTCGCTGGTCAGGCTCGACTTGGTCAGTCTGAGTCGCTTTTCGTGACCCGGCTTCCAGTCGTAGGTCGACTTGCTGTACGCTTCCCAGTTCCGCTTGCTCATGCGTATTCCTCCAGTTTTGATTGCTTTCCTTGGCCCGCGTCGAAGAACTCAGCGAGTTGCGTCTGACGCGTGGGTATTTTGTCGTAGTGGCCGCAGGTTGGGCAGCGCTTGCCACGCTTCCAGAACGGACGGGTGCTCACGCGAGGGGTCGATTGCACGACCTTCTTCCAGAACATCCACTTGCTCATTCTGCCACCTCCTTCCGAGCGGATGGGTGAAGGCATTCGGGCGGAGCCTGCCTCCAATGGGGACCACAGACACCAACGCCTGCAATGGCGTTCCTCCCGCAGACTTGGCCTTTGCGCTTGCCGCTCTTGATGATTGCAGTGCACTTGCTCATTCTGCCACCTCCTCCATCAGCCGCTGCACATAGACGGCGGCGTCCATGAGTTCTTCTTGCAGGTGCTGGAGCCAGTCAAGCAGTCCAAGGTCACCGCGCTCCATCGTAACGCCGTACTTGGCCTTGCCAACCTCTGCGCGCTGTCGAATCTTGGCGATGACTTCTTCCTCAACTCTGCTCATGTTCACACCTCGAAGTAGTTCTTGGGACGGGCGGCGCCCGCTGCTGCATCCAAGTCCCAGTCAAGGGCCTTGAAAATCGGCTTAAGTTTGGCTTTCACCAGTTTGTCCACCATCAGGTCGACGTCCAATTCGTAGCCGTCCAAATCAGACTCATCCTCGAACGCCATGACCGGCGTCCGGTTGTCGCGGACGTAGACCCAGTCAACGCTGGAGCCTTCGCCGTAAGCGTTCTTGACGTGCTCGTTATAGTAAATGGCCGCCTTGATTCCGCCTCCGACCTTTTCGTACTTGGACGGATGCTTCTGCAAGCGGGTGGTGGAAGCGACATCCTTGAGATTGAAGTCGCCGCGCAGAATGCGCTTCGAGATAGGACGGACCATGTCGATGACCTGATTCTCATCTGCACCGTTGCAGATGGCGGTCAATACATCGTTTTCGAGGTCCTTGGAAATGGGAGAGAGCGTGCTGATTTTGCCCCAGCGCGCGCTTTTGACCTTGCCGTCGTCTTCGGGCGGGAAAGAGCAGATGCCGTAGTAGAGGTTCTTGCCTCCGACAATCCAGTAGGGCATGTAGGCCTCCAACTCGACAATGAGATGACTTGCTTCCAACCGGCGCTGGACTTCAGCGGTCAGGTGCTTGGCGAGCGCATCTGCCTCGTCGAGTGGGACCTTGACGAACGCAGAGTCGGTGTGACCGTACAGAGCATCGTAGCCCTGCGCCTCTGATTCGCTCATCAGGAACCGAATAGCCTGTCGCCCGCAGGCTGTGATGGCGCTGGCGATGTCGAAGTCCGCCCAACCCCAGTGAGCGCTGGCAGTCATGCCGTAAAACGACGCCATGACCCGCTTTACGGCAAGTTGCAGCGTGTTCCATCCGTTTCGCTCAGATTCGGTGTCGGCTTCGCGCATCTTTCGCTTATACTCGTCGCGCTTCTCGAACATCTCAGTGACGATGGTCGGCAAGAGCGCGTCAACGCCCTGTACCCAACAGGTGCCGTCGGGCAATTGGCGGACGTCGTCACGCCACGCTTGGTCCTTGGGGACCTGCGTTTCCCACGAAAGGTTGTGGCTGAGGATGAGTGATGGGTATAGGCCCTTGTAGTCGACACAGGCCACGCCTTCGTAGCGACCCGGTCGAGGCGGAGGAATGAACGCTCCTTCGTAGTCTTGCTTCTCCTGAGTGGAGCGGCTGGGAGCCTTCCACTCGGTCCTGCGGTTGAGCAGACCTTTGGCGAAACGGGTGACGTTGTGGCAGGAAGCGAACGACACGCCGCAGAGTTCCTGCAGAGAGAAGAAGAAGTCGAGGACGTGGTTGTCCTCGTCAATGCGCTTGAGGAGAATGGTGTCCTGCATGCAGTAGTCGACGTATTCGTCGAACCGCTCGGTCCAGCCGGTGAACACGTCCATGTCGAACTTGCCGCCGAGGCCGCAGGCCTGCGCGATGGTGTCCAGTTTGAGGTTCTTCAGTTGGGGCTTGCCACTGTCTTTCCAGACGCGCTCGAAGCCGCTACCGCTGCGCAGGGGTGACGCCGTGTCGAAGCACAGCCGACCGAGGATGGGTTGGTCGGTGTAGTCGTAGCCCTTACGCGTCCCGATGACGCGCTTTAGTGGACTGAGTCGTCGGAATTGTTTGAGTCGCTTAGTGAGGTGCGGAAGGTCGGCCCACATCAGAGCGTGCGCCACGAACACATCGGGGTCGCACTCGTCCATGTAGTCGAGGAACGCGCGGTGCATGTCGGATTCACAGCCGTACAGGTGGCGTTCGTAGGTGAACTCCACCTGTTCACCGCGCACCTCATATGAAACATGCCGAGTCTCGATGTGATGGTCCATGTCGTAGAGGCCGGTGGGGTTGCCTTTTTTCCAGCAGAATGCGACATGCCGGTGGTTGTAGTTGTCCGCGACGGCCATGACGGTGGTCTCGTTCGTTTCAGGGTCCCACTCCAAGTCGAAGTGCCAGACACGGGGCTTCCACTTGGGCATGCGTGGGTAGTGGTCGATGAGGTACTTGTCGGCGAGCGGGATGTCGGCCTCCCAAGTCTGACGGAAACGGCGCGACATGTCGCGCAGGTCGCTTTCTCGGTAGGCGTAGACCTTGACGAGCCGCTCGTTGTCTCGAAGGCCAACTGCCGTATCGTTCCAGTCAACGCTTGAGCCGAAGTAATCGTCGAGAACCCTGCTCATGTAGCGGGGGTCGGTGTCGGCTGAGACCCAGAAGTAGGGTCGGTAGTCGTCAACCGTGCGCTCGATGAGGTTACCTTCCGCATCACGCCACCTGAGGTACAGGTGGTCGGGACCCTCGGGGTCCGGTCGGAAGGTATCGACAATCATGTTCACTCCTCCTCGTTGATGAGCACGTACTGGACTTCTGCACCGCAATCGCTGCAAGTCAGCGTGGACACGATGCCCTCACCGTCCAGACCCCAGTCTTCTGGGTTCCAGTCGTTGCCCCAGATGAGGCGACCGCCGCAGTACCAGCAGACGTCACGTCGCGTCACTGAGCCACCCCCGCAGCACTTGCGCAGGCTTGGCATCGAAACTTGACGGTATCAAGGTCGATGGTCTCGTCTTCGTGGAGGTCCATCGTCATGTAGATGTCGTGCTCGTGAACGACCAACGTGTCCCCACAGCCGGCGCACTGCACCTTGTCTGGAGTCTTCACGCTCAGTCCTCCTCGTATTGCTGGTCGATGACGACCATCAGGAACTGCGTCGTAGCCTGCTCGATGATGAGCACGGTCTCGTCTCCCGTGTGGATGTCGACGTCGCCCGATGGCAAGTTGTTCAGCAACTCAGGGAGCCACTTGTCGAAGGCAGAGCGAGCGTTGTTGCCCGGCGCTTCAACTTGCGTCAGCGGAGCACGCACGAACATCTTGCCCGTGGACTGCTTGCCGCCGCGCACGACGAACTCTGAGCCGTCTGCATCGAACTCGGTCTTGCAGCCGTATTGGTCACCGAGGACGGACTTGAACGCCGTCACAGGTTTCAGCGATTCAGATGAGACTCGACCATGGTGGGTCAACGGTGCGTCGAACCACGATTGCCACATCGAATCGCGCGAGCGGTCGATGGCGCTCTGCATCATGCCGACGCGCTTCTGAGACTCGACGAACGCTGCCGTAGGCAACTGGAGGCTCATCTTCCCGCCACGCACGTGCAGGGTGCCCGTATTGCCCTCTTGGCTGAGTCGGAGGTCGGAGACCTTGGCCTTCTTCAGGAAAGCCTTCAACTTCGGCAGGTCGGTGATGTGGACGTAACCCGTTTTTTCAGCACCACAATCCATGCGGCGCGAGACGTAGTGGGTCGTCTTGCCGACAGCGGCAGAAATGGCTGCCGCCTCGACCTTGATGGTGATGTCCATCAGGTCGTTGCCGAACGACGTCAGGAAGTTGACGAAGTTCTCCGTGCTCAGCGTGAAGGATGCCATGGGCTCACCTCAGATGGCACCGTCGCGCAGTTCAGCCATGCCGTACCACTGCGCTTCTTCGCCCGTGTTGGTGACGAAGTAATCGCGCTGTTGATTCAGCAGGTTGGAGTTGGTCTTCTGTTTGAAGAACTCGGCGCTGTAGCGGGTCTCGCCCGTGCGAGCGCCCTCGGCGTTGCGAATGACCTTGCGCTTGCACCAGAGCACCTGAAACAGGTCCTGATTGGCGCTGTTGTGCCATGCGAACTTCCAGCCGTCGAAGCCGACCTTGCCTTCCTTGTCCTCCTTGAGGTGCGTCTCCCAGTAGACGTCGACACCCAACCGGTTCAACTTCTGGCACTGTGCGGTCAGTTGCTTGAAGCGGGTGGCGCGGATGCTCCAGTTCCACCCAATCTCCTTGTTCAACTTCGCAGCGCTCGCAGCGACAGCGTCAGTGGCATCCATGTCGAGGTCGTGAATCTTCATCACGTTGATGCACATACCGTCGAACTGGTCAAGCCCGGTCACGATGAAGGAGCGCAGAAGCGGTCCCTCGAATCCGGGCTGCTGTTGATTCTGTGCATACTCCACGGCGAACTTGGCAATGTCCATGACGCGGTTGTACGATGCAAGGTAGTTGTACGCCGTGCGGTTCTCTTGTTGCATGACCCAAGGCTCGAAGACCCGGAACATGGGCGAGTTGTCGTAGTGCGCCAACTTGCACGAGAGGCCACCGTTGTCGTGGTCGAGCACGAAGCACAGGCCATCGGGGTACTTGTGGGCGTGCGCATCGAACGCGAGGCCGGTCTTGCCGGTGCCCTCGTGGCCGACGATACCCATGAAGATGTGGCTTGGCTTGATTTCGGGCGCGCTGGACTGCAACTCCATCTCAGCCTGCAGGCCGGGGAATCGGCTGACGAACTCGGTCGAGGTGACCGGCTCGGGCGCAGTGGGAGTCTTGGGTTCCGGGGCAGCGCCACGGTTCTCAGCGAGTTCCCTCAGTTCCTGCACGATTTCTTCGACGTCCGGGGCCGACTTGGGCGCCGGCTTGGGAGTCGGTGCGTTCGTGTTTCCTGCTGCAAGTGCTTCCCATCCGCTCATTCTTTCTTCCCTCCGAATTGGTTCAGGCTCGTGTCGCCCTTGCCCCCTGCGGGACGGGCGGTGCGAGGTGGAATGTAGATGCCCAGAGCGCTGAGGCTCGGCTGCATCTCGTTCTGGTATGGCTTGAGGCGGAGTTGACCGACCACGATGACCTGCGTCTTCTCGTTGTAGTGACGCCACTCGCCGTTGCGGTCACGGTACTCGAAGATGCGGTCATCGTCGTGCAGTCGTCCGGGGACCCAGACGGTCACCGGGTCAACGCCCTGACGGTAAATGGCCAGACGGAAGTTGCGCCCAGTCACATCGTACTCGCTCTGCATCGGGTCACGGTTGAGGTAGGTGACGTAGCCGCTGGTGACCACAATCGGGTTGATGGTGTAGCCGTTGGCCGTCTCCTTCTTGCGCTCGCCGTGCGCCTCAATGAGTTCGCTGAGTTCAGCGTATTCACCGTGCATGCTCGTGTTGACGAGCAAGCGCTCGGCGGTGAAGGCCTGACGCAGGTGCTCGGGGAGCCACGCGTCGGTGTACTCGGCCGTCTCGACGAAGTTGCGGTTGGTGTAGAGGATGTCTTGGTCGTCCTTGGTGGGGGCGATGACCTGAATCTTGCAGGCCTCCCACTTGCGGTAGAGTGCGTTCATGGACGCATCGCCTTGGAGGCTGACGGTCCAACGCTTGATGTCGCCACCACTCTCAGCAGAGCCGAGGAAGTAAGCGCGACGGCTGAAAGAGTGTCGGGCGATGGGCTTTCGCTCGCCGTCACGGACCGTGAGCAGGCAGAGCAGCATGTCGTCGTGCTCGAAGCCGTACCACGGGAGGTTGCTGCCGTCGACGCGGTCGTCGGTCACCTCTCCGTTGATGTGCCAGCGGCCCTCCTTGGCCGTGAGAATGCCCACAAGGCCTTCGTCGATGGCTCGGTCGCGGTTGTTCTGGAACATCGTCAGCGCTTGCTCCGCCTTACTGCGGCGCGCGTCACGCTTGTCGTCGTCGATGCCGATGAACATGCCCACGAAGGGCACAGTCTCTCGACCGCGAGACTGGCTCGCGTTCCTCGTCTCGATGACGAATTGTTCACTCCACTGGCTGAGGTAGAAGGGGTCTTCGGCGAGGGCGTCCTCGACCTCGAACTCTTTCTTCAGCCACGCTGCGAAGGCCTCAGCGGCCTTCTCCAGCGTTACGTTCATCTTTTCTGCATAGCCCTGCAGTCGCTTGGTTACGTCGTCGGGCCAGTTCTGGGTTTCGCTCATTTTTATGCCTCCATGTTCTTCTTCATTTTTGCTACGAAGTATTCCACGTAGGAGAGGTCGTCATCCGGCCACACAGGGGCCAGAAGGGCGAACTCGCCATACGTGAGCATGAATGCGTGCCAGTCGTCTTCGCTCTCCATGAGCGGACGCACGCGATGTCGCAGACCACGCAGCACGCCGAAGCGTGACTGCCCTCCGTTCAGGGCCTGCGTTAGCAGGCGGGTCACTGCAGGGAAATCGCTGCCCATGAGATTCAGGGCAGCCTTGTTGAGATGGCTGGTGTCTCGGCGCAAGCGGACGGAGAGTGCTTCACTGTCCTTGGGTAGGCTGTCGAGGATGTCGATGGCCTTACGCATGCTGCCGTTGGTGTGGCGCACCAAGGCGCCGAGATGAGGGTGCCAGTCCTCTGGCATGCCCTCGGTGCGGACGATGTGACTCAGGCGGTCAACGGTGTCCGAGGAATCGGATAGGGGCTTGAAGTAGAACGTGATGCAGCGGTCACGGATAGCGCTGTGAATCGGACCGATGTCGTTTGCGATGAGGATGAACACCGTGGTGCGGTGACTCTCTTCCAGAATCTGGCGCAGGGCCTTCTGAGCAGGTGACGTGAAGTTCTCACACTCGTCGAGGATTTCAGCACGGCGACTGACGCCCATGCCCTTCTGTCGGCTTATGCCTTTGAGGGCACGGATGAAGTCAATGCCGCGCTCGTCAGAGGCGTTGGTGATACCGTAGTTGCAGGGGTCGAAGAACTCCCCCTGCATGGTTCGCACCAGAGCCAGAGCAGCGCTGGTCTTGCCGATGCCGGGCGGACCCACGATGAGAATGTTGGGGGGACACGTGTCGATGTCCCAGCCCTTGGCTGCAGCAAGGAACTCCTCGCATCCAACCAAGTCGTCCAGAGTGGACGGACGGTACTTCTCTCGTAGGTTCATCGCAAATCGCCTTCTTTTCTTTATTGGGGAGTTATAAGGGACTCATCTCAGTCGCTCATTTCAATCAGGTCCGTGAGTTGGGACACGTCCGAATAACCGAGATTGTCGTCAAGGTATCGCACGTCTCCCTCCGTCAGGGACAGGTCGCTCAGGGAGAACCCCTTCACCTCAAGCACGACAACCAAGCCGTACTCGTCGATGGGGAGCCAATCCTGTCCAACCAAAACACCCTGCTGAGCAAGGCGCTGACGCACGTGCTGAGCCACGGCGGCACTTAACTTGACCTGTCCAACTTCGTAGACCTCGAAGCCGTCGAGGGCTCCCAGTCGCACGAAAGTGTCGTAATCAGCGTCGCGCATAATTGAGTTGGCCAGCAGTTGAACGTGGAAGGCGTCCTTGAGAATCGCCCAGCCACCATCGCCGCCGACCTTGATGCCCTCCGTGTGAACGAGGCGCAGTTTCTCAGCGGGCTCGATGGTTTCGAGCAGGTGAGTGAAGTCGGTGCCCGAGGCCACGAACTTGCCCTCTTTGAGAGGGACCTGTAGATTGAGTGTGCGGAGCACGTCGATGCGTTCCCTGTAGGGCTGACGATGGATGTCCCAGTCGTCGCCCAGAGCGAGGAGGTCGGTGACGTGCGTGACGGTAATGCCGTCGGTCTCGACCTCCATGATACACTCCTGCTCTGCGTAGGGCAGGTCCACGGGCTTGCCCATGGCCTGCTTGTCCCTGCTGTACAGAACGCCTCGGAAGGTCCCTGTGGGGAACTCGGTGACGTGCAGGTATCGGCGTGGGTTCGACATGACCTCGGCGTAGACGTCGGTCGGCGCCGTCATCTTGTCCCACGCTCTATAGACCGGACCAGTGAAAGGCTGTCCGGGCTGCATGGTGCGCACCTCCAAGTCCGGCTTCTCGGCCAGCAGTCGCTGCATGACCTCGCCGGGGCGCATGGTGTAGAGCATGGCGTCGATGGCTTGCAGGCTCTGTGCACCTGCTGCCGTCAGGTAGGAAACCATCTGTAGGAATCGTTTCACGGGAATGGGTGGGCGCTCTCCTGTCGCCCTCGACCAGAAGGCGAGTGCCTCGCGCTCGTTGAGGCGCCCCGCAATCTGC
>Ga0098038_1000015_pt1 | contig 74239 bp, 48 predicted proteins | sample 5B_taG_FD_75051 | JGI IMG/M metagenome (GOLD analysis project Ga0098038, IMG submission 75051) | Marine viral communities from the Subarctic Pacific Ocean - 5B_ETSP_OMZ_AT15132_CsCl metaG | ecosystem: Environmental > Aquatic > Marine > Oceanic | place: Pacific Ocean | collected 2015-01-08 | reverse complement strand
GCAAATTAGTGAAAGTTTTTTCCCGCAACCAAAAGATGGAAACTAATTACGGATTTTAAATTACTAAGAGTTGCGAAAACCCTGACGACGGTCAGGGTTTTTTTATACATGTAATCTAGGTATTTATAATATATGAAATTAGTAGATATTATATATGGGGTCATTGTGGAACAAGCTATAGATGATAAGGCTATTGAAGATAGAGAAATTATTGATATAAGTAAGTTTAAAGGGAGAAGGTTAAAACAAGATATAGATAGAGATAGGGAAGATATAGAAGATAGAGAACGAGAAGATAGAGAAAGAGAACGAGAAGATAGAGAACGAGAAGATAGAGAAAGGGAAGATAGAGAACGAGAAGATAGGGAAAGAGAGGATATAGAAAGGGAAAGAGAGGATAGAGAAAGGGAAGAAAATAATAGACTTGGTAGGGTTGGTAGTTGGATATGTAAAGACCCAATAACGTTTCCTGGTTGCCAACAGATAAGGGCTAATAGACAACTTGAAAAGGCTAGAGAATATCGTTTAGAATTTTTCCCTTCACAAAGAGAATGTATAGAATCATCACCGTGTAGTGGTGAAAGAAGACCAAGAGAAATAGTACAACAAAGGCCACAACCTGTAAGTTCCACTGAAAGACCAGTAACACCCCAAACAACAGATAGTCAAACCACAACACAACAAAGTACAACACCAACTACACCACAACAGACAAGTCAACAACAAACATCTCAAACACCAGAAATGTCTGTAAATACTAAATACAATAGTGACGGTGAGATAAAAAATGTAAAAAAAATACAATCAAAAAAATACATAGAAAAAGTAAAAATAAATTTAAAGAAACAATTAGATGTTCAAACACCTCAGGTAAAACAAAAATTTAGACAATATAATATACAACCAGATAACGTTTCATATTTAGTACCACTATCTATAGACACCGGAACCCTACTATCGATTATGGAGTTGGACGGACTTAATTTACCACTAATGATGATTTTATATAAAAATAGTGACAAACTTTATCAAGCTATGAGAGAAAATAAACCGTTTAAACCAAATGAGACTAAACCAGTGGGTGGACCTATAGAGTATAAGAATTTTTGGAATTGGAGTAAGGAAGTTTATGAAGGTTGGGGACCATGGATGAAAACTAATGTAGTTTCTAATTTTCCAGATATGAGTAAAAACACTTTCCCCTCTTTAGCTTTTTGATTGAACTCTAGGTAAGTAGGGTCCTCTTAAAATAGATTGATAAATTTTTCTAGATAACATTTTAAAAACATCATTAATAGTTTTATCGTCGTGAGATAAATTTTGAGTCTCTACAAACCTTAACGTAGCTCGAGTCATTAAATCTCTCATTTTTTGAGAATTTTCCCAAATATATCTTAATGGTTCTGGTTGATTTTCCATAAATTCTGACATATTAACCGGAAATTCTCCAGTTTCTTTAGCGTAATCTAATATATCTTTAGCTAATTCTCCTTCTATAACAGATTTAGCGTCGGTTAAAAACGGACTTAAATCCGTCATTACCATATTATATTTACCCCACAATCTAAGTTGTTCTATAAAACGTGCCACATCATGTCTCTCCGGGTTTGTCAATGTTAGTAGAGGTCCACCCCGCGTAGGGTCTAAATCGTCTATAAGTCGTTCAAATTCATCCATTATCTATAAGGTTTACAAATTTTACATTTATTAAGTCTATTTTCTACGTCAAAATTACACCAATTCTCTATAGTATAAAAGCCTTCCATATACTTACTATAAGCTGTACCATTACAAATATAACCTTTTCTATCCCAACTGTTAAACTCTACAGTATATTGATATAGTTCTTCATCGGATAAATTATTATAACCCATATCTTTAAGGTATCGAGCAACCATAAAACCAGTTCTATCTTTTCCAGCTGTACAATGAATTAAAGTATTACCCTCCTCCAAATATGGAAGTACTTTATCCATAGATTGTGTATACCCTTCACCAGATACATAACCTTCATGGGCGTTAACCCATACAAATTTTCTACCAGAAGACTCCACACATTCTCTTTCAGCTTCTACAGTAACACCAGTACCTTCCTCAGCATTCATTCTAACAACAGTTGTAATTTCTGGATGTTTTTCAAAAATGTAAGCTAATTGACCTAAAGAAGGTTGATTAGTTCTAAAATTATCACCACCACCAGGAACCTCTTCAAATTTACGAGGTAACTTTTTAACAATAGTACCACAACCATCAACATCACTTTTCCTATCTACTTTTTTTTCTGTGGTATTTAATTTATCTTTCATATCTCTTTGCCATGCACACCAATCAGAATCTTTACAATAATCCTTTTTACAAGCACCACTTTTACAACAATATCGAACATTACCTTCTAGTAAAGTATCTAAAGTACATGGGCCTACTATCCCATCAGGTTTTAAACCAAACTGTCTTTGAAATTTTAAAACAGCTTCATGTGTTTCCTGTTGGAAATTACCGTCTATGCCGTTTTCACCTAAATCTATATTATAATCATTTAACAATATATTTTGTATAAAAGAAACTAATTCACCCTTATCACCTTTTTCTATAATGTCTTTAGACATCATAATGTCTTCTACATTTTTAGGACCATAAACATCTTTTTTAACTATAGTTTCTTTTTCTTCAGGTTCTACACCTAAAGATTTAGTATAATACCCATTAATAACATCAAAACATTTAGCTTTATCTTTGGAGTACCTACTTGTACAATCACCACGAGATAATACAGCTGGTAAAGAAGCCCAGATACGAGCTAATTTTTCCACAATTTCATGAGTTAGTTGGTCTGGTAAATTACCCCAATCAACACCACCAATCTGATTAACCAAAACCCAAGCAAGTTCATCTTGTTTTTCTGGTGTCATTACATCGTCTTCATTTACATGACCACCATCAAGTAAACCACCTAAAGTGTTGTATATTATTTGATAAGCTCCAGTAGCGTTTGTAGGTTCATCCTTAGATTTACTAACCCAAGCTGGGTAATCCATTTCACCACCACCAAAACGTTCAGGGAGTTTTTCATTTAGTTGAGAATATCTCCATTCTCCAGCTGTCATTTGAGTTAGTTCAGGATAGTTTCCATGCCCTACAATTATAACGTAAGGGTTGTTCCAGTTTCCAGATTTATGTTCAGCTTGTCTAAGGGTTTGTAATAGTGCAGCTTTTTTAGCTGACTGAGAAACAACTTCAGTTAGTAAAGGTAATAAATTTATGGATTTTTTATTAAAATTCATTAAGGCACATTTTTTAATAAATACCTAGAGTAATTGCATTTCTTCTAAAATACTTAACATCAAATCTTCATCTTCTATGTGGTCACCCATTACGGTATCAATAACACGTTTTTTCTTTTGTACTATATTATATATGATTCTTTCTAGTGTGTTATCAAAAATTGGGTACATACAAGATACGTTTTTCTTTTGACCTATTCTAAAAGCTCTATCTTCTGCTTGTGCCATATCTGAAGGCACAAAAGATAGGTCATTAAAAATAACAACTTCACCAGCGGTCAATGTAATACCCACACCACCAGCTTTTATGTTTGAAACAAAAATTTTTGTTTTTGGGTCATTTTGAAAAGAGTCCACACTTTCCTGTCTTTGTTCTTGATTCATTCTACCATATAGGGGTACAGCCATTTTTTTATACTTAGACCAAATCTCCATTAAAGGTTCTGTAAAATTTGTAAAAACAATTACTTTTTTATCTTGTTCTAAGCATTGGTCTATTAACTCAAAAGTGTTATTTAATTTTTCTTTTGCGATAATTTGTCTAACTTTCATTAGTTTATTTAATTGAATGGTTAGACTCTCATTTTTATTTTCATTTGCCCAATCTAAATACTCACCAACCTCTTTTTTATATTCTTTTGAGTTTAGTTCTAAAAATATTGGGGTTATAATCTTGTCCGGTAAATCTAATATTTCTTCTTTTAAACGTCTTAATACTTTTTGTTTAGTTCTATCTCTAAGTTCGTCAAGATTTGAAGCCCCATGGGTTAACCAAATTTTTCTACCACCTCTATTTATTTGAAACCCTTCACAATACCTTTTAACATAACTAACCCAATTCTTAGCCACCCTAGAATCAACCAATCTTAAAAGATTATAATAATTCATAGGTCTTGATGTCATAGGTGTACCGGTTAATAACCAAACCTTTCCTACTTGTTTAACAATATCGTTAGCTAATTTGGTTCTTTGTGCTTTTGTATTAGAAATGTAGTGAGCTTCGTCTATTATAACCAAATCAAAATTTTCATCTAAAATTGTAGTGACACCATCTTTTTTATCTAAACTGTGAAAATTTTTAAGAATGTCATAGTTAATAATGATAAATCTACCACTATCCCAGTTTTTACTTTCTATTATAGAAATTTTATCTTCAGTGTAATTTTCTATTTCTCTTTTCCAGTTTAATTTAAGTGTCGCTGGACACATTACTAAAACTTTTTTAGCTTTACTTTCAATAGCCGCAATAGTTGCACTGGTAGTTTTACCAACCCCCATATCATCAGCTAATATAAATTTATCATTTCCTAATAGTTTTTCTACAGCAGTTTTTTGGTGGTCATAAGGCATTCTATGAGAGTAGGGTGAAAAGTCTACAACTACCTTTCTTTCAGTATTTGGTATGATTTGATTTTTAGGTACCCAAAAACTATAAAGTTTTTGTGTTTCTAATATTTTACCCCATATGTGAAAAGCCTTAGGTTTCTCAGATAATATTTTTTCAACCCATATAGACTTAGGTTTTTCACTTAAAAAATTATCAGTCATTAAACTTTCTGAAAAATAATCATCTATCTCAACCCACTTTCTTGCTATTTTAGGATTTTTATCGTGGTTGTTAATAATATAATCAGCTTGTGACCTAGTAAGGGTTTTAGACTTATATATTTCATAGGATGATTTTAGTTGGAGAATATAATTATTAGCTCCAGAATAATCTGACAGAATTTTTTTTGCTTCTATTTCCGGTAAATTTAGTTCCATACAATATTACAAATATAATATAAAACCATAACATAGACAACAAACTATTTATTATTATATGGCAAAACAGAAAAAAATACCAATTACTAGAATATCACGTTTTTTTGGTTCACAAGATTTTAATCTAGAACAGGAAATGGGTATGGAATATTTACATGGTGATATTCATTTTACTTTAGTATTATTTAGAGTTGACCGTAAAAAATCAGATGTTGATGATGTTTACGGTGAATCAGGACCTGAAGAAATTAGATATAAAGCTCCTGTAGAGTTTAATGGTTTAGTTAGTATCGCCAGTCCTTCAAATAAAACTTACGCTTCCGGATTAGTAAATCAAATGGAACCTGGTAATATGACTATTAGTGTTTATATAAAACATTTAGAGGAGTTAAATATAGACGTATCCTATGGTGATTATATTGGTTATGCGGAAACAGAAGATAAAATGAGATACTATACTGTGACAAACGATGGTAGAGTAGTATCAGATAATGCACATACAATAGGTGGTTATAAACCTTATTATAGAACAATAATTTGTTCGTATGTCAGCCCTAATGAATTTAATGGAGTATAATGGCTATACCTAAAAAAGTTAAAACAAATATCAATATTAGTCCTAGACCACCACAACCACAATATGATTCTGGTTACAATGGTTTAACAACACCTAATAGAAGGAGAGAATTAAGTGAACTTATAACCGAAGATGGTACATTTCTACCTAAATCAGTTTTACATGCTGATATGGATAGGGGTATGTTAGATTTTGTTATAGAGGATTTAAAAACTGGCGTTTCAGGTAAAAAAATACCAGTAATAGATAGGATACTAACATTACAAAGATGGGGTGAGTTTTCACAAACCTGGAGTTTTTCAACACCAGATAAAAATGTATCACTACCTTTTATAGTTGTAGTAAGGCAACCAGATGTTCAATACGGAAGTAACCCATCATTACAATACACTATTCCGGATAGAAAACAATTTCATTTTGCAAAGGTACCTACTTGGGATGGTAATAGAAAGGGTGTTGACATTTACACTATACCACAACCGATACCTGTGGACATTACGTACGATGTTAAAATAATATGTAATAGAATGAGGGAGTTAAATCAATTTAATAGAACTGTAATGCAAAAGTTTAGTTCTAGACAAGCGTACACTTTTGTAAAAGGTCACTACATACCTATAGTTTTAGAAGCTTTATCTGACGAATCGGTTATTGATACAGAAGAAAGAAGATACTACCAACAAAACTATAAATTCCAACTACAAGGATTTTTAATTGATGAAAATGAGTTTGAAGTTAAACCAGCTATAAACAGGTCTTTATTATTTTTTGACACCAATACGTCCCATAAAAAATCTGGTAACGGTAGTCCTTCAGTGGTCAATCAACATAAAATGAACATATATAATAAAAATAAATTTAGAAGAAAACTAGATTATGGGTTTGAAGATACTCCAGGTGGGACAACCCAAACAGTTACATACGCTTATAAAGCCACAGTAACATTAGTTAGGTCAGATAATGTTTCTTCAGTTGTATATAAAATAAATGGAACTACAACACAAGGTAAAGTAGAAGTGGATATAGGTGATGTTCTTGAAGTTGTTATAGTTAAAACTGTAGGCCCTCTAGCAACATCCCAAGTAGTTCTAGAAGAACTTATTTACCCATAAAATTACTCACCATAAATGTCTTTTTTTTTAGAACATTTTTCTTTTATAAGTTTTTCTAAAAATCTAGACATTACAAGTCCATTTTCTTTGCAGTAGTCTTTTAAAAGTTTGTGAAACTCTTTTCTTATTTTAAGGTTTTTTATTTCCATATCTATTAAAGGTAGAAAAAAGTAAGAAAATATTCCTACCATATATAATTATATTGTTTAATAACTAAACTTTTGGAATTGAAATCAATATTTATCTAATAAAATATAAAATAAATTAAATAGTATAAAAAATGGCTGAAAATCAAAAAGTATTCGTATCCCCTGGTGTATATACAGCAGAGAAGGATTTAACGTTCGTAGCACAAAGTGTTGGTGTTACAACCTTAGGTGTTGTTGGTGAAACTAAAAAAGGTCCTGCATTTGAACCTATATTTGTAGATTCTTTTGATACCTTTAGAAATAGGTTTGGTGATACCAATCCAGAAAAATTTGTAGATTCACAAATTCCTAAATATGAAACATCATTTATCGCTAGGTCTTACCTATCACAATCAAACCAATTATTCGTAACGAGAGTATTAGGTTTGTCTGGGTATGATGCTGGACCATCGTGGCAACTTTTAACAGTTGGTGAATTAGATGAATTATATGTATATCAAAATAGGACTGGTACAACAGTTTCTTGGACAGATAATGTATTTATTCCACTTACAGGTGGAACATTAAACACATCCAACATATACACAACATACACAAATGGTGTTGCTTTTGCAGATGCGTTAAGTGGTTTAACAACTTCACCGGTTGGTGGTACTAGTGGACCATTTAGGTCAGCAAACCAAATAACGGGTGAAACTTTTTACGATGGTCAAGGTAATGCTGTAGGTACTCTAGTTGATGAAATAGCTCATTTTGTTAATGCAACATTAAACAACGACTCATCTTCGTTTGACATAACTGGAGCTACAGAATTTTATCAATACGGTTTTATAGCATCTTCAACAACAAGTCAACAATACGCACAAATTACAGGAGCAACTGGTTTACCGGTTGACCCATATAATAGATTAGGTATAGCTACCAACTTAACAGCTGGACCAACAGGTGTTGGAGCTTCAGCACCAGAAGCTGTTCAAAGTGCTGATTTTTCAGCAGACACTAATGATGGTTGGTATAACTCATTATTTGATTACAAATATGATGTAGATAATTGTAGAAATAGTTGTTATTCGGGAGGTGCATTCACAATGTTTGCTAGTTCAGCTTCTACGGCTTCAACTTATGTTGAGGGAGCTGTATTAACTAAAGTATCTGGTGGTTCTGACAATGTTACAGTTAGTAACACATATGCTATCCTTAAAGATTTAATTAAACCAGGTAGTTCAACTCATGTAATTAACTTAAATGGTTATACAGCAGCAACTTCAGCAACATCGTGGTCTGAATGGTCATTCTATGGTGCAGCTACAAACGGTGGTAATAATGTACCTGGACAAATTTCTTCAGGTAACTACTTCTCATACTCATCAGGAACTGGTAGTTGGGGAGATAATGGTAGAGGTAACGGAGGACCATTAGCTTTATCAGCTTATCAACCAACAGTTTATCCTTTCGTAGGTTCAAATGGTACTGGTAGTACATTATCTGCAGCGGTAACAACATTTACAGCAGCACAGTATTCAGGAGCTGTATCAGATTATAAATTACAAACTTGTGCAGGAACATCCATTGGTGGAAGTTCTCCAGCTTATACAGCGGTACAAGTAACTTTAAGTGGTTTTGCCAATACCGGTGTATTAGGAGACGCTAGTGTAGACGGTTTTGCTAATTCATTTACATATGGAACAGCTGGGGTCCCAATTAAAGCAGGTGCGGTTGTAGCAAATGGTTTAACCGGAGCCACTAACGCTAATAACGGTCAAGCTTGGTTCTTTACCGGTGATTCAGTTTCGGCATTTACAACATTCTACACAGGAAGTTGTTCAGCTGTAACTTATTTAGGGTTAACATTAAGTGGGGCCTACTCAAATTATAGTTGTGTAAGTGCAAACACTGATTATCATAACATGACAATTGCAACTTTAAGGTCTAGAGGTGAAAGTACACTTACAAGTGGTGGACCAGTATATAAAATTAGTGCAAGTACGGGAGATGGATACAAACAAGGTGATGTAGACTTTGATTGTACAGGTACATATAATGATGTTTTAAGAGACCCATTCGCTAATTTTGGTATTTCAGCAAAAACAGATGAAGGTATTGTTTCTAAATTTACAGCATCTTTAGATAATTCTAAGAAAAACTACCTATCAAGAGTATTAGGAAGAAAAGTATTCGATAGAGATGCTAACGACATTCCAGTCTTTGTAGAAGAAATTTACCCTAATTTATTAAAGTATCTTTATAGAAGACAAAAAATTAGAGGAATTAACTGTTGTTTATGTTATAGACCAGCATCAAGATTTAATAATGTTAATAGAACTTCACTAGGTTGGTATATGACTGAATGGCAAACACCTAGAACACCATATGTTGTTTCTGAACTACGAGGTAACGAAGTTTCTAGACTATTTAGATTTATTTCAATCTCTGATGGTTCAGATGCTAACAGAGAGTATAAAATATCTATAGTTAACATTTCTTTTGAAAGAGTTGAGTTTGACGTTGTTGTTAGAGATTTCTACGATACGGACGCAAACCCAATAGTTTTAGAGAAATATACAAGATGTTCTTTAGACCCAACAGCACCAAACTTTATAGCAAGAAAAATTGGTACTTCTGATGGTGAGTATGAATTAAGGTCAACATATACAATGTTAGAATTAACAGACCCAGTTATTGAGGGTGATTTAAAAGATGCTTTACCGGCAGGATTCGAAGGTTACAAATTTAGAGAATCTTGTACAAGTACTGTAAATCCTTACCCACAATGGAAAACTAAATACTATACACCTGGTGAAGTTGTATTTGACCCTTATTATAATTCAGCTGGTAATGTAAGTAACGCTTCCGTTTCAGCTGGTGATAATATTAGAAAAAATTATTTAGGATTCTCCGATGGAGAAGGTGCTGCTATTGACTTTGATTTCTTTGAATATAAAGGATTTAAAACACCAGCTTCAGTTTGTACAGATACTACTGGTAGTGACTGGCCAACCCTAACACAAGGATTCCACATGGATTCTGGAGCTACTGTTGTTATAGCAGGTTCTGGTTCTTATTTAACGGAAACAGCTACAACATTAAGTGGTAAGTCTATGTTTATGGTGGGTAACGCATCGTTCCAATCAGAACCAACATCAACAACTGACCCTTACTATAGAATACAATCTAGAAAGTTTACATTAGCACCTTATGGTGGTTTTGACGGATGGGACGAGTATAGAAAAACTAGAACAAATGAGGATGGATATAGATTAGGTATGTCAGGTTACAAATATGGAGCATGTGCAGACTCAAACTACACAGACGCTACAGGACTAGGAGCCTTTAAAAAGATTTCTACTACAGAATCTAATACAGATTACGACGCTTATAGACAAGCTATTCATAAATTTGAAAATCCAGAAGCTGTTGATATTAATTTATTCGCAACACCTGGTATTGATTATGTAAATAATTTAGCTTTAGTAAATGACACTATCGATATGGTTGAAAATGAAAGAGCTGATTCGTTATACATCACTACAACACCTGACTACAACTTATTCGTTAGTTCAACATCAGACGCTTCTAACAAAATTAGTCCAACGGAAGCTGTTAATAATGTAGAAGATAGTTTCATAGATTCAAATTATACAGCAACTTACTACCCATGGGTGTTAGTTAGAGATAATAACACAAATAAACAACTATACATTCCACCAACAGCTGAAGTAACTAGAAATATGGCATTAACAGATAATATAGCTTTCCCATGGTTCGCATCGGCTGGTTATACTAGAGGTATTGTTAACGCGATAAAAGCTAGAACAAAATTAACTTTAGACGATAGAGACACATTATATGTTGGTAGAATCAACCCAATCGCTACATTTAGTGACGTAGGTCCAATTATCTTTGGTAACAAAACACTACAAGTTAAAGAATCAGCATTGGATAGAATAAATGTAAGAAGATTACTATTACAAACTAGAAAACTGATTTCAGCAGTTGCGGTTAGATTATTATTTGAACAAAATGATGATGTGGTAAGACAACAATTCTTAGACCTAGTTAACCCAATCTTAGACTCTATAAGAAGAGATAGAGGTTTAACAGACTTTAGAGTTGTACTATCAGATGACCCAGAAGAAATCGATAGAAATGAAATGAATGGTAAGATTTACATTAAACCAACAAGAGCACTAGAATTCATCTTTATCGAATTCCTAATAACTCCAACAGGAGCTTCATTTGAAGATATATAATAGACAATTATGAAATTTAAAAAAAGAAACCTTACTGAAGAAATAGGGTTACCTAGAAGTAACAAAAAAACTTTTACTAAAAATAAAAAACAAAAAGTTAGAATTACTGAAACACAATTACAAAGGTTACTTGGGATTATAAGTGAACAAAATGTTAACACACCTGGTGCCCCTAACCCTAAAGACTATAAAAAGGGAGGTCAAGACCCTAAGTATCTTGCGGATAAAAAAGCTTTTCTTAAAAAGTATAAGGCGAAAAAGGGTAAACCAAAACCTACAACAGGAACAGGACCAACAAATCCTCCAGCACCAAATTTTAATATGTCTACCTGGTCACCAGGATTTAAGAAAAAAGTAGATACTTTTTTAAAAAATAAAAATATTAAAGGAGCTGAAAGATTCTTAAAAGGTAAAGTTGATGGTTGGAAGAAAAAAACCATGAAGGCCGGACCAAAATGGAAAAAACAACTAAAAGCAAAAACTGATTTTGCTATGAAGTTAATGAAGGATGTTAAAAAAGCAGCAACTAAAAAACCTTTAAATGAAAATAAACAACTCTTAACTGAATGGTGGCTTTTAGCCATCCAACTTTGGAAAGTATGGGTATCCTGGAAAGAATGGAGAGACCAGAAGGTAGTTCCTGGTGATGATGGTGATAATGACCCTAAAGAATGGGCCGAGTTTAAGTCTCAATATAGTGGTAAATTAGAACAACTTAAAAGAGAGTCTGGAAAAATGCCAAATTCTTGGAGAGAATTAGAACAATTAGCAAATGAAGGAATGAGAGATAACAAACCTCAAGAATCACCACTTAAACCTCAAACATCACCAGTTAAAAAAATGTGTTGTAGAGACAGAAATGGTGTCATTACTTCCGCTGTTAATGGAAGATGTCCTAAATCTAGTACAAAAGTACCTTGTAAGGGAACACCACCAACACAAGGTAATATAACAACTGAAAATAGAACTTTAAAAACAACAAATCCTATTACAGAATCAGAAATTAAAGATATGAAAAAATGGTTTAATAGGGTAAATAAAACTGGGAGAGAATATAACCCAGGTAGGTTATAATACTTTATATAAAGTATTTATATTTATAGAATAACAATAAAATAAAAAATTATTTAAAAATGGCAAGAACGATAAAATTAAAAGAATCTGATTTAACTAAAATTGTTAGACGAATAGCTAACGCTAAAACTAATATATTTGAGGAGAAAAAAGATAAAAAAAGACGTAAATGGTTTGTAAAAGCAATAATTGATATTATTACAACTATAGGTGCGGCTTCTGATGGAAGATTAAAGAAAAATATTAAAAAAGTTGGTAAATCACCATCAGGTATACCTATTTACGAATTTGAATATAAAAACAAAGCTAGATTTGGTGGTGGTACATATAGAGGTGTTCTTGCTGAACACGCACCAAAGAAAGCCGTAAAAACACATTCTAATGGGTATAAAACGGTAGACTATGGAATGATTGATGTTGCTTTCGAAGAAATTAAGCCAACTAAAAGAAAATCTATTAGATTAAAAGAATCTGATTTAACAAATGTTATTAAAAGAGTCATAAACGAAAAATTATATGAACCATTTGATATTGATAGACTAGGAAACCCAGGTGGTACATTTCCAGATAATCCATTTGATGATTTTGGTGGTTTTGGGGGTATGAGTCAAGGTGGTGGTTCTGACGACCCAATGGCTAGAGGTAATGAAGAAATGGAATTTGATGTTGATATGAAATCCGATAGACCTTCTGGTATGATGATGACTCCAGATGAACAAAAGAGAATGGGTGCGAAGATAATGGGTGCTAGTGAAGAACTTGCCGCTTTTGAAGCTGATATAGCTAAGGAGCCGACAGGGAGAGAAATACCATGGGCTTCGGAAGCTATAGCATTAATTAGAAAAGCAGGTCAAGAAATGTCTGCTGGTAATTTAAGTAGAACTACTATAGACGAAATAAATACAGCGAAGAAACGTAGTTGGTGGAAAAAACTTATCGCATGGATTGATAATTTACTTCATGAGTGTTCATGTAATGGAGGTCCATGGGGTCCTTGTCCTTGTTAAAACAATAAATTAAATATACTGAATTATAAAACCCTACAGAAATGTGGGGTTTTTTTTATTTAATAACTTAATATTTATAGTATATGAAAAGAAGTTTAATTCTTACAGAAAGACAATTAACAAAATTAGTTAAAGAGATAGGTGAAGTAATGACTACAGAAAAAATACGTGGTTATTCTTTTGATTGGGACGATAATATACTTTTTATGCCTACTGAAATTAAGATGGAAAAAAAAGACGGATTAGATTGGATACCGGTTAATGTGAGTACTGAAGATTTTGCTGATGTAAGAAATGATAGTGATTATAGATTGACAGACCACGCTTTTATGGATTTTGCTAACCCACAAACTTTTATAACAGATGTTAGAAAGGCTATAGAAGAAGAAAAGTTTGCACCTAGTTTTGAAAAATTTAAAGAGTCAATAATGTATGCTAACCCATTTTCTATTATTACAGCTAGAGGTACACCCCCAGCAGCAATAAAAGAAGGTGTAAGATTGTTAATTGGTATGACTTTTGAACCTAACGAAGTTAAAAATATGTTAGAAAATATAGAAAAAGTTTATCCATCCACAAGTGAAATGAATATGGAGGAAAAAATAGACTTTTACCTATCCCAAAACGACTATTCGCCGGTATCGTCTCCAGAATTTAAAGATAAATTTGGTTTAGATTCAGACGCTGATAGTCCAGAAGAGGGTAAAAAAATAGCTTTAAAAGATTATGTAGAAAAAGTTGTTAATGGAGCTCAAAAATTAACCAACGGTGAGTACGATAAACTTAGTATTGGTTTTAGTGATGATGATAGAAAAAATATAGATGCTGTTATGGATTATATTAAAAAAGAATTATCTGTAGAATATCCTGGGGTAGAATTTTTTATTTATGACACATCACAAGGAGAAAAAAATAAGATTATAATATCTAAGATTGATAGTTAATATTATTTTGCTGCAAACGTATATTTATATATAAACTAGTAAATACTAAACTTAACTAATATTTATTAACAAATAAAAAAATTAAAAATTAAAAAACATGGCCGATTTATTAATGAAAATGCCCGTACCGTATGAACCAAAGAAAAAGAATAGGTTTATAATGAGATTTGATTCATCTTTAGGTATTAACGAATGGTACGTAGAAAGTACTTCAAGACCACAAGTTACTATAGGTTCTGTGGAGATACCTTTCTTAAATACGTCAACATACGTAGCTGGTAGATTTGTATGGAACACTATTAATGTTACATTTAGAGACCCAATCGGACCGTCAGCTTCACAAGCATTGATGGAATGGGTAAGATTACACGCAGAGTCAGTAACTGGTAGAATGGGTTACGCTGCAGGATATAAAAAGAATATAGACTTAGAAATGTTAGACCCAACAGGTGTGGTAGTAGAAAAATGGGTACTACAAGGTTGTTTCTTAACAGATGTTAACTTTAATGATTTATCTTATAGTGATGAGGGAATGGCCAATATAGCAGCAACACTAAGACCAGATAGATGTATATTAGTTTACTAATTTAACTTTAAACATATATTTAAGAAACCCACAATTATGTGGGTTTTTTGTTTTATAATACTTATAGTAGATATTTGTGAATTTTTATTCACTTCTTAAATAATTTTTTATATTATTGTTAATAAAAGAATATACAATGGAAAATTTACAACAAAATGAAATAGACCCGTCAATTCCGTATGACTTAGTGGAATTACCATCTAAAGGTGTCTTTTACAAAAATCAGAAAAAATCTTTAAAAGTTTCATACCTAACAGCAGCCGATGAAAATATTTTAACATCACCTAATTTATCAGAGTCTGGTGAATTAATGGATACCTTATTGAGAGCTAAGGTTTTAGATAAAGATGTTGATGTTGTAAATTTAGCCGAATGTGATAAACAAGCTATATATGTATTTTTAAGAAATACAGCATTTGGTCCAGAATATAAATTTAGTTTAAAAGACCCAGAAACCGGAAAGGAGTTTGAACACACTGTAGACCTTTCAGTCTTAAGAAGTAAAGAAGTGGACACTAAACCTAACTCAGACGGAACTTTTGACTACACACTACCTAAATCAGGTAAAAAATGTAAATTAAGACTACTAACACCTGAGGATACGAAATATTTCCAAACACTAGAAGAAAGTTACAAAAGTATGAAAGTAAAACCTATGGCCACAAAAAAACTAGAAAAGTGTGTTGTGGAAATAGATGGTGAAAAAGACCCAATGACTATATCTTTAGAAATACACAAATTACCTTTATTTGACGCACAACAGATTAGAAAATTTTTAAGTATAGTTGAACCTGGTTTAGAATTAGAGAGAGTAGCTAAATCACCATCTGGTAAAGATGTTAATTTTACTATTAATTTTGGTTTAAACTTTTTTCGTCCTTTCTTCGGGCTATAGGTATGCCCTGTTGGAAGAGATTTACTACCTAACTAAAAACTTTAATTTTACCAGAGAAGACATTTTAAAAATGCCAATATTCGAAAGAAGGTTCTACCTTAACAAATTTTCAGAAGAAATCCAACAAAGAAATCAAGCAATAGAGACAGCTAGAAACAAAAACAAAAGATAAAATATTTATATACAAACAAATGTATGTATAAATTATCTTTACAACTTAAAATAGAGAGTTTTCTATCCAAAGGAAAACCTTATCTAGCTTCCCACCCAGAATTAGGAGTGCCTTTAGGTGTGTTTAACACTTATGACGAACCCGATTATCCATCTAGGGTTAAATCCATTAAAAAATTAGGGAAAAAAGGTAACCCACTATCTCTATCATTAGCTAAAAAATTAGGAGTTAAAAACCCAATACCTTCATTTGCTGATGTTGTTTTTCAAGATAGTAATGGTGATGAGGTTAGAATTGATAAATCTGAATTTGAAAAAGTCTTAAGAAAGGAAGGTTATACTAAAGGGTCTACTGGTAGTGATACACCGTATAGAGATTATGACCTTTTAGGTGAAAGTCAAAATGTATTATTAGAATTAAGTAAACAAAGAAGTCAAGCAGATTTAACACTTAGAGATACGATGGGTATGATACAATCTCTTGTTGGTTTAAGTGAAGGTGGTGCTGGTGCAAAAGCAAGAGGGTCTATGGAGGCCTACCTAGATATTTTATCACTTACGGACAGTATGCGTAAAGGTATCATCAAAGAAATGGGGATGGATGAAATCTTCATGGATGATATTATATTGAGTATAACAGACGCAAGTAAAGAATTAGCTGGTTTTGCTTTAACAGCTAACGATGTTTATAAAGTTTTACAGGGGGTCAGTCAAGAAACAGGTAGAGCATTTTTAATACCTAAAGAGGCCTTAGTTAATGCAACAAAACTTGAGGAATTATATAACATAGATATGGCCAATGTTATTAGTGAATTTGATAAAATTGGTGTTGGAGCTATAGAGGCTACCGAAACAACTAATAGAGCTGTAGCTACAGCTGGTAGGTATGGTGCCACAGTATCAAAACTTCTCCCAAAAGTACAACAAAATATAGCTAAAATTAATACTTACGGATTTAAAAACGGTGTTGATGGTTTAACTAAGATGGTCGCAGAATCCCAAGTACTGGGTTATAATTTTGAAAATGTTATGGTGATGGCTGATAAAGCGTTTACACCTGAAGGTGCGATAGATATGGCAGCTAAACTACAAATGATTGGTGGAGCCGCTAGTGAATTACTGGACCCATTCCAGTTAATGTATATGGCTCAAAATGATGTTGAAGGTTTAAAAGACGCGATTGTAAAAACAGCAGAAAGTGCTGTAACATTTAATAAAGAAACTGGTGAATTTGGAATATCACCAGGAGAAAGAATGAGGTTAAAAGCCGTAGCTGACGCTACCGGACAAGATTATACTAATCTCGCTGAAACAGCAATTAAAGCAGCTAAAAGAACTCAAGCAATTGGTAAATTAGGTGGGATACCAGAACTTAGTCAACAAGATAAAGAATTAATAGCCTCTATGGCTGATATACAACCTGATGGAACATTTAGTGTGAAATTAGGAGACATGGGTGACGACTTATCTTTTAGTCAGTTACAAGAACAAATAGCTTTAGAAGGTAACATGCAAGGTGGTATTATGGATAAACTAAGGACACAATCTGAAAAAGATGCGATGGACTTAGACGCTGTTAATAAAGCACAACTTACCGTACAAGAAGGTATGGCGGCGAATACAGCTATTATACAAAATCTTTTAACAGAAGCCGCAGCAAGTGGTGTCCTAGGAACATCAGCTTCGGAATTAGCTAGTCAAATCGCAAAATCTGGATTAGGTGATGAGTTATTAAGTGGTACTATAATAGGTGGTAAAGATTTAGCTTCTTTGTTAGAAAGTTCTGGTGGTATGATTGGTAATGTAGCTAATGAAGCTACTGGTAAGGCGATAAGTGGTGCTTTTAAAGGTTCACAAGAGGATTTTGAAAAAAGAACTAGTAACCCAGCAACTGGAGGTTTATATTATGGTGGTGGTTTAGAACCTACCGCGATGGACATGTCAAACCCAAAAGAAATAGAGAATTATTTACAAAATACACCAGAAGGTCAAGAATTAATAAACAATTATGTAAATAACACAGTAAATACAAACAATCAAAATATGTCAGATAGTGGTGAGGTAAAAGTTGTTTTTTCACCATTAGAAATAAGGTATGATGGTAATACAATAAGATTAACACCAAACCAAGTTAGAGAAGTACTACCACCATTATTTGATGAAATTGCTTTAGGTGTTAGTCAAAGCGGTTCAAAATCTACAACCCCTAGCTAGAAATGGTTAGATAAACTATTTATAATAAACCGTTTAAATTATGTCAATAGGTAAAAATACAGGAAAAAACTACCCATTCACCCAAGGAGACTTTAACATTTCACTTTTGGGTACACAAAGAATTAGGGAAGCTTTACTAGCTAGAAATTTAGATGGTTCGTATCTAGATAGAGGTAATCCTATACCACCTAATGGTGACCAACAACCCGGTAGTGTTGTAGTATCTTCACAAGTTTGGAAATCAGTAACAGATTCTCCATTACCTGAAGAAGTTACAGATACTAATGGAATACCATTAAAAGAAACACAATTTTTAGTAAACAAGTATGGTCCTCAAACAGGTTACGGTAACCCACTTTCAGTTAATGTTGTAAATTTAGTTAGTGAAGCTCAGTTAGAATATATAAGCCCTAATACTCTACAACCACAAGGATTTAAACCTGGAATTTCATTTGATAACTTTTCCTACTCAAACTACACAGCTATAGAAGTATTACAATCAGTAACTAGTAATAATGGAAACCTAGTTACTGTAAATTCAATGGTCCTAGATGACTCAATCCTAATAAAATCATCATTTCCTTATTTAAAAGATAATTTAGGTTATAATATAGCTCAATTTGATTTTGACATTAGTGACGAAGGTTCCGCCACTTCAAACCTAACAACATCACCAGGAGCTTTAATACCACCAAAATCAGATTACCTATCTAGACTAGAAGGTGTATTTTCAGTAGAATCACCTATACCAGGTAATTATTTTTTACCGGTTACACCATTAGATATTAATAGTATCGCTGGACAAGGAGCTAATAACATAGCTCAAGTAACTATGGCCGGTCAAGCTTCAGCGATATTAAATTCTATATGGAATGGGATAGCAAACTCTAACCCATTACCTAACACACCATTAAGTGTACCCGCACCATCAGATAAGTTTATAGAGTATATGGGTAAAGACCAACAATCTTTACTATTTAATAATCTTAATTATAACATCTACAGACCAGATTATACTAGAGCACAGGTAGACCCATCAGTAAAAGCACCACTTTCATATTACTATGTGGGTAGTAAAAATACAGAACCAGGTTTAATACAATCACCTATTGAAGCAACACCTAAAGATGTTTTTGGTAGAGAAATCAGAGCTTTAGTTTATGGTCCATCAGAAGTTTATAAAGAATTTGATAATGTAGACGGTAGAGCTCTATGGAGATACTATCAAATAGGTTCTTTGGGTAAAGCTACCATAGATGGTGGAACAATTGAAGGTGGGTTTACTTGGTTTGGAAAAAATTCAGTACAGTCGATAGACTCGTCTATGATGTTCTTTTCCACAAGGTCTGATTTAAAACCAAAAAAGAAAGGTGGTTTATTAGATTATACACAAAATTTAATGGATTCAGCACCACCATTTGGGGGTGCAAAATGGAAACACGCGGGTAACGCTATAGACCAGGTATCCAAAATTTTTAATGACGGATATAAAAATATATCCAAAGGTTCTAGAGTTGTTGACTTTATACCTGGTGAAGTAGTTTGGAATTGTGTGGAATATTGTAGAGCTTGGACTAAAGATAGACCATATACCAGATATAAAGATTTAGTTAGAAGTGGTGGTAACATGTGGAAAAATACAGATTCTGTTTTAGATTCTACATTTAATTTAAATATAGCACCTACAAATTTAGATGGTGGTAAGTCCACAACAATGCCAGATGGGACTAAAGTTAAAAAATATATGTTTTCTGTTGAAAATTTATCTTGGAGAGGAACAAGTGAACATACAAAATTACCGGCTTCAGAAAAAGGACCTAATGGTGGTAGGATAATGTGGTTCCCACCATATGATATACAAGTTGGTGATACTAATTCTACTAGTTGGAGTCCAACAAATTTCCTAGGAAGAACAGAACCAATATACACTTATAACCATACGGAAAGATTAGGTACTCTTTCTTGGAAAATAGTAGTTGACCACCCATCTATATTAAATTCTATAATAGATACACAATTAAAAGGTATGCCAGACGCGGAAGCCGATGCTATTTTAGAGGCCTTTTTTGCTGGGTGTAGAAAGTACGACATATACCAACTAGCAGAACAATACCCTAACTTAAGTTTCGAATTTTTAAATCAAGTACAAGTGTCGTTAGCTGGTGGGTCAAAAGATGTTACAGATGATTATAATGCCGACCAAAACAATACTGTTTTAGATAATTTATCCTCTGAAACAGATATGGGTGGTCACTTAACTGAAGAACAGGCACAACAAATTGAAAATAATCAAAATAAGGATGCTGAAAATGGACACTTAAATGTTGACAATGTTAATCAAGGGACTGTTAATGGTGGGTTTAGAATTGGTTACACAGATAAGAAAGCTACAATTACTAGTATAATTAGAAAACTACTAGGAGAATCCAACTACTTTACATTTTTAAGAGAACAATATCCATTTATATATCAATCACTAAGAGATAATTTAAAGTTTTTCCATCCAGCTTTCCACGCTATAACACCTGAGGGGTTAAATTCTAGACTAACATTTTTACAACAATGTTTAAGACCTGGAAAAACCATACCTACAGTGACAGAACAAGGAACTACCATGGTTGACGCTGATAATACGGCTTTTGGACCACCACCAGTATGTGTATTAAGGATTGGTGATTTTTACCATTCTAAAGTTGTTTTTGATTCTATAAGTTTTAGTTACGATGAAAACCTTTTAGATTTAAATCCAGAAGGTATAGGGGTACAACCAATGATAGTTAGTGTACAAACAAACTTTAAATTTATTGGTGGTCAAGGATTGGATGGTCCTGTTAGTGAATTACAAAATGCATTATCATTTAGTTATTTTGCGAATACAGAATTATACGATGAAAGAGCACAAAAAGTACCGGTTTCAGATTTCGATTCATTTAAAACACCATCTGAAGTAGCTGAAGATTTCCAAAACTTCTTTAAAAATCCAGAAGGTGGTACGGACGCTTCTATGGGTGAAACTGGTGAAACAAATAAACAAGGACATTTAGAAGAAACTGAGTAATGGCATTATTAACTGGAGAAACAAAATACAAAGTACTATATAATACATTTTTAACTAATGCCAAAAATTATAGTGAATTTATCAATACAGGTTTTATAGATTTATATACAAAAAAAGGACATGGAGTTTTAGAGGAATCGTTTAGGTATGTTAGTTATGAGTGGGGTAACATAATGGACACCAACCCAAACCTTGTAGGATTTCCAAAAGAATCATTAAAAAGAATAGATGAGAAATATTTAGAACTAACAAATTCTATAACAGCACAAACAACAGGTATACAACAAGAATTACCTTTTGGGGCCAATACTGAAGATAGAGAATATGTTAAAAAAGTTTTATTAAAATACGTAAAAAGTTCTTGGGTAGATTTACGAGGATTATTTTTAGAGTTTTTAATTGAATTAAGAGATAGACAATTACAACTAACAAACTCAATAGATAAACTAAATTTAATTTCTTCTAGTGTAGGTGGTTACTTAACAGGTAGTTCTAATAATGGTTTAGTTAGCTTTAATTTAACAACAGGAACAAGTACTACTAATTTAATATCGGAAGTCTCGGCTACTTCTGAAACTTTAGAAATTTTTTGTTCAAACGCATACGGTTCAGTAACTCCAGAATATACAAATAAACTACCATACCCAAACGAATACTTATTTTTTATTGATAAATTAATGAGTGAAGATATAATTAGGTATATGGATTCACATACTCGTTATGAGTATGCTGAAAAATTAACATCACTTAGGTCAAATCAATTAATTAAAGACCTAACAAAATCTAGAACAAAATATAGTGATGGTATTAAAAAAGAAATTGTAGAAACTTATAAAACAAATTTATTAAAATTTGGAATAACCTTATTAAATTATGATACAAAAAAATATAGGAATTATTTTGAAAAAACAGAACTACCTAGTAAGTTAAAACAATTAAAAGGCACACCTAAAGCTGTAGATAGTTTCGAAGTTAACTTTACACAAACCAATAGTGAGTTATCATTAGTGAGGAGGTTTTACGATTCTACTATAATGGGTACCAATAATAGTAGTTATAATTTAAAAATAACAAAAAACATAAGTATAACTTAAAATGTCATATTACAATAGATATAAAGATTTTAGTATTAATGGTGAAACCAAAACTGTACCTTTAATAACAATACCTAAAAAAAGTTCTGATAAGTATTTGGTTTACAAGACTGGTAGAAGTAGATTAGATAAAATATCACAACAAGTTTATAATACACCATATTTTGGCTGGTTAATATTACAAGCTAATCCTGAATATGGTGGTCAAGAGTGGAACATCAAAGACGGTAGAGTTATAAGAGTACCATTTCCATTAACTGTTAGTCTACAAGACTACAAAAGTGAATTAGATAAATATTTCTTATATTATGGCAGATGAAATTATTAACTCAAGTGAAAAGGTATATGTTGAACAAATTTGTGACAATCTAGTTTTAATAGACCCTAATAAAATAACAAGTGCTAATGGTCAAAGTATTGAAGACCGATTAGTTAGGCATGAAGATTTGGTAATTTATATTAATTTGGTGGCTAGAGTTATTCCTAGGTCTAAATTAATAGTTGGTAAAGGAGCTTCTGACACTGGAGTAAAGGTGGATTTGTTTGATGGTGAAATTAATTTTTTAAAACCAGTAGGTAAAAAATCATTGGATAGTGATTGGACCGAAGGATTTACAGACCCTTCAATTAATAAGATAAAAAGACAAGAAGAAACAAACGAAAGAGGACAAACCTTTATTTCTAAAACCATAGAAAATAAAAATGATTTTCAAGGATTTGGGATAAAAAATATAGACATTAAAATAAGTTCTTCTTTTGTTCCAGAAGTAACTATAACATTTGTAGATGTAAGGGGTAAAACATTATTTGAACAGGCAGAAACCAACACACCTTATACAGCATTTTTTCACTTACCATACCCACAATTTGAATTAACGGTCAAAGGATATTACGGACAAGCTGTAAAGTATCAATTAGCTTTAACAAACTTTAAGGCTAATTTTGATAGTAATTCTGGTGATTATAATGTTACCTGTAATTTTATAGGTAATCATATAGCTTTACTAAATGATATAAACCTACAACAGGCTATGTTAGCTCCATATTTATATCCTACCACAACACAAATTTCCGGTAATGAAGATTCAGAACAAAAAGGTTACGGTAGAAAAATTATGGATGAAGTATATGGGATATACAAAGAACTTGAATTAATTCCTCAAAATTTTCCACACTTAACAATCTTTGAATTAATAGGTAAAGTAGAAACCTTTACAGATAATTTAAAGAAAAATTTTAAAAAAGTAGATTTAGAGTTTACAAACGACCAAAAATTGTACCAAGAAAAACTTAAAACATTCTATAATTCTATTTTTGGTACCAATGGTTGGGTGGAAAATTATATAGATAAAAGTTCTGAAATATTACTAGATGTTAGTGTGGGTTCTTCTACTGGTGATGGTAAAAAAATTGTAGCTAGAGCTTTTAAATTAAAAGAAACAACAACTGAATATATACAAGATGCCGAATCTAAATTAGAGTATATTATAGAAGGTTACAAAAAAATACTAGGTGAAAATCAAACTTTCGGTTTAAATCAAGGACCTGGTTCTGTAAATTTAGTAAAAGATTTTAAAGTTGAAAATCAAAGAGCTAGAAGTAATAACGCTAAAAATATAAATGAAGTACCAGAACAAGGTTGGTATGTTTTAGATGATACCCCTAAAAGTTTTGGTGGTGTTTTTACTAGAGTTTTAGAGGAGTTTGAAAAAAATTATAATGAAATACAGGATGAAGTAACTAAAAAACTAAATAAAGTATTTAAAGAAAGTTTAACAATAAACCCTACCATTAGAAATTTAACAGCTATAGTTATGGCTGGTGTAGACACTTATTTAAGGATTTTAGATAAAGTACATACTGACGCTTTTGAACAAAGAAATAATCCTGATAGAATAAAAGCTGTAATTACTGATAAACAAAGTTACAAAGACGCTGTAAAGGGTGAAACAACTGTATTTCCTTGGCCTCAGTATTATGAGTTTGATGACCAGGAAAATAAACTAGTATTAAAATATCCTGGTGCAGCTGGTAGTCTATCTATCACAAAAGCTTATAGTAAAAAGATATGGCCAGAAGTTGAGTTTATAGAGGAATATACAAAATCTGTTTTAACTAGAAAAAATGAGGCACCAACACCAATAAGTAACGAAACTAAATTTATTGAAGTAACACCCATATCGGTTAGAGAGTTTCCATTTAACAATGAAGCTTATAAAAATACAAACCAACTAAGAACAAAATTTAATTTATTATGGGAAATAATTGATAGAGCTGAAGATTTCACCAACTATGTTGGGGTAACCGGGTACCAACTAGGAAAACCACAACAATTATCCGACACAATAATACAAGCAGCCACCAACGATAGTAAAAATTTAGAATTTGCTATTAAAGAAAATTTAAAACTATCAGAGTTTTTTAAGGATAACGGTTTAGATTATGATAAAGTAATAGAGATGTTAAAATCTACATCACCAGATAAATTTTTATTATGGGACAAATCTAGTTTTATAAACACACCTTACATAAATAATAGAGTAAATAACAATAATATAACTGGTACAAACTTCGGACTATACCCAACAACAAGTATAAAAGAAAAATATACAAGTAATGGTGAATATGGTAAGTACATTAGTTTGTATTTAGAAAGTAAAAAATCAAATGATGCTTTTTTCGATTTTTATCCATTTAACTATACTAATGGTGGTGTTAGATATAGGTTAGCTGATAGTGATAGCATAGCTTCAGGTTCAGACTTTTTTCAAATAGACGAGTTGGGAATACAACCCCAAACAAACGTTTACGGTACAGAAAATCACAAACTATTTTTTTCAAACCTAAATTGGGAAAGTGACAAATATGGTAATTTTGGTATAATGACCAAACCAGACCAATTAGATGTTATAAAAACGTTTACCCTAGAAACAGATTGGGTTGAGTATTATGATACCACAGAACAAGATATACTCTTACAACCTCTAACAGAAGGTATAAATAATGCTTCTACTTTAAAACAGTGTGTGTCCATGCTAAACACACCTTGGTTTGCAAACGCGATTTATAAAGCAAATACAAAAGAGACAACATCAACTACTGACCCATATGTTGAAGCATCTTATTTATTTTTAAATTCACTACCCTTATCTAGTACTTTAGAAAAGGTTATAAAAGAATTTAATAATAAAAATCAATACGGTGGTTATGTCGCACAATTAATTAAACAATTAGCTGGTTATCATGAGTTACCATATTCTTTTGTCTTAAAATTGGGTTCTATTTGGTGGAACTATAAAACTAACATAGCCCAACCAATTGAAGAAAGTATGTTTGTAGGATTAGGTGGTGACCCAACTACCAATATGGGTGAAGATGGTAATATATCTTGTGATAGATTTTATGTAGACCCTGGATACTCAAACGCTTTTGGGTTTTATGATTTTACACATGATGGTAATATAATACCAGGGTTAAACAATACGGAAATAACACTAGGTCTTTGGCCAAGACTTATTGACGTAACAAATAATATTGTAACTGGTACTAATGTTTTAAGCCCTGTTGGGTCTTGGGTACCAACACCAACACTACAAAATAATTTTATAAACTCATTTCAATTAGAAATACAAAAAGAAGAAAACCTTTCATTTGATAAGGGTGGTATTTCATATAATTTTTATACAACTTTTGCTGATTCAGCTACAATAGGTAATGCTGGGATTAAAGATGTAGATGCGACAACAGACCCTTACTATATATTATACCCATCTATTGGTAGTTTGGTAAATACAGATTTAAGTTTTATGGGTGACAATATAAATACGGCTGGTTTTGATGGTAGTGCTAGATTTTTATGGGCTGGTGCTGGGTATGGTGCTTTTGATGTTAACAATGTGGGTACTCCTGGTTCTTACGGTGCTATATACGGTTGGGTTCCACCTAGTAGTTATATGAAAAAAATTAATAAATCTTTGTCAGAACAAGAAGCTTGGAATATAAACCCTGGTTCAAATTATGATGGCTTTGATGAACTACTATCGGTTTTCCCATCACAAGTTTTAGATGAATTTGAAAAACAATTTTTAAATTTTTCACAGTCACAAAACCCAGACTCTAGTATTGTTGAAGGTAGGTATAATAACTTTAAATCTATTTTTAAAGATTTTATGGTTCTTAAAAAATCTGAAGTAGAATCAGAAAACCCTATAGCTACAACAGAAGAATTATCAAAAAGTCAATATAAAAAATTCTTAAGTGTGTGTAGGATATTTTTAAACCAATCAGTTATTTACAAACACGGTTCAGTTAATGGTTTTGACATAACAGTAACACCATCCACAACACCATCAACAGCAGACACAACCTCAACACTATCATTAATAGATTATATGATGGGTTCAAATGATGGATTAAATTTAGTAAAATTTGATAATTCGGTATTATCACCGACACCATCTTTTACTTTTGCTATTTCACAATATGTTTACCCGAGAGAATACATTTCTTTCGCAAACACTGATTTCAATAGGATAACAAAAATATGTTTTGATTTCTTTAAAGAATATGACATATCCCATACATTAGTATACCAATTTGCACCAATTCTTAAACTTTATGTAACATCTACAGAGCAAAACTCTCCAGGTGGTAATGTAGGTATGGGTAAATCTAATTTTGATACAGCTTTAGATAATATATTTGGAGCTGTAAAACAAACTACAGAATTATATACTAATACATTTTTAAAAGCTATTTCTAAAATAGACCCATTTAAAGCTTTAAATGAATCTTCTACCACCACAAATGATGATTCCGAAGACCAAAGACCTAAAATAGTTGCGGATAATCTAAAATTAGAATTATATCAAGTATTTAAAACATTTAATGATAAGTGGATATCCGGTACTAAAGTACAAGGTGATGATGTAAATACAACTAGGGGTGTTAGTTCTAGTGTAGCTTTTCATAATACAGTAATGGAAAGATTTATGTTTTTAGACAATGCTAATAGAGATATTGGAAATGAGGCTATTGTGGATATCTATTTATTTTTAGGGTTAGACACACCATTTACTGCTGAACCAAGTACTTCTGTAAAACAAACAATAGCTGGATTTATGAGTCACATGTGTAGTGTGAATTATTTTAATTTTATACCATTACCATCATATGTTAATTTTTATAATATGCAAGGTAATAATACACAAGCACAAGGAGATACTATGTTTGGTGCTTTTAAGGAGGTTGATACTACAAAATCTTCACCTAAATACTTATGTCAATATATTGGACCACCATCAACCAGTCTAGATATAAAAAGTTTTAATTATGGATATAATAATGATTCTTTTGTTTTAAATAGAGTAAGTCCAAACCCACTATGTGGTCCTATACCAAATACTGAAAAAGAAAGACAATTAAGTAATAAAGTTATGGCTTTCGCTGTTGATTTTGGAATACCAAACCAAAATGTTTTTGAAAGTATAGCCTTAGACCAATCAGAATTCCCAAACACTAGTGAAGCTTTTAGAATTATGGAAGATATGGGTAAAATGGCCAGTGGTTCAAAAGTGTCAACAAATTCTTTAAATTTATTTAATCTATATAAATCTAGGTCTTATAAGTGTCAAGTAACTTCTATGGGTAACGCGTTAATACAACCAACAACCTATTTTCAATTAAGGTATGTACCTATGTTTAGTGGTCCCTATCTTATTATGGATGTTAATCACAGTATAACACCTAATGATATGTCAACAACATTTACCGGTGTTAGAGTTGGTATTACAAGTTTACCTAAAGTTACTGATATGTTGGCAACAATTCAGGATAAACTATTAAAACAATTTGATGAATTAGAAGAAACAGTATCTACCAATAAAGTGGATACTGAGTTAGACGAATTTAATTTAACAGAGAAAGAATTTGATGATGGAGTTATGGATAGCGAATCTGATATTAGTACATTAGATTTCCCAATACAAGACCCAGTTGACATAAATAAGATTTTAACACCAGAACCTACCCAAGCATTTTGGGCTAGAAGAAAAACAAAAAAGGGAATATCAATGCATAAAGGAATAGACTATCAACCAAAATTAGAATTTGAAGGTACAAATGTAGATATAGTTGCACCTGTTTCTGGAATAATTACCAAAAAAGTTAGTGGTTGTGTCGCTGGAAGTACAGAAAAAGCCAAATCGTGTGGTGGTGGATATGGTAATGTTATATACATAGATAAAGTATTAATTAAACAAACAGATACTACAGGTTGGGTTGAGGGAGCTATATCTAGATACCAATTTAGATTAGCACATATAAAAGAAAATACAATAACTGGGGTTGGAGAAACTGAAGGTATAACTAAAGGTGTTAAAATAGGTGTTATGGGGACCACAGGTAATTCAACAGGGACCCATTTACATTATGAAATAAGGAAATATGTTATTAATAAAAATCTAGGTGAAAATGAAATATTTTTAAACCCAAATAACTTTAATAGTGAATACCTTAAAGAAGAAAAAACAGTATAAATAAGTCTTTAAAGATTTTATTTATATTTAATAATATTTATATAATAAACAATACTATGATAACAGAAAATTTAAAACAAAAATTAGGTAATTTTTTAGGTAAAGCTACAAGCAATATTGTTGAAAACGGTGAAACAACTGAAGGTAAACAAGTTTGTGATTTAGATACTGGAATTTGTTATACGATAAGAAGTAGAGATGGATTAATTGAAAGAGTAGAAAACGAAATCAGAGTAAATAGAAAAGTACAAGTAGAATCACCTAACGGAAAAGTAAAACAATTATTAAATGGCTAATATACAAAAAAGTCTACAAGAGGAACTAAAAAGATTTAATCAAATCGGATATAACGCTACAAACCTAGAGGAACAGATGTTGGGTAGTGTAGGTGGTGGTTCCGGTTTTATGTCAAAACAAGGTGAATCTGAAAGATTAAAAAAATTTACTGAAAGACAACAAGAAATGTCTGAACAAGAAAACCCAGAAGATGATGCAACAGCAGATGTAACTACTTTTGATGAGATGGGTGTTGGTGATGATGTGGAAGATACTTTAGATATTGAAACTACACCACCCACGGACACACCACCAGCAGCACCACCCACACCACCAGTAGTACCACCTACTCCAGCAGCACCACCAGTAGCTGATGGTGAAACTGAAGAAGACGCAACTGAAGTTGAGGTTACTGATTTGGTAGACAAACAAGAAAATTTAGAAAAAAATACTGAAGAGACTAATAATAAATTAGAATCTTTAATGACTATGTTAGATGGTATGGAAGAAAAATTATCAGGAATGGACCAACTAATGAATCAAATTAGTAGTCTAGAACAAAAAATAGAAAAATATAGACCAAAAACAGAGGAAGAAAAAATTGAAATGAGAAAATTAGATTCTGGGCCATACAACCAATCATTAGCTAATTTTTGGGATGACAGTCAGGAAAAATTTGAAGCTCAAGGAAAAACAGAATATGTTTTAAACACAGATGATATACAAAACTTTTCAGACTCAGAAATTCAACAAAGTTTTAACGGTTGATAGTATATAAAAAATAATATATAATTAAAGCTCTAACTTATTTAGGGCTTTTTTTTATGGAATTATTTAACCCATATAATTGACAACCACAAATAAATTAGTTATTATTATCTAAGAAATTAATTATTAAAAAAAATAAAATATTATGAGTTCATTAGACGCTGTATTAGCCCAATACGAAAAAAACAAACAGGCAACATCTTCAAAACCAAGAATGTCAGACGAAGACAGATTAAAACAATATTTCACCATTGCACTACCTAAAGGTGTTAAACAAGGTGAAAAAAGAATTAGAATACTACCAACAACAGACGGTAGTTCTCCATTTAAAGAAGTGTTTTTTCATAACACACAAGTACAAGGTAGATGGATGAAAATTTATGACCCAGGTAAAGATTCAGCGGGTAAGCCAACAGGTGAAAGAAGTCCATTAAATGAAGTTGAAGAAGCACTTAGATTAGCTGGTGACGAACAATCAAAAGAATTAGCAAGACAATACCGTTCACAAAAATTTTACATTGTAAAAGTTATTGATAGAGATAAGGAAGAAGATGGTGTTAAGTTTTGGAGATTTAAACATAATTGGAAAGGGGATGGACCAATTGACAAAATAATCCCTATTTGGAGAAATAAAGGAGATGTTACTGATGTTAATGAAGGTAGAGACTTAATACTTATTTTACAAGCAGTACCATTACCAGGTGGAAGAGGAGAATATACAACAGTATCTTCCGTGATGTATGAAGACCCAGGTAAATTAACAGAAGATAATGCAAAAGGTGTAGAATGGACTTCCGATGAAAAAACTTGGAAGGATGTATACTCTCAAAAACCAGTTGAGTATTTAGAAGCTATTTCTAAAGGTTTAGACCCTGTGTGGGATAGTGAACTAAAAAAATACACGTACGATGACCCAAACGCTAAAACAAATAGTACTGTGGATATGAGTAAAACAACTAACACTCCAGACCCACAAGCAAACCAAAAAGTAGACGAAGATTTACCATTTTAAAAAATATATAGATGGCATTAAAGAAAAGAAGTTTTTCAGACATAAAAAGTAAGTTCTCTAAAAAGGCTAAATTTAAAACAGATAAATTTTTTGACCTAGGACCGGCATTCCTCGACGCTACAGGAATACCTGGTCCAGCCATGGGTCATTTACAGATGTTTTTGGGTCATTCAGATACCGGTAAAACTACAGCTTTAATTAAAACAGCTGTAGATGCACAAAAAAAGGGGGTTTTACCAGTAATACTAATAACGGAACAAAAATGGGGATTTAATTATGCCAAACTATTAGGTTTTGATTGTGAAGAAGTTGTAGATGAAAGTACTGGTGAAATAGATTGGGAAGGATTTTTTCTTTTCAATAACGATTTTCAGTACATAGAACAAATTACAGACTATATAAATTCTTTATTAGATGCTCAAGAAAAGGGAGAGTTAGATTACGACTTATTATTTTTATGGGATTCAGTTGGTTCGATACCATGTAAAATGACTTTTGATGGTAAGGGTGGTAAAATGCATAACGCTGCTGTATTCGCTGATAAAATAGGTATGGGTATTAACCAAAGAATAGGAAAGTCTAGAAGAGAAGACTCAAAATACACAAACACATTAGTGGTTGTAAATCAACCATGGGTGGAATTACCCGATAATCCATTTGGTCAACCAAAAATTAAAGCAAAAGGTGGTGAAGCTTTATGGTTAAATTCTACATTAGTTTTTAGATTTGGTAATCAAAAAAATGCTGGAACTACAAATATTTCAGCAGTTAAAGAAAAAAGAAAAGTTAAATTTGCAACAAGAACTAAAATAACAATTATGAAAAACCATGTTAATGGTTTAGGTTATGAAGATGGTAAAATTTTAATAACACCACATGGGTTCTTGGCTGGAAAAGAAACATCAGAAGAAAAAAAATCAATAGAAAAATACAAACAAGAATACGCCTCTTTTTGGTCTGACCAGTTAGGTGTGGGGGGTGAATTCGACACAAAAGAAGAAAAAGAAAATGAATAGTATAAAAGTAGGGAAAAAAGTAAAAGTACATTACATAGGTACGTATGAAGATGGTAAAGAATTTGACAACTCAGTCTCAAGAAAAGAACCACTAGAGTTTAATATTGGTGATGGTAGGGTACTAAGAGATTTTGAAAATACTGTTAGAGGTATGAAAGAAGGTGAAAAAAAATCAATATTTATACCATTAGAACAAGCATATGGTAAATATGAAGAACAAGCAGAAATAAAAGTACCAAGAGAAGACTTCCCAAAAGAGTTCAGATTTATAATTGATGAAAGAATTGAGGGTAATACAAAAAGTGGTAAGGCAGCCACAGCTACAATAGTAGAGGTTACCAAAAAAGAAGTTACTTTAGATATGAACCATCCTTTGGCTGGTAAAAATTTAAATTTTGAAATTGAACTTTTAGAAATAGAAAACTAGTATTTAACCTTTAATTATAAAAAATTGACCAAAACACTTCTTGTTGACGGAAACTCATTATTACAATTAGGATTTCACGGATTAAAAAACTTCCAAGATAAAGAAACTAATCTAGGGGCTGTTTTTTATTTTCTTAATACAATAAAAAGATTAATATCGGAATATAATTTTAATAAAATTGTAGTAGCGTGGGATGGTAAAAAAAATTACGAAAGTAGAAGAAATATATACCCACAATATAAAATTAAAAGAATCAATAAAAGATTAACTGAAGAAAAACGTGAATCCCTATATTCACAAAAAGTAAGAGTACAACAATATCTAGAAGAAATTTTTATTAGACAATGTGAGTTTAAGGGTCATGAAGCTGACGACTGTATAGCTTTTTATAGCCTACAAAATAAAAAAGAAAAGATTACAATACTTTCAAACGATAGAGACCTAACCCAGTTAGTTTCTAAAACTACAGATTTAAAATTATTAAATAATTTACAGATAGTTAAAAAAGGAGATAAAATTAAATTTGAAAAACATATAGTTCCTGTAGAAAATGTAAAATTAATTAAAATTATATGTGGTGATTCTTCTGATGATATAAGTGGTATTAAAAATGTTGGAATAAAAACTATAATTAATTTAGTACCAGAGATATGTGATGAAGAAATAAAACTTGAAAAGTTTTTATCTATTTGTAAGGATAAATACGAAAAAGGTAATAAAAATTTTAGATTAAAAAATATTGTAAAAGGTATTACTAAAGAGGGTGAATTAGGTGATGACTTTTTTAAAAGAAATAAATTTTTAGTTGACTTAAGTGTGAGTTTACTACCTGAACAAGAACAAAAAGAAATTAAACAATTAATAAACGAAAATATGGACCCAGAAGGGCGTTCATACAAAAACCTATTAAGAATGATGATGAAAGATGGTTTATTTAATTTTATTGGAAATTCCGATGAATCTTTCTTAAATTTTACTAAACCATTTTTAACATTAACCAGAATAGAAAAAAATAAATTTAAAAAAATTTTATAAAATGAAACAATTTGAAGAAAAAGAAAAGTTTGAATTCGTATTATCAATAAAAGATAATATTATATGCCAAAGATTTTTTACAGTAAGAAATCACAACCCAAAAACTATAAAGTCAATTGACCTTTATGAAACTGTTAAATACATAAAAGATATTATAAATCATGAGTTAATTTTAAAAACTATAGATATTATTGATGAATTTTATAAAGAAGATGTGTCAAAATTACAGGAAGAAAAAGAGTATTTTACGATAACTATTAAAAAAGGAAATCATTTAATTATGCAAAGAATTTTCCCTGCCGACATTTATCCACCTAAAGTAAAATTTTCTGTAGATATTAGACCACAAATTTCTTACATACTTAGAGAGTTAACTGACGTTTTGTCAGACAGAAAACCATATTGTTACTACCTAGATAAACAACTTTAAATAGTAATTTTAATATTTATTTCTAAACAACATTATATGACAAATACCGAAAATTTTGGATACCTAGGATACAACTTCCAACTAAAAATACTAAATCTAATTATTACTGATAAATTGTTTGCACAATCTATAATTGATAGTATACAGTCAAAATATTTTGACAATCAATACTTTAAATTAATTATGCAAATGATGAAAGAATATCACGAAAAGTACCATAGTATTCCATCTTTTGAAGGTATAGAACAATTAACACAATTAGAAATTTCTTCTGAAATGGCTAAAAAGTGTGTTATTGATATGTTAAGGGATATAAAAGAGGCTTCTTTTGAAGACCATTTGTTTATAAAAGAAAAAACAATAAAATTTTGTAAACAACAAGAATTAAAAAAAGCTATTAGAAAAGTAGAAACTATTTTAGAAAAGGGTGACTTTGAAAGTTATGATTTATGTGAAGAGTATATAAGAGAAGCCATCAGTATTGGTGAAGGTGATGAAGGTACTGTTGAAGTTTTCCAAAATTTAGAAGATGTTTTAAAAGATGATTATAGACACCCAATCCCTACTGGGATAGACGGCATCGACAATTTATTAAATGGTGGGTTGGCAAAAGGAGAGTTGGGTGTGATATTAGCACCTACCGGTGTAGGTAAGACTACAATACTAACAAGGTTCGCTAATACAGCTTTTAATATGGGGTATAACGTGTTACAAATATTTTTTGAAGACAACCCTAAAATCATACAAAGAAAGCACTTTACCTGTTGGACGGGGATAGAACCTCAAAAACTAAGTGACAATAAAGAAAAAGTACTCTCAAAGGCTGATGAAATGAAAACAAATGGTGGTAAACTAATATTGAAAAAGTTAGCCTCAGATGAGTTTACCATTGCACAAATTAAAAACCAAATTAGAAAAATAACAGCAGAAGGTACAAATTTAGATATTGTTGTCTTAGACTATATAGATTGTGTGATACCGGATAGAAGTTATAATGATGAGTGGAAGGGTGAAGGTTCAGTTATGAGAAAATTTGAAGGTATGTGCCATGAGTTGAATCTAGTAGGTTGGACCGCCGCACAAGGTAATAGGTCTTCTATTTCATCTGAAGTGGTTACTACTGACCAAATGGGTGGGTCAATAAAGAAAGCTCAAGTTGGACATGTCATAATTTCAGTGGCAAAAACACTACAACAAAAAGAACTTGGTTTGGCTACTATCGCTATAACTAAGTCTAGATTAGGTCAAGATGGTATTATATTTGAAAATTGTACATTTAATAATGCTACATTGGAAATTAATACTGAATCTACACAAACCTTCTTAGGTTTTGAAGAAGACAAAACACAAAGAAACCGAAAAAGAGTTATGGATGCTCTAGAAAGAAGAGAAAAAATATTAAATAAATAAAATAAAAATAAAAAATATGGAAATTTCGAACAAAATTTTATCGGATATTACTGTCTACATGAAGTACGCAAAATATCTACCAGAACTAGAAAGACGAGAAACTTGGGAAGAGTTAGTTACTAGGAATAAAAATATGCACATTAAAAAATACCCAAATTTAAAAAATGAAATAGAGGATAAATACAAACTAGTTTATGATAAAAAAGTATTACCATCTATGAGGTCAATGCAATTCGGTGGTAAACCGATTGAGATATCTCCAAATAGAATTTATAATTGTGCGTACATGCCAATTGACCATATTGATTCATTTAGTGAATGTATGTTCCTATTACTAGGTGGAACTGGTGTTGGATATTCGGTCCAAAAACACCATGTAGCAAAATTACCAGTTATACAAAAACCATACCCAAAAAGAAAAAGAAGATTTTTAATTGGAGATTCAATTGAAGGGTGGGCAGATTCTATTAAAGTTCTTATGAAATCCTATATGAATGGTGGTGGTTCTAGAATAGAATTTGATTATTCTGATATTAGAGCAAAGGGAGCAAGGTTAATAACGTCAGGAGGAAAAGCTCCTGGACCACAACCTCTTAAAGAATGTTTAGTTAAAGTTGAAGGTATTTTATCTGGTAAAGAAAATGGTGAACGACTTACAACAATTGAAGTTCATGATATAGTTTGTTACATAGCTGATGCGGTATTAGCTGGAGGCATTAGAAGAGCTGCTTTAATTAGTTTATTTTCAGCTGATGATGACCTTATGATTGGTTGTAAAGCTGGTAATTGGTGGGAATTAAACCCACAAAGAGGTAGGGCTAATAACTCTGCTGTATTAATGAGACATAAAATAACCAAAGAGTTTTTTATGGACTTGTGGAAAAGAGTTGAATTATCTAATTCTGGTGAACCAGGAATCTATCTGAACAATGATAAAGATTGGGGAACCAATCCGTGTTGTGAAATAGCATTAAGACCATATCAGTTCTGTAACCTTTGTGAAGTGAACGTTTCAAACATCGAATCACAAGAAGACCTAAATGAAAGAGTTAAAGTCGCGGCTTTTATCGGGACGTTACAAGCTGGATACACTTCATTTCATTATTTAAGAGACGTTTGGAGAGAAACTACAGAAAAAGATGCTCTTATTGGTGTGTCTATGACTGGGATTGGTTCTGGTAAAGTACTTAATTATGACACTAAAAAAGCTGCAAGTTTAGTTAAAAGAGAAAACACAAGAGTTTCTAAATTACTAGGTATAAATGCAGCAGCTAGAACAACAACAGTTAAACCAGCTGGTACAACTTCATTAACTCTAGGTACATCATCAGGTATTCATGCATGGCATAATGATTATTATATTAGAAGAGTTAGAGTTGGTAAGAATGAAGCTATTTATACTTACTTAAAATTAAACCACCCAGAATTGGTTGAAGATGAATATTTTAGACCACATGATACCGCAGTAATATCTGTCCCACAAAAAGCCCCAAAAGGTGCAATTATGAGAACGGAATCTCCTTTTGATTTGTTAGAGAGAGTTAAAAAAATTGCTACAGAGTGGGTTAGAAGTGGGCACAGAAAAGGTTCAAACTCACACAACGTATCAGCAACTATTTCATTAAGAGAAAACGAATGGGATTCAGCTGGTGAATGGATGTGGGAAAATAGAAAACATTATAATGGATTATCTGTACTACCTTATAATGGTGGTACATATACTCAGGCACCATTTGAGGATATTACTAAAGAAAAATATGAAGAAATGATGAAATCATTAACTAATGTAGACTTAACTAAAGTTGTGGAGTTAGATGATAATACAGATTTATCTGGTGAATTAGCTTGTTCAGGTGGTCAATGTGAAATTGATGTCGATTTAAAATCTTTAGAAAAAAATGGAAAAGAAACTGAACTAAGTGAAACACAAATTTAGTAAAGAAATATTATATCACTTTAATTGTGGTAAATGTAACAAATGGTGGTCAATTGCTGACTACCATTTGTTTTCTAATAATGTACCAGAAAATGAAAAAAAGGTATCTATGTTAATAACATGTCCATACTGTGGACACAAAGAAGAAATAAAAGAGATAGATAATGAAAAGAAATGATGATTGGATTAGTGAACTACACTATAAAGAATTTTTAAAACCAAAATTACAACCAAAAGATTTTTATTGGGAAAATGGTACTATGGTAATGACAGAGGAGTATCATATAAAAAGAGGTAGTTGTTGTGGTAGTGGTTGTAGACACTGTCCTTTTTGGCCATCACACCTTAAGTTAAATAAAGAACTTAGAAGTGATATTTATATTAATAATGAAAAACCTGATTAAAAAAATATTAAGAGAAGAGTCGTATTGGCAACCCCAAGATGATAGAAAATGGGAATTACTAGACAAGGATGTTAAATATATTGTTGAAAGACTTATCGAACGTCATAAATCTAACTGGGGTAATGACGAGTACGCCGTAATATCAGCAATAGAAGAAATTCTAGAGGGGATGTTTCAAAGAGTTAATAGATAATCTAAACTATAGTATTTATTTAATATGACAATAGCTAGAGAAAGATATGGTATAGCTTTTCCCTTTCAAGACAGTGATAGTGGATTTTTTTTAAAAACAACAACCACAGTCGCGGAAGAGACAAAAGCTGATTTAATACACCTTATATTAACAAGAAAAGGTTCTAGATACTTTTTACCAGATTTTGGTACAAGACTATATGAATATATTTTTGAACCACTAGACAGTACTACTTTCCAAGCTATAGATTCCGAACTTAGGGATGTCATAAAAAAATACGTACCTAATATTATAGTAAATGAAATAAAAATCGAAAATTTAGAAGATGTTAGGAAAAACGAAAAAAATATTAATGATTCCAATCACCCATCTATAGCTTCTAAAGCTAGTGAAATAGATACCGATTTAGATGATAGGATTTATAGGGTTGCTGGTGATGGTACGGAAGAATATACAGCTAAAATCTTTATTGATTATAGCATAAAAGATGATGTCTTTGGTACTAGAGACTTTATTATTATAAATTTATAATATGGCAGAGAAAAAAATAGCTTACACAGAAAGAGATTTTCTAGGTTTAAGAAATGAACTACTAAGATTAACTAATATATACTATCCAGACCTAATTAAAAACGCTAACGATTCGTCAATATATTCAGTTTTTTTAGATTTAAATGCGGCAGTAGCTGATAACTTACATTTTAATATTGATAGAAGTTTACAGGAAACAGTATTAAATTTTGCACAAGAAAGAAGTTCTATTTTTAATATAGCTAGAACTTACGGTTTAAAAATACCAGGAAATAGACCATCTATAACTTTATGTGACTTCTCAATAGTAGTACCAGCTAGAGGGGATAAAGAAGATGCTCGTTATTTAGGTTTTTTAAGAAGAGGGGCTCAAGTAAGAGGTGGTGGTCAAGTATTTGAACTATCAAATGATTGTGATTTTTCTTCACCCTATAATGTTGAAGGTGTTGTAAACAGGACAAAAATTCCTAATTTAAACGCTAATGGTGTTATACAAAATTACACAATAACTAAAAGAGAAGTTGTAGTAAACGGAGTCACTAAAATATTTAAAAAAGAAATAACAGATATAGACAGTAAGCCATTCTTTAAATTATTTTTACCAGAAAGAAACGTATTAGGGGTTACATCCGTAATACAAAAAGAAGGTTTAGGTTATACAACATTACCTTCATCACTAGAGTTTATAACAGCTAATGACAATAAATGGTATGAAGTACAAGCGTTAGCTGAATCTGAAATTTTTGAAATAGACCCTAGTACTCCCGCTGACGAACCAGGTATGAAGGTTGGAAAATATATTAGTACCGATACAAGATTTGTTAGTGAATTTACACCTGAAGGTTTCTTTTTTTTAACGTTTGGTAGTGGTAATAACAGGTCACAAAACCTATTAGACGAATTTTCAAAGTATGGTGTTAATGTTAACCTAAATAAATTTATGAATAATATTTCTTTAGGTTCAGCTGTTAAAGGAAATACTACACTTTTTATACAATATAGAGTCGGTGGTGGTAAAGCTTCAAATTTAGGTGCTGGAGCTATAAATTCTTTAGGTGTTATAGATTTTGTTGTATCCGGTCCAGTGTCTTTAATAAACAGTAGCGTATCCAATAGTTTACAAGTTACTAATGTAACATCAGCAATAGGTGGTGATGACCAAATGTCGACTGAAGAAGTTAGAAATTACGTAACTTTTAATTTTGCAGCACAGAATAGAGCTGTAACTATAAATGATTATGTAGCTAGAATTAGGACTATGCCGGCTCATTTTGGAGCTGCAGCAAAAGTTGGTGTTACAGAAGTAGAAAATAAAGTAAAAGTTAGTCTACTATCTTATTCACCAGAAGGTTCATTAACATCAAACGTAAGTTCCTCACTTAAAAATAATATAGCTGAATACCTTTCTAATTATAGGATGTTAAATGATTATATAGAAGTTACATCGGCAAAAGTTATTGATATTAGTTTAGATGTGGATGTTGTTATAACAAATGATGTAAATCAAAGTCAAGTTGTAGGTAATGTTATTAGTACAGTTAAAGATTTCTTTAACATAGACTCGAATGAGTTAGGTGAAACTATTAGTTTAAGTCAATTATACGGTAAAGTATCTGAACAACCAGGTGTTTTAAATGTTATAGACATTAGAGTTTTAAATGAGTTTGGGGGTACTTACTCTGATTCACAAACTTCACAACCATATATGGCTATATCATCAACAAACCCAAATAATAATAGAATAAATCTAGTAGACCAAACATTATTCTTTTTACCTGACGAAATGCCACAAATTAGATATCCAGATGTTGATATACGTGTTAGAGTAAAACAAATAGATAGACCAAACTTCTCCTAATTATTTACATAATTTGTTTGAAAGTGTATTTTTGATTTTACAATAAGAAGTATTTATCATATAAACTCATCTAATGCTAAAAAAATTAAGAATAAGAACTGAAATAGGTGTTGACAAAGAAGTAACCTTTGACCTAAACCAAGATTTTGATTTATTAGAAATTTTAAGTTTAAATTTACACCAAACTGATGTATACCCAAAAGACTGTTCAGAGTTCGGTGTTGTTTGTGGTAGAGTTATAATAAATGGTGGTTTCGGATTACCAAATGCTAAAATATCTATTTTTATACCACTAGATGAGACTGACGAACAAAACCCAAAAGTAAAAGCACTTTACCCCTATAAAACACAAAATTCTAGAAATGAAGCTGGTTATAGATATAATTTATTACCTACCTCACCAAGTTATACAGGACACCTACCAACGGGTAGTTTTCCAGATGTAGATGAAATTCTTTTAACACCAACCGTTAGTTATGTTTATAAAAAATATTATAAATACACAGCTAAAACTAATGATGCTGGTGATTTTATGATTTATGGAGCACCATTAGGTGAACAATCATTAATCATGAATGTAGATTTATCAGATATTGGTTGTTTTTCTATGGTACCTGAAGATTTTAAATTACAGGGATTTTCAGAAAGTGATTTTAATGGAGCTTCATTTAAAACAGGTTCTAATTTAGATTCGTTACCACAAATTATAATGATGTCCAAATCTATAGATGTTAGACCATTATGGGGTGATGACGAATCAGGTTGTGGAGCATCGATTACTAGAGCAGATTTTGATTTAAGAGAAGCTGGAGCTATAGAAATAAAACCTACCTCACCATTTATGGGGTCTTTAGCTTCCGACACAGAAAAAAATTCAGTAAACAAAAATTGTAAACCTAGAAGACAAATGGGTGAGTTGTGTAGTTTAACACCACAAGCTGGAACAATAGAGTCAGTAAGGTTTACACCTTTTTGGAAAATGGAAGCTAGACCAACAGGATTTACCCAAAATCCTGGTGTAATCGAGGAAATACCAGTTTTAGAAAGATTTGATATTAATGGTGGGTTTACAATAGATGATAATGGTGCGTTTTTAATTAATGTACCTATGAATCTAGATTATGTTATAACAAACGAATTTGGTGAAAGAGAAATATCCCCAGACCCAACAGTGGGAATACCAACAAAAGGAAAATATAGGTTTAGAATAAAACCACTACAAACCACAGGTAGTGCAAGACAAAGAAAAAGAGCGGCATTTTTAGTGCCTCAAATAAAAGAATATTACACCAATTTATCGGTAGACTTTAATATACCTGTACCAGGTGGTGGTACCTTTATATCAAACATAAAAAATATTGCAAAAGCAACTTATTACTTTGGTATAGATTATTTTAAGTATGCTGAAGCTTCTATTAATATGGGTGAAATTATTGCCTGTAAGGATGTATTTTATGAGTTTAACTATGGTAGGGCTTATGCTGTTTCTCAATTCCATAACAAATGGAAAGCTAGACCTAAAGATTCTTTTATAGGTGTAAAAGAAATAGTACCTAGAGAAGAAGATGATTGTGGTGGTCAAGCTGTTAAATTTCCGGTAAACACAGCAAACAAAAATGTAAATTTTGCGATAGTAATGAATCAGTTTATTACTAGATTTTTACAAGGTATATATACCGCATTATATTTTCTTATGGTATTTGTATGTACCGTTATTGATATAATTGGTGCCATTATAGGTGTAATTATGGGTATTATAAACGGATTTATGTGTGTAATATGTAGAGTTGTTTATAGTTTAAAGTGGGGAAGTTCTGTATCTTCATATTGTTTGTGTACTGATTGTATATGTACTAAAGTGTCATTCCAATCAGCCTTTAGTTGTAGTAGTATATTTGGGTGTTTACATCTAAGAGTCACTAAATACCCAGAATGTGAAAAATGTGGTTGTTTTTCTACCGCAGGAGGTGGTGGTTGTATACCAGGTTGTGATGGTAATTGTGATGACGACCCAGATGGTGGTGGGAATGAAGATTACATAGATTGTCAAGGACCAACTCAACCGGGTGTTGGTTTAGAAGATGGTTGTTATAATATAGCTTGGGATAATATTTTAAGTGCACTAGGTGATTTAATTGCTGGCGACCCAGGTCCTGTTTCTGCAATTGCTGATTGGAGAAAAAGAGAAAACTTATTTAGGTCTATGTGTGATGGATTAATGAATTACTTTTTTAGTAATAACTGGGTCACAGGATTCCTATACGCCTTCCAATTCAAAGGTAAAATAAAACCTGATAGTGACTCAAGTACTGGATTCAAAGTAAAAATGTGTAACGACCTAATAGTGTTTCACCCAGACTCAAGACAGTTTTATTATAGGTGCACACCTTACGAATACAACCCAATCACTAATACCGGAGCATTTCAAGGGGCAGCAGCATACGACGCACATTCATTTAACGCTTGGAATTTACTAAGTCCAGTGGGTGTATTATCAATAATAAGGGATATTACTAGTGTTACTCCAGCAGCAGGAGCTAACGAAGCCAACATATTAGCACCTACGACTATAATGGATTTAGGTCCACTAATTGAAAATATTGACGAGATATGTGCAGAAACCGGTGGTATGGCTGAAGGTTGTTCAATAGCTAACGATTTGGGTGTAACATCATTTACACCACCAGGTGATTTTATGTTTGACGCTATAAACGGTATTGTAGATGCTAATTTTGGGTTGTGGAACCTTATAAACTTAAGAACACCATTTAGGAGGAGTGAAAGTTCAGGTTGGTTTGCTGGTGACGGTAGAAGAAGAGAACTTAATGGTGGTATGGCATCCATACTATCCCAATTTAACGAGGTTGGTACTGTAGAGTATGAATCTCCAGACGATAGGAGTATTTACTTATTTGGTGCTGATGTTACAACACCATATGACCCAGATAACCAAGGTTTTCCAAACGCAAACCCAAACATACCTCCAGGTACTATATTTTGGACAGCGGATAATTTAAACTGGGATTATGCTCCACCAGGTTCAGCAACACCTAATCAGGGAGGTCCACAAACTATGTGGCAAACCGCAATTTGGGCCAATAGTTTCCACTCATATGGTTCAGCACAATGGTCAGCGGCTTTCTTACCAGAAGGACAAAATTATTGGGAAGATAGGTCGGTTACAATTCCTTGGGTAAGTCAAAATGATTCTGTACAATTAACTGTAGGTTTAACAACAGCGACAACAAGTAATCAGTCTGGTCAAGAAATTAGAGATTGTTTAAATATCTTTTTATCTAACACTTCACAAGTAGTACCATTTTATAAATGGGATAAACAAGGTCCAGGTTATGGTGGTATTAACAGGTGGGAGTTCGGTGATTTTATGACATTAGATGGTGAAATAGTTAGCGGAGATTTCCAAAATAGAAGTTCATGGGGTTTCCCAACCACACCAATAACTTCAGACCAAAGTACAACTCAAGTGGCTTTAGGTACTGGTTATCATTTTTATTTTGGATTAAAACCCGGTGGTACTTCTTATGATTTATACGCTAAAAAGTATATACCATTACAAAATGATGATGAAATTTATTTATAGATGAGAAATAATGAAATTTTAAGAATAGTTAGGGGTTCACAAAGATACGTAGGTGCACAAGATAATAACCTAAGGGTGCCATATACTTTAGAGTCTTCTAATAAAACTTTAATACAAGGAAATAGAAACCTAGTGTTAAATTTAGAAGACCAGTATTTTAGAGAAAGGGAAGAAAGTACGACATATAGACTATACGGTAAAATAAATCCTATAACACAAAATATAATTAGTGGGTGCAGTTACGACTTAGGTCCATTTATAGGTGTAGGGTTGTATTATGACCCAGTACCATCTACATCAGCTGATACGGTTGCTTGTGGGTACCCAGCAAATCAATTTTTTAGTTTTATTCCTTCCACAGCTTTAACTTCGGCTCACAATTATGTTGAAATTAACGCGTACCAAAATAATTGGGTTATATACGAATCTTATATTAAAAGCTCAATAGATAATTACCCTATGGAGTATAGAATATTTACCCCTTCTAATTATATTGGTATCGAATACACATCTGGTGATGGAATACCTTTTTATTGTAAAAATGTTGAAATACAAGGTAAAAAAGCAGTACAATTTATATGTGCTGTAGAACATGGATTATTAGAAACAGAACATATAGTACTACAATCAAACGTAAACATACAACCAATAGGACCAACTAATATTATTAATACTTTAAATAATACAACAACATTACCAGTATTTTCTTTTGGTGATGGTAGTTTAGATAGTGAAAAAAAGATATTTAACATTTTGTTACAAGATAGTAGTGTAACAATTACAGATTTTGATATGGGTGTATTTAAAAGGTTAATAGACCCAGAAAACATAGAAGAAACCCTATCCCAATACTATGTACATTCACATGAAATATTAACTAAACCAAAAGATTACAACCTAGATAAAACAGGTTTTGAGTTGGGAATACACTCTAGAAAACAAAAAAATTTCCCAGCTGTTAAATCACCACCTAATGGTGTAGGGCATGTTGTTGTAAAAGAAGAATACCCTTCTTTTTTATGGAATTTTAATAACGATTTAGATATTAGTGACTATTCTGACAATCTAGGAAGACCTTTAATGGATTTATATGTTAGTGTTTTTGTTGTTAATGAAACAAGATTGTGGAAAAGTAAGGAAGGTTCCCCTGTAGGTATTGGTTGGGATTGGAATTTTGTACCAAATGGTGTTGTGGACCCTTACCCTAATAATAATATAGAAGCTAATTTAACAACACCTTGGAATTTACCACAGAGTGGTGATACATTTGCTGGTGCTTTTGTTGAGTATAATGAGTGGGAATTGAAAGAAAGAGTATTGTCAGAAGCTTATCATAAATTAACTTTTAATAGTGTAGACACAGATGGGTTTTCTTTTTATGATAGAGATGGTGGTCCAGGTGAAGAAATAAAAGGAGGATACTACTACCAACCACACCATAGGGTACCAATAAGAAAACAATCAGAGGCTATAAATGTTCATAAAAATTACGAATACGTTTCAGAATACTCAACATTTTCTATGTACGAAGGTCTTTTTAGGTGGCGAGAAATATTACCTATTGGGTTTTATGAGTCGGAAACCAACGGTGTAGACTACCCATTTGTTAATGGAGCTCACTACCCACATACTAATGTACTATTTAATATTAAACCTATAATAATAGATAAAGATTATACTGAATTACCATTTATAACATTACCAACACTAGATGACTGTGAATAGAATTAAAATATTACAAAAAGATAGGGATAAAAAAATAACAATACCTATTTCTAATGATTTTGATGAATCTTTAGGTAGAGAACAATTAGTTTCTCTATATGAAAGGTCAGAAATGCAAGATAATATTAATATAATACAAGATTTTGAAACCACAAGATATAGACCAATAACCGATGACCCAAATAATAGGATATATTACCAAATGGGATTCCAAATAACACCTAATAACATACCAACAGGTAGTTTTGCTGATTATGTTCCAGATTATGCTGCTGTGGGCATATCACATATGGACGTTAATAGAAGGAAATCAAACTACACTAGAAGTTTTTTTAAATTTGATTTTTATGATACACCAAACCCACAACAACAAAGATTATACTTTTCAATTGTTAATCCAGCTAATAATGGTATGAATTTTGCTGATTTTCCATGTCCAGGTCCACCACAAAACTTAGGTTGTTTAGCGGAGATAGACAATTCACCTACACTACCAAACGGAGATGTAAATCCAAATTACGACCCTAATGCTTTTAGGGAAGCTCAAATAGAGGATTTAACTACAGGTGGTTTAGGATTAGGTCCTTATTATTATGAAAAATTAGAAGGTTCTTTATTTGAATTTGCTGCTGTAGGTAGAAGAACTGAAAATTATTTTATACAATGGTTAAAAGATAGAGATTTAGTAAAATATAATGTTTTTTACATGACATGTAAGTTTTTTAACGCTGAAACAGGTAAAGTGCATAAATTTATTAATAAAATACAACCAGCTAACACTTATGATTTAAGTGCTCCAGATTATTTTTATTACCAGTTAATATTTGACCCAATAGATTTTACATACGTATTTAACGAATTTGATACCACACTATATTCTGCTAATAACGGTATAGGCCCACAAGTCGGTGCTGGACCGGGAGGTCAAGCAATAAGTTTTTATGAATATATAAACCCATAATGGAAATATACAAATATAGAATATGGACTGGTAATATACCAGGTTCTGAAACAAAAGGGTGTGAGGATAAAAAACTCATTACACCCACTAGAGGTGTAACGCCACCACCATTAGATTGTACACCTTGTGAAGCCTTGGGTGATTCTATGGTTGTAATGAATGCTTGTTTAGATTGTTATAATGGTTTGGTAAATCCTTGTTGTCCTAATCAAAATGAAAGTTGTTGTGGTTTAATAGAAGACCCATGTTCAGAATTTTACGCATTAAGTGTTGAAGAACAAACTAGGTACTGTATACGATGTAGAGGTACGGGGAATTCCTTCCAACAAAGATTTCCTAGTCGAACTTTTAGATTTAATACTGTCGCTGACCAATCTATGTCACGTACTTGGTGTGAAAAGTGTTGTAATAGAACTGAAAAACCCTCAACATCAAATAAACTAACAATATTTTTAGAACAAGATATTAACGATATAGGTCATTATACAATGTGGGATGGTAATATGGACCAACAGGATACTTTTTCTAATTTTGTGGTAACGGGAGATTTGTTAAACCCAATGACAGTAAGTTTATTAAACACTACGGATTTTAAATTTTTTAAATTTTTAGAAAATATAGAATATACTATTGATTGGGGTGATGGGGTAAGTCCAATCCAAACTTTAACAGCTCCGATGGATACAGCTTTTAATACTTATACTAACCCAGGTACTTATATTGTTAATGTACAAATGACAGCACCTTGGGGTGTAACATCTACATCACATTCTATATCGGTTCCATTTCAAACAGGAGCTAATATATGGGCAGCTGTTACAAATACAGGACAAACATATACTTTTACACCACCTGGTTTTAGTACTCCAGTTAGTATGGATTATGAAACTTCTGATTGGGGACCATTAGATAGTGGTTTAGAAATAAATGGGTATGTTACTTCTAATTACACAGTAACACCGTACCCAGTACAAGGATTTACTGATAGTATGTTATCTTCTTTACAATCCTATAACCCAGCATCAACACCAGGACTACCTCCAGGGTATGTAGTTGGTAATGTTATTAGTGTTAACGGTCAAACACAATTACCAGACGGAACATATGTTGATAGTATGGAAGGTTGGGTTGATAGTTTTACCTCACAATACACAGCTTATACTATAACAAATGGGACTCAAACTTTTACAATGTTTGATTATATAAATGGTGAAACAATTTTTGATACGTTGTCATATGGTATGAACCCAGAGGATTATCTTTTAAGGGAGTGTGGGTATTCAATACAAGGTGCTTGTGATGTTTGTAATGCCGTTCAAGTATATAATGATGGGGGAAATTGGACACAACAAGATGTTTTTAACGATAGAGGAGTTTGGGATGTAGATGAGGAATATGAACCAACAGATTTTGTTTTTCATGATGGTTGTTGTTATTTTGCTATTAGTAGTGTACCTATGGGTACAACTCCAGACCCATTAGATTTAACATCTCCATTTTGGAGGTTGTGTTATGGGTCATGTCCACTATCTAATCAGTTACCTAGTAGGTATGATTGTATAGATGGTACATGTGTACTGATATCACCAACAAGTACTTATTATCCTACAGCACCATTCCAAGGAGCTACCACAGCTGACGCACTTACGGCTTGTGTAACCGACCCTTGTCTACCAACCACATCAGACCCAATTCATTATAATTGTAATAATGGTGTTTGTACTCCAGTTTCCCCATCATCACTAGGTTGGGCTACAGCTGATTATGTGGGTGTAAGTGCACTAGCAGATTGTAATGCTGATGTACAAGCTGGGATTTGTGCAAATGTTACAACTAGATATAATTGTGTACCAGATGGTTCGGGTGGAGCACAATGTCAAGCAACACCAGCAGGTATATATCCAGACCTGGCATCATGTCAAGTTAATTGTACGGTAAACGTAACAGTATATGAGTGGTATTGTTCCGATGTGGGTATAACACCAACAAACCCATCAGGTCAAGGTTGTGAAGCTGTTGTACAGGGTAGTTCACCACCAGTTAATGCTGTAATACCTTTACAAGGTCCTTATGTTGATAAAACAACTTGTGAGTTAAATGGTTGTGGTTCTAGTGTTTTAGAGTGGTATTGTCGTTGTACTTTAGGACTTACTGTAACTAGTGAAAGTATTGTTGATTTAGGTACTGGACAGTTTGGTGGTCAAGCTTGTGTTGGTATAAATAACGGGCCAGCTGGTGGTTTTGCTACAGCATCGGACTGTGAAGATAATTGTGTGACTTGGGATTGTGATGGTAATGGAAATTGTTCCGGACCAAACTCTGTGACTAGTGGTAGTATTGGTGATTTTTGTTCTGACACTACACTACCAAGTGGAGGTTTAGAATATTGGGATGGTGGTGGACTAATAAATATACCTGGCTGTAATGATAATTGTTTTGAACCAGACACGTATGTTTGTATGGGTGGTAATTGTACACAAGTTTTACAAAGTGATACAACATGTATTAACCCTAATCACGTAGCAAATGGTACACCATATCCAGGTTCATGTATTGATTGGAACTTTGCAAATGATATGCCTATACAAGGTTGTCAAAATGTAAGTCAAGGTCAATGTAATGGAAATCTTAGTGCTCTTTGTGGTGGTGGTTGTGGACCTTGTAATTCATTAGTTAATGAAGGGTTTACTGAATGGCCTTTTAGACAATATAGTTCTTCGGATAGTTACAACGCTTTTGATGTAGTAATTGGAACCCTATATACTAATTCACAAAACGATTCACTATTTAAGTATTGGTATAAACCATACCCAATATGTGACCCTACTATGGGTGTAATAACAGTAGGTGTACCACCAACAACTTATGATTGTGGTGACCCAACTGTAATAGCTGTATGTGAATCTTCAGCTTATGGAAGTGGAACTTATCACCCTTGTACTGATTTAAGTGCACCTAGTTGTGATAATCCACCAATAATAAACATGTCAGTACCAACAGTAGCTGGACAATCTAGATATATGTCACAAACTTGTTGGGAACCATGCGATGGATAAAATAAAAAATATATGTCAGTAGCAACTTGGGAATTAGTAAAATTTGAAAAACAAGACGCCTCAGGAAACCCAACAGGACAATTTGTTGGTATGGTGGGTAGGGTTGTGTATGGTTATAATCAAGTTAACGACCCTCTTATATGTGGTTTGGGTAATTGTTGTCCAGCAGAAGGTGATGTAGCTAACCATTTTTTTCCAGGAGCTTATTATTTACCTCACGCTTGTTTTGGCATGTTAGGTCAAATGTTTTGGGATTATCCTCATGAATTTTTAAATGATGGTACGGTAAACCCTAATTGGAATGGATGTCCCGGTCCAACCGCTACGTCTAATGGTTTTAATACTTGTGGGTTTGGTACGGATAGTGTTATACCTAATACCGGTACTCAACCATGTGAGTGTGCTTTAGGTGAATTTTACACCGCAATGCCTAATATAGATTTTACTCAAACAGGTCCAGGAGCACAATGGTTAATCGTTAGTAATACTACGGGTAATGGTCAATTGGATTGTTGTGTGGAAATTTTAAAAATTGTAGATAATCAAAATGATTGGGATAACACAACAATAGCATGCCCAAGTCAATTTATGGATGGTACTATAAATAATAGAGCTGCTGGTTATGTAATAGAACATGACGAACTTATGTGGATGGCAATAGCCGGAACACCAACTAATATAGTTGAAACAGATTGTGAAACTTGTGTTGAAAATCTTTATGGTTGTTTAGACCCAAATGCTATAAATCAATATTATGATTGTAATAACATACACATACCTACAGTTTACGGACAAAACCCAAATCTAGATAGTGGTTGTTGTATTTATCCAGGATGTCCAGATTCCTCAGCACTTAATTATGACCCAACAAACAATGATGGTTGTGGTACTTGGAGTAATGGTTCTTGGGTTTCTGGTGGACCTACAGATACTAGTTGTTGTCAATATCCCGGATGTAATGATTCAATAACGGTTCCCTGTGACATTAGTACACCATTACCAAACGGTGACCCAGGACCTATTGGTTGCGTTGCAAACAATACTTTAGATTGTTTTGGTAATACAGTTATACCAGCTACTGGTGGTATATTAGTAAATCCAGCTGTTAGTAGTTGTTTTACTAATGAAATCCCACCATCACCAAATAATGATTGTTTTTATGTTGGATGTACCGACCCAACAGCTAGTAATCATACTCCAGGAGCTAACGGTTGTATTTACCCAACTTTAGATGGTACACAATGTTGTGAATATTTTGGTTGTGATGACCCAACAGCGTTAAACTATGGAGAGTCTTGTCATGACCCAACTCTTATATATACTCCAGCTCAATTAACTGGTCCTTGTGTTCCAGATAACTGTATAGACGCTCCAGTCGTTGGGTGTATGGACGATGGGTGTTGTGTTGATGGTACCACAATACTTGTAGACCCAACACCAACAGCACAATGTCCTAATGGTTTACATTTGTGTCCACAAGCTGGTAGTGGTATTTCTTTTAATAGTAATTTTCCACCAGGTTGTACACCAGGTATTGACTGTATTTCTTGTTCTTACGACCCACTCGCTGAAGAACAAGGGATGCCTTATGAGAACTACTGTACTTGTGATGGTGGGTGGTATTGTAATTTAAGTAATAATCCAGGTTGTACACCTGGGGTTGATTGTTGTATAGACTTATACGCGTCACCACTAGTACAACCCTATTTCCCAACTAGTGACCCTAACGTTTTTGGCCCTTGTGGTCCAGGTACTGGTTATCCTTGTGCCAACGCACTAGCTGATTGTAACACTATTTGTACACAAGCAGAGTTAGAAGAATGTGCTGTATTCGTAAACGATAGACAAGGTAATGTTTATTTTTATGGACCACCAGATACAGCACCTAATAACTTAACTTTCTTATTTCATGACGACCAATTTAATGAAAATACATTACCCAACGGAGATAGTTTATCACCATTTGGTGGGGCTGGTTACAGTTTAGGGTGGCAGAGTGGTACTGGTTCTTGGGATATAGCTAACGCTTTGGTTCCAGGTACAGTACCAGAACAAAACAAAATATGGTTATACACTTGTAGAGCTCTAGATATAGACCCTTTATCGGCTAATTATGGTCAAGTACAGTTGGAAACAGTGGGTCCAAACAGTGGATTACCAAAAGGTATTATTAGAGAATATGATATTACAATAAACCCATTTAATGTTGGGTCCCCAATACCAAATCAACCAGCTGGAGCTATAAACCCAACGTACAATAGGGACATAGATATCACAGATATTTGTCAAACCCATGGTATCCCAACGATTGATTTAGCTGGTAATATTTTTAAAACGATAGGTAATGCTTTGGTTGCTAAAGATGTAACCACTTTAATATCTGTTAGTGATGTAGTTTTAGAAATAGATATTAGTGGTCCAGTAGGTGTAGCTCAAGAACTATTTAAGTTACCTAGTCCAACCTTTCCGGGTGTTAATCCAGGGTTTGCAACGTCTCAAGCTGAATCTACTGGTGATGTGGTTATAGATACTAATACTGGCGATTTAACTATAACTTATTTTCACGCACCAGATGTTACTGGTAAATTAATTGGTAAATTTAGTTTAAATGCTGGTGTAGGTGCACAAATGGGAGACAGTCTAGGTAACCCAACTAATTGGTACGAATTAATTTCTAATGATACCGGAATATCTGGGTTCTTTGGTTTATTTAGATGGACAGTAGCTGGAAACCCACAATGGTACGGAATCCAACAAAATCTAACTGGTGGGGAAATTTATGAATTTGATAACTCAACCCTAACAGTAAATAATTCTGTTGGTATAGTAACAACATTACCAGTAGATGCTACAGCTGTTCCACCACATAATGAAATATTAGGAGCATCACAAAAAGATGGTTGTACGCCAGACGAACCTTGTGGTTGTATGGACCCTACAGCATTGAACTACAACCCAAACGCGACAGTTCATTGTCCTCCGTGTATATACCCACCAGAACCAAGATTTGGGTGTTTACCAAGATTAACAAAAGAAGAGTTTATGATGAACGTAGTTCAGAAACCAGAAACATACTCAGATGTATTTATTGAAAGAGGAAAAGTTTCTGTTTTTGAAAGACCTCAAAGATTAGCACAAGTATCAACAATCGGAGAATTAGAACTTCACGGTTACGGATATTATAACATTTTAATACAAGAATAGAAATATGGCATTAGGAAATTATGGAATTAAAAGACCAGCAGACGTATCACCTAACGATGTGGAGATATTATATCACTACCAAGCTACAAGAGACGCTAATAGTAGTTTTACATTAGGTACCCTACCAACCTCGGTTTTAACATACCATGTACACAATAATACAACAGCGACAAATGGAGCTGTCGCTGGAACAACAATTTTAGGTGGTCTATACCAACTAACACTACCATCTAATGTGTTTAACAGTAAAGGTTTTTACACGGTATATATAAGACCAGTAGAAATAAGAACAGAAATTTTAGATTGTGGTATATTAGCAGCATTACCAAACGTAAAAGGTTTGGTTATTGATTTAACTAAAGTACCTTCACAGTTTAAAAATAGATTTGTAAATATGGGTCTAGTAGGTTACAGAGTAGAATATATGAATTCCGATAATATACAATCTAATTTAGCGGGTACCAAAATTCCTAACTTTTTTAGGATTGTAACATCTAGTTTTTATTGTGAAAAATTAATGAATACAGCGGCAAATCCAAATAAAGTATCACCAAGATACGCTTATACTGATTCACCTTCTAATTTGGTATTTTTAACATTATCACCTAGTAGTGCACCTACTAATCAACCAAATGCATTACCAGATATTGGAAAAGCAGGACAAAAAATTATAATAACAAACACATACTTTAATCCGGTTGTGTTAGAAGTAGAAATGGCTGACCATGACTTCGATACGTTAGCTATAGGTTTATACGGTAATCAAACTAAATCTATAGAAGATGGAATTTATACGATGTATGATTTATCAGGAGTTAATAACATTTATAAACAATACAATTTATTTGAAATTAGAGACCAGTTTGATGAAAAATTATTTGAAGTTAGACAGGATAGGGGTAACCAGATAGATTTCAGTAAACAATTTGGTACAATAGTTAGTTAATAATGGCAAACAAAAAGAAATTCTTTTATCCACCAGCACCAGGTAATGGAGCTGGCACTTTTAGTGATAATTTAGTAGGTTTACAATTTACTGAAGGTTCACCGCAAATGACATTGGGTAGTTTTTCTGTATCTGATAGTTCAGAATCTAAAAAAAATAGAGATTTTAATTTAGGTGGTTTTTCTGGGCCTATAACACTAGAACAATTAAGTGCTGGTGATGTTGACTTGACTAAGAGTAGTTTAAACAACAGTTTATTAGTTAGTTTTAACTATGACACTAGTGATATAAGTAAATTTGTTCTTTATGGTTCCTTAAAAGATAGATTACGAGTAGCAGCTCAACAAATTATTAATTTTTTTCCAGCAGCTTTATACTTTGATGGTATAAATAGAGTATACCAAAACACAGGTAATACTGTAGATAATATATCTTATGATGTTATTTACGATAGAACAACATTAACAATCTCAAAATACAAACTATCCAACCCATTTAATATAGAATTCACAAAAGATGGTGAAATACTATTAGATAATTCTTTAGAGGTTGATTACTTAATAAGTGACCCAACCACAGATAAAATCACCACAACTTCAGTTAAAGCTGAAAAAGGAAAAATATCACCATTAAGAAATTTTTCATTAGAATATAAAAAATATTGTTTAAGTTTTAGTGGGAGTGGAACCACACAATATCCAGTAATAGACTATACACCTATAGAAGAAGGTACCACAGGGTTAACCATTGTTATATCGGGAGCACCATTCGGACCTACAGCGACAACATCTACAACAAATTTCTATATAAAACCAAATAATTTTGAAACACAAAATCAATTTAATGATTTTGAATCTGTAGAAAAATTCTTACTAAATCAACAAAGTGTTCCACAATATAAAGCAGAGTTAGTATTACCTAGACAAACTGAAGATGGAAGAAACTATAACCAAATAGAGGAATTAATCTGGGAAAAACAAGATTTATGGAACATAGATATAACAACAGAAAAATATACTAATTACTTAAAAAAATTAGTAGATATAGGTGATGAAATAGATGGGTACAAAACAAATTTAGTTTCAAGATTTTTAACAACAGGAGCTTTAAAAGATTTTGACACAGGTGGTAGAAAAGTAGAAAAAACTTTACAAATATATGGTAGAAGTTTTGACGAAGTTAAAAAGTTTATAGATGGTATAGCTTACATGAATAATGTAACTTACGAAGGTAAAAATAATGTACCAAATCAATTATTAAAAAATCTAGCAAAAATGTTAGGTTGGAAAACACCTTCAACAACAACAAAGGAACAATTTTTGGATACAGTATTAGATAGGTATGAACCACAATATTCTGGTGAGTCAATAGGTGTTACACCAGCAGAATTAGATGTTGAAATATATAGAAGGATATTAATGAATACATCTTATTTATTTAAATCTAAAGGTACAAGAAAAGCTATAGAATTTTTATTAAAGTTTATAGGTGCTCCAGAAGCATTAATTGAATTTAATGAGTATGTTGTTCTAGCAGATAGAAGAATTAAAATGGGTAATAAAATAAAAGACCCAAGATGTAATACTTTAATAGCTTTATTAAATGCGTCAACAAATACGAAAAAACCTGGAGGACACCCAGGTCAGACACAAACCCACCATAAAAACTTAACATCAGTAATTAGTTTAGATGAAGAAACTAACGAAACAAGTATTACACCTAAATGGGTTTCTAAAAAAGGTGTAGACATTATAGAGTTACAAAATGCGATAGAGGTATTAGGTTGTTATGATGTTGGTGATGGATTTTTAAGTGACTACCAACCAATTTCCGGTGGATTAGCCACCACAAAAAGTTATGTTTTAAACCCACTTAATTTTGATACCATAATGTCATCTCAAACGGAATCACACGGATTTATAAGGGAAGATTACCCAATAGACGAATACGGATTCCCAACACAACCTAGAGAAACATCTAATTATTATTTCCAAAGAGGAGCGGGTTGGTTTGAAGAAACAGAAGAACATCACGGTGAAACTATATTAGATTTAGAAAATTCAGTATTATCAGGTTGTTCACCGAGCATAAAAACTAAATTAAACCAATTTAGTTGGGGTGGATTCTTTGGTAACTTACCACCAGGTGTTACATCTAACGACCCTGGAGCACCATATCTTGAAAGATTTAGAAGGTTTCCCTATATGCATATGGGTTGGGGATTAACACCCGTAGTTGATGATAAAAAATCTTGGACAACAACAGATGAGTTTACCCATATAGATAGAGATTACACTTTTGGAAATAATAGGTATGCGGGTTATCATACACACCACGAAAGATTTATTTTAAATGTTAAAAATGTAGATATATTTTTAAACGTAGGTCAAGGTTTGGTTTATGATGTTTGGAAACAATCGGCTTTAAGTGGTTGTCCTTTTAGTGGTGGACCTTTACCACTACCTTTTCCACAAAAAGGTGGGGTTGATGACACAGTAACCCTATTAAATGGTAAAGATTATTCTTTTAAAGACTTTATTCATAATTTTTGGAATACATTTATTAATGTAAGAAATAGACAAACAATAGATGATGGTAAAACAGGTGGTTACCCACTTTTACAAATACTTTATTTAGACTACTTAAAACAAGTATGTGGTGAAAACAACCAATACACCTACACAAAAATGATAGATTATGCACAAAGTTTAGGTACATATTGGATTAGAATTATTGAACAATTAGTTCCAGCTACAACTTTATGGCAGGGTGGTGTAAAGATAGAAAACTCATTATTCCATAGGGATAAATTTTCATACAAACACTACCCAGTATTTCCATTACCAGGATTTAACAACCCAATAAAAACTGGTTACGTTCCTGGATGTACCGACCCTAGTGCTAATAACTTTAACTCTTTGGCCACAGCTAACGATGGAAGTTGTACTTATGATGGAGGTGGTGCAACTGGTACACCAGGAGAACCAGGTAGAGAAAGTTTTCCTTGGGTAGGGTTGACAAGTCCTAATACAGGTTCTACATGTTCTTCTGGTTGTCAAAATACCGGTAGTACAGAAAATAAAATAGACGGTACAGATATAAATGGTGACACAATAACAGACATACCAACCAAATCATGTAGTTGTTGTGGTTTACCTGAAAACACTTCAGTGTTACAGATGAGACCATTAAGTGCTACGTGTAAATCAGTTTGGGCTTCATTTAGAGATTATAATGGTACTTCAGCTAACACATCAAACCAAGGGGTTAATAATAGTATAAATTTAATTACAGAAACATTTGCGAGTAATGACTCCACAATAAACGGAGCTTATAATATACTTAGTACAATGAATAATAATATAATGTTTAGAGTTAAAAGAGCTTTACCTTTAAGTAAGAATAAAAAAGAACCTTGGGGTTATAAATTCGATTTAGGAAAACAAAAATATCAAGATAGTCTATAATGGATGGTATAGAAAAAAATATAAAAAATAACAGTGATATTGTAAAATACAGTAAACTTATAGATTTAAGACAGGTTACAGATACTCTTCAGGTTAAAGTTTATGTTACAGGCAACCAATACGGGAAAAAGTTTAATAAAACATTATACATTACAATGGATTATGACGTAAGTATGCCAGTACAACTGTATTTGTCATATAAAGGTAAAAATTTAATAGAAGGGTTTTTATATTTTAAATCTGAACATTTTAAAATGGGTGAAAATAAATTAGACAAAAAAGAATTTTCATCTGATTTTATATTGAGACTACATAGAGAAAATAATAGAACATTATCTTTAGGACAAGTTGGTAATAAAACAAATAAATCTTTATTATCTACTAGAGAAATATTTTTACCGGGTGAAACAGCAGCGTTACAAGCGTTTTCACCACCACTAAACGGTAAAACACATCAGGTAGAAATGTTGTTACCTGGAATGTCAGAGGAAAAAATAAATTCTAAAAAACTTTTAGGTTTAGGTTTTGATATTGACATAAGAGCTTTTAGTACTACAGGGCCAGTAACTAGTATATTTTTTAAATTGGGGTTACCAGGGACTCACGTAGGTTTAGTTAGAAAGTATTTTAAAGATAAAACAGGTGATATTGACAAAGTAACATTGGTAGAACCTAGAAGGATTAAAACTCTAGATAAAGCACCTACTAGTTATGTTGAAATGACAACCAAAGATTTGGAACTGGGGCAAGTTAAGTTTAATTATTTTGATTATTTTAATTCTTTAAATCAAGAATATACAGATTATTATTTAAAATCTTCAGAAATTTTTATAGTTAAAAATGAAGAAAAATATAAACTTACCTTAGGTGATTTTTTAAAAGATAGTGAAAAAGAATTGCCATACAATATTTCTAGAAAATTAGAAAATAATAAAATAGTAGCTAGTTCACCATATTTTAATAGGGGTATTACTAATTACCCACTAAGTTGGGTAGATGAGTTAAGGGATAATAGATATTTTACAGATTTAAATAGGTGTGTTGAATTTAGTTTTTACAGTCCTGAACACTTAAATAGTTTTGAACAAAGTCTAAAAGAAACCCAAATAGCTAACATAGAAACTTACACTACAGATTACGGTAAAACACAACCACGTACATATAATAGTATTAATCAGTGGATTACTAGAACAAATCATGATTATTTTAATGATTTAACAATTTCTTATTATGGTGGTAGTGAACTTAAAAGTTTAACAGTTTGTCCATCAAAAAGAACTTTAGTTAATGAATATAGTGAAAAAAATATAACATATAAAGGAACTGAGTGTGCTTGTAAATATTCTAATGATAATTTAGAAAAATTAGAAACAGTTATCGTTTCACCACAAGTTTCGGAATCTTGTGCTGATACATGTAGAAAAAAACAAGCTGAATTAGGGTATCAAAAATGTTGGACTTGTGAATTGGAATACTACTCTCCAATATACGATTTAAGAAATGATTTTTTCGCCACAACATACTCCACAATAAAGGAATCTTTCAGTGCCTCAACTAAATATACAGGTTATACTTCAGGTGGTATTACTGGACAAAACACCTATGATATATACTTTTCAGGGAATGGATATACAGCTGTAACATCACCAACAACAGGAATAGTAATACCTTTAAATAATACTAAAAGAATAGAACATCGACCTTTTGTAGGTGTTACTTCACCTATTTGGGTACCACTTAATTCTTGGCAAAGTCTTTCAGCTCAAACAGGAACAACAAATTCGTTATCTGGTTCGGGACCTGTTACAATACAAAGTGGTGACCCTAAAAATTACACTATATATAAAAGTCTAAGTGGTGGGACATACAAATTTCAATACAGTGCCTACTTAGATTTTAAATATAAAGATACTAAATGGTGTGAGTACTTAACTACTAATTACCTATCCGGAACTACATCATCTATTTCTTACCCTTCTACAGAATATGAAATAAAAAGATTAATAAACGCGTCGATACTAGAATATGGTTTAACCGAAGGTGAAACGGTAAAAGAAGATACTGAAGGTGTTTATTTTCCAGGAAAACATGGTTTAAATAGTGATAGTGGGTTGTTAAATTTTGACCTTAATATTTTTTTAGAAAAAGAAACTATAAGTGGGGTTACCAGTAATCTTGTAAGTACCACTATAGGTGCAAGTCCAACAACAAACAGTTCCGCTAATCAATATTTAACAGAATCAACCAATATTGTACAAAATACGTTTAGTGGGTTTAGTAATTGTTACGCTTCCGGTACATCCGCTAATACTGTGTATCACACCAGAGTACCAATTATATTAGATACTGGTCTAATTAGTCTAAATAGTGGTGAAACTGTAATGTTAAAATATAATTTAACATTTAAGTCAGTATCTAAAGTTACTGGTGGTGACGCTACAGTTGAAGTTAATTTAGGTCATAAAATGGATTTATCGGGAAACCCAATAGAGTCCCCATTTTATAGAGTAACAAAATATAGTCCAACCACTGGAAGTACATCAACATTACAAAAAAGTTTATTTGTCAACCCACAAAAAATATCTTCACCACAAAAATTTATAGATGCTGGTGGGATAGAAACTGAACAAACTACAAAAGGTACCCTATACGTAATAAACCCAAACTACAGTCCTATTACAGCACCTATAGTTACAACAGAAACTTTTAAAAATTTAACTTTTATAGATAATGAGACAAATATTAAAACACTTAAATTAGATATATCTAGTGAAACACCAACTAATAATTGGGCAAAACAATTAGAACAAAATGAATTAACCGATTATTACATACCAAACCGAAAAGATTTAGTTCAGATGAAATCGGGAATATTAGTTTTTAACTTACCTAGGTATAACCAAAAGGACTCTATAATATGTAACTATAAATTTCCACAAATAAGTCACAGTTATGTTATAAAAAATACAATATCAAACGTTAGAGGTGTACACAAAGAACATTACATAGTTATAACACCAAAAGATACAATATACGTACCTTGTTTTACCCCTACCTTACAAGAAAAATATGACCTAATTGAAAGTGAAATAAAAATTATGGAACAATTAGATAATGTTGACAATCAATTAACAATAGATGGTCAACCAGTTATAATTAAAACAAGTAGGTCAGAACCTATAACACAAATAAAAGCAGATGAAGGTTTTAAATGTAGTTTTTATTGTGTTTGTGAAGATACTAAATTTACAAAAAATTTACATCCATTTTATGGTACTACAGATGTAATAACAGACACATCTTTATTTGATTGTGGGGAGTGTGAGGAAAAAGCTGAAGATTATTGTGCTAATGTAGGTAATACATGTACACCAAAAGTATTCACAAAAGATTGTATTGGTGATAAAAGTAATTTATACACATCTGGTGATGAGTATTTACTTCCTAATGGAGATGTCTATGTTGGCTTTTATCACATACATGATAGTACCCCTATGGTCGGAGCGGTACACACATTAGAATCACATGATGACCTAACACCAATCATGGGAGGAGATTTTTATACGACTAATAAACTAAACTACACCAACCCAACACCAGTAAGTTATGGTAGTAGTACAACATCCTCAGGTGGTGGGGGTGGATATTAAATTTTGTAAAGTATGAGTGCATTTCTTAATGAATATTATGTAACCCCTACGGTATCTGGACAGTCAATTGGGGCTATTAATGTGGTAAATGTTAGTGGTGGTACTGGACCATGGACTGTTAGTTGGTCTGGTGCTACAGTAAATGGTTATGTGACATCTACTTTATGGGACCAATATAATTTAGCTGAGGGGGTTTACAAAGCTACTATAACAGATTCAAATGGTAATGTTGGTACTACAAATGTTAAACTTTCAGCTTATACAAACCCTACGTTTTCTGCCGATATAACGTCATCTTTGTGTATTACAAATCCAAACCAATATTGTGAAGTTACGGTTTATTCATCAGGAACTCTTAATTTATTTGGGCAATATACAGCTTCTACTTTTAACTATTCATTATATAAAGATGGGGGTTTATTAAGACAAAGAACTATCGCTACTGCAGACACACAAACACCAGTAGTATTTAAAGATTTAACTAATGGTGAGTATTTGTTAAGTGTTGGTAGAGAACAAAGTTTAACTAGACATTTTAAAGTTACAGATTCAGAGTGTACAGCTTCAACAATAAGTGTATCAGCAACAAGTAACCCAGCTTTTAGACTTTCAGCTATAACATCCGCTTACACAATAAACTCACATTTTGCAAACTCTAAAGTTTATTATGGTGGAAATGGGTATTCAGTAGGTGCAGATTTACATACTACTGGTTTAAATAACTATGGTCACGTTTTAGATGGGGTAGGTCACTGGTTTTTTACTGGTAATTCTGCTAGTGGTGGGGCGATGAGGTACCCAGACGTAAATCCAAATACAGCTAGAACTACAGATACGGGTAGATGGTGGTATTTAGGGGTGAGTGGTAGTAGTGAATGTCAAGAGGGTTGGAATTGTGGCCCTAGTGGTGTTGTGGGTGGTGACCCAGTGGTAGCTGTAACACAAAAAGATTTAACAGGTGGCACAATTAATAGTTCAGCTTATAGAGGTACATATTATTATCATCAATACTTAAATAAGTTTTTTGTTTGGGATAGTACAACAGGTACTACTAATTATGCTTGGGTAACATTTAATCCTTTAGCTGATAGAGATACTAAAGGTGACCCGGTTTCTTCAGAAATATTAACACAAAATAGTAATACATTTAAATACGTTATGTTGGCTCATGCAGGAGCTGATAATATATTTCCTTATATTGGTGAATCTGATGTGGTTACGGACTATAAAGAATACGCTAGTAAATTAGAAAATAACTATTGTCAAAGTACATATAGGTTATCTAGTATTTCAGCATCTACAGTAACACCAAGACCAATATCATTAATAAGTTCTTGTAGTTACTTAGACTACACACACGACGTTTACTTATTCCAAAGCGGAGCAACACAATTTACTTCAAATGGCTCAGCTTCGGTAGTTTTAGCTTACTTTAGAGATGGTGATGGTACCTATGGTCAAAGTGGTGCTACCCACTACCTAACATTAGATATTGACCAAACTAGTGGAACATCTATTAATTTTAATAGAGGACAATCAGCAAGAGGATTCCAACAGGATGCGTATGGGAGACAAATAATTCAAGGAAGTCCAGAAAAATCTGATGATAGGGTGATTCAAGAAATAGTTAGAAAGTCACAAGAACAAGCGATTCTCCAATACCTCAGTGATAATCCAGAGATGTTAAAAGCTGGTGGGGTAGATACGGCAGATGAAGCTTTAAAAAGATACGGTATTGATGATATTTTCCTAAGTCTTATAACAATAGCTGTAAGAGCATCTGTTGAGGGTGTTTCAGATGGAGGAAAATCATTTGCAGACTTATATGACGCAATATTACTTAATGAATTAAAAAATTATGAAGCTAGTTTAGACCCAGGAGAAACAACCTATGTTACTACACAATACAAAGAATTTAGTCATGTGGTTTTAAGAAATGGACCTAGGGATGTTGTTAGTCCAGATACAGCACATAGAAGTCCTTACACCCAAAGTGGATATATGACAACCCAAGGAGCTATTAAAGTTAGAGTTACAAGAAGCGGTGATGAAGGAGAAAGGTTTAAAATCCAAATGACACCAACAATGGGAGAGAAGTCTAACACTTACGCGACTGGTGCAACCACAGATATTGGAGATTCAAACGTATTCAAAACATATCACGAAATTAATTTTGATTTGACAGACAGTAATACGTGGTCTGGAAGTTCAGAAAGTGCACCTACATGGGTTAGTGGAACTGAATTACAAAGATTTTTAGGTGGTACAAGAACAGGTTACATGGCCAACTCAAGTTTCGGTATATTTTATGGGGTTGGATTTACAGGTACAGCTGCAAATTATACTGTAACACCAACAACCAATAGTTTTATATCAAATACTTCTGCTATAACACTAACAGAAACCACAAATTACGACCCTAATGTAACAATACAATCACAAAGTTTAGGTGATGTTGTAGGTAACAATAACGTACAATTTTCTAAAAACTGTGACTATAATCCAAGATGTGGTTCCGAGCTAACAATCCCAAGTATAAAACCAAAAGCTTCAGCTACTTTACAAACATTTAAAGAACCAAATGTGGTATTGGAGGGTTTAAGTGTTTATAGTAATAAGTTAGAGACATTAAAAATTATAAATTTATCAGGGTACACAGGTAACACACCAATTATAACAGCCAATACATCTGGTAACACTTCTGATTTGTTATTAAAAAAGAGTTACCTTAAAATGGAGGTATATAGTTATGATTATTTACAAAGTAAATTACAGGAAAGACCTAGGTATAGTTACATTTTTAATACGATGAGTGAATTATCTAATGAACAAGATAGGAAAAGAGGTATTTCATTAAGTAGTACCACACAAATACCATTATCTGGATTGCCTACAGCGACTACTTGGGAATATATCGTAAAGTCTTCTTTTTTAATTAAAGATAAAAGTACAAAAGACCCAGTATGGGTTGACACATATAACAACATAGGTGGTTCTTATATTTCATCACAAGACTACTACATGTGTTTAGTGAATACTCCGGAAGAACCGTCATTATATAATCCAAATATAAGTTTTAAAAATACGGGTGGACCAACTAATTTAAGAATGGTAACTAAAAGTGAAACAGTAGATTTGGTACCAGATTTTTCAGGTAGTCAAAGTGCTTTTACTTGGTCAGGATTAACATTACCTTACCCACCAAAATCTAACGTACAAGTCATAGTTAATGGTATAACTTTAACCCAAACAAGTTCTTTAGTTACAGCACCTTGGAAAAATAATTACACAGGTGAAACAACAGGTGATTATTTTTGGGATGGAATTAGACTACAAATGGCACCTAGAACTGTTAGAAATGGTGACATAGTTCAAGTAATATACCCATCAAATAGTAATAGGAGTTATTATAATCAAAGATTGACAGTAGGTACTGTTGGTACTGATACAACCTCAGTAATGTATAAGGATAGTGCAAATTACTATATAAATTTAGATTACGAACCTTTTGGTGGTATACAGTTATTATTAAATGGTCAAGCTTTGACAGAAGGGGTAGATTTTGAAAAGGTAGCCACCAATAGAATACAATTTTTAACTTATGTTGTAGATGGAACTACAGATTTTATATCTTCAGACAATATAACAATGTTTTATTTAACACAATACGATGTGGTGGGATTATCTAGTACAAAAGAACCTACGGTAAATGTGACTATAAATAAAAAATTAAATTTAATAGAGGATGTAAAACTGGTAGTATTTGATGAAAATGGTGACATTGTACAAGAAGAACTAAAAAGTTTTAAATCCACTAAAAGTGGTAAAATCACAACACAGTTTAATCTATTAGTACCTGAACCAGGAACTTATAGTTATAACGCACAAATTAATAGGTATTACCCACTTTTAAATGGTGAAACTATAACAACAGAAAATAATACAAAAAACATAACATTTATAATTGATAAAACCACATTTTACTCACCTTATATAAAAAGAGGAAGAAATTTAGGAGGTAGTGGTGGTGGAGGATATTAAAATATGATGAATAATATTTATAATAAAAGAAAAAAATTATGAGTTACATATTAAAAAACAGTACACAAGGAATAATATCTGTAAAACTTACAGATGCCGGTAGAAAAAAGTTATCAAAAGGACAATTAAATATAGAACTATTTCAAGTTGGTGATAGTGAATATTGTTACGACTGTAATGGAAGATTGCCGTCTCTCGTTAATGGTGTTAATATACAACAAGCAAACTTTAACGCACAGAATTTAAACCCGGTTCCTGAAAAAAATAAGGCACATGTTAAATATCCATTACCATTAACTAGAACATCTGGTAATCAGACATTTGGAGCTGCACAAGCTGCACATGGTTATGAAGAGGTGTTTAATAGAGCTTCACAAAGAGGATTTTATAGTGGAAATACAGCTACTACATGTGATTTTGGAGCTGAGGTAAGTTCAGCTTACACATTAAACTCTAATTTCTTTTTCCCTTTATCTGCAATGACTGGTGGTAGTAGAATAACACTTTTATCTGCTAATACATTCCAAGATCAAGCATTTTCTGCTGGTACATTACCTGGATATACACCAGTAGTTGGTGATATTCTAGGTGTTACGTACTTCTTCCAAAGTGGGTCTACAGGTACAACTAGTTGTCATGATTTACCATGTACTGGTGGTTCAGCTCAACTTTTTTACCAAATTGTTGGTGGAAATAGTACATCTGGTAGAACTGGTTCATCTTGGTCAGGTAGTACAGCAAAACCATTATGGTACACTCTAGACAGAGCACTACCAAACTTTATGGATTATTCAGCTTCAACTGGAGCCTACGCGGTAGATATAAAACAATACTCTGGTAAAACAGGTACTTTAGTAGGTGCTTGTGTAAAAGTATTCCCTAATGTTACGGGTGGAACTTATTCAGCACAATCAACAAATCCAATGTTAACTTGGTACGGTGCAGATACACCAGTACCTTATTGGTCTCCAGGGTCATTATCTTTTGAAAATAATTGTGATGTTTCTGTTAAAGATGTTAAAATTTGGAATATGAATATAAACTGGACAGAAGCGCCAGCTGGTGTAAGAGACTCAAGTGTGGGTGAAGGCTTTGAAACAGTAGATTATTATGGTTCTTCTGGATACTGTGGTACCAAAGAATACTTAGGTTATCACAGTAACACAGGACAAATAGATACAGGTACTATTCCTGATACTTACGACCCAACAATGGAAAGTTCTTCTTGGTACTATGATTCTTATAAAAATCCTAGAGTTGTAAAACCAAGTAGACAAAAAGCCATCGCGGTATTACACTACACCAATCAAACTATTTCTAATTTTTATGGTGAAAAATTTGCTTTAAAAGAAGATACAGCACTAGTAAAAAGTGATATTGGTAAAGCTAAAAACTTTAGAATATGTATGCCTAATTTAATGTGGCATAAAAAATACGTTGGTAGTCAACAAGAAGGTTGTATGGGAGCTACTGAATTTGGACAGTGTTTTTATACTGACCCTGCAGGATTTGACGTGTTCCCAACTAAACCATATGTTATGCAGTCTTCTGTTAATGACAATATGAATGATGACGGTTTAAGATATTATTATTTATACGATGATAACGCTGGACCATCAACTACTAATTTAGGACAAACAACTGTAGGTCCTAATCCAGTTGGTAAAGTTTGGCCAGATTTAAAAATGGTTACAATTCACGATGAAGAGTTAGTAGCGGCTATGTCGTACAAATCAAATAGAAATTGGACTTTACCAGCACCTAGAGTTACAAAAATACCAGCTGGTACAAATTGTGCTGGTGAAACGTCAACGGTTGGTGTATTTAATAACCCACAAGTAGACCAAGGACTTTACCTAACTTATCTATTAGAAAGTAATAGTGGGTACACAACTGGACTACATTGTAATTATTATGTACCAGTAACTAATGTACCAAACGCAGACCCAGTGGATTTAGAAATAGACTTTGGAGAAGAATTTCCATATTTAAAACCTTTTGATTTAGGTGGTCCAGCTAATGTGTCCGGGGGTACAGGGTGGCAAGCTAATAGAATACATTTATTATTCCAAGTTACTAATCCGGGAGAAGACCCTAATCCTAATTTATGGAAAAAAGTAGATGTAACAAATCAAATAGGTGGTACTAATAGTACTTTTCGTACTGGTGCCACAAACGCGAATGTACCGTTTAGTGGTTGTCAATTAAGTAGTGCATCCACTAAGTTTTATTTGACAGATTACCTTAAAAGGGTAGCTACAACATACCAATTAAATGACTATATAACTATACCGTCTGCATCAACAACAACCGGAGCAGCTAATTTAACTGGACCTGAAACTTTACAGTTTGGTGATGAATACTTTTTTAATGGTTTATTAGAAAGTGATATAATGGCTACTATATATGAAATGAAATACAATGTTAATCTATCAACATCTCAGTTTGGAGCTGGAAATGTTGGTAAAGGGAGTTCTCTTAACCCTACTTGGCAACAGTATTATGATAAAAATAGTGCTTATGCTAGTTATACTTACATAACTGAAATTGGTTTATTTGATAATAAAGACGGAAACCCTGATTTAATGGCTATCGCTAAACTTCAGAGTCCAGTCAGAAGAGATAACGCACAACAATTTGTAATAAAAGTAGATTTTTAAATGGGTTTTATATCCACAGCAAATACTAACACCTTAGAGGTGAATTTGACGGACTATGGTAAATCTATATTAGTAGGTAACGCTGGTGGTGGTCTTATGGAACAAATAGTTAAGTTTGGTCTAAGGGATAATGACGTGGATTATAGGAGATTTACTGGTGATAGTAGTACACAAACTTATGGTCCTTGTTATTCACAATCCCTAACAACAAACCCAAACATGGTCTCATTATCAGGTGATTGTTTTTACAACTATCCGGATATACGGGGTAGAAATGGTATAGAAGTTTGTGATATGTCTGTGTTAGATGGACCAACTACCGACGGTAGTACTATCACATTTAACCCAAAAAGAAACGGTAATTTATGGTATTCTTTAAAAGAAGATTTAGAATCAAAATCTTGTTTCCAAAAAGAATTTGATGTTAGAGAGTTAGGTTTAAATGAGTATGGTTGTAAATGTTCACAATTTGGTATATATAGGGACGACATTAACGATAAAGGCACTATAAAACCAGGATACCCAACATATACAGATGTCGCACAGATGTATAATTATGTTAAAAATCCTAGATATTTTGAAGATGACGAATATAAAGTTGGTGATTTTACAGGTGAGGGTGAGATAAATTGTGATGATTTTTGTTGGGTTGTTGAATGTTACAGAAAGGGAGTTTTAGAAACTAATAGTGGGTTAAGAGGTCAAATGACAGTTTCTGATAGAAATAATTTTAAGGGTATGATGTTAAATTTAGGTTGTAAATGTGAAGGTTACGTACCAAAACCAAAACCAACACAAACTTTTATTTGTCCAGCCAACAAACAAGTTTATACACTTAATAGGAGAAATAGAGAACTTTGTGAAAAATTAATGGGTAAAACTAAAAATGGAATGAGCTTAATAGAAACTAATGTTTCATCTAGTAGTACAAATAATAACATAGAAACCACACGTGTAAGTAGTGGTGGAAACAACACACCAACAGGTGGAGGTGGGTATTAAAATTTGTTTACTAATGAAAACTAATAATTATAATAATTATATAATAACAAGAATATAAACTATGGGATTTGTATCATCAGCATCTTCGGTCTATTTAGACGTACAACTTACCAATTACGGTAGAGGCGTCGTGTTGACTGGGGATTTAAAAACAAGAATAAGTAAATTTAGTTTATCCGATATTGATATCGACTATAGATTACCTATCAATACCGGACATACCGCTATATCACAAGGTGGGTTAATTCCTGACGTTTCAGGTAACCACGTAGATTGTGCTGCGGGAGTAAATGATGGGTTTAAATGTTCATCTTACATACACCAAACACTAACAGATGTGGATACCGGTGATAAAGATGTACAGGTGGTAGTTGGGATAGACAAAGATTTAACAGGTAATAAAACCTACTACTCAAATGTTGAGGTGGAGGTATACATGCATGACTACTATGCTTTATGTAAATTATTATCACACATTTACGCGGAAGACCATAAACTACTATATGAAAGTTTAGGTGGTGGTGGTAGTTCTACATATACAGAATTTAATAAAGCATTTTTAACTTCATTTTCTAGTACTTCATCTGTTGCTGCTGGTACTTGGAGTAATCAAACAATAAAAACAGCATTAAATATAATACAAAATAGAGGTAGAGGTCAATTTATTGATTTTTGGGATTGTGTAAATGTTAACTACCCTAACCTTGGTTTAGTGGAAGAAAAAATACACATAACATCTTCTGACCAAACTTATATGAATAACGCTGCCGCGGTAACCGGTAGACTTTCATTAAGAAGTGTGAATAATGTTAATTATGATACGGTACAAAAAACTTTTGATACAGGATTACAAACTTTAAATGGAAACACTAGAGGTTTATCCACATCACCATTTACAATGGCTTTTTCTAGTGGTGAAAAAACAAAAAAACCAGGTTCTGGTGCTGCTGGTATTGGTTTTACAACTACAGAATTTGGTTATTTAGTTTTAGGTGGTGGTGTAAATTGGGGGACAAACTCCGGGTACAAATACTACCCTTCAGTTTTCCCAAACTACTCTTCTAAAGTTAATTATGATACTAAAAAATATTTCTTAGGTTTTGTACATCCAGTTGAATTTGAAAATGCACCAGAATTAGATACTTTTGTTAGTGTACAAGGTGGTACAAGTGTGGACGTTAAAGGGTTCGACCAACAGGATGCAGAGTCAAAAGCTACATATGGTATGGTTAAAACAGTCCTACCAACATTAAAATTATCAACAACAAGACCACCTTTAGCCCCTAAATTGGATAAAGAAACAGATGAGGCTATAAATAAAGTTTCAAACCTTTATCAACAATCCTACGATAACACAAACACACTTAAAAACCTATCCAACTTCTATTACCCAATAAAAGGTAATAGAGCTGATGAGATAAAAGAGTTGATAAAAACAGGTATGAATAGTGTGGTTCCACAATACCATCAATCAACTTTTACCGACCACGCTATGGATACGTTCTCTTTGTTAGGTACTAACTTAGAATATACTAATGGTACAACTGGTACTAATAAAATTGGTGTTGGTGCAGAAACAGTACCTTCAGTTGAAAAATTATTTACAATAAACGCTGAAGATGTTAAAAATGGTAAACACTATTATAATTGGTTTAGTAGGATGATGATTGAAGGGGATTACTTCTTTAGAGCTGTAGGTGACAACTATAATAACGGTAACAATTCATTCCCAACCTACGTTACACAATTTAGTTCCAAAACAGGTACAGATGGTAGTGCGGAAGGGGTGGACGACTTCAATATTAAAATACCAATGGAGTTTAAACTTTATTCAGATGATAATAAAGCAGCTTTACCAGCTACATGTAGAGTAACTTTAGTTTATAATAAACGTGCAGCAAAACAAAGTATTGGTTATTCAGGGTATAGTGATTTTGGGTCTGGTGACCCACATGTTCCTTATTGGAGAATATTTGATAGAACTATCCCTAAGGGTGCTAGTGCTTACAACGATAGAAAACCAAGGTTTTACGGTGAAAATGGTGAAACCATAAACGCTTATACTTCTGACCCAACAGATGTTACAACAGCAGGTAACTCTACTAGTGGTAAAAGAATTTTTAGAAAAGTTCTAGCCGGAGGTACAGTTATAGAATAAAATTAATATGTCTTTAAACAGTAATAACCAATTCGAAAATTTTATTAAGGGAGCACCCTTAACACATAGTACATCAACACCTGTAGCTTTAACACACGTAAATAATTTTAAATATCAAGATGATAAAAATTTACCTAAAGTTAAAAATGTGGGTGCTTATGCTGGAGAAAGGTTGTGTTGGAAACAAAGTTCTAACTATACTTCTTTAGAAACAAATATAATGAAACACAGTAAATTATTTTTTGTACTAACTGAAGAAATTTTAAATTCACCACAAGACTTTAAAACAAATCAAAAAGATAGTCCTAATAATAATTCTTTTCACCCAGGAACAGTTTTAGGATTAACCTTTACCGGTAGAGACACACTTAAATATGTTCAAACCATTAACCCAGAAGTAGATAAATTTATTTAATTATGCCTATATTAAAAACAATACCAACAAGTTCTAAAAAAATAGAAAATAACGTTGTACCTTTTAGTGGTAATGGTTACACTACAGTTAGTGGTAGTAACCTTACATTTACAACAATACAAAGAAGTCCAGATAACGGAAGACAATTCTCAAACCTATACAGTTCTTTTAAATTACCAATAACTAGTAATAGTGGAAATACTTGGCCTTCTATACCTAATAACTCTTATTTTAGTGGGTTAAACCAAAGTGAGGCTATTGTGGTTAAAATAGCAAAAGATACCTACGGTGAGTTAATAGATGGTAGAACTATACATTTAGTGATACCTACAGGGTATACAAATGGGGCGACAGCAAATGGAGCTTCTGGAGGTACTATTGACCTTTATAGTAGTTATGTTACTGAAGCAAATTGGTCTTCAGATAACCACACTTATGCGGCTGGATTTGGACATTCTCTAAACCCAACTTCTGCTGATGTTGGAAAACCTAGTACTAATATAGCTTTTTTATTTACAGATAGTGTTACTAATAATGATGGAAACTACACAACACCATCGAATAGCTGTTGTACTACCTGGGCAGACGGATTCCCAAGTACTTGGTCTTATACTACTGGTACTGAACCATCAGACCCACCAGTCGGTTATGAAAATGGAAATACTTCTTTTTATAATATGAGTATTAATGCCGCAACTAGAAAACCACCAGTTAATATAACAGAACGTGGGGATAAACCAGTTGGTATAGCTTATTTAGATAAAGGGTTTTTAGTGATAACTGACCCAGATATTGTAAGTAGTTTTTTCTTTTCTGGTTCGTCTAGTGGTGCCACAGGATACCCATACGGTTCACAAGGTGAAGGTTCTTACACAGGAATGACACAAGTTACGTTTACGTCATCAACATCAGCTAGATGTGAATTTTTTACATTTGAAAAAGAATGGTTGTTAAGTGTGGATTGTGTAGCTAATAATGGTGAATTTTTTGTTACCGAAAATGTTACCGCTTCACCGGAATTACAAAATGGTGCGGGTGGTGCTATAACACCGGTCCCTGGGGTATATAGTTTAACAGGTGGAACTCAAAACTATAGTTCTTATATTACTGAAGTTGGATTATATGACTCACAAGACAATTTATTAGCTATAGCAAAACCAGATAGACCAATTGCAAAAGCAGCAAATACTACACAAACCTTTACTTTGAAGTTTAAATACTAGATATTTTGTCTATGACAAAAGTAAAAAACACACCAAAGGTACTAGGATTAGACGTATCTACAAAAACAATAGGTTGGGCATTATTTGATTATGCTAGTAAAGAATTGTTGGAACTAACACATTTTTCACCTAAGTTAAAACCAATACCAGAATCTAAAACTGAACAATTATTATTAAAATCAGATTCATTCAAAGAAGTTGTTGAAAAATATAAAGGAGTGGGAATCACCAAGGTAATCATAGAAGAACCACTATTAAACTCCAATAACATTTTTACAGTATCTGTTTTAATGAGGTATAACGCTTTTATCATGAAAACAATTCATGATGTGTTAGGTGTTATACCAGAATTAATATCAACATATAACTCTAGAAAATTTGCTTTTCCTGATTTATTTGTTGAAAACAAAAAAGGTAAAAAAGTTTTATTTGGTGGTTATGACAAAGGTTGTGATAAAAAACAAATTATCTGGCAAAAAGTATCAGACCAACAACCACATATATCTTGGAGTTACACTAGAAACAATACACTTAAAAAAGAAAATTTTGATATGACCGACGCTTATGCTTGTGTGTTAGGTTATATGAAAAAAAACGAACTTTGGTAATTGATAAGTTATAGATTCTTTATTAAATTTAAATTATGGAAGAATCAGAACTTATAGTAGAATTATTAACAGACATTTTAGGTGACCCTAAAAACCATTATTATAATAAAGGTCAAATATCTTTTGACTGTCCAGTTTGTTCAGATATGAAAGGTTTGGATGGTGGTGATGGTAAAGGTAATTTGGAGGTTAATTATATGAAAGGTGTTTATAAGTGTTGGTCTTGTTCCGAAACCCATAACACCCATGGTCGTTTAAATAAATTATTTTGGAAGTGGGGTAACAAAAAACAAAAACAAACATGGGACTTAATTAGTCCAGAAGAATTTAAAGTAAAATCTAAAAAGTATGAAAAAATTAAATTACCAGAAGATTACATATCTTTTGAAAAAGGTAATAAATTAACCATACCATACAAAGAAGCTATAAACTATCTTTTAAGGAGGAATATATCATACGATACAATGTTAAAACACTCAATTGGGTATACAACCCAAGGGGTTTATCGAGGAAGGGTAATAATACCTTCTTTTGATGAAAATGATAAAATTAATTATTTTGTGGCTCGTTCTTACATAAACCATAAAATGAAATATAAGAATCCAGAATTTCCTAAAGAAGAAATAATATTTAATGAATCTAAAATAGATTGGGATAAAGACATTTATTTAGTAGAGGGGGTTTTTGATATGTTATTTTTAGAAAACTCCATACCCATTCTTGGAAAAACAGTATCTGATAAATTATGGTCAACACTTTATGATAAATGCAAATCAAATGTTATTATTTGTTTAGATGGTGATGCTTGGGATGACGCTCAAAAATTGTATAGGAAATTGGATGGGGGTAGACTTAATGGTAAAGTAAGACTTATAAAAATGCCTAAAGATAAAGATGTTGCCGAACTAAAAGGGGTGGTAGGTCTAAAAGAAATTACACTACTTTAAAATATTAAGAACCTCATCTCTAAAATCATGACACTTAAAAACCTTATAGTTGTCATTTTTTTCATTAACCCAAACAATATAGGAATCACCCAGTTCAAGATTAGTATTCTTCTCAACAATATATTTGTAGGTAGAGAGTTGCAATGAATAAGTGTTAAGTTCACAAACATCCAAATGACCAATAGGGTCTTTAAATTGTTGCCATTTATTTTTATTATCTATTTTCTTGTTAGTTTTCCAATCCCATATTTCTAACTTACCAGACTTTTCATTCCAAAATAATTGGTCAATCATACCACATAAACCTAATTCTTTATCACCAACAACGACCTCGGCTCTAACAGGTATTAGTTTACCATAAGAATCGTCATAAAACTTCTTAAACAACTCTATAATCTTTTTTACAGCCGTTCTACACTCTAACATGTTTTCTGTACTACCTAAAACTTCAGTCATTTCTTCTTCAGGAAATGGAAATACTTTATTAAATAAATAATTTTCAGCAAAGGCGTGAAACGCTGACCCTTTTTGTGTTGAAAAATCAGCTTTGTATTTCCATTCTTTAAG